>TARA_B100001057_G_scaffold482396_1_pt1 | contig 90108 bp, 81 predicted proteins | sample TARA_B100001057 | Tara Oceans TARA_B100001057 (sample SAMEA2621839) | marine metagenome | biome: marine biome (ENVO:00000447); feature: surface water layer (ENVO:00002042); material: "saline water (ENVO:00002010), including plankton (ENVO:xxxxxxxx)" | depth 5 m | reverse complement strand
CGCTCATAACGGAGTGGTCCCAGGTTCGAGTCCTGGATCGCCCACCAAGATTCACAATCATAAATAAACTTATTGATAGAGAACTATTATGCTTTTCTATTATAAATTTTTTTACAAATTTATAATCTTTTTTAACGAATGAGATTGCATTATCCGGTATTTCTGTGTTAAATAGTTCAATAGTTTAAAATCTTACATAAATAAATTTTATAAAGAATAATTGAAAAATAAAAAGGGGTATAAAATGAAACCATTAGATCCTACAAAGGGATATGACCTAGATACGAGCTTCATACAAGAGCAGCATCATACCAATCCAAGAAGATTATATAGTACAACGGGTGCTGATTGGCAATATCGTGTAGATCATGAAAGATTAAGACGTCAAAGATTAGAACGCATCAGAGCTGAAATGGAAGCTGATGACTTGGGTGCTATGGTTGTATTTCAAGGTGCAAATGTAAGGTATATTACAGGTTCATATCAAGGGAACTGGAAATATAATATTAACATTAGATATGCAGTTTTACCAAGAGGTGGTGACCCCGTTTTATTTGAAACAGCTGGTTCAGATATGCGTAATGCGTTTCTAGATTTACCATGGTTAGGTGAAGAAAATATCAGACCTGCAATGACTTGGCAATGGGCTGAAGGTGCAGTTGGGGAAATGGCTGACAAAATGGTTGCAACCGTCAAGCAAGTTCTAGTTGATAATGGTGTAGATAAAGAAAAGATTGGCGTTGACCAACTAGATATGCCAGCTTTACATGCAATGGAAAAAGCAGGTATTAAGATCGTTAATGGATGGCCTGCTATGTCAAGAGCTCGTGTTGTTAAAACAATTGATGAAATTGAACATCTAAAAATGTCATCATCAATTGGTGATGCTGCTATGTGGCATGTGAAACATGAATGGCTAAAACCTGGTATAACAGAGCGTCAAATTGAGGCAAAAGTTCATGACTTTATGTTATCTCGTGGCTGTGAAATTATTTATGATATCATTGTTGCATCAGGTGGGAATACAAGTCCATACAGAAGGTGGGCCACAGATAAGTTAATACAACAAGGTGATCTACTAATTGTTGATATTAATGCAGTAGGACCCGGGGGTTATTTCATAGACTATGTCAGAACATTCAAATGTGGAGCTAAATTAACACAGCAAGAAATTGATCTATATCGCGAAACTTATGACTCAATGTATGCTGGGCTCGAAAATCTCAGACCTGGAAAGACATCAGCCGATGTTGTTTCAAAATTTCCAGAATATGATGATGATAAATATGGTACTGTTACACTTCAACAGTTTGCTCACTCAATCGGAATTACTCTATACGAAGGTATGTGGATGAGTAGAGCATATTCACTAAAATATCCTGCAGAAATCAAAGAAAATATGTACTTTGCAATTGAAACATTTGCTGGACATGCAGGTCTTCCACAAACATGCCGACTCGAAGAAAATGTTTTGGTGACAAAGGATGGGCCATCAGTATTCACAGTAATGGAGCACATGGAAGAGGCCGTAGCTGGGTATAGACCGGGTGAATTCCACCATGCTGAGATTTTTGGTTACCCACAAAAATAACTCTTAATTTCAATTTAAACTTGGGAATATAATTGTTCCCAAGTTTTCTATTTTTAAGGACAAACTTTGGTGCATTATGAGTTTGAAAAAAATCGCTCAATGATTTTTAATCCATTAATAATTGTTGCTTCAGAACTTGGTATCCGGGATCTATCAACTGAACCACCAAAGCCTAAGGAACAAGTAAAAGCAATAGTAACTGCTTTTAAAAAAGTTGGTGATGCAGGAATAGGGAGTGTCATTGTAGATGGAGTAACAGATGATCAAATATCTGAACTACAAGCCAATGGTGCATATACCATGAAGACTGATATGTCTGAATTCGGTAAAGATCATAATTACAGATCAAAATCGGGTGCAGAGAGGATTGCTGCAACCGTAAATAAGTTTGATAGATATTATACTCATGATATTGTTGTTGCTGTTCCGGATGATATGCCTGAGTTGAAACCTTACTATATGCAGGCTCTAATGTATGCCCTATCCGACAGTGACGTTGGAATTGCAACTATGGTATCACCATTAACAAAGGAAGAAAGAAGCAATACTGAGATAGTAAAGGCTCAAGTTGATTGGAATTCAGATAGAATAGTATATCCGCTTGAAGGATCGAAGGTTGGAACACTGAAGGATATAAGAAGAGATATAAATAATTTTGATACGGATGATATCTACAAACTTGTACCAATACATGCATGGAGAAGGGGTCCACTAGATAGATTAATTCAATTACCTCCATCAGATAGAGAATTTGACGAAGGAACTGATCTTGTTAGAGCTCTTGACGCTGGTATGAGAATTGATGTTACATTTGTGACAGATAATATGAAAGTATTAATATCACCAGAAGAATTGATTGGGGATGAAATCGAAGGATAAATCATCCAAGAAATTTAATTAAGGAGATAAAATCATGTCGAGGCCACTCGAGGGTATCAAGATACTTGAGTTTGGTAATTTTATTGCCGGTCCATTTTGCGGAATGCTTCTTGCAGATATGGGTGCAGAAGTTATAAAGATTGAGCCCTTAAGCGGTGACATGTCCAGAGCAATTCCACCTCTAATCGATGGGGTGAGCGCAGCATTTATGACACTTAATAGAAATAAAAAAAGTATTGTTCTTGATCTGAAATCACCACGTGGAAAATCAATCGCTAAGGCATTAATAAAAGAAACGCATGCATTAATCGAAAACAATCGTCCGGGTGTAATGGATCGGCTTGGATTAGCCATAAAAGATGTAAAAAAAATAAATAGTAATATTGTTTATACTTCAGTTTCGGGGTTTGGCCAATCAGGTCCATTAAAAAATAGAGCGGGTATAAACTTAATTATTGAAGCACTATCTGGTACTCTTTCTGTGATGGGACAAATGGGAGAGATTCCTCCAAGACCTGGACTGCAAACTGCAGATATATTAGGTGCAATGTTTGCAACATATGCAACGCTTTCAGGCTTAATTGGACAAATACAAAATAGAGGTGGTAGATACTCTGATGTGGCGTTAATGGAGGCATCAATTGCATCCGCTGTCTGGGAAACAACGGAGTATCTATCTTCTGGTTCTATTCCTCAGCAATTAGGACACTCTCATAGAGCAAGCGCACCATATCAATTATTTAAGACAAAGGACTCTAAATATATTGCAATTGGAGCACCAAATGACGGACACTTCAAAAAATTATTACATATATTAAATCTTGAAATTCTTTTAGATGATATAAAATATAGCACCTACTCAAGTAGAAAGGAGAATGAGAAGACACTAGTGCCGCTTGTGGCAGATAAGATTTTAAATTGGAATTCTAATGAATTAGAAATAGTCCTTACTGAAAATGGGATACCTTGCGGATGTGTTAGAGATTATGAGCAAGCTTTAAATGATAATCATAGTATTGAAAGAGAACTTGTTGTTGAGAAAAAAGATCCAGAAATGGGAAAAATTAAAATGATCCGAAATCCTGTAGTGATGGATGAGGGTGGTCCGATCATCAATTCACTAGCACCGAATTTGGGTCAGCATACGTTAGAGATACTGAAAACAATTGGAATAGATAATACAGAATATGAAAAACTAATTTTAGATGGAATTACACTCTAATTTTCTTATTATTTCCTCGCCCATATCTTGCGTACTTGATTTGCCACCAATATCAGTGGTAATAAATTTTTTTTCGGTAATTACATCATTTGCTGATTTTTCAATTAGATTTGAGGCATTTATTAATTTATCTTCTTTATATTTAAAACCCATCCAAGATAGAAGCATTGCAGTTGATATAACCATTGCATATGGGTTAGAAATATTTTTTCCAGATATGTCAGGAGCTGAACCATGTGTGGCTTGAGCCATCGCTAAATTATTTCCAACACACAAACCGGGAGCCATACCAATGGACCCAATCAACCCAGCCCCGATGTCAGAGAGAATATCGCCAAACTGATTTGTTGTTACAATAATATCAAACGATTCGGGTCTACTCACTAAATGCATTGCTATTGTATCTATCAATATATCATCAAAGTTAATATCTTCATATTCTTTGGCAACTTTAACACATTCCTCTAAAAACATACCACAACTTAGTCTATAGATAGGTTCCTTGTGAGCGGCAGTTACTTTTTTTCTATTTTTTGTATTTGCTATGTCAAATGCACATCTTGCCACTTTTTCTGAACCAGAACGTGTTATAACTCTTGAAGCTATAGTAATTTCATCATTAGGGCGAAATTCAGGATATCCTGCGACAACGGTTTCTGTACTTTGTAGACCTTCCGTAACTTCTCTAACAAAAATTATATCTATATCCCTATCTGTATTAAAGGATTTTATCGGTCTGACACTTGCGAATAACTCAAAGTGTTTTCTGATCGGTGGCATTTTCCAATGAGGATCATCACGAGGATAGTTATTGTGTCCAATTGGACCACAAATAATACCATTAACATTATTTAACTGACTTATGGTATGATGAGGAAATGTGTCCCCAAATTTCTCATAAGCTAACTTGCCTATTGGTAATGCGATAAGTTCTATATCTATATCCATCATTTGAAGAGACTTTGATAATATATCTCTAGCTACGGGAACAATTTCAGTTCCAATATCATCACCCTCCATTATTGCAATTCTTAATTTTTCCATAACATGTATCGGGAAATTAACTTGATTTACTCAAACTTATCTGACAGATTTTTTATTAGATCATCTATTGAGTTTTTTGATAAGTAAGATGTAAACTCTTCTCTTTTTTGCAGGGCCAACGAGACACCAGCAAGAGAAATATCAATTACTTTATAATCATCTGAATTGTTAAGTATTATCCACCATCTAATTGTTGTAAGTTTTGAGTCATTTTTTAGTATATCCCCATCAACCAAAAATTCACGGTTCTTTGAGCCTTTTGTATTACAGGTCCTATTTATAATTGAGTAAGATGAGGCTTCTTCCTCAACATTTGTATTGAGCTTGGTATGAATCATGTCAGTTACCATATTTTTTATTAGAATTGTATACTGATCTTCTCTATCTTTTGGTAATTTTCTTGAATATCTTCCTAAGGCAACCTTGCCCATAGTTTTAAAATCTGCATTATTCAATAACAAGTTAGATAGGTGATATTTTTTTTGGTTAATTGTATAGTTTTCTGTATTAACTATAGAGAGTGTTTTAGCAGAAATTTCATTTATAAAATTAATAGTTTCATCGCAAGATTGAGATTCTGCTTCTTTTATATTTAGACTAAGCGTAAAAGTAATTGTTAGAGAGAACAACAACAAAACATTTTTTAAATATTTCATGTCTCTGAAAACCTAGAAAACTAAATTGAGGTCTCTGGCTGTATCAATGGAGTATTCGGAGGCTTCATCTGAAGGTACACCATTATTAATTTCATCAATTCTTCTTTGTCTATATAAATTACGAATAGTAATATAGTAGTCAGTTGAATTGGCTTCCGTTTCATCGAGGATATCGAGAAGCTCTTCTCTTGCTACTAATGTCTCTGTGATACCATAAGTATATCGTGCTTCTGTATCTTGTTCTTGCATATACCATGTGAGTGGATGAGCTGCAAAATCAACTATTCTCCCTGCTATATGTCTTGGAGTTGAAGGCCCAAAAAAAGGCGATACTATATATGGACCATCTGGAACACCATATACAGCCAGTGTTTGAGCAAAATCTTCTGTGTGTCGTGGGTAACCCATATCCGAGGCAGGATCTCCGAAACCAAAAAACCCAGCTGTTGAATTAATCATAAATCTTTTTAAAGTGATACCAGCTCGATCTGAGTTGCCCTGTAATAAATCATTTATTAGAACAGTAGGCGTTTCAAGATTATGCAAGAAATTTCTGATAGCTATTCTTCCCTGACTTGGAACAATTGCTCGATATCCTTTTGCAAATGGCTTCAAAACACCTTTATCAAGCACATCATTGAAAGCAAATATTTTTCTATTGGTAGATTCGATTGGATCATATTCAGTAGTTAAATTTTGACTATCAACCTCATCAATATTGACAGCATAATTGGTATCTATATCTTTCTCTGGATCCACGAAGGCATCAGCGTGCAAATCATTCATTGACGAAAAGAATATTAAGGCAAAAAGTATAGGAATATATGATCTAATTTTTAATTTCATCGTCTGGTACATTCACTACTTATTAATAAATTTAACTATTTCCTAGAGGCCTTTTTTTTAATAGGGCTAGTGACCGACCTATGATAATTAAATCAACTTTAAATTTTAAAGATGATTATTCTATAAGTAATTGCCTATAGATTAAGCATCTTTAATATAAAACACAAACTCAAAATATATATTTAAATAAAATTTAACAAATATCAACATATTTCTTGTATAAAACATATAATGTCCTTATTAGTAAAAATGTATATTAATATTAGTTAAAATGAAGTTATCAAAAAATATAATTCTGCTAGATGGCGGTATTGGTCAAGAAATTTATAAGAGAGCACATTCTCCAGATTCTCATACTTTGTGGTCACTAAAAATAATGATAGATAATCCAGATTTGGTTATAAAAGTTCATCAGGATTTCATTACCTCTGGTGCTAGAGTTCTAAGCTTAAATAATTATGCTGCAACTCCTTCCAGACTTAAAAAAATTGGAATGTATAGCTCTTTTGGGGAGATGCATCAAGTTGCTATAAAACTATTAAAATTGGCAATTGATAAATCGCCTATTTCAAGAGCTGATATTAAGGTTGCCGGTTCTTTGCCTCCTCTGGTGGCAAGCTACACATCACATGATGAAAGACCACATAAAGATCTCTATGATGAATATATCAGTCTTATCGATCAACAAATAAATGATGTAGATTTATTTCTTGCTGAAACACTATCAAGCACAAAAGAAATTTTAGCCGTAACTGATGCTCTTCAATTCTATAGTTTGAAAAAGCATATTAGCTTAACCCTTGATGATAATTCTCCATTAAAATTAAGGTCAGGTGAGTTACTTATGGATGCAGTAAAATTATTAAAAGATAGATGTGCTGACGTAATTTTAATAAACTGTTCTCGTCCGGAGACAGTTTCCATTGCACTCCCTATATTAAAAAATTCAGGAATAGTTTTTGGAGCATATGCAAATGGCTTCAGCTCTGTTGAAAAGCTTGAGCCAGGTAAAAACGTCAATGTTTTAGAATCAAGAAAAGATCTCGATCCTGCAGAATACTCAAAATTTGCGATTGATTGGGCAGAAAATGGTGCTACATTCCTTGGTGGTTGCTGCGAAATTACCCCAAATCATATACAGTATTTATCAAAAGAGCTTCTTGAAAATGGTTATACTATTTCAAATTACGACCTTTAAATGTAGATCATTTTCCAAATCCACCACCCGATGGAGTTTCAATAATCAGCAAATCATTTTTTTTGAGCTTTATTTGGCAATTTCCATCTAATCTTATTATTTGTGTTTTACGTTTTAGAGAATTCCTGCCAACACACCCCGAGCTTCCTCCTTTAAGACCAAATGGTGGAATATGTCTATTATTAGATAATATTGAACAATCCATATTTGTATTAATCTTGAAAACCTTTTTTATTCCATTACCACCAGAAAATTTCCCTTTACCACCCGATCGACGATTTACAGATATTTCTATTAGTGTAATTGGATAAATTTCTTCAAAAACTTCGGGGTCCGTTAATTTTGAGTTTGTCATATTAGTCTGAATTGCATCGCAGCCATCAAAGTATCTTCCTGCACCTTGACCTCCACATATGGTCTCGTAGTACTGAAAATCGCTATTACCAAAAACTAGATTATTCATTGTTGATTGGCAGGATGCTTTAACACCTAATGTTGCAAAAATGCAATTTGCAATTGCTTGACTAATTTCTACATTTCCTGCTGATACTGCAGCGTTTTTTGAAGGGTTGAGTAACGAATTTTTATCAGTCAGAATTTTCACAGGTTCTAATATACCTGAGTTAAGCGGAATATCTGCGTTGATGAGGCATCTTAGTACATATAGAATAACAGCCTTTGTTATAGGGAGTGGAGCATTAAAATTATCATGCTGTTGTGCGCTTGATCCAATAAAATTAAAGTAGATTTTATTTTTATTATTAGCAACATCAACGCTAAGGTTCAAATCAATATTATCAATATACATTCTAAATCTAGAAGATTTAATTTTTTTTATTAAATCTAGTGTGCAAGTTCGTGCATTTTTTCTTATTCTTTTCATTTGTTGATGCACAATAGTTTGGCCATACTGAGCAATAATTTTATTAAGCTCAAGCTCACCTGTTTTATTAGCTGCTATTTGTGCAATAATATCTTGTAAATTTAATTCAGGACTCCTGGCTGGATATTTTGCATCAATAAGTTTATTTTTTAAAAGAGCTTCATTTAATGTATTCTTTGATAGTATTTTTAAATTTTCAAAAATAATTCCTTCTTCATGCAATGATTTTACTTTTGGTGACATTGAGCCAGGATATAAGCCACCTATGTCTGAATGGTGGCCTCTGGTCGCTAAGTAAAAGATAATTTCTTTTTTTTTATTTGAGAAAATTGGTGAGATTATGGTTATATCTGGTAAATGAGTCCCCCCAGTATTTGGTGAATTATTTATAAATATGTCACCATAATTTATTTTTTGTCTAGATTTTATAAGTTTTTTTATGCAGTCATCCATAGATCCTAAATGAACAGGTATGTGAGGTGCATTAGCTACAAGATTTCCACCTTTATCAAATACAGCGCAGGAATAATCTAATCTTTCTTTAATATTTACTGATGATGCAGTTCTTTTAAGTGTTTCCCCCATGGTTTCTGCAACAGACATGAATAAATTATTGAAAACCTCAAGCATGACCGAAGAGTTGTTGGTATAAGTATCTTTTTTGCTATTCTTCTTCTTCATTAGAATAATATTATCAGCATTATCTTTTTGTGCTGTCCATCCACCTTCAACGACAATAGTAGAGTATTGATTCAACAAAATAGCAGGGCCGGATAGATCTTCGTGACAATCAAATTTATCAATATTGTATATTCCGGCTTTTTTCCAGCTGCCCATTGTATATATATTCGTATCTCCTAATTTTTTTTTTGATGTGGATCGAATATTTTTAATAAGGTTACCCACACTTGACTCAGTTGTCTCTAGTTGGACCATTTCAACAATAATTTTTTTACTAGACAAATACCCGAAAAGTTTTTTATGATTTCTCTCAAATTTACGAATTAGAGATTTTACCTCTATCTCTGCCTCTGTAACTCTCATACTAAGAGGCTGTTCGGTTCCGAAATATTTTAGGTAAAAAATAGTACTATGAGTGAGTTTTTGCTTTTCAAAATTTATTGAGTTTTTTGATTTTAAGGCCTCTATCGTTGTCCTTATTTCTTTTATGTTATTATTTGTAACTTCTAATAGTAATGTTTTTTGATTAGTATGTTTCTTTAATGAATTTCCAAGGCCATATGCAGATAGGAAGCTTGAATAAGCACTGATGACTATTCTCTTCATATGAAGATTATCTGCAATTAAGCAAGCATGTTGTCCTCCTGCACCTCCATAACTGACAAGGGAATAATCTTCCAGTTTAAAACCCTTACTCGTGGAAATTTTTTTTATTGCACGACACATTTTTTCAATTGAAATTCTTATATATCCATCTGCTACTTCTGCAATCGGAATATTTTTATCAATCTTATCTCTTAAAAGCTCAAAATTTTTGACAACAAGTTTCTTATTAAGGGAAGATTTGCCATCTTTTCCAAATATTTTTGGAAAATAGATCTCAGAAATTTTCCCCAGATATAAATTTGCATCTGTTATGGTTAGGGGCCCACCTTTATCATAACACATAGGACCTGGGTTTGATCCTGCTGATTTTGATCCAACAGTCATTCGTGAATTATTATATTCTAAGATTGATCCTCCGCCTGAGGCAACTGTTTCAATATCAATCATTGGAACTTGTAATAAATGATTATCAATATTTTTTTCATTCTGATATTCAAGTTGACCTGAGTGGTGAGACACATCTGTTGATGTTCCTCCCATATCGAATGTAATAATTTTTTTGTACTTTGACTTGTTTGCAATTGCTATCGCTCCAATTACCCCTCCAGCAGGTCCTGAGAGAATTGAATTTATTCCTTTAAAGTTTTTTTCATCAGAAAGACCACCATTTGATTGCATATATTTTAGGTCAATTTTACTTTTTTTATGCACAAGCTTCTTTTTAAAGCTATCAATATCCTCTCTTATTATAGGATCCACATATGCATTAATTATAGAGCTATTGGTACGTCGAATATATTTTATTGTTTGGGTAATTTCATGACCAAGAGTTATATTTTTATAACCGAGTTTAAAGAGCATTTTACCAATTTCTAATTCATGTTTTGGATACTTCCAACTATGGATAAGGCTTACACAAATAGATGAAAATTTTTTGTGAGTGATTTCTTTTAATTTTTTTTCAATACTTTGCCAGTCTGGTTTAATCAAATCCGTTCCATTAGGCGAAATACGCTCATCTATCTCGATAACGTCAGAATATAAAGGCTGAGTTTTGCATATATTTAAATCAAATATATTTTCTCTATTTTGGTAACCAACTAATTGGCTGTCTTTAAATCCCTTGGAGACAATTAACAACGTTTTCTCACCCGTGCGTTCAAGTATGGCATTTGTTGCAACTGTAGTACCGATAGTTATGCTATCTATTTGATTATTATTTGTATTACTTTTATTAATTATTGATTTAATACCAAAAGATATTGGATCATCATAATAACTTTTAGAACTAGAAAGTATTTTTTCGAGGTAAACATCTTTTCTTGGTGAAAGCGCAATAATATCCGTAAATGTTCCACCTTTATCAACCCAAAAAGTCCAATTTTTCTTTTTCATAGTATATATTGATTTACTTGTTTCTAACTGCTAACAAATGACTATAATTGTGATATTTTATTATAGAATATTTTATATAATGATAAGTCATAAATATAAATCACCCAATTTTAATGAGAGAGATACATCCTTACCGTTAAAGTATATTATCATTCATTATACAGGAGTAAAGTCACCATTTTCAGATATTTGTAAGTGGTTTGAAAAACCTTCTTCTGCTGTAAGTTGTCATTATGCCATAGATTATGATGGTACAATATATTCTTTTGTAGACGTCCAACAACGTGCATGGCATGCAGGTAAGTCATACTGGAATGGCGATTTAGATATAAATTCAGCATCTATTGGCATAGAAATTCATAATTCTGGTGATGAAGATTTTTTATATATACAGATCGAGTCACTGATTTATTTAATTAAATTCTTAATGCGAGATTATAATATCAAATATTATAATGTCATTGGTCATTCCGATATTTCTGTCAGTAGAAAAATTGATCCTGGTAAAAGTTTCCCATGGCAAATATTATCAAAAGAGGGAATTGGTATATTCTCAAATCAGCACTCAAAAAATTACTCAAAACTAGTAAATAAAGAAGGAAATCAGTTTTTCAACGAGATAAATCAAAAAATGCTCAAAAAAATTGGTTTTGATATAAATATCACCAATAAGTTTGATAATCATACAAAACAAGTCATTGAAGCATTTCAAAGGCATTGGAGGCCTTCAAAAATTGACGGATTTATTGATGTTTCAACTGAGGATATCCTAATTGATGTAGCTAACCAGTTCAATATGGCGAGAGTTAGATAGTAGACATTAAGTCATATTTATAGTATCTCTTTCATTGCTAGATGGTCGGATGATCGCTATGGAAATAGAGGAAAGTCCGGGCTCCACGGAGGAACAGTGCCGGATAACATCCGGCGGAGGAAACTCTAGGGAAAGTGCAGCAGAAAATATACCGCCATTATAATTATGGTAAGGGTGAAAAGGTGTGGTAAGAGCACACCGCATTAATGGTAACATTGATGGCATTGTAAACCCCACTGGGAGCAAGACCAAATAGAGGTGGTAATTGCCCTTCGCATTATACCATCTGGGTAGGTCGCTTGAGTCATAAGGTAACTTATGACCTAGATGAATGATCATAATACAGAACCCGGCTTATAGACCATCTAGCACTTTAATTTGGTTAATAAAGTATTAAAAAAACCATTGACTTCCATAGAATACCATGATATCCCATAGGTACCCATTATAGTGGATTTATTATGAATTTATTTTTATCTAAATTTAAAAACAAAATTGATGTTAAGGGTCGGGTATCAATACCGGTATCTTTCAGGAATATTCTTTTAAAAGATATTTCTCAAAGGATGTTCTGTTATCCATCACTTGATGCGCAAGCAATTGATGCTGGTGGACAGAGTTTGTCTAAGGAGATATATGCCCTAATGGATAATCTTGATCCATATTCAGATGAAAGAGATTATCTCTCAACTGCTCTCTTTGGCTTATCTGAAGAATTAAAAATAGATAATGATGGACGCGTAATATTAAGTGATGCTTTGATTGATCATGCGCAAATTAAAGATGAAGTTACGTTTGTCGGTTTGGGAGAAAAATTTCAAATTTGGGAGCCTCTTAAATTTGAAAGCTATCTTCAGCAGGCTCAAAAAAAAGTAAAGGAGCAAAGACTCTTATTGAGTAAAAAAAATAGGGGTATTTAAGTGATGAAGAGTAGAAATTACTCTACTGGCGGACCATTTCATCACATACCTGTCATGCTAAATGAGGTGCTTGATACATTAGCATTAAGAGGAGGAAATGTTTATGTAGATGGCACCTTTGGCGCTGGCGGACACTCCAAGGGCATATTAGATTCTTGTAAATGTAATCTATTAGCTGTTGATAGAGACAAAAAATCAATAGAGATAGCGCAAGAATTACAGAAAGAATACGATAACAGAATAGAATCACACAATCAATCCTTTAGCCAACTTCCGGACATAATAGATAATACTCCATATAAAAAGATTGATGGGTTATTGCTGGATCTAGGCATTTCTTCACTGCAATTAGATAATCCAGATAGAGGTTTTTCATTTCAAAAAGATGGACCATTAGATATGAGAATGGGTAGCCAATCTTTTACTGCAGCAGATATTTTAAATAAAATCAGAGAGGATGATTTGGCAATGATTATTAGAGAGTTAGGGGAGGAAAGACACTCAAAACTTGTTGCTAGGAAAATATGTGAGTATCGAAAAAATACAAAAATTATGAGTACATATCAACTAAATGAAATTATTGAAAAATCGATTGGCTGGTCCTACAAAAAACAAAAAGGTAAGTATATTCATCCTTCGACGCGAACCTTTCAAGCAATTAGAATTTTTATAAATCAAGAGTTAGAAGAACTAATTTTGGTATTATCTAGAATAGCTAAGTATATAAATAGTGAGGGTAGAATAGTAATAATTACATTTCACTCCATCGAAGATCGTATAGTTAAAAATATATTTAGTGACTTAACAGGGCAAAATAGAGCAATCTCTAGATATCATCCTGAAATATCTAATGAAAATGAAAAATTATTTATTTACCCAGTTAAAAAATTCTTGAAACCAACCGATTCTGAAATACTAAAAAATCCAAGATCTAGATCAGCGAAATTAAGATGTATTGAAAGAACAAAATCTGCGTTTAGAGAAAATTTAGATATTTATAGTACAAATAAATATGAGCAAATTTTAAGCGAGTTCAGATGACGAGATTAATTTACCTTACAGTATTTATTTTAAGCATAATTGCTTCACTTACCTTATACATTATAAGCTATGATAGTAAAAATATATCAAAACAAATAATTGGTATTGAAGAGCTTATTAAATCAGAGGAAACTTCACTTAAAACCCTTAAAGCAGAGCTAAGTTTATTATCTCAACCCGGAAGAATTCAATCGTTATCTCAGAATTTTGATTTAATTCTTGAGCCGATAAAAGTGTCTCAAATAAGCAAGATCGAAGACATTCCAATAAAGCCGGCAAACATAGTCATGGATGAGCTTGTACAAAGATCGTTAATTGGATATTCCGAAATAAAAAATCAGAATTAAAAAAAATAATAGGCTTTTCCATTAAAAATAACTCATATTATAAATAATATTTAATGTTAACAGAAAAAGAAAATAAGAAAATTAATAGAATCCAAATAAGAATAAAATTTTTATTTTTATGCTTTTTTCTTGGATTTTCAATCCTATCAGCAAAACTTTTTTATTTAGCGTCAATGTCTTTTGATCCAAATAATGAAAGACAAAAACAAATCACTCAAAAGTCTGAAAGGCCACATATTTATGATAGAAATGACAACTTAGTAGCTTTAAATATAGATATTTCCTCTGTAGCCATTAGACCTGACATTCTATCTAATAAGGATGATGTAATAGATAGGATATTATCAGCAGTTCCAAATTTTTATCGCGAAGATTTAGAAAATAAAATATTGAATGATAAAAAATTTGTATGGCTGAAGAGAGGAGTTACTCCAAAAGAAAGAGAGAGAATCCATAATTTAGGAATACCTGGTATTCAATTTATCGAAGAAACAAAAAGATTTTATAGTGCAGCTAATACTTTATCTAACGTTATTGGTTACGTAAATATAGATAATAAGGGACAAACAGGTATTGAAAAATATATTGACCAAAATTTAAATAAAGAAATTACAGAAGATATTCAATTATCTATAGATCTTGAGGTAAGCCATGCTATCCGTGATGAATTATTGAAATCAATGAAAAAGTATTCAGCAAAAGGTGCAGCGTCAGTATTGATGAATGTTAATACTGGGGAAGTAATTAGTATGACTTCATTACCTGATTTTGATCCACACTATCCAAAAGATGCATTAAAACCTGAGAATATAAATCGAGTGACTAAGGCAGTATACGAAATTGGTTCAACATTTAAGGCTTTTACTGCCGCAATGGCATTGGATAGTGGAGTTGTTGATTTGGATACAATATATGATGCAACTAATCCAATTAAGATTGGCAGACATTCAATTAGCGATTTTCATGCAAAGAACCGGAAATTGACAGTGGAGGAAATATTTATATATTCGTCAAATATTGGTTCTGCAAAAATGGCTTTAGATTTTGGTGTTGAGTATCATAAATCTTTTTTAAAAAAATTAGGTTTTATGGATCTAATTAATTCTGAATTACCCGATCCATCAAAAAATATTATTCCGCCTAACTGGAAAGAAATAAATACTATGACAATTTCATTTGGGCATGGTATTGCAATAACGCCTCTTCATGCAGCAGTTGCAGGAGCAAGCCTTGTAAACGGTGGTCGATTAATACATCCTACTTTTCTAAAAAAGAATACAAATGAGACCATTGATTATAGTCAAGTCATTGATCCTACTACAAGTGATAAATTAAAAAAATTAATGTACCTTAATATTATAAATGGCTCTGGTAAGAATGCAGCAGTTGATGGTATTCTAGTCGGGGGGAAGACAGGCTCAGCAGAAAAAGTTAGCGATAAGACATACGAAAAGAATAAACTCAGAACAACATTCCTTGGTGCATTTCCAATTAACGAGCCTAAGTATATATTATTTCTTCTCTTGGATGAGCCCGAAGGCATAGAGGAAACTTATGGTTATGCCACCGCTGGCTATAATGTTGCGCCAACGTTTTCAAATATTGTCACCAGAATAGCTCCAATGCTGGATATTATTCCATCAGAATTTGATACCTTAAATGAGTTTGATCAGATTACGGTTGCATTAAATAGTCTTTAGATAATTGCTAAAAGATAATGAAAAACCAATTAGTAAAAAATAAAAGAATCAACTTATATGGGTTATCTCATGAAGTGATAGGGATATCAATAGATAGCCGAGAGGTAAATAGAGGTGACTTATTTTTTTCATTAGAGCAAAGAAAAATAAAAGCATTATCTCACATAAATCAGGCAATAGATAAGGGTGCTTTGGGAATAATTTCTTCTAAAAACTTTGATAATAATAGTATAGATACGAAAATTCCAATTATTAAAGTAGACTCTGTGAGAAAAGAACTATCAATTATTAGTTCAGAATTTTATCCGAATCAGCCGCGAATCGTGGCAGCAATAACAGGTACTAATGGAAAAACTTCTGTTGCAAAATTTACCGAGCAAATATGGAAAAATAATGGGATCGCTTCAGCTTCAATTGGAACATTGGGTAATTCACGGTTTTTCAGTGATTCTTCATTAACTACACCTGATCCAGTTAGCCTTCATAAACAGCTTAATGACCTATCAATGAGTGATTATGAGAATGTTATAATTGAAGCATCAAGTCATGGATTAGATCAACATAGAATTGATAATGTAAGATTAAGCGGTGCTGCATTTACAAGCTTTTCAAGAGATCATTTGGATTATCATAAGAATATGAAACAATATTTAAATGCAAAAAAAAGATTATTCACATCGTTAATAAAAAAGGATAGTACAGCTGTAGTCAATTTAATAGGAATTAATAGGAGGTATCATGGTTTTATTAATGATATTTGCTCACGAAATTTGATAACTATTGGTACGTCAAATGCAACCATAAATTTATTAGGATTCAGCAGATCTAGTAATAAAAAAATTAATCTTAAAATTAGTGTCAATGGTCAATTAGTAGTTATAGAAACTCCTTTCATTGCATTATTTCAAGCAATCAATGCAACGATTGCCGGATGTGTAGCCTCAATGGATAGTCGTATATCACTAATGGATTATTTGATGAGTATAAAATTACTTAAAGATATTTCGGGAAGATTAGAGTTTGTTGCATCAAAGTATACGGATGCGAATATTTATGTTGATTATGCTCATACTCCATCAGCGATGAAAGCCGTTTTGGAATCGCTCAGACCTATAACAAAAAATAATCTCATCCTAGTTTTTGGGGCTGGAGGTAATAGAGATAAGGGAAAAAGAAACTTCATGAGAGATATTGCAAAAAATTATGCTGATTTTATAATAGTAACCGATGATAATCCGCGATTTGAAGATCCAAAAAAAATTCGCAGTCAATTAATGGTTAATACAAATAATTTTATTGAAATCGCCGATAGACATGATGCAATTAAATATGCAATTGATAAATTGGAAAGTGGAGATAACCTTATAATTTGTGGGAAGGGTCATGAAGAATATATGATTTATCAGGACTCAAAAATTTCTTTTTCTGACCAACTAGTAGTTAAAAGTATTTTAGATTTATGATTTAATATGGAAGATAATTACAGAATTAAATTAGATTTTACTACCTCAAATTTAATTAAAATAATTAGTGGTAAAGTAAATACTAAAATTATTCAAAATAAATGTAGTTTATCATTGGACTCAAGGAGTTTGATGATTGGTGATATATTTCTAGCCTTAAAAGGTAATCATACAGATGGACACTCTTATCTAAACCAAGCTTTCATAAACGGAGCCTCTAGCGCAATCATATCAAATATGGAATTATTCAAAAAATCTGAGTTTCCATTAATATATGTCGAAGATACATATGATGCATTATTCAAAATTGCAAAATATGTAAGTAACAGATCAATTGCAACAAGAATTGCCATAACGGGTAGCGTAGGAAAAACAACAACTAAGACTTACTTAGCAGATATTTTGTCTCAATACGAAAATACGTATTCATCTCCAGCATCATTTAATAATAAATGGGGTGTTGCAATAGCATTGGCAAAGGTTAGTAGAGACACAAAGTATGGTATATTTGAGGTTGGTATGAATAAAGTTAATGAGATTGGAACATTATCCGAGTTAATAAACCCAGATATCTCAATAATTACTAATATTGGGGATGCACATATCGGGAATTTAGGAAGTAGGAAGGCAATCGCGATTGAGAAGTCTGATATTATGATAGGTATGTCAGAAGACTCGATTGCAATATTACCTAATGACAGTGAATATTTAGATCTTTTAAGAGATAGAAATAATCATCGTAAAATTAAATTTATAACATTTGGTAAATCACCTGAATCTGATATTCAAATGCTTCCAATAACTAAAAATAAAAATTACTCTATTCTAAATTTTTCAATTGGTGGAAAGACTTATAAATCTAAATCTAAAAAAAGTAATTCAAGTATATTTGAAAATTATATGCCTATTTTGGCAGTCGGCAATGTATTAGATATTGACCCCAGTGATATATTGAAAAGATTGGAAGAGTCTCAAGGTCCCGATGGAAGATGGCAGGATCTTGATTTTGTATATAATGGGGGTGTTATAAAATTAATTAATGATACCTACAATGCAAGTCCTGAGTCTATGACACATGCCATAAAATCAGTTAGTGAATATAGAAGTGATAATGTTTTACGTAAAATAGCCATTATAGGCGATATGCTAGAATTGGGTAAGTTTACTAATGAGTATCATTCAAGATTAGTCCAAGTCATAAATGACTCCGAGATTGATAAAGTTTATTTTTGTGGAGATATTTTATCATCATATTTTGAAAGTATAAATAAGGATAAGCAAGCTCACTTATTCAAATCTTGTAATTTAATAGATATAAAAGAATATTTTGATATAAAAAATGGAGACTTATTTTTTTTCAAAGGTGGTAATCAAATTGGATTAAACAAACTTGTTCAGGATTTTATTAATTATTTACGTTTATAATTGAATTTTTACAAGGATAAGACTTATATGCTAATTCTACTTATCAATGAGCTTTTGGCGGTATTCCCATTATTAAATGCATTTGCTTATATTACAACAAGAACTGTTGCAGCAACTTTTACATCTGGAATAATTGTATTTTTTCTAAGTCCAACAATAATAAGGTACCTAAAAAAACACCAAAAAAATGGGCAACCTATTCGTCAAGATGGTCCTAAACGGCATATAATTGAAAAATCTGGTACTCCTACGATGGGTGGGTTCATAATTTTGTTGGGTGTATTGATTTCATCAATCCTTTGGGTAGATTTAAATAATAAATATATATGGATCGTAGGTTTTGTTACAATTTCATTTGGTTTAATAGGTTTCTATGATGACTTTTTAAAAGTTACAAAATCATCTCCAAATGGAATGAAGAGCCTATTGAAATTTATATTACAAGCAGGTATAGCCATTATTGCTATTTTGTATTTACTAATATTTACTGATGATTTCCAACCAGTAGTGTATGTTCCATTTCTAAAAGATTTTTCAATAAATCTGGGAATATTTTTTCTAGTATTTGGAGCTTTAGTTATAATAGGCTCGAGTAATTCAGTCAATCTAACCGATGGTCTGGATGGTCTTGCAATTATGCCCGTAATGATTGCGGTGGGCAGTTTTGGTCTCATTGCTTATCTTACAGGAAATATACTTTTCGCAGAATATTTAAATATCCAATACATGTCTGGATCTGGTGAACTTGCAATTATATGTGGCGCAGTTATTGGTGCAGGTCTTGGATTTCTCTGGTATAACGCACCTCCTGCTATGATATTTATGGGGGATACTGGGTCTTTATCGCTTGGTTCTATAATTGGGATTATTGCAATTATAACAAAGCATGAGTTAGTTCTAATGATAATTGGAGGTTTATTCGTTCTAGAGGCAATTTCAGTCATTGTACAAGTAATAAGTTACAGGTATACGGGTAAAAGAATATTTAAAATGGCACCACTACATCATCATTTTGAGCAAAAAGGTTGGAGTGAAGCAACTATTGTCATTAGGTTTTGGATAATATCTCTTATTCTTGCAATGATTGGATTATTAACTCTTAAGCTAAGATAACTAATTTGGAAATGTGATGATTTCATTAACTCATAGGAAAAATCAAAAAATTTTTGTTTTAGGATTAGGTATATCTGGAAAGAGTACTGTGAACTCCTTGTGCAGTGGTGGAGCTCTTGTGCATGCTTGGGACGATAATGCTGATATTAGAAAAGCTTATTCGGAATTTAAAAAAATACTCATTAATCCAGATGAAATTAATATAAAAGATTACGATGCTATTATTTTAAGCCCTGGAATTAATTTTAAAAATCCAATACCACACAGCTTAGTAAAACATGCAAGACTAAAAAATGTTCCAATACTTGGAGATGTACAGTTATTTATGGATGAATTATATAAAAGAAATCTGAAAAATAAAGTTATTATGGTAACTGGAACTAATGGAAAATCTTCAACTGTTATGCTAATAGATCATCTAATGAAAGGGCTCAATGAGACGGTACAGGTTGGAGGTAATATAGGTACTAGAAGTGTTCTAGAATTTGATCTTACCAATGAAGATACAATTTTTATAATTGAAATTTCATCATATCAAATTGAGCTATGCCATAATATTAAACCCCATATTGCCATTCTTCTGAATATAAGTCCAGATCACATTGACAGGCATGGTTCCTTTATGAACTATGTGGATATCAAATTTGATCTATTTAGTCATCAAGATGAAAATGATTTTGCAATACTTGGATTAGATGGTGGAATTATTTCTAACACAATCGACTCAAAACAGATAAGAGCAAAAAGAATTTGTTTTGTAAATCAATATTACGGTAAATACCATTATAAAAATGATAATTCTAAAACTCAAAAGACGCTATATATAGAAAAAAATGGAGGGAATCTTCAATACTCACTCGAATTAACAGGATCTATGAATAGAACAATTAATATTGAAAATATATCGGCCTCAGTAGCATGTATGGAAACGTTAGGATTTCAATACTCTGAATACCTATCTTATTTTCAAACTTTTAAGAGCCTAAAACATAGGTCAGAGTATATCGGTACACATAATAATATTGATTTTATAAATGATAGTAAAGCAACGAACGCATTTGCTTCCAAGATTGCCATTCAGTCATTTACTAATGTATTTTGGATTTTAGGTGGAATAAAAAAATATGGAGGTATAGATGAAATTAAGGACTCATTTCAAAATATAGAAAAGGCATACTTAATTGGGCAGGCAGCCGATTCTTTTCGTGATTGTTTGATGAGTTGCGGAATTGAAAATGAAGTTTGCGGTACACTTGATATTGCATTAAATAGTGCGATTCGAGATGCAAATTATATACCAACTAAAGCTACGGTTTTATTTTCTCCAGCATGCGCCTCATTTGATCAATTTGCAAACTTTGAAGAGAGAGGTAATAAGTTTTGTGAATTAGTAAATAATATCAAGAGTGATAAATATGAAAATTACTAGATCAAGGAAATCTCATATTTCAGATTGGTGGTGGACAATTGATAAGGTGCAACTTGGTTCCATAGTTTTATTGATAATTATTGGTATTGTTTTGAACTTAGCAGCAAGCCCTCCGATTGCCGAGAAACTGTCACTAAATCAATATTACTTCGTCAAAAGACAATTTTTATTTTTCATATTAGGTGTATTTGTGATGTTTTTTTTCTCTTTCTTAAATTTAAGAAATTTGAGAAGGTTATGCCTTGTAATTTTCATCACTTCACTAATTACAATATTTTTCTTAAATATATTTGGCACTCCAATTAAAGGAGCTACAAGGTGGTTGGATTTAGGGATTATCTCAGTACAACCTTCAGAGTTCGCCAAACCAACTTTTATAGTTTTAATTTCATGGTTTCTATCTGAGTCTATTGTCAAAACTGTCCCATCAAAAATAATATCACTTTTGTTATACTCCCTTTTTGCATTCGGTTTAATTCTTCAACCTGATATCGGACAAACAATACTTATTACCCTAGCGGCTTCGATCATTTATTTTATTTCCGGAATGCCTTTAATAGTTGGCTTCATAATATTTATTCTATCTCTAATTGGTATTGGGTTATCATACCTTTATGTGGATCATTTTTATCAAAGATTAAATATATTTTTTAACCCATCTCTTGGTGATACCTATCAAATCGATACCGCTTACAATGCAATATTACAGGGTGGGTGGTTTGGAGTAGGGCCAGGTGAAGGTGTAATAAAAAATATACTTCCTGATGCTCATACAGATTTCATATTTGCTGTGGCTGCTGAAGAATTTGGTTTGATTAGCTGTTTTATAATAATTTCTCTATTTGCTTTTATTGTTTATAGAGGGTTAAGTAGATCTTTAAAACAAGAAGATCTATTTGCAAAAATTGCTACAATCGGTCTAACATCTCTTATTTGTATTCAAGTTGGTATTAATATAGCAGTAAATTTAGGTATTGTTCCAACAAAAGGAATGACGCTTCCATTTATTTCTTATGGTGGCTCCTCTGCTTTATCTATAGCGATGACTTTCGGACTTATTTTAGCTTTTACTAGGCAAAAAAATAATAGCTTTATCTATTCCTCTCGAAAATTAAATTTCCAAAATTGACTATAAATGAAAAAATCTACTAAAAAAAAAATAATTTTAATTGCAGGCGGAACTGGAGGACATGTCTATCCTGCAATTTCATTAAGTGAGAATTTATTGAAAGATCCCACCAAAGAAGTATATTATCTTACAGATAAAAGGGGTAAAAAATATTTCGATCAAGTTGAATCAAGTTTTTTATATCAGATAAACTCTTCCTCACCGTATAGGAAATCAAGAAAGGAAACATTTCTATTCCCGTTCAAAATATTTAGTGGATTCATCAAATCATTCGTCATACTGAGAAGAATATCTCCATCAGTCATAATTGCATTTGGAGGTTATACTTCTATACCTCCATGTCTAGCAGGATATATTTTAAGAATACCAATTATTATACATGAACAAAATGCAATTATGGGTCGAGCAAATAGATTATTATCTAATTTTGCGAACAATATTACAGTATCTTTTCATAATACAAAGAAAATTAAATTGAATTTTAAAGATAAAATTACCTATGTTGGCTTACCACTAAGAAATCAAATAGTCAAATATAGGAAAAGTAATTTCGAATATAAGAGGAATAAGAAATTGAATATACTTATTATTGGAGGTAGCCAGGGATCAAGGGCTTTTACTGATATTATTCCAAAAGTAATTTCTTATCTTCCAAATTCTATCAGGAAAGAAATCAAGTTATTCCAAAATTGCAATGTAGATGATGAAAAAATATTAGAAAATATATATTCAAACTTAAATATTGATCATGAAATAAAAAATTTCTTTCAAGATATTGGATACTATATCAATCAAGCTGACCTTATAATTGCAAGGGCCGGAGCAAATACAGTATTTGAAATATGCACAATTGGAAGAGCTTCAATACTAATTCCACTATCAACGTCTATTGATAGTGATCAATATCATAATGCATCTTTTTTGAATGATACGGGAGCATCTATCTTTTATGATGAGAGTGTTATTAATCTAAATGATTTTGCAAAGAAGTTAGAGCTCTTATTTAAAGATACAATAAAAATAGAACAAATGGCTAAGCACGCTTATGAATGTAATATTGATATTGGAAATAGAAAATTTATTGAAATTATAGAAAATAATTATTTATAAAAGTTATGGACGATTTAACCAAATTATCAAAAGATCAGTTAATACATTTTGTAGGCATCGGTGGTATCGGATTATCGGCAATAGCTGAATTATGCAGAGAACGTGGTTATTCAGTTCAAGGAAGTGATATATCAGAGAACGATATGACAAAGAGACTTCAAGAGAATAATATCAGTGTATTTATCGGTCATAATTCAAAAAATATTAAAAAGAATATTCAACTTATAGTTCATTCATCAGCCATAAAAGATGATAATCCTGAGCTAATTGCTGCAAAAAAAGCAAATATACCTATAACCTCACGAGCAGATATTCTGGCTCAATTAATGAAAAGCAGAAAATGTATATGTGTTTCAGGAACTCATGGAAAAACAACGACTACTTCAATGATTTCATGGGTGCTATCGCAAGGTCCACTTACACCTACTTCTATAATAGGCGGTATTGACAGTCATACGCAATCCAATCTTCAAATTGGCTCTAGTGATTGGATGGTAGTTGAAGCAGATGAGTCAGATAAAACATTTGTAAAACTTCCTTCAAAAATATCAGTAATAACAAATATTGATTATGATCATATAGAAAATTATGGATCTATAGAAAAACTGGAAGCTTCATTTATAAAGTATGCAGTAAATACTCAAAGAGATGGGTATATAATTTTTTGCGCAGATGATTACATAACTAGTAAAATCTCTAAAGACTTTCCATCAGGTAAACTTATATCTTACGGTCAATCTGATAACGCGACACTAAAAATTAGAGATATATATAATGATGTCGGTTCATATAAGTTTACAGTTGACGGAGAGATAAATCAAAAACATTTTAATATTCAAATAACTATTAATAGACCAGGGATGTATAATATTTATAATGCAACTGCTGCGGCAATAGTTGGAATATTAAGGAATATACCAAAGGAGATAATTCAATCATCTTTATTCTCATATAGCGGTGTTTATAGACGCTTTTCCGAAATCACTCATAAGAATGGGATTACCTATTATGATGATTATGCTCATCACCCAACTGAAATAGATCAATTACTATCTTCTGCTAAAAATTTATCATCTGGTAGGGTTATATCAATCTTCCAGCCACATAGATACTCGAGGATTTTAAGTTTATATAAAGAATTTTGCTTAGCTTTTTCAGATACAAATTATTTAGCTCTTCTTCCAGTCTATGGAGCCGGTGAGATTGAAAGTTGCGAAATAGATTATAATAAATTTATATCTGATATAAATATGAAATCAAAGATTGACGCACAATTTATAAAAAATACAGAAGATCTCAGTAAGTTCATTAAAACTCTAGCTGAGCCAGGAGATTTAGTTCTTTTTATAGGTGCAGGGGATATAAATATAATTTCAAGTGAAATTTGTCTAAAATTATAGGGGGATAAAGTAATTGTGAAATTTTGGACTGAGGCAGATAAGTTAAGGGACAAGCTAAATTCACTTGCAAGAGGAGAACTCTATAGTAATTACTCACTAATGCCAATTTCATGGTTTCGTGTGGGTGGGTGTGCTGAGATACTTTTTGTCCCAAAAGATGAAGAGGATTTAGAGTACTTTCTGTCCAGAAAACCTGAGGGTATACCCATAACAATTATAGGGGGTGCTTCAAATCTTCTTATAAGAGACTATGGTATTCCCGGAATCGTAATAATACTGGGTAAAGCTTTTAATTATATAACTCTCATTGAAGATAAGAGAATAAATATTGGTGCCTCTGTTCCTAATAAAAAAATATCTAATTTTGCTCTAAAAAATAATCTAAAAGGATTTTCATTTTTAAATACAATACCAGGTACTCTCGGTGGTTCAATTAAAATGAATGCTGGTGCTTACGGATCAGAGATAAAAGATGTTCTTTATAGTACAAAATTTATTGATACCTCGGGCAATATTAAGAAAAAATCAATAGCTGATATCAAATACGAATATCGTACAACAGATATTTCAGATAAAATGATATGTGTATCCTCGATATTAGAGGGAGGATTTGCTGGTAAAGATGATATAAAGCAGGAAATTGAGAAGTTTAAGTTTTTAAGAAACACAACTCAACCTATAAAGGAAAGAACAGGTGGATCAACCTTCAAAAATACTAAAAATAAAAAGGCTTGGGAACTAATTCGTGATGCTGAATGTGATAAGCTAGAAATAGGGGGTGCTATGATTTCTCAGAGGCATTCAAATTTTATTATAAATAAAGGAAATGCATCGGCTTATGATATAGAATTACTTGGAGAGACTATTATCTCGCGAGTAAAGAAAAAAACTGGCATCAAGTTGGAATGGGAAATAAAAAGAATGGGTGTCGGTCCAGAGGTTACAATATGATTTCAAAAATAACCCAAAAAGAGAGGGTTCTTTTACTGATGGGTGGCTCATCTCCTGAAAGGGAGGTCAGTATGGATAGTGGCAATGAGTGCTTTAGTGCTCTAAAAACTATTGGATACGATGTCATTAAACTAGATCCTGGACCAAGTATTATTAATGATATATTAGAAATAAACCCTGACATAGTATTTAATTCTTTACATGGAATTTGGGGTGAAGATGGGCATATTCAATCCATATTAGAGCACCTCAGAATTAAATATACACATTCAGGAGTTATATCATCTGCAAAAGCAATGAATAAAATTATTTCTAAGCAAATTTTTATGGACAATGATATTCCAGTTGCAAAATCATATGATCTTAATAATTTAAATAATATAAATATTGATTTTCCTATAATCATAAAACCAATCAACGGGGGATCAAGTATTGGAATACAGTTTATAAAATCAGAAAAACAGTTATTAAATTATGTAAATGACTACAAGAGTAGTTTGAATAATTTCTTTGCTGAAGACTTTATTCATGGCTCTGACTATACTTGTGGAGTAATTGGTAGAAATACCACTGAGATTGCCGAAATAAAGACCAATAATATAATCTTTGATTATAAATCAAAATATCAGTCAAATTTAACGGAACATATAATTCCTGCAAATCTTAAACCAAATATTTACGAAAAGATGAAATACTATGCATTAAAAGCTCATGATAGTCTAAATTGCAGGAGTGTAAGTAGAGTTGATTTCAGATATTCAACAGAAAGTGAAGATGAATTAATCTGTCTCGAGGTCAATACTCAGCCGGGTATGACCAAAAAATCATTACTCCCAGAATTAGCATCAAATATGGGTATTCCATTTACAGAGCTTGTTTCGTGGATTATTAGAGATGCATCAATAGATAGGTAATTATTGAATAATGATAAAAGAGAAAATTTTCAGAAAAGTTTCAAATAAATACTTGAAAAGAATTTTTTATACAACCATCTTAGTTCTTGCATTTATGCTTTTATTTTTTCAGGCAAACATTCATTCAACTAAGTTAGCATCTAATTCATCTAAATTTTTGAGTAAATTGGACCTAAATATACAAGAAGTTAAAATCGAAGGGACCAAGAACACAGATGGGTCAGATATTGTTAGTGCTCTCAATTTAAGTAAAGACACACCTTTGGTAAAGTTTAATTTACAAGATGCAAATAATAGAATTAGTAGATTAGATTGGGTTAAAGATGTTGAAATAAAGAAATTATATCCATCAACATTAAAGATAAAAATATATGAATATGAGCCCATAGCTATTTGGATTTATGATGGGAGTAAATTTGTGATAGATCAAGATGGTCAAATAATCAAAGGATTAGATCCTAATAAATTTAAAAATTTGAAATTTGTAGCAGGTTACAATGCACTTGATTATATTCCAAGTATTATAAAATCTCTTGGGGAATATCCAGGATTTGACGATAGGGTTAAATCAATTCTTCGCGTTGGAGATAGAAGGTGGACTGTCAGATTATTCAATGGATTAGAAATATATTTTCCTGAGACAGGAATGTCTAAAGCAATAGAAATATTACAAAATTTAGATAACGAAACACAGTTATTAAGCAGATATATTGATGTAATAGATATGAGATTACCCAATCGGATGGATATTATGCCAAGTATCGATATTAAAAGAAAATCAATTTGAGTATTTATAATGTATTTGATGTCATTCGATCGAATATCCGGAAATTTTACTTCAAAAATCAATAATACAGTTACGGCAGCAATTGATATAGGCTCTGATAAGATTTTGTGTCTTATTGTCCGAAATGTTATAACTGACACGAACAGATATAGCTTTGATGTACTGGGGGTTGGGCACAATAGATCCATGGGATTTGAGTCTGGTGTAATCACAGATGCAACTGCTTTGGAATTGGCAATTAGAACTGCTATCGAGGCAGCTGAAGAAATGTCTTCACTAACCATTGATAAAATAGTGGTTAATCTTTCATCGGAATTCATTGAATCTAACTTATACGAAATTAGTGTGCCAATTAAGGATATTCAGGTTTCCAAGAAAGACATTGAAGCGGCTTTTTTGATTGCAGAAGAACAGAACGTTTCAGATGATAAGATAATAATAGAGACTATGCCATTGGGTTTTTCAGTTGATGGTCTAAAATCAATTGAATATCCAGTTGGAATGTATGGGAAAAAGTTAGATATCAATATTAATGTCATAACTTGTTCTAGAAGTATAGTTCAAAATCTAAATGATGTTATTGAGAGAGCTCATGCTAAGATATCAAAAATTATCATATCCCCATTTGCAAGTGCAATATCAACTTTATCATCGGATGAATCAAATTTAGGAGCAATACTGATTGATATGGGGGCAGGCACGACATCATACTCAGTATTTAGCGATGGCATCTTCAAGTTTGCAGGTGTTATACCTGTAGGTGGTAATTATATTACAAAAGATATCGCAAGATCACTATCAATACCAATCATAGAAGCTGAGAAATTAAAGATTTTATATGGGGGAGTCTTAACTAACTCCTATGATAATGGAGATTTATTAAGTATGAAAATGGTGGGTTATGATGAAAGTGACTCTAATGATATACAAATATCAAAATCAGTTATTGCAGAAATTTCACGAACTAGAGCCCTTGATATTTTACAAAAGGTTGAAAATAATTTGCTTAATGTAAGTGAAGCACTAATTCGTGATAAAAGAATAGTACTGACGGGGGGAGGTAGTCAATTGATAGGGATTGATGACCTTGCGAGAGAAGTTTTTAAATCACCAATTCGAAGAGCAATTCCCAAAATCAATTCTGATATTTTTGATATTAGTGACCCCATTTTTTCAAATGTGATAGGATTATTAACTTATTCACAGAATGAGACATTTGTTAATAAAAAAATAACCACTAAAAGCTTATCCTATACAAGTAATAATTTTTTTTCAAATCTACTAAGATGGTTTAAAGATAGTTTTTAACTTTTAATAATAATATTTCAACTCTTTTAGAGACAAATATTTAAGTACAAATATAAATAGGGATAAAGTGCCATGACAATAAATTTAAAAATTCCAGATGCAATGAGTGAGCTAAAACCTAGAATTACAGTATTTGGTGTTGGTGGAGCTGGAAGTAATGCAGTTAATAATATGATACAAGAAGGTCTCGATGGGGTTGAATTTGTTGTAGCAAATACAGACGCTCAGGCTCTTGCAATGTCAAGTGCCGAGAGACGAATACAAATGGGAACTAATCTTACAGAAGGACTTGGGGCGGGGTCACAGCCAAAAATAGGTGCTGCAGCGGCTCAGGAGGCTCAGGGAGAAATTATAGATTATTCGGCAGGTTCGCACATGGTTTTTATTACTGCTGGTATGGGAGGAGGTACTGGGACTGGTGCAGCCCCTGTTATTGCACAGCTTTGTAAAGAACAGGATATATTAACTGTAGCTGTTGTAACAAAACCATTTCAATTTGAGGGTGTAAGACGAATGCAGATTGCTGAAGAGGGTATAGAAGAACTTGGCAAATATGTTGATACTCTAATTGTAATACCGAACCAGAACTTATTTAGAATAGCAAATGAAAAGACAACTTTTTCTGACGCTTTTGCTATGGCGGATCAGGTTTTATTATCTGGTGTCTCCGGAGTTACAGATTTGATGGTAAAAGAGGGACTGATTAATTTAGATTTTGCTGATGTTAAGTCCATCATGCAAGGTATGGGTAAAGCGATGATGGGTACAGGAGAAGCTTCGGGTGAAAAGAGGGCGATTGAGGCAGCAGAGGCCGCGATATCTAATCCCCTCTTAGATGATGTTTCTATGAAAGGGGCGCAAGGTCTCTTAATATCAATTACCGGTGGCGAAGATTTAACCTTATTTGAAGTTGACGAAGTCGCCACACGAATCAGGAATGAAGTAGATAATAATGCAAATATTATTCTAGGTGCTACCTTTGACTCTAATCTTGAAGGATCTGTAAAAGTTTCTGTTGTTGCAACCGGAATTCAAGCAAATATTAAAAATATTGATTCGACAAACTATACTTTTGATAAAAAATATACAATTCCAAGTAATCATATTTCAAAAGATACCATGAAAATGATAAACAAAGATATCAATCCAAATTTAGTAAATACAACGCCAATTAATAAAGCTCCAATTGCTGAAAAAAAATATGAGGGCGATATATCAATAAAGAAAATAGACGCTAATCATAGTTTCTTCTCCCAAGAAGTAAAGCCTAAGCCGGATATTGATGGATCCAAAAGTAATAATCTGAACAACTATACAAGTAATGCAAAATTAACCACAGACTTTGAAAAAAATGAAATTCCAAGAGTTAGCGAATTCTTCTCAATCAAAGATGAAAATGTCTCAATGGCTATGAATGAACAATTACTTGATAGAGCAAAAAAGAAAAACAAAACCGGCTTTTTTACAAAGCTCGTTAATGGGAGCTTTAAGAAAAAAGATATCGAAGATGAGAGTCCACTAACAGATATAAATTATTCAAAAATTGAGCTTCAATCAGAAAATGAAACTGATAAAGAATCTAAAGCTCCAAAATTACAAGATGAAATAATTGAACCACAAAGTAATAATGAGTTAGATCAAATTTTAGAAGTGGATGATTATCTTGCTAGTAAAAACGAAATACCAAATGATATAATTTCTGATGATAATATGGAAAAAAATACTCAAATGGATGATAATAATGATCTTTTGAGTATGCAAGATGAGCAAACGCTGGAATTTGATAATAAATTGGAAACATCAGAAGGTAATGACGATGATCTTGAAATTCCATCTTTCCTTAAAAAGCAAGCAAATTAAAACCTTAATAAAGTCTTAAATCTTTCTTATTTTATGGCATATTTCATACATCTATGGTAGAAAATTTTTACTATGCAAAGTAAACAACGTACAGTTAAAAATAAAGTAAGGTTTGTTGGCAAAGGAATACATACTGGCCAATTATCTAATATCATAGTTGGGCCTGCCCCAATAGATAGTGGAATTGTATTCAAGAGAACAGATATAAGTTCAAAAAACAATTCAGTAGTGCAGGCAATCCATACAAATGTATGTTCCACTTATTATTGCACTGAGTTGAGTAATGAAGATCAGATATCAGTGCTAACAGTGGAACATTTACTTGCAGCAATATTAGGACTTAATATTGATAATGCTGAAATATTGATTGACGGTCCAGAAGTTCCAATATTGGATGGAAGTAGTAAAATTTTTTTTGATGGATTAAAAGATGCAGGAACTACACAGCAAAATAACACAAAAAAATTTATAAAAATTACAAAGCCAATTAGAGTATCAAATAATGCCTCATATGCAAGTTTTATGCCATATGATACATTATTTGTAGATGCCCAGATTGATTTTAGCCATGAAAGAATTGGTATTCAAAGGATGGAAACAATAATAGATCAGAATACATTTCAGTCAGAAATTGTATCCTCAAGAACTTTTGGTTTTTTAGAGCATGCCGAAAAGCTAAACTCTATGGGCTATGGTCTTGGTGTAAACTTATCAAATACAATAGTTTTAACTGAAAAGAATATTATGAATACTGATGGACTTCAATATGCTGACGAGTTTGTTAGACATAAAATACTCGATATATGCGGAGATTTAAAATTAGCAAACTTTAACATAATTGGAAAATATACATCTGTATATGGAGGTCATTATCTGAACTACCTTGCTTTAGAGAAATTATTTAAAAATATAGACGCATGGGAATTAATTGAGCTGGAGGAAGATTATGCAGATACTCCAAATCCAAAAGAAAATGTGCAACAGAAGCTTGTTAATCTTTAAACTTGGATTATAATATATTTATAATTATATATTAAATTCTGTTACCTTAATGAGCCGTTTCTTAATCTTACTAATTTGTTTATTTTTACCATCCTGTGCTGGGGAAGAGCCTCTAGAACTATATTCTCCAAGAGAATTAAATCAGATTTATGACTCAGCAGTTAATTTACTTGAAGATGAAGAATATGAGTTGGCAGCAAATGAATTCCTTAACGTAGAGAGAGAATATCCATACTCAATATGGTCTGAAAAAGCTATTGTAATGGCAGGTTATGCCCTATACAAGGGTCGAAGGTATGAGGATAGCATTATACAATATAATAGATATATTCAATTGTATCCAAACGGTGACTCCACTGCATATGTAAATTATTTGATGGGGGTCTCTTATTATCTTCAAATAGCAAATTTAGGAAGAGATCAGCTAAATGCAAAGAAAGCACTGAAACAGTTTAATCTTATTTTAGAAAGGTATTCTGAAACTGACTATGCTGCAGATGCTAGACTAAAAAAAGACCTTGCTATGGACCATATAGCAGGTGAAGAAATGGAAATAGGGCGCTTTTATTTAAAAAAGAATTATTTTTCTGCGGCTATAAACAGATTCAAAAATGTTATTTCAAATTATCAGACAACGTCACACATAGAAGAAGCTCTTGCCAGATACGCAGAGGCTTATATGTCTATGGGGGTTTATTCAGAAGCTCAAACAGCTGCTGCCATATTAGGGTATAATTATCCAAATAGTGATTGGTATGAATATACTTATGATCAGCTTATGAAGGGTGGAGTTAAGCCTAAAGAAAATAATAGTTCTTGGGTTAGTAAAGCCTGGAAATCTATTAGTTAGGGTTGTATATGATATTATCTCTCTCCATTAATAATGTAGTTTTTATTGATAATTTAGAAATTGATTTCAGAGAGGGACTTATTGTATTCACAGGAGAGACAGGAGCAGGTAAATCCATAATTTTAGAATCTATTTCACTGGCACTTGGTGCAAAAAGTAATCCAAGCCTTGTAAAAAATGATTGTGAGTCTTCGATAATAACTTTAGTAGTGAAAAATACACCATTCATCGAGCAAGCTTGTAAGGATTTATTGATCTTAGATGATGACGAGATTTACATTAAAAGGATCCAGTTCAAAGATGGTAGAACAAAATCTTATATTAATGATCATTTGGTTAGTCTGTCAATTATCAAATCTATATCAAGTAAAATTATTGAATTTCATGGGCAAGATCAAGACTCAACTTTCATGGATAAATCGCGACATATTGATATTATTGACTCAATAGGAAGCTATCAACCTGAACTTATAACTATCGCGGGTCTATCTCTAAAAATGAGTAAACTACGAGATATGATCTCAGAGAAACACAAAAAGTTATCTGAAATATCCAATCAAAGGTCATATTTGGAGGAAATCTGCAATGAAATTGAAGAGCTTGATCTTGATAGTAACGAAGAGAAGACACTTTTAGAAAAAAGAAAACTTGCTATGGAAAAGTCAAAAGTTAGTGAGTCACTTGCGAATATAAAATCAATAATTCATCAAGATAGTGGTATTCAAGATCTTACTACAAAAATTTATGGAGAAATATCTAAGATTATATCTATTAAAAATGAAATGATTAATGAATTAAACGAGGACTTGTCGCAAATAGATTCTAAACTAAAAAATGTCTCTTCGACCATCGAGGCAATACAGCAAGAAGTAGAATCCGAAAATAATGATATAGATATAATAGAGCAAAGGCTATTTTCAATTAAATCACTTAGTCGAAAGTATAATTTACTTTCAGAGAATCTTCATGATTATTATTTGCAAATTAAGAAGCAACTTAATTTGCTGAATAGTGATTATAATGAGATCAATAAACTTGAAGAAAATTACGCAGACCTATTAAAAGAATATCAAGCATTATCTGGAGAATTAAGTCAAAAAAGAAGAGTAGCTGCAAATGAATTTGATCAAGCAGTTCTTCAAGAACTAATTGATTTAAAGTTTCCAACCATTAGTTTTAAAAGTTTTATTGAAAAAAGTAAAATTGGGACTCTACCCAGCTCAAAAGGAGACGATATTGTTACAATAAAGATTTCAACAAGTGAAGATTCATCTCCAGATCTTATTGGTAATATTGCATCTGGCGGAGAACTCTCTAGGATTATTCTGGCAATAAAGTCTGTAATGTCAAAAAGGCATCAAGTAAAGACACTAATTTTTGATGAAATAGACTCTGGTGTTAGTGGTGCGACTGCAACAGCGATTGGTAAGAAATTATCATTAATCTCCCAGGAATTGCAAATTTTTTCAGTTACACACTCACCGCAAGTTGCAGCTATTGCTCATCATCATTATTTAATTGAAAAAAAACAAAAAAATGGTGACAGCGAATCGGGGATAATCATTTCAGAATTAGACAGTAATCAAAGAACAGAAGAAATTGCAAGAATGCTATCAGGTGAAAGTATAACAGACCAAGCAAGGGAAGCCGCAAAAAGCTTACAAAATAATGATGAGTGATGTCAAAATAGAACAATTACTCTCATGTAATATTTTGCAATTATCAGAAGTTGAGCAAGTTAATTTTTATCTTGAATTAGTTGACTTTCTTCAAGCTTTGGACCGGATATATTACGACAATAATGATCCTCAGATTGACGATAATATCTATGATAAGTTGAAATCATTACACATCAAAATGATAACAGCATATCCATATTTAAAGGAACATTCAAAATATTACAAAACTGTTGGATATAAACCATCAGAAAAATTTAATAAAATTATACATAAAGTTCCAATGCTTTCATTATCAAATATATTTGATAAAGATGGATTAGAAGATTTTATTGATAAAATTCGTAAATATTTGAATGCAGAGGAGGATCAATTCATTGAGATTGTATCAGAACCAAAAATTGATGGCCTATCCGCAACAATATTATATGAAAAGGGTATATTGACCCAGGCAGCGACAAGGGGTGATGGATATCAAGGTGAAAATGTTACAGAAAATATCAAAACAATATCAAATATTCCAAAAACAATAGATGCTCTTGATGTTCCAGACCGATTTGAGATCCGTGGAGAAATTTATATGACTAAATCAGATTTTATTAAGTTAAATAATAAGATGGTATCGGAAGGTAAACAGACATATGTTAACCCAAGGAATACAGCTGCTGGTTCATTGCGACACATTGACCCAAATGTGACTTATTCAAGAAATCTGAAGTTTTTTGCATATACATGGGGAGATTTATCAAAAATACCCTGTTCGACTCACTTTGATATGATTAACTTATTCAAAAGATGGGGTTTTCAAGTAAGTCCTTATACCAAAAATAATAAATCATTAAATCAGATATATGAGTCATATTTAGACCTGAATAACTTAAGGTCATCACTTGATTACGATATAGATGGGGTAGTCTACAAGGTAAACTCAATTGAATTACAGAATAGGCTTGGCTTTATTTCAAGATCGCCAAGGTGGGCAATAGCTCACAAATTTGAGGCTGAAAAAGCAATAACGAGAATCCTTGATATTGAAGTGCAAGTTGGAAGAACTGGATCTTTAACCCCAGTTGCAAAATTAGAACCTGTAAACATTGGTGGTGTACTGGTAAAAAATGCTACGCTACATAATGAAGATTTCATCAAAGGTATTAATAGTGAAGGTTTGTCTATAAGAGAGGGGGTTGATATTAGGATTAATGATTTAGTTGAAATAATTAGATCTGGTGACGTAATCCCAAAGGTAATTAGCGTTGACAAAGATGCAAGAAATAAGGAAACAGAAGAGTTTATTTTTCCGATCCAGTGTCCTATCTGTAAAAGCCCGGCAATTAAAGAACGAAGTGAAGTCACCGGAAAGATGTCCTCAACAAGAAGATGTACGGGCGGACTATATTGTGAAAGTCAAATCTTGGGTTCCCTTGAATTTTTTGTATCTAGGAATGCTATGAATATTGAAGGTCTTGGTGGGAAAACAATGCAACTTTTTTTTGATAATAACTTTGTCATTTCACCATCTGATATATTTACACTGGAGGCTCGCCAGAGGAATAAGGAAATAAATATTCTATCATTGGACGGGTGGGGGGATTTATCAATGAATAATCTGTTTAGTAATATAAATGAGAGAAGATCAGTAACATTAGATAAATTAATCTATTCACTAGGCATAAGACATGTTGGAATAAATACTTCTAAATTAATAGCACAACAATTAAATTCTTTACAAAACTTATATGAAATAATAGTGGAAGCCAGCAATGATTATAATAAAATTCTAAATTTTCTGACCGATATTGATGGTCTTGGAAAGGTAGCAATAGAGTCATTCTTAACATTTTTAACGAATGAAGAAAATTTACAAATACTAAAGAGATTATCAGATGAGATTGAGGTTAGAGACCTAGATATAGTCATAAACTCAAACTCAGTAGTTCAAGGCTTAAATATAGTTTTTACCGGAAAATTTAATGGAATGTCCCGCTCGGAGGCAAAGGATAATGCTGAAAGAATGGGGGCAAAAGTATTAAGCTCGGTAACATCACGGACTGATTTGCTTATTATTGGAGATGAGCCCGGCTCAAAGCTAAAAAAAGCAAAGGAACTTGAAATAAAAATAGTTACTGAATTAGAGTGGCTTGATATTGTTAAGGGTTAAATCTCTGAAGTTATTTTATTAATCCAATAGACTGTGTCACCTTCGATTTGAGGAATAATTTTTTCTCTCACTCGCACGTGATAATGATTAATCCATTCAATCTCTGTTGCATCCAATAATTCTTTATCAATTAAATCTTTATCAAGTGGAGCAAATGATATAATTTCAAAATAAAGATTTTCTTCGATAGTTATATCTTTCTCTTTTTTTAGGAGCATCAAGTTTTCAATTCTAATACCAAACTTATTTTCCAGGTAAATACCGGGCTCATTAGAAAAAACCATACCTTCATCAAAATACTTATTATTATCCATTGGAGATATTGATTGAGGTCCTTCATGAACCGATAGAACGGATCCAACACCGTGTCCTGTGCCATGGTTGTAGTTATATCCAAACTTCGTAATTACCTCTCTCGCTATTAAGTCAAGATCTCTTCCTGAAAAATTATTATTGAATTTTATATTTGCAAGCGCGATATGTGCTTTAAGAGTAATCGTATATAATTCCTTCATCATTTTAGAGGGATTGCCTATTACGATTGTTCTTGTAATATCTGTGGTACCGAATTTATATTGTCCACCTGAGTCAATTAATAATATTCCCTTATTATGTATAAACTTATTTGTTTTTCTTGACGCAGAGTAATGAATTATAGCGCTATTTTCATTTAATCCTACTATTGCTGGGAAACTTGGACCTAAATAATCTCTGTTATTAAATTTTCTAACTTCAGTGCTTTTCTTTGAAATAGTTACTTCATCAATATTTGGATTATCTATATTAGATTTTATCCAATATAGAAGTTTACAAATTGCTGAGCCATCTTGAATATTTGCTTTAATCATACCTTCGATTTCAACATTATTTTTTTTGGCCAGGTGAATAGATAAATTTGGTAATTCACTAATTTGCATAGACAATTCTAAGAATTTATTGAAATAAAAATACGAAATATATTTTTTATCTAATAATATAGATTTTACTCCATTCATGCTTTCTGATAAGTGCTCACCAAATAAATTAATATCACATATCTTTATGGGCGAGATTCCAAAGTCTACAAGTTTGGGGCTGGTCAACTCCTTATCCAAATAGATATAGCAGAATTTATGAGTAATAATTGCAATCGCTGGTACTGAAGGAGTATATTTCTTTTTATAACATCTCAGATTCAGAAGCCAGGAAATAAATTCTTTATCTTGGCAAAATATTGCTATATCTGAGGTCTTCATATATTTACTTCTTATCTGGTCAATTTTATATTTAAATTCAATTCCGCAATATTCTTTTTTGTGGTGCACAATATCAAATATTCTTTGATTGGGGCTATACTTGGATATTCTATCTACCAAGTTATAGTTTAGAGGTTTAAGAGTTATTCTTTTGTCCTTTAAACCATTTCTGAATTTTACAACTTCATCATAGGAATGAATTTTGGGATCAAAGCCAATGATGCTATTGTCTCTTAAATTAGCCTTAAGCCAGTCTATCTGAGCCTGAAAATTAAAGACATTTACATCTATATTGTATTCATCAACTTCTATCTTTGCTTGAGTTGTGTATCTCCCATCAACAAAAATACTATTACTTTCAATCCCAATAAATAAAATACCTGCTGAACCTGAGAAATTTGAGAGGAATTTTATTCTCTTTTCATTGGGTCTTAAATCACTATCTAAAAAATTATTTTTCATCGGCACTAAATATACACTAATTCCCTCAGATAGCATCAGGCGTCGTAATTCGCTTATTTTTTTATTTATTTTCATATCAATATGACTTGTCTTTCAAATCGTTTATCATTACATATGCAAGCATACCATTATCTGACTTGCAAAAAACGCATATCTAACATACATTTTTTATGCTTTTAAGTGAGTGTCTGATTACATATATTCCAATCATACAATTTTTAATCTATCAAATTAACAAAATTATACCAACTGAAAGGAAAAAAATGAACTTTGTATATAAATACGCACTAAATATTGCTTCAAAATATTCAAGATATAGGAATAATGTATCACAAGAGGCTGAACTAAGTCATTTGTCAGATAAAATTCTACAAGATATCGGTGTATCAAGAGCATCCATTCACAGTGTCATCTGGAAGTAACTATATGGTGCTTTTTAGCACCAATGTTACCCAATTATTTACGATAAACCTTTTGACGGTTATTAGACCTAAATTTCGAAAATTTGCTTCGATCGGTCTCTTTTGATTAACATCAAAGCCAGAAAGAATAACAAACCCTTTTTTATCTAGCATATTGCTTATGTCATTTCTGATTTTATTAATGGTGTTTGAATAAATATTAACGACAATTAAATCAAATTTACTATTTGTAGTAATTTTCTCGGGTGATTTTACAACATCATTGTATCTTGATGTTATATACGTAGATACGTTATTATTTTTAGCGTTAGTATTTGCTGCAATAACAGCATTATTATCATTATCAACGGCAAGAACTTTGGTCTTCCATAACTTTGCTCCGACAATTGCAAGTAAACCAGTACCAGAGCCAATATCTAATATTTGTTGAACATTATTATTATATTTACTTATATAAAGCATTGCCCTAATACAGCCTATTGTGGTCTCATGGTGACCTGTCCCAAATGCAATGCTCTCATTGATGAGGATATCAATTTTCTTATATTTATTCTTTGGATAATTACTATTATGAATACTCAAGCTATTCAGGGAGACTGGCGTTAAGCTTTTCTGATTTTCTGCCACCCAGTTCTTTGGTTCCAAATTTTTTTGTGTATAGGAGACACCTTCACCAAATATATTTTTTAATATATTTTTTATTAAATGTTTTTTTGATTCTAAAAATAATATATTTACGTAGGAAATATCTTCTGATTGAAATGTAGATATGGATATGACTTTGTCATCCAAGAGAGTATCCTCAATATCATTAATATCAATATCAGACTTTAATTGTACTTCGATTAGATTAGGCATCTTTTACCAATTCAAGGTAAGATGAGAGTACAATTTTTTTTCCTGCTTTCTCAAAATCAACTTCGATTCTATCATCATCATTACCCAGAACAAAACCATATCCAAATTTTTGATGAAACACTCTTTGGTTTTGTTCAATATTCACATTTTCATCAGGTGTAATATTATCATAATCACCTTCTATAATATGGCCCGCTGACTGTAATCGCTCTAATACTGTCATTTTTTTGGCATTAGGCCTGCTATATCTATCATTAAATGTATTGCCGACAGCATTGTCTGTATAAATGATATCTAGTTCGACAAATTCCTTTGATATCTCATCTAAGAATCTTGATGGTATCGATTGTGACCAATTGCCATATGTCCTTCTATTTTGAGCGTGTAATAATTGTAAATTGTTTTTTGCTCTTGTTAACCCAACATGCGCAAGCCTTCTTTCTTCCTCAAGTCCAACGTTTCCCTTTTCATCTAACGCTCTTTGATTAGGAAAAACCCCTTCTTCTAGGCCTGGAATAAATACAATATCAAACTCAAGGCCTTTAGCTGAATGCAGCGTCATTATGTTAACTTTGTCAATTGTTTCGTCATTCTCAATTTCGAGTACAAGTGATATGTGCTCTAAAAAATCATTGAGTGAGTTAAACTCGGATATTTGACCAATTAGCTCCTTTATGTTTTCTATTCGAGAGGCTGATGTGGGTGATTTATCATTTTCCCACATTGCAATATAACCTGACTCTTCTAATATAATTTGAGTTAGATTTACGTGGTCCATACTTCCATTTTTTTCAATCCAGCTATCTAGCATTAGAATAAGATTTTTTAGTTGCATTCTTGTGTTGGGTTTTATTTCATCAGTTAGGATTAGCTTTTTTGAAGCTTGATATAGTGAAATATTAAGAGATCTTGACGTTTCAGTAAGTAGTCGTAATGTCGTTTCGCCTATACCACGTCTTGGTGTATTAATTATTCGTTCAAATTTTATATCATTATCCGCATTCAAAACTAATTGGAGATAAGCAATAACATCTCTTATTTCTTGTCTTTCATAAAATCTTGGCCCACCAATAACTCTATAAGGTATGTTATCTATAATAAATCTATCTTCGAATTCTCGCATTTGAAAACTTGCTCTTACTAATATAGCAATTTCATTCAAATTATTTTGTTTTTGTTTTTGTATCTCTATTTCATTGGATACGTATCTAGCTTCATCTTCAGCATTCCATAAACTACGAATCTTTACCTTATTTCCGCTGTCTGGAGAATATGCTGATAAATCTTTGCCAAGTCGGTCTTGATTATAAGATATTAAGCTTCTAGCCGCTCCTAGAATATTTTTTGTGGAGCGATAATTTGTTTCTAATCTTATAATCTTCGCTCCCTCAAAATCTCTTTCAAAATTCAAAATATTGTTGACGTCAGCACCTCTCCATCCGTAAATTGATTGATCGTCATCGCCCACACACGCAATATTTTTATTTTTTTGAGATAAAAGTCGAAGAAATAGATATTGCACTGTATTTGTATCTTGATATTCATCAACCAAAATATATGAAAATATTGACTGATACCTGTCCAATAATGCACTATTATTTTGAAGCATTTTTAGCGGAAGTAGAAGTAAATCTCCAAAATCAACACAGTTTAATTTGATTAAACGTTGCTGGTAATTCTTGTAAATATTAATACTCTTTTCTTGACCAATCGAATCAATTGCATGGTCTGCTATTTTTTCTGGCGTCAGGCCTTTATTTTTCCATCCTTCGATATGGGATAAAAAAAATCTTGGTGGAAAATGTTTATCGTCAATTCCTGCAAGCTTTATAACTTCTTTTATTACTTTTAACTGATCATCTGTATCCAATATTGTAAAATCACTTTTTAAGTTTGCCTGTTCAGCATGCACTCTAAGCAGTTTTGCGCCAATTGAATGGAAAGTTCCTAACCAGTTCATTCCTTCGATAGCATTCCCAATGATTTTACCTATTCGGAATTGCATTTCCTTTGCAGCTTTATTCGTAAAGGTCACGGCCAGAATATTGGAAGGGAATGACTTTTTTGTATATATAATATGTGCAAGTCGGGACGTAAGGACTTTTGTTTTTCCCGTTCCAGCTCCAGCCAAAATCAAAAGTGGTCCTTCGGTTTCTAGCACAGCTTTTTTCTGTGCTTCGTTCAGATCATTTAAATAATCATTAATCATGTATCAATAATATTTATATGAATGATTCATGCAATAGAATAATTATAGTTATGAATGTTTTAAACTGGGGATTTTTTTGATAATTTTATCAAATAATTCAAAGCATATACTCTGATTTCTGACGCAAGATTATTTCCATTTTTTTCTTTGTCTATAAGTTCAATAACCCCCGATATTGAAAGACCCTTTTCTATGGAAATATTATCAATTATATCCCAATATTGAGGCTCAAGAGATACACTAGTTTTATGCTTTGAGATTGTTATAGATCTTTTTTCCATCTATTTATATCATCTTACTTGGGTCGACTAAGTGATCATACTCTATTTCATCAATATAACCTGATTTTAATGCTTCTTCTCTTAAACTTGTGTTATTCTTATGAGCTTTTTTGGCAAGCTCCGCAGCCTTATCATAGCCAATTTTGGGTGCTAAAGCTGTAACTAACATCAAGGATCTTTCAACGTTTATTTTTATATTTTCTAGTCGTGGCTCTAATCCATTTAGACAATTTTTTTCAAAAGATATCACAGCATCAGTCATAAGTTTCACAGATTGAAGGAAATTATAAGCCATCATTGGATTGAAAACATTTAATTGAAAATGGCCTTGGCTTCCAGCAATTGAGAGTGCATTATTATTTCCAAAAATATGAAGACATACTTGAGTTAATGACTCGCATTGAGTTGGGTTAACTTTTCCGGGCATTATGGACGAACCTGGTTCATTTTCAGGAAGCGATAATTCTCCTAGACCTGCTCTTGGTCCACTACCCAGAAACCGAATATCATTGGCAATTTTAAAAAGAGATCCAGCAACAGTGTTTATTGCGCCATGAGACATAACCATGGCATCATGAGCCGACAGTGCTTCAAATTTATTATTAGCAGATATAAATTGTTTATTTGTAATCCTTGAAATTTCCTTTGCTATTTTTTCTCCAAAATCTTTTGGAGAGTTTAGACCAGTTCCAACTGCTGTTCCGCCTTGAGCTAACTCCATAATTCCCGGCAATGTATTAGTAATTCTGTCAATTCCGTTTTCAATTTGCTTTGCAAAACCAGAAAACTCTTGACCAAGTGTCAATGGTGTTGCGTCCTGAGTATGCGTTCTTCCAATTTTTATAATACCTTGCCAACTTTTTGCTTTTTCATTTAATTTTTTGGCAATTGATTCAAGGGCGGGAATTAAGTGATCAATAATTTCTGTTGAACTTGCGATGTACATCGCTGTTGGGTATGTATCATTTGATGATTGCGACATATTACAATGGTCATTGGGGTGAACTGGGCTCTTTGTTCCCATAATTCCTCCCATTATTTGTATTGCCCTGTTTGAGATAACTTCATTAGCATTCATATTCGATTGGGTACCAGAGCCTGTTTGCCAGACGACGAGTGGGAAATGTTCGGAGAGTTTACCATCTATAACTTCTTGTGCTGCTTGAATTATAGAATTCCCGATTTCTTTATTTAGATTACCATTGTCAATATTAACTTGCGCAGCAGCAGCTTTGATTACACCGAGAGCTTTAATTACAGATTCTGGCTGCCTTTCCCATCCAATTTTAAAGTTTTCGATGGATCTTTGCGATTGGGCACCCCAATATTTTTCAGCATCCACTTCTATTTCACCAAAAGTATCAGTTTCTATTCTTGTTTTCATATGATCCTCATTTTTTTAAATCTTTTTTAAATTGATTAAGCGATATTACTTGTCCACTATTTGTTTCGTTTCCATTTAATATATTCGGTTGATGTGGATCTTGGGTCTCATGGTTTACTTTTATAGTATTATTTTTGGAGGGAATAGTTTGCTCATAATTTCCGGTATTTAAATCTAAACCAAAATTAACAGATGGATCGAAGAATTTTCTTATGGCTTTATAGGGAACAACTATTCGCTCAGGATTATTTCCAAAATGTAGTGTGACAGCAAACATATTACTTTTAACATCGAGTTCACTAAATTGATGCTGTAGAACTATGGTCATTTCTTCAGGAAATTTTTGAAGAAGATTTAGAGATAGATCAACTCCATCAAATTTTGTATCAAATGTAATATAAAAATGATGATCTCCTGGAAAGCCTGAATTTTTCTTCACAAATAACAATGCTTCTTCAATTACCAAAAACATTGATTTATTTACAATTTTATTATATCCAATATGATCTTTGGTCATTAATATCGAGCATTATTTTTATCAGTTCTTTTAATCATAAACAAAAATATTAAAAATAAAATGATATACTGATTTATATTTATTAAATGCAGTTAATTACTCTTATTAAATCATCACGAATAAAGATTATTAACTATAATTTATCTAGAAATTAAAAGATTTGGGATGGGGGAGTTCTGTTGCCGATGCCCCCCCTGTAATATTATTGTTAACTCTTAAAAAGATCCATAGCTTTATTTAATAATTCTTCAGACTTTGCATGGTCTCCAGCCTCGTGAGCTTTCATACCAGCATCTCGCATTTTTTGGGCTTCTTCAATTTTACCATCTAATTCCATAGCCATCATTGGGCATGAACCAGCATATACTGAACTTGTAAAAAGTATTAATGTTAATACAATTATAATATTTTTCATAATTTTCCTTTCAGTTAAGTTTATTAAATACCATTTATTTGGCGGTTAAAAAATTTAAGTATTGTTATAGGGGCGTTCTGTTGCCAGGTGCCCCCAGACCCCGCCTTGACTTGCTAGAGCCAAGGACTTAAGTTTCGGTGCTCAAGCTGCTATGCAGCTACTGCGACCGGAGCATAGTTGTCGTTTGCAACTATAAAATTAGCCCGATAACGGTGGTACTATACCGAGTAAAAGAATGCCTTTTACACTCTCGTCGATCCTATTTCGCCCCCATAAAAATTTTTTGGTGGAGGCGCCGGGTACCGCCCCCGGGTCCGATAAGTTTATTTTGACGCCTATTTATTACCATAGCTGAAACAGCTTAATCATCATAATATTAAAACAAACACAAAGAAAGTGTATTATAAATTTATTTCATACTTCGCAATTTTAAATGAATCAGGCATAATAATAACATGAAAGAATATTTAAATTTATTAGAACATATTATCAATACAGGTGTTGAAAAAAGAGATAGAACTGGAACTGGCACTCTATCAATCTTTGGTTACCAAATGAGATTTAATTTACAAGATGGTTTTCCCTTGGTAACGACCAAAAAGCTCCATTTGAAGTCAATTATACACGAATTATTATGGTTTTTATCTGGTGATACAAATATAAAATATTTGAAAGAGAATGGTGTATCAATATGGGACGATTGGGCAGATGATGATGGAAATCTTGGTCCAGTTTATGGCAAGCAATGGCGCTCTTGGTCAGGTCCTGATAATATTACAATTGATCAAATTACAACTTTGATAAGTAATTTAATTAATAATCCAGAATCTAGACGACATATTATATCGGCTTGGAATGTTACTGATGTTGAAAATATGGCCTTACCACCTTGTCATTGTCTTTTCCAATTTTATGTTTCAAATAAGAAATTAAGTTGCCATCTTTACCAAAGATCGGCGGATGTTTTTTTAGGAGTACCTTTCAACATTGCATCATATGCTCTTCTCACTAGCATGATTGCACAAATCACCAATTATGACTTAGGTGATTTCATAATCACATTTGGTGATGCGCATATCTATAAGAATCACATAGATCAGGTTAAGCTCCAATTACAGAGGAAACCATATCAATTACCCTGCCTTGAATTAAATAAGAATGTAAAAAGCTTATTTGATTTTTCATTTGAAGATATTACAATTTTAGATTATGAAGCGCATCCACATATTAAAGCAAAAGTCGCCGTATGAATATAGTTTCTATTATTGTAGCCTATGATCCAAATTATTTAATCGGCCGTGATGGGAAATTACCATGGCACATATCCAATGATCTAAAATATTTCAAAAAATTAACAATGGGAAATCCTATAATAATGGGAAGAAAAACCTATGAGTCGATCGGCAGACCATTACCAAATCGTTATAATATAATTGTGACAAGAGATAAAAACTTTACACAAGATAATTGTTCCATTCAATATACCTTAGAAGATGCAGTTATAGACGCTAAAAACTATTGCAAGACTAATAATTGTGAAGAGATATTTATAATTGGTGGCTCAGATATATACAATCAATCCATTAATATTATTAAAAGGGCATATATTACCGAGGTGCACAAAGAGTTTGAAGGAGACTCTTTTTTCCAGCCACTTGGTAGTGAATGGAAAGAAATTACACGTCAATATCAGGGTAATGAAATTGACGAAATTCCTCACTCTTTTGTCGTATTTGAAAAGAATGGAGACTAATATTGAATAATTTCACCTAATTGTTCAAAAAGACTTTAAATTATTTTACAGAATACCCATCTTGTAATAGTGTGAACATTAACACTGCAAAGGAATTTACAAAATGTCATGGGATAACGACAACAACAACGGCCCTTGGGGAAGAGGACCACGTGGTGGAGGAAACTTCGATAATAAGGATTTAGATAAATTATTATCATCACTGCGTAATAGTTTTGGCAGATTCTCCTCTAAAACTCCAGATGGAAAAATTAATAAAAAAAACTGGTTATTATTCATTCTAATTGCAATAGCCATATGGGGAGCAACTGGTGTATATAGAGTCCAGCCAGATGAGCAGGGTATCGTTTTAAGGTTTGGCGAATATATTCGTTCAACACCAGATGGTTTGCATTATCATTTACCATTCCCAATTGAAAATGTATTAAAACCAAAAGTAACAAGAGAGAACCAAGTTGAAGTTGGTATAAGGACTTCATCACAATCTTCAATTGGTAGAGGTTCAATCGGTCGGGATGTTCCCGAAGAGAGTTTAATGCTGACTGGCGATGAGAATATTGTTGATGTAGATTTTTCAGTACAGTGGGTTATCAGTGATGCAGCTGACTACTTGTTTAATATACAAAATCAGGAGTCAACTGTGAAAGCTGTTGCTGAAAGTGCAATGCGAGAAGTTATAGGTAGTTCTGATCTTGAACAGATTCTTACTGGAGGACGAGAAAAAAATGAACAAGCTGTAAGAGACTTAATGCAAAAAACATTAGATGAATATGAAGCAGGTATACTAGTTAGGCGTGTTCAACTTCAAAAGGTTGACCCACCAGCCGCTGTTATTGATGCTTTCCGAGATGTACAAGCAGCCAGAGCTGACCAAGAAAGGCTTAGAAATGAGGCTGAAGCCTATACAAACAGGATTATACCCGCTGCAAGAGGTGAATCAGCACAACTAATTCAAGCAGCAGAGGCATACCGAGATACAGTGGTAGCAGACGCAGAGGGGCAAGCAGCACGTTTCAACTCTGTTTATGAAGAATATAAAAAAGCTCCAGAAGTGACAAGACAAAGGATGTATTTAGAGACTATCGAAAGAGTCTACGGAGGTATGGATAAAATTATTATCGATCAAGACGATGAGGGTAATAATTCTGGTGTAGTTCCATATTTACCTCTAGATCAATTACAAAAAAGACAAGATAATGAGGAAATCCAATGATTAAAAAAATAGGATTAACGGGACTAATAATATTAATAGTTGGTTTTACGGTATTATTTTTTAGTTCAGCATTCACCGTACATCAAACTCAACAAGCTTTAATATTGAGGTTTGGGGAAGCAATTAGAATTGTTACCGAGCCGGGTTTGAATTTCAAGATGCCAATAGCTGATGATGCTGTTTTCATTGATAAGAGAATTTTAGACCTCGATTCTGAGTCACAAGAAGTTATAGCTTCTGATCAAAAGAGGCTTGTTGTAGATGCTTATTCGAGATATCGAATTACTGATGCTTTGAAATATTTTCAATCTGTTCAGACATCTACTAGAGCAAACGCAAGGTTGTCTCAAATTTTAAATTCTGCCGTTAGAAGAGTTTTGGGAGAATCAACTTTCGAGGAAATTGTTCGTGATAAAAGACCTGAGCTAATGAAAAGAATAACCGAGCAAGTTAATAAAGAGGCAGCTTCACTCGGTATGTCAATTATAGATGTTAAAATACGTAGAGCTGACCTTCCAGAGGCAAACAGCCAAGCTGTCTATAGAAGAATGCAGACCGCTCGTACAAAAGAAGCTAATGATATAAGAGCGCGAGGACAAGAGCAGGCGCTGATTATTACATCAAGAGCAGACAGAGAGTCCAAGATAATTATTGCTGACGCTAATAAGATATCTGAGATTACACGTGGTGAAGGAGATGGAGAAAGAAACAATATCTATGCCGAATCTTATGGACAAGATCCTGAGTTTTTCAAATTTTACAGGTCTATGATAGCTTACGAAGAGAGCTTGAACTCAGATGATACTCGACTTGTAATAACTCCAGACTCAGATTTTTTTAATTATTTCAAGGATCCTCTAGGTAACAAATAATAATCCTATGGAAATCGTCCTATCAGCAATCGCTTTGTTTTTGTTATTTGAAGGTTCCTTATATGCGATATTTCCTGCGAAGACAAAGGGGATGATCAAAATGATTTTAGAATTACCAATAGATACGCTTAGAATTTTTGGATTAGCATTGGTCGTTATAGGCGCCGCCATACTATTCACATTATAAAAACATAATTTTGACAAAATATTAGTATCTGTTGTAACGGTTATAATATTTCTTAAAAGGTAAAATTTGATGAAAAAATATCTACAAACAAGTATATACATGCTGGCAATATATATAAGCTGTATTTCAATTTCTATGGCGAATAGCTATCCTGATTTTACTGAGATTGCTGAAATTTATGCTGATTCAGTGGTCAATATATCCACAAAGCAAAATATTGAGAATAGGGATCCTTTCAATGGAATTGATCCAGAGGAGATCCCAGATGTATTTAGAGAATATTATGAAAAAAATAAAAGCCCGCAGCAACAAAAGAAAGTTAGCTCTCTGGGTTCCGGCTTTGTTATTGATAAAGAAGGTATTATTGTTACAAACGCTCATGTGATTAAGGATGCGGATGAAGTAGATATTACTTTTTCAAATGGAATTATTCTCTCTGCTGAAATAGTTGGTCAGGACCCAAAAACAGATATAGCTGTTCTAAAAGTTAAGCCACAAGTAGATCAAGATTTATTGGCATTAGAGTTTGGTGATTCTGATATGCTCAAAGTTGGTGAATGGGTTGTAGCTATTGGAAATCCATTTGGTTTAGGTGGAACGGTAACAGCTGGGATTGTATCAGCAAAAAATAGAGATATTAGAGCTGGACCTTATGATAATTTTATACAAACAGATGCAGCGATCAATAGTGGAAATAGTGGCGGTCCGTTATTTAATAAGAATGGTCAAGTTGTTGGCATAAATTCAGCTATAATTTCAAGGAGTGGCGGATCTGTTGGGATTGGATTTGCAATTCCAGCGAAGACTGCAATTGCAATCGTCGATCAACTTCTTGAATTTGGCGAAACAAAACGGGGTTGGTTAGGAGTTCGGATTCAAGAAGTAACAGATGATATTGCCGATAGTCTTGGCCTTGATGGTGCCAGAGGAGCATTAGTAGTTAGTGTAGATGAAAAAAGCCCAGCACAACTATCTGGAATTAAATCAGGTGATATTATTACAAAGTTCAACAATATTCCAGTTAATGTCATGAGGGAATTACCAAGGATTGTTGCTGAGACAAAAGTTGGTAGTAAAGTTGAGGTTGAAGTTTGGCGAAATAACAGGTCAGTCAATAAGTATGTTGTTGTTGAAAGATTAAATGAGATTATTCTGACCGAGGCTGACATTGATGAAGAATCTGATAAGGATAAATCCGAAGATACGTCTATATTAAATTTAGGGTTCGCTCTAAGTAAAATAAGTAAAGAACTCTCAGAGGCTTACGATTTCAATTTAAATCAAAAGGGGCTGGTCGTTTCAAAAGTGGAGGCTGAATCAGATGCATATGTCAGAGGGTTGCGCGAAGGTGATGTAATTAATGTTATTAATGAACCTGAGCTATACAGCAAGGAACAATTTATACGTATTGTTGATAAATATAGAAATGCAAATAGAAACTTACTTCTAATTAAGGTGGTTCGTGGAAAGAATATGATTAGAGTTTTCCCAATTGATATAAAAACAGATTAGTTATAAAAATCTATTTTTGGAACTCCAATAAAATATAAAATACTTTCTAAATTAGTATAGTTTATTTGGCCGTTAGAATGTTGTTTCAATATTTCTTTCGCTTTGTATGAAATGCCTAAACCTGCTGCATTTATCATTTCTATATCATTTGCTCCATCACCTACTGCAATGACATCATTCTTATCAACTTTAAGTCTTCTAACCGTATCATTTAGAACTTTTTTCTTAGAAGAACCGTCTATAATTGGTGATAGAAGTTTACCTGTTAGATATTTATTATTTACTTCTAAAGTATTTGCATAGTTCTCATCAAAACCAAGCTTTTTTGATAATTTATCAGTGAAAAAGGTAAAACCACCAGATACAAGTATTGTTCTGATATTCATCTTTTTCAAGGTTTTCAATAAAGTATCTGCACCATCTGTAATTTGAATTTTATTATTATATATTTCATTTAATGCTTCTAATTTTATACCTTTAAGTAAAGAAACCCTTCTTTTTAAGGCTTCTTCAAAAGGAATATGACCTTCCATTGACATTTTTGTTATACCGATAACTTCCTCTTGAATATCAGCGTAGTAGGCAATTTCATCAATACATTCTTGCTTTATTATGGTTGAGTCCATATCTGACATAAATATTTTTTTCTTCCTATCTTTTTTATTTTGAATAGACCAATCATACTCGAAGCTATTTAGTAACTTACTCAGGCGTACCATTGTATCAGAAGATATCTCATTACCAGCCTTTGTACTAAATGAAATATCACAGGCAATATTTTCATTTAACCAAATTTTTGCAATTTTGACTTTTATTAAGTACTCAATTGCTTCAATTCTTAAGGGTGTTATAATGTTATTATTATTAGAAACTAGAGTTAATATTTTTTCCATTTTTTACAACAAGACGTCGATTTAGATGATTAATTATAACGCAATTCTTATTTCAGGTCCAACAGCTTCTGGTAAATCAAATCTTGCACTAGACATCGCAAAAAAATGTAATGGAGTTATCATTAATGCAGACTCAATGCAGGTATATAATGACCTTTCCATTATCACGGCAAAACCAACGGTTTATCAAATGTCGCTTGTCCCTCATTTTTTATATGGATTTATTGACTCAAGAATAAGATTTTCTGTAGGTGACTGGTTAAAAAGTATTGAAAGCTTATTAATATTTCTAAACAAGATGAAGATTGTTCCGATAATTGTAGGAGGTACGGGCTTATATTTTGCAGGTTTATTTGGAGAAGTATCAACTATCCCTCAAATAAATCAAGAAACGAGATTAAAATGGCAAAAAATACAAGATAATGATGGTTTGGAATATATATATCGTTTTCTTCAAAAAAATGATCCATTAGCAGCAAATTCAATTAATGCGAATGACAAAGCTAGAATAATCAGAGCTTCAGAGGTATTTGACCAAACAGGCAAATCAATTAGGGAGTGGCAAAAGAATACGGGAGAAATATTAGTAAAAGGAGATAATATAAAGAAAATCTATGTATGTCCGAGTAAAGAAAAAATACATAATAATATCTCGACTCGAATAGAAAGTATGCTTGAGAGTCATGAATTTTTTGATGAAATTAAAATACTGAAAGAAAAAAATATTCCATTATCATATCCATCCATGAAAGCAATTGGAGTCAGAGAAGTAATTGAGTATTTGGAGGGGAATAATAGTCTTGAGGAATTAAAGATAAAAATAAACAATCAAACCAAAAGATATGCAAAAAGACAAATAACATGGGCAAAGAAGAAAATGAATGATTGGGATTGGTTTGAAAATACGGAAGATTTTTTTTTAAGTTAGAATAGAAAAAAATTGATTAATTATTTTTTATGAAATATATTACAAATGTTTATTAAAAGGGTAAAATGATTTATTTAAATAGAACACTGCTAGTCGTCTTTTGTGTCACCTGAGGTCTTTCCGTCCTCATTGTGGTGATACTTTAATAGGGGCAAACGCCCCTTTTTTTAATTTTATTTAAACCATTATATTTAATAATTTAGGAATATCTAATAAGGTCAAGAGATTATGAGAATAAAAAAAACTGGAGCCGAAATTGTTATACAAGCGCTTGAAGATCAGGGTGTTGAATCAGTTTTTGGTTATCCTGGTGGAGCTGTACTACCAATTTATGATGCAATTTTTCAGCAGGATAAAGTTAAGCATATTTTGGTGCGTCATGAACAAGGAGCTGCGCATGCAGCTGAAGGATTTGCCCGTTCGACAGGAAAAGTTGGCGTTCTTATTGTAACATCAGGTCCGGGTGCGACTAATGCTGTTACTGGTTTAACTGATGCACTTTTAGACTCAATTCCAATAGTTTGTATCAGTGGTCAAGTTCCAACTCATTTAATTGGAAGTGATGCTTTCCAAGAAGCTGACACAGTCGGTATTACAAGAGCTTGTACAAAGCATAATTGGCTTGTCAAGGATATTAAAGATCTTCCAAGAATTATGCATGAAGCATTCTATGTAGCTCGTTCTGGACGGCCAGGCCCTGTTTTAATTGATATCCCTAAAGATATCCAATTTGCAGAGGGTGAGTATGAGAATATGACAAAGGTCAAACATAAAACTTATAATCCACCATCTTCAATTGATCAAAAATCTGTATCGAAGGTTATCGAACTGATTCAGAGGTCAAAAAAACCAATTATTTATTCTGGTGGAGGTATAATAAACTCAGGACCGAATACTTCTAAGTTGCTCAATAGGTTTATACAAAAAACAAATATACCAATAACATCAACTTTAATGGGTTTAGGAGCATATCCTGGATCTGGAAAGCATTGGTTAGGTATGCTTGGAATGCATGGTACATATGAGGCGAATATGGCTATGCATGATTGTGATCTTATGATATGTATTGGCGCTCGTTTTGACGATAGAATTACTGGCAAGATTGATGAGTTTTCTCCAAAATCAAAGAAAGTACATATCGATATTGATGCTACATCCATAAATAAAAATGTTAATGTGGATATTTCCTTAGTAACAGATTGTGGGAAATTTCTAAATGAAGCATTGAATATAATTAAGGAAAAAGAAATTAATACTTTTCCATCCTACGATAGCTGGTGGAAAGAAATCGAAACCTGGAAAAAAGTTAATTGCTTAAAATATAAACCAAATTCAGATGTTATTATGCCACAATATGCAATTGAAAGGCTCTACGAGTTAACAAAAGACAGGGATACTTATATAACAACCGAAGTTGGCCAGCATCAGATGTGGGCTGCGCAATTCTATAAATTTGAAAAACCAAATAGATGGCTTACTTCTGGTGGCCTTGGGACAATGGGATATGGTTTCCCTGCGGCCAATGGTGTTCAAGTAGCATTCCCCGAATCTCTTGTTATTGATATTGCAGGCGATGCTTCAATATTAATGAACATTCAGGAATTATCAACTGCTGTTCAATACCGTTTAAATACTAAGATCTTCATACTAAATAATAGTTATATGGGTATGGTTAGGCAATGGCAGCAGCTGCTTCATGGGAATAGAATATCAGAAAGCTACTCTGAATCACTGCCAGATTTTGTTAAACTAGCAGAAGCATACGGTGCAACAGGTATATCTGCAAAAAAACCACAAGATTTAGATCAAGCAATCATTAAAATGATTGAGACACCTGGTCCAGTTATTATGGATTGTCAGGTGGCAAGTTTAGAAAATTGTTTTCCAATGATTCCATCAGGTAAGGCTCATAATGATATGTTGCTTGGTGAGGATGTAACTGATGAGCAAGTTTCAACAGCTATAGATGATGATGGAAAGATTATGGTCTAATTACTAATTTTATAATTTATGAGTAAATCCAATGAATGAAAAAAATCCAGCCTCAACCTATGACTTTGTCTCCATTGATGAAGACAATGAACGTCACACATTATCTATAATTGTCGATAACGAGTCAGGTGTGCTTGCAAGAGTGATTGGTTTATTTGCTGCTCGTGGTTTCAATATTGACTCACTAACGGTATCAGAAACGGAAAGTAAAAATCAACTTTCCAGAATAACTCTAGTAACATCTGGCTCTCCAAGTGTTATTGAGAAAATAAAAGTTCAGGTTGAACGGCTAGTCCCTGTTCATAGTGTGTCAGATTTAACAGCTCAATATGGGCAATACGGAGCTCTAGAGAGAGAGCTGGCGCTCATCAAAGTAAAGGGTGTCGGTAATAAAAGATTAGAGGCACTTAGACTTGCTGAAGCCTTTGACGCACAAACTGTTGATGCGAGTTTGAATAGTTTTATATTTCAACTTACCGGTAGAACCAGAGAGATAGATAGATTTATTCATTTAATGACAAGTGTAGGGTTACTTGAAGTTTCAAGAACTGGTGTAGCAGCTCTGAAGAGAGGGCCCGACAATACATAAATTATTTTATTATTGTTTGAAATAGAGGTATTAACAATAATAATTATTTTTTACGATTAATAACAAATAAAATAGGGATAAAATAATGAGAGTTTATTATGATACGGATGCAGATCTAGGTTTAATAAAAAGTAAAAAAGTTGGTATCATCGGATTTGGAAGCCAAGGGCATGCCCACGCACTTAACCTAAAAGATTCTGGAATAAAAAATATCGCAATTGGACTGAGAGAGGGGTCATCATCTGCAAAAAAAGCAGAAGAGAATGGTCTAAAAGTAATGTCCGTATCTGAGCTTGCAAAATGGGCTGATATGATAATGATGTGTGCTCCGGACGAAATACAGCCTGATATTTACAAAGACGAGATTAAAGATCATATTAAACCGGGTACTGCTATTGCATTTGCACATGGGCTTACAATTCATTTCGGTCTAATAGAACCATCACAAGATCTTGATGTATTAATGGTTGCTCCAAAAGGACCAGGGCACACAGTTCGCGGTGAGTTTGAAAAAGGTGGAGGAGTTCCATGTTTAATGGCAGTTCATCAAGACTCCTCAGGAAATGCTCATGATATAGCATTGTCTTATGCAAGTGGTATTGGTGGGGGTCGATCTGGCATTATCGAGACTACATTTAAAGAGGAATGTGAAACAGATTTATTTGGTGAACAGGCTGTTCTATGTGGTGGACTTGTTGAATTAATTAGAGCAGGCTTTGAAACACTTGTGGAAGCTGGATATGCTCCAGAAATGGCATATTTTGAATGTTTACATGAAGTAAAGTTGATAGTGGACTTAATATATGAAGGTGGAATTGCAAATATGAATTATTCTATATCAAATACTGCCGAATATGGTGAATATCAATCAGGTCCAAGATTGGTCACAAGTGAAACAAAGGCTGAAATGAAGCGAATACTTAGCGATATTCAAACAGGTAAATTTGTTACAAATTGGATGAATGAATGTAAAGCAGGACAGCCAACATTTAAAGCAATTAGGCGAATAAATGATTCACATCCAGTTGAAGAAGTGGGCGAAAAATTAAGGTCAATGATGCCTTGGATTAGTGCTGGAAAATTAGTAGATAAAGAAAAGAACTAATTAAACTTATGACTTCAACAGATAATCATATAAGAATATTTGATACTACGTTGCGTGATGGTGAGCAATCACCGGGTGCAACTATGACATTGGAAGAGAAAATCCAAATCGCTGAATTATTAGATGATATGGGAATTGATATTATTGAGGCAGGTTTTCCGATTGCATCAAATGGAGATTTTGAAGCTGTTTCAATGATTGCCGAACGATCTAAAAACTCTATCATTGCAGGTTTAGCAAGGGCAATACCCGAAGATATTGAGAGAGCTGGGCAGGCTGTCAAGAAGGCAAAGAGAGGTAGAATTCATACCTTTGTATCTACATCTCCAATCCATCTTCAGCACCAAATGAAAAAAACAGAAGATGAAGTTCTTGAGATAATAAAGAAAACAGTCACCCAAGCAAGAAATCTAATTGATGATGTGGAATGGTCGGGAATGGATGCTACTAGAACATCAGTAGACTTTTTATGTAAATGTTGCGAAGTTGCTATAAAACATGGTGCTACAACAATAAACATTCCAGATACAGTGGGGTATGCAATTCCAAGAGAATTCCATAATCTAATAAAAACTCTTAAAGAAAAAGTTTCTGGAGCAGATGAAATAATATTTTCAACACATTGCCATAATGATTTGGGTCTGGCGGTTGCGAATTCTTTGGCTGGAGTTGAGGCAGGGGCAAGGCAAATTGAGTGTACTATAAATGGACTCGGCGAAAGGGCTGGTAATGCAGCTCTCGAAGAAGTTGTTATGGCTATAAATACGAGGTCTGACGCACTTCCATTTGGGACTAAGGTCGACACAAAGAAAATTTTAAGAGCATCTAAGTTAGTTTCAGCAATCACGTCATTTCCAGTTCAATATAATAAAGCAATCGTTGGAAAAAATGCTTTTGCTCATGAATCAGGAATTCATCAAGATGGTATGTTAAAAAATAGCCAAACATATGAAATTATGAGTCCCGAAAGTATTGGTCTAAAGGAATCTTCACTTGTTATGGGAAAGCACTCTGGAAGACACGCATTTCGTGAAAAACTAGCTGATTTGGGTTATGTACTAGGAAATAATGCCTTCCAAGATGCATTTGAAAGATTTAAAGCACTAGCAGATAAAAAAAAGAATGTCTACGATGAAGATATTATGGCTCTTGTAGATGATGAAATCGCAAGCTCTACAGATAGACTTAAATTTAATTCTCTTATCGTTCATGCTGGTACGGAGGGGCCTCAAAGTGCAGAGTTAGTGATTGAAGTTGATGGTAAACTCGTAAAAAAGAAATCAACAGGAGATGGTCCAGTCGATGCAATTTTTAATTGTATTAAAGCTATATTCCCACATCAAGCATCTTTACCACTATACCAAGTGCAAGCTGTTACCGAGGGAACAGATGCACAAGCTGAAGTTAGTGTTAAGCTTGAGGATAATGGCGTATCAACAACAGGTAGAAGTGCTGATACGGATACACTAGTTGCATCCGCGCGCGCTTATCTAAATGCGCTTAATAAATTGTTGATTGTAAAAGAGAGGAATGCCTAACTAATTTGGGCCCGTAGCTCAGCTGGCAGAGCAGTTGACTCTTAATCAATTGGTCGTAGGTTCGAATCCTACCGGGCCCGCCAATCACGCTAAAATCTATTTATTATATTGTATTATTTCAGAAGCTTATCACTTTATAAATCAAGAGGTAAAAGTCTATTTTATTTATTTTTTCAAATGCACTGATATTGATTGATAATAAATATAAATAAATAAATAAGCTCAATAATATAGTCAAATCAGAGGTGGTGTTCCGTATATTTTTTTTCTGATGAAAATAAGAACCAATTCTTATAACTATTATTGATGATGATAATAGCGCAGAAAGAAATTTTAGAATGCAGTATAAGAAACTTATAATAATTAAAGCTATAAATAAATAGCGTACTTGAGCATTTTCAACACTTAATGCGTATTCTTCAATGACATAGATAAATAGGCTAATTAAGATTATATCTCGGATACTCGTAAAAGCTTGTTTTTTACTGAGTGGGGACATAATTCTTTATCTCACTCTGTCGCATTGGCATGTTATCAATTATAGAAAATAGGTTATCAAGTAGACTTATTTTTTTTGAGAATTTCTTTATTTGGCCATCTAATCCAATAAGATAAAATCCAAATCCATTTTTGTTAAATATATCAGCTAAAACCCAAGCTGAGTCAATGTTATTGATAGGTAAGAATATAATTTTTCTCTCATCAACCGCATCCTTGTTTTTAGAAATGAATTTCTCTGATTTTATAAGGTCTTTATTATTTTTATCTGAGTGATCATAATAATAAATCAGTAAGCGATATTTCCAGTGATATTGATCGAACATTTAAAATTTAATATTACAAAAATTACTAAAACTGCTATAAATATATCAGAATAGAAAGGATTTGAATATGATAAATGCAGCAATGATCGGATTGGGTTGGTGGGGAAAACATTCAATTGACTCTATTAAAATGAGTGAAAAAATCAAAATAACTGGAGCTTGCTCGAGGAATACTGAGAATCATAAAGATTATTTGTCTGAAAATGGTTTACATCTCTATAAAACATACCAAGAGGTTCTTAGTGATAAATCAATAGACGCTGTTATATTAACAACACCGCACTCTATGCACGCCGAACAAATTATTGCTGCGGCTGAACATGATAAGCATGTGTTTGCTGAAAAACCACTAACATTAACAAAAGCTGATGCCGTAAGATGTTTAGATGCTTTGAAGAAAAAAAATTTAAAACTTGGTATTGGATTTAGTAGAAGATTTCAGCCAGCATATCTAGATTTGATGAAAATGGTTAAGGAGGGTGAAATTGGTCAGGTGCTTCATATAGAAGGTGAGCAATCTGGACCAAGTGCATATAAATTAAAAGAAGGCATGTGGAGGGCAAAAAAAGAAGAGAGTCCAGGGGGGGCGATGGCCGCTCGAGGAACTCACGTCATGGATGCAATGATAAGTATAGCAGGTGAAGTTGACAGAATATCATGTATAAGCGAGAGAAGAGTTCTAGACTTTGATTTAGATGATACAACTTCAATGATGATGAAATTTAAAAGTGGTATTTCAGGATATCTGGGTACAATCTATGTAACAGCTGATATCTGGAGATTACACGTATATGGTTCAAAGGGTTATTTGTTAATGGATGCTGAAACTAGGCTAATAAAGAAAACACTAGATAATAAGGAATCTGTAAAAGATTATCCGCCTACTAATATTGTTGGTTTAGCTCTTGAGGCATTTGCTGATGATGTTGAGGGGAAAAAAGCATTTCCAGTTACAAGTGAAGAGGCAATCTACGGTGTAGCCGCTTTTGAGGCTATGGTGAAATCAGCTCAAAATGAATATGCGTGGGTTAGTCTTGACTAATTTAGTTACCTGTCGAGCTGTGGCTTAAGTTTGGGCCAAATGTACATGCCAAACCCAAAATAATGCCTGAGACAACGGCAATCATGCCAGCGGCACTAAGAGCATTTTCTGCACCGAACCAGAGTGGCCCATAGCCAGCTAGTATGTAGCCTAGTATTGCTGATAACGTTGCAAAAGCAACCGACCACCAGATCTGGTAAAGAAGTTTATTAGTCATCAATCTCGCAGCAGCTGGGGGGCAAATGAACATTGCGATAACAATAATTGAGCCAACCGAGTCAAATGCTGCAACAGCAGCTAAAGCCGTTATTAGCATTAATCCAAAGTTAATAGCAGATGTAGGTATACCCAAAGATCTAGCAAATCCGTTATCAAAGGTTGCGATCTTGAGCCATCGCCAGAATATGAAAATTAGAATAGATATAGAGAGGCAAACAAAGGCGATGCGCGGTAATTCGTCAGGCAGTGCCAAAATTGCAACTGGATCGAATAGTGATTGCCAGCCCTCAGCTTTGAGCCATACTAGTGACTCTAAATTACCCATTAGTGCATGTTCAACGTCAAGGTGAACTTTACTAGTATCTGTCTGTTCCAGAATTAGAACCCCACTTGCAAACATAGTCGTGAATACCACACCCATAGCTGCACCCGGTTCAATATTTCCTAATCTTTTAATGGCTTCAATAAGAATTACCGCAATGAAGGCCGCGCTAGTAGCTCCTATTAGCATTGGTATTGTTGCTACACTTCCTGTAATAAGAAATGCAATTACTACCCCCGGCAGTACAACATGACTAATGGCATCCCCCATTAGTGATTCTTGACGAAGAATTAAGAAATTACCAGGTAATGCGCATGCGATTGCAGAAAATATTCCAATCAATATAGGCGTTAAAGAAAATTGGATAAATTCAGTAATCATAATCACTCTCCAATAATACTATAAGAATTGATCTGAAGATCAAATTCAGCTATCTCATCAGTAGTGAAGATATCTTCAATTGGCGTTATTCTATTATAATAGCGGCTGAGTTCCTGTTCAGGATATATTTTTCTGGCAATCTTCCATCTTCTTTCATCCATAGATACTTTAGCCATCAAATTTTTACCAGATTCAGTAATAATACCATCAGCACCTAAAAGCTTCTCTCTTGTAAGAAGTTTAAATGTATAATCGCTTGTAATTAGTTGCCCTGCAGCAAGCATTAACAACCCTTGTCTCCGATGAAGGTCTGCTTTGAATCGGTGGAATTGAATTATAGCTGAAAATATTCCACGTTCAGGAGCTAGTAGAAAAGAAAATATGAAAATTGTTGACGCGACAAGCACTATAATAGGTCCAGTCGGGAGAGCAGGTGCAGAGGCTGATAATACTGCTCCCATAAAACCTGAAATCGCTCCAATACCGCCTGCTATCCAAATAACTCGGTATGACCGATTAGTCCAAAACCTTGCTGCAACAGGGGGAATGATAAGCATTGCAACAATAAGAATTAAACCTACTAACTTCATACCAATTACTGTTACTGCAAGAACTATACCCATCATAATTAGATCAATTTGACGAATATTATATCCCATTGCTGAAGCATAATCTTGATCGAAAGCAACTAAAGTTAAAGGTCTTCTCATTAACCAAGTAAAGAAAATACTAAGAAAGCCACCAATAGATATTACAATGGCATCCTGATATAGCATTCCAGCTGTTGACCCCAAGAGAAAACTTTCAAGCCCTGCTTTTCTTCCAGCACTCATAGTCTGAATAATGGTGAGAATAACAATACCAAAGCCAAAAAAAACACCAAGAACAGCACCGATAGCTGCGTCCTCAGGTAGTCTAGTTCGTCGAGAAATCCATTCAATTATGACTAGTCCAATAAAAGCTGTAATAGCTGACCCGGCAAGAAGACCAATGAGGTTTCGACCATCACCTCCGAGTAGAACCATAAAAATAAAGGCAAGCCCAACACCAGGTAATGTAGCATGAGCAATTGCGTCTGAGACAAGCGCTCGTTTGCGCAAAAAAAGGAATGTCCCTGAAGATCCGGCTGCAAACCCAAGAAAAGTAGCTCCTAAAGTAACAAGCGCAGCATTATAGCCTGCTTGAAGAAACAATGCTTCTAAAAAGGGTGTCATTGGGAACCTTTAGATTTAGATAATTCACTCAGGTAACTAGCAGATAGCCTTCCCCCATAGGTTTCTTGTAAATTTTTAATAAATGTATCTTCGATTTTCCCCTGCGCTATGCCTTGAACATTGATCATAAAAATGTAGTCAAAGTAATCACTGACAGTGGATAGATCATGATGGACAGCGATAACAGATTTACCCTGAGATTTTAGAAGTTTAAGTACATCAATAATCGCTCGTTCTGTTGCAGCATCAACACCTGCGAAGGGTTCGTCTAGGAGATAAAGATCTGCATTTTGTGCCAATGCGCGAGCGAGAAATACTCTCTGCTGTTGCCCACCGGATAGTTGCCCTATTTGTCTCTCTGAAAAATCTGCCATTCCAACACGATCAAGACACTCCTTTGCATACCCAGAAAGCTGGGAAGAGAATCTCCCTAGAAGACCAACCTCACGGTAGAGGCCCATCTTTACGACATCGATTACATTAGTTGGAAAATCCCAGTCAACACTGACACGCTGGGGAACATATGCAATTTTTTCACGGATTTTTTCAATTGGCTGCCCAAAAACTAATATACTACCTGACAGTTTTGGAACAACACCAATAACAGCTTTAAGTATTGAAGATTTTCCAGCGCCATTTGGTCCAATAATTGCTGACATAGATTCTATTGGAAACTCAGCGTCCACAGATGTCACAGCAGGTTTTTTTCCATAGGAAATATTTAAGTCGCACAAAGTGAGAGCTGACTTTATTATGGTATTTTTTTTTAGTATGGAAATTTGTATTACCTCTTAAAATATTTATTAGATGAATACATTTATACAATCACTAGAGATTATTTAGCATTCCTTTTTTCGGTGCATTACCGCCTAAAGCGAGGGAAATAGAAGTAGCGTTAGAGTCAATCATCCCAATATAGGTACCCTTATAAGTATTAGGTTCTCCCATTGCGTCAGAGAAGAGTTCTCCTCCGATAATCACCTCGTGACCGGCAGCTTGAGCACCTTCAACTAGTGCACGAATATTACGATCGCTCACTGAAGTTTCAATAAAAACAGCCTTCACATTGCGTTCTATTAGCATATCCACTAGAATTGAAATACGCTGAAGTCCAGCCTCAGATTCGGTAGATATCCCTTGAATTCCAATTACTTCAAAACCGTATGCATTACCAAAGTAATTAAAGGCATCATGAGATGTGAGCAAAATACGATTTTCAGCTGGCACCGATGAAAGAACTTTATTTGCATATCTAACGAGTTCACTTACTTTATCAAGATAGTTATTAGCATTAGCTCTGAACTCGTCTGCAGCTGATGGCTTCACATTTATCAATGCGTCACGAACATTAAGCACAACACGTGACCATAAATTAGGATTCATCCAGAGATGTGGGTCATAACGTCCTTCATAATCCTCTGAGCCAATTAGTAAGTTTCCTGGAATCTTTTCTGCGACGGCTACTACATTATTATCTAGACCAAGCTCAAGTAGAAATTCTTCCATCTGTGCTTCAAGGTAGAGGCCATTCCATAGAACCAAGTCAGCATTTGCCATCGCTATAATATCAGTACGAGTCTGACGATAGGCATGTGGGTCTACGCCAGCTCCCATAAGAACCTTTAGCTCTACCATGTCGCCTCCAACATTGTATACTGCGTCTGCGATCATACCTGTGGTTGCCACAACAGTAACTTTTTCATTTGCTTCCGAATTGTTCACAATTGAAAAAAAGTTAAAATTCAATACGCAAAAAGCTATTAGTAAAGTTTTTGTAATTTTTAAGATAGTCATTTATAAAGGTCCGTTTCTTTTATTAATTTTTATAAGTTTAAAATAGCGCTTAGTTCCTCTATTAATCATTCGAGAAATATTATGATATTGTCTATATTCAAGCACTATAATTTAAGCTAATGAAGCATTAACACAGTATAATGCAAATGAGAATGATTTGCAATAGCAATTAAAAAATATATATAAGTAGTTCAAATTACTAAAAAATAGATGGATAGTTATTTGCTATTGAAATTTAGCTAATCTTATGAGGTTAAGCATTTTCGTTGGAAACCCAATCTCTGATATTATCACCAAATGCTTCAAATCCATTTTCAGTAACAATTACTGTATCCTCAAGTTTAATAAACCCAATACCATCGTACTTAAGGTCGGTTTCTATTGATAGAACCATTCCTGACTCTAAAGCCTTATCTTTGTATGGAGCAGGGTAGGGGATTATACCCTTATCATATATATGGGGCGCTTCATGTTGTATCATTCCCATACCATGCGCAACAAATTTAAAATCTAAATTTTTATCACAACAACTAATTTCTTTATAGGCCTCTTCTAGTAAATCTTGCCCTGTGATACCCTGATGTATTACTTTTCTTGGTGCATCATTAATGGATCTTACCTGCGATAGTAAATCAATCATTGTATCTGTTGGTTCACCCATGACAGCCATTCTGCATAAGTCACCCAAATACCCATCAATATTTGCACCAGAGTCCAGCGATAGGATATCTCCTTTATTCCAAAATAATTTATCAGATGGCGTTCTATTATAGGAATTTCCAGCTGCAACAAGGCAATATTCAAAATTCATACCAAAATTTGTTTCTTCCTCTTTTAGCGCTTGTGCAATAGATTTAGTATCAGTCCCAGGTTTAGTTCCTTTCATAACTTTTTCCATTGAAGTTGTTATAAAATTAGAACTATTTCTTAAAAGATTTAATTCAAATTCTGTTTTTACCGATCGTAGCTCTTGCATTAAGACTAGGACATCAACAAATTCTGCATCTGGTAAATTTTCTTTAAGCGCCATATAAGTATCTGTGGGCGTATTACAAAATTCTATTCCAATCTTTTTATCTGAATATCCAAGCTTTTTAATCTTTTTTGCAGCCTCTTCGCCGGCTTGTTTTGTATTCCATTGAATATTTTGAATATTATTTATCCAAAGTGGCTCTACTTCTTGCTGCTGAGACTCAAGCATATGTCCAATATAAAATGCATCTTCTGGCTTAAATTTCGGATATCCAAGTGTAGGAAGGTATCTACTAATTCCAATTGCATCTTTTTGAGCAAAGAAAAAAAATTTATATCCACCTAGTAAATATTGAGCTGTATTCTTATCATTGATAAGTAAAAAATCAATTCCTTCAGCGTCAAGTAATCTATCAAGTTTATCTATGTTGAAAGGAATTAGCATCAATTTTTTCCTTATAATGTTGGACTTTGAAAATCATTTTTTAATCGATTTTTCCCCCATTGTGAAAATTGCATATCTTGATTAAAATGAATATGAGTTGAGCAAGCTTGTACATCCATCAATGCTTTGGTAATGGGTGATGAGTTATATATTCCATTAGCACCAGATACTTGCTGCATAATAGAAATTGCTTCTAGTACGATTTGAACTGAGTAAGCAGCATTTCTTTTATATTTTAGTTTATTTTGCGTAGATATCTCATTATCACGATTCATTAGATTTTCTACCTCAATACAATCGTTTCTTAATATTAGCCTTGCTGCATCAATTCTAGATGAAATTTCACCGAGTCTATTATGTATTGAGGGTATATCTGACATTTTTATATTTGAAGTGCTGGTTGATCTACTCTCAATCCATTCAAATAATAAATCAAGACATAATTGTGCACCCCCAATAGAGCATCCAGCTAACCCATGCCCACCAATTGATGCTGTGGGTATCTGATACATAAGATTTTTGTTTTCTTTAATACCCTTGAAAAAGTGCCCTTCACGATTGACCGAGAATGACTGAATTTTATAGTCAGGAACAAAAAGTTCTTCAATCTTTACTGAACAACTTCCGGTCTGCTTCATACCATAAGTATCCCAGTCATTCAGTACTTCATAGTCATCTTTACGAAGAACACATTGGCACCAATCTTTTTTACCATTTTCATCAAGCATAAAAGCAAAGAAGGACCAGTCTGATATCTCAATGCCCGAGCAGAAGTTCCATAAACCTGATAGCATTATTCCATTAGGTACTTTTCTTGCCTGACCTTGCTGATAGATATTTCCAGCAGCAATCAGCATATCTGGATTTTTCGACCATATCTCTTCTTGAATTTCTGGATCAAACACAGCAAGTGTTCGGTGATGTGATGCCATATTAGCTACAATCCAACCTGTTGAGCAGTCACCCCTTGAAATTATCTCTGGGATATCCAACCAAGCTTGAAAATCTAACTCCATACCTCCCCATTTTTTTGGTTGGAAGTATCTAAAAAGACCTTCTTTATGAATCAAATCGACAATATCTTGGGATATAGAAGTTCCTTTATTAAAGGCTTTAAGTTGCTTTAATTCTGGAATAACGGACAGAGCTCTATTATTAGCAATATCATTTGTTAATGATGTAAATTTTGAGTCTTTTATTTTTTTAAGCATGATATTTATTTCTAAAATATTATTCCTTAGATTTAAATTAATTATTTAAAGTCTGATTCAGATAGATTAAGTAGTTTTAATGCATTAAGTCCGCAAATTTTTTCTCTATCTTCTTCAGTGATACTCTCAACTTGATATACATGCTCAACGGGATCATGTTCTGCCATATCTGCTGGGTAGTCAGTTCCAATTGCAACGTGATCAGCACCGTATTTTTTAATAAGGAACTCGAGTTGGTCAACAGCAAATACGAGTGTATCAAAATAGAATTGTTTTAAATATGTTGTTGGCTTTTCATATATTTTCTGTCTAGCATCTATTCTAGCCCCATAAGCATGATCCATTCTTGCTGCATAACTTGCTGGGAAAGCTCCACCATGTGATAAATAAAACTTAATTTTTGGATATCTTGCCATAACACCATCAAAAATGAGATAATGAACTGCAACCGTGGTATCAAGCGGATTTCCAATTACATTTAGCATATAATGCTCGCCAAACCGATCACTGTAAAAAGAGGAGGGGTGGATAAATATTAATATATCCAGTTCTTCACACCTTTTCCAGAATGGTTCCAAACGAGGGGCTGATAATTCTTCATTTCCAACTCTGGCTCCGATTTGAATACCCTTGAAACCAAGTTTGAAACATCTTTCGAGCTCTTTAATTGCAAGATCTGTATTTTGTAGTGGCACAGTTCCCAATCCAGTTAATCTCTTTGGATTTGTTTTAACAGTATTAGCAATATTATTATTAATAATCTCAGCAGACTCAGCACATAAATTTTTATCTACCATATAAAAAAATTGTTGAGGTGAACACGACAGAGCAGATACATCTAAGAGTGATTTATCCATTTGAGCTAATCTTATATTAATATCTGTAAATGGTATTTCACGGTCTTCAGATTGTTTTTTATTAGTATTCATAGTTAATTCACTTGCAACACCAACAGATGGATGAAAATCTTTTGGAAGATGAGGTTTCACAAGAATATCCGCATCTGGGGTTCTTACATGATTATGCAAGTCTAGTGTTAGTGTTTTTGGACGATTTGATACACCGTTTACATGTTCTCGACCAGCGGTTGGACCATAAGGCCTCATTTCAATATCGTGTTGCTTCATTTTTTCATTCTTTTCTAAAGATTTAGCTATTATAAAAATTCACATACCCGAACGAAATAAGAAGCATTCGGGTATGTATTAAATTACTCCCACCAATTACGTGCGTCTTTATTTTCGCCTTGCTTGGCATTTGGCCCACTTCCATTTGTACGAAGATACATTTTTTTATTATGACCTGCTGTTATCTTACCATTAAATACATCAACTAGCCAATCCATGCACATCATATGGCAATCATGCCTATCTTGACCGGTACCTTTAAACATAACGGCTTGGTGATATGTATCCTCATAAACCCAAAGCTCTTTTGGTGCAGTTACTTTATCATAGAAATTATATACAAGTTCAACTGGGCTTCTTGAGTCGTATTCGCCGACTGTTAGTAGTATTGGACATTTAATATCTTTTTCTCTACCTTCGACTGTCATTTGAGCTACAATCTTATCTAGTTCTTCTTCACTACTTGCTCCTGTAAGATACCCAAATAGTTGTTTATATCTTGGCGAAAAAGTATCCAGAATATAATATTTATCAAGATATGATGCCCAAGGTCCAACAACACCTTTTATCCTTGGATCACCGGAGGCCGCTACTTCTAAACCCCAATGAGAACCCATGGATACTGCAAAGATTCCAATTTTATCTTTATCTACTTCAGGTCTTGTTTCGAGCCAATCTACAATCTTTAAGACTGCTCTTTCATAATTACCATGAGTTAATTTCTGATTACGTATATTACTCATACCCTGCCCAGGTCCATCAATCACGAGAAGGTGCATCCCTCTTGCATGAGCTTCAACAACTTTTGGATCTGGCCACATTTCTTTAGTCATATCACAGCCTGGTATGAAAATCATAGTTGGCGCAACGTCAACACCGGGGCATAAGAAAAAGTTACATTGTAATTGCATATCTTCAAAAGGTATTTCAACTCTCTCAATGGTGTATGGGGCAAGTTCAATAACTTTTTCAAAATTGGCAATACATCTGCCATGAAGGTATATTTTTTCATCATTAGTCTCTAGAACTGGATGCTGAGCTGCTGCAAACTTTGCAGAAGCCCTGTAGTATAGGTCAAATGCAGTTGACTTATGACCGGCCTGCTCTTCTTCCAGAGCAACCTTTTCTAGTCTCTGTGCCTGCTTACCTAAATGCTTTGAAATTTGTCCATGACTTTTTACTGAAGCTGGAAGTTCTCTACCTTCTTCATCCCAATGAAATACGCGACCGGTTTCCTTCACAATCCAATCATAAATCCATTGGTGTCCATCTCTATTTAATCTTGGTGTACGCATTCTATATCCTCCATTATTTGATTTTTAGTTATGAAATTCAATTATTAATTTACTAGATATAATTTATAGGATAAATAATACACATTTGAAATACAAAAATCGAACATTCAAGTTTAGCCTATTCACTATATTAAATTAAGTCATAAATAAATGGTTTTGTCACTAAAATTTCCCTCTTTGATTAGTAAAGACTTTCAAAAGTATACTGCTGGTAATTTTTTTGCCATGAATGGTATCTGGATAAATCGAGTAATAATAGGTTGGCTTGGCTGGGAACTAACTAATTTGGCTTCATGGGTTGGATTTCTATCATTTCTTTTATTTGCACCCACCATAATTGCTGGACCAATTTTTGGTGTTATTATTGATAGAATTGATATCAAAAAATTTGCTATATATACTCAATCAATTATTTCCATTACAGTTTTTATACTATGGTTCCTCTATTTTTTTGGTTATTTAAATATTTACAATTTATCTGCGATAGCACTTAATATTGGCGTATTCACAAGTGCCGATAGAGCTACCAGGATGTCATTAGTTCCAAGAATTGTTGATAGAGATACGCTTGCTAATGCAATAGCTGTTCACGGAATTAATTTTAATTCAGCTAGATTAATGGGGCCTGCATTAGCAGGTATTCTCATCAAGGTTATTGGATTTAATGCAACAATCTTTATTAATTTTCTATTTCTAATTATCATGCCATTAACACTCTATATTATAACAGTAAAAGATAGAGATGCCTCTAACCAAAAAAAGAAAAATCTCTTCTCTGAATTTCTTGATGGAGTTAGGTTTGTTTTGAACCATACAGTTATATTTGAGGCTTGTGCAATTACCGCTGTATTCTCTTTTTTTGCACGGGGGACTGTTGAAATATTCCCAGCGATAGCAGGTGGAGTATTTGAAGTTGGTGCTGGAGGATTAGGTCAAATGATGGCAACGGCTGGAGCTGGAGCTCTGGTTGCTGCGATATTTATTGCTATGAGAAGATCTAAGGATCAAGAAAAGGGTATTCCCCTGAGAGTTTATTTTTCATCTTTTATGGGCTTGGTCGCCATAATAATCTTAGCAATATCTAATAATTGGTTAATTGCTTTATCTTCAATTTTTATCATCGGCTACAGTATGACTGTCAATGGGATTGATCTACAAGCGGTTGTTCAGCTTGAATTAAATGACTCATACAGAGGTAGGGTGATGAGTTTATGGGTTGTTTTAGTTATTGGCTTAGCAGCAATAAGTGCTATCCTAATGGGAATTTTTGGTGATTTGATTGGTATAAGAAATATACTAGTAATCTCATCTCTTTTGGGTATAACATCCTTGATAGCATTATTATTGCTACTAAAGAAGAAGATTTGACTGCTATAATGCAAAAGTCTATTAAATCAAAGATTGTAAAGCTAATATGAAAACTGCTGTAATTGGACTCGGGTGGTGGGGAAAAGTAATAGTTAAAAACCTCAGCAAAAGTAAAAAAATTAACATCATTTGTGGCGTTGATAAAGATATTACACACCTCCAAGATTTTGCCAATGAATACAAGATTGAACTAAGAACTGATTATGAATCAATTCTATCTGATTGTAATATTGAAGCTGTAATATTAGCAACTCCTAATACATTGCATCATATTCACATAATAGAGGCTGCAAAGGCCGGTAAACAAATCTTTTGTGAAAAACCGCTTTCCTTGAGCGCCAGCGATGCAAGAGAAGCAATCGATTTTTGTAAAAAAGAAGGTCTTATTCTGGGGCTAGGGCATGAAAGACGATATGAATCTGCAATGAAAAGTCTTTTTAAACATGTCGAAGATGGTGATATTGGAAATGTGCTTCACGTTGAAACTAATTTTAGTCATGATTTATTCAAAGTACTTGAAAAAGATAATTGGAGATTTAACCCAATTGATGCCCCAGGCGGCGGATTTACGGCAAGGGGTATTCATCTTACTGACTTCATGGTTCATATGTTTGGTAGAGCAAAAAAAGTATATTCAACAATGACGAGTATTGCATATGAAAAGCCGCGTATTGATACTATGTCTGCAAATATAGAATTCTATTGTGGTATTACTGGTATTGTCTCCGTTTCAATTGCTACACCTTTCTATGGAAGGTATACAGTTTTTGGAGATACTGGTTGGATTGAAGCCAGAGAAGTAAATAATTTTGAGCATGATGATCCAGGTGAACTTGTTTTATCAAAAAAAGGGGAAGACAGGTTGGTCACATTACACTCTCACACAAATACCGTATTAGAGAATTTTGAAGCTTGGTATGACGCAATCTATGACGGCCCAGCTTATCCTATTACACCGGAGGAAATGCTTGCAAATATTGAGATATTTGAGGCTATCGTCAAATCAGGTGAGAGTGGAAAAGTTATAGATATATAGCAGTAAAAATAATCATTATATCTTCAGTCTATATTATCTTTTACTGATCTTATTATACTTTTATCTCTGCGCGTTTATTTGCTTCATTGAATGTTTTATGAGATTGCTCAACCTCATATTGTTGCTCTTCTAAAGTATCAGGTTCCCATGAGCTTTTGTCTGCTTCAAAAAAGTCGCCTCCATATATATGTAAGGCACATGTGAATTTATTGGTTGGATTTATAACTGAATGTATAATATCACTTCCAAGAGGCACGGCGTCGAATGTCTCGAGAGACTTTGCGCCAGCTGCTTCAATTTTTCCATTTTCTTTATTATCCAGTCTTCTCCAAAATATATTATCTTCTCTACCGGAGTATACCCCGATAGCTGCCCACATATTATGATTATGAGGCATTATTGACATGTTAGGTGTCCAAACTACGTTTAAAATTGAAAACTTATCAGACTGATAAATTTTTTGAATTCCACCTTGGGTCGGTTCTCCAAACTGGTCAAATAATTGATTTGGACTTTCAATGGCTTTTGATAATATATCCATCACAGCTTTGTGATTATTTTTTTGTCCAATCCTATTATCACAATCTTCAATAAATCTATTTAAATCAAACATAATTGCGGTCTCTTTTTATTCAAAATAATTAAATAATATATAGATATAGTATACTATAAACAATATAATTGTTAATAGTATATTATGAATAATCATATTGCATAGAAAAGATGAAAAGTAAAAAACCTAGAATATTAAATAAAATATACGCCCTAGACGATTTTGAATATTATGCTCGGAAACATTTACCGAGACCTGTTTTTGGTTATGTTTCAGGTGGTGCTGAAAGAAATGATACACTCAAAGGTAACTTTGATGATTTATCAAAATATAAGTTTATTCCGAATATTCTCAGAAATGTCTCTGGCCGAACAATTAAAAAGTCAATATTTGGGCAGGAATGGAATGCCCCCTTCGGTATTTCTCCAATGGGTGTTAGTGCTTTGGCAGCATATAGGGGTGATTTAGTTTTGGCTGAAGGGGCTAGAAATATGAATATTCCTATGATGATAAGTGGTTCTTCGTTGATCCCTATGGAGGAAATTATCAAGGTTGCTCCTGAGACATGGTTTCAAGCCTATCTACCAGGGGAGCATGATAAAGTAGAAAAATTAGTTATGCGAGTCAAAAATGCTGGCTTTAAAACTCTTATTTTAACCGTAGATGTATCCGTATTAGCTGGCAGAGAAAATAACTTGAGAAATGGTTTCTCAACTCCGCTGCGACCATCTTTGAAATTATTATATAATGGGATGGTGAGGCCAAATTGGTCTATAAATACATTTCTAAAAACTTTATTTTTGCATGGAATGCCGCATTTTGAAAATTTTTTAGCTGAAAGGGGTGAACCGGTATTCTCTGCGTCTGTTAACCGAGATTTTGGGATGCGATCAAATTTAAACTGGGCGCATCTTGAGCAAATAAGAAATATTTGGGATGGTAACTTAATTGTGAAGGGTATCCTAAATAAGGATGACGCGATAAAAGCATCTTCGCTGGGAGCTGATGCAATAATTATTTCAAATCATGGTGGTCGGCAATTAGATTCAGCAATTTCCTCAATAAGGGCGCTTGAGAATATAAGGCCTCATATAAACCAAGATTGTAAATTATTTGTAGATAGCGGTTTTCGAAGAGGTACGGATGTTATAAAAGCACTCTCACTTGGAGCAGATTTTGTTTTTATTGGTAGGCCATTCTTATATGCAGCATCAATTGCAGGATTGGCCGGGGTTGAACACGCAATTAATTTACTGATGGAAGAGATTGACAGAGACATTGCTTTGATTGGTGTCAATACCTTAGAGGAATTAAATAAAGAATTGATTCATATCGATTGATTATTTTTTTATAATTCCAGTTGCAATCAAATCTTTCTTCATTTCATATTTCATTTCGTCACTCATTGGAATCACGGGAGGTCTTGTCTTTCCACCTTTCATACCAATTAATTCTTGCCAGTATTTCATTTCAGCAATTGGCATTCTTCCGCTATTCCAGTATCCCATTATCCATTTTGCATGCAATTCTCTCAGCGGTTGTAATGTCTTTGCAATTGCTGTTGCTTTATTTATATCTCCCTCTTGGGCGGCTTTTGTATATTGATTTAGTGGAAGCCACTCCTTAGTTTGGTATAGGTGTGGATTATAATTAACAAGCCATTGAAGTCCCAGCTGTGTCATACTGGTTAACCAAGGCGCTTCATCAGCAACTGATATTACTAATTCTTTACCAACTGCATCCATTATAGCGTGTGTTGATGCTGGTGAGCCATCAGCTTGTTTAAAACCGCAAATATTATCAAGTTTTGATAGTCTTCTTGCGAGTTTTGCAGATATGGGATGACAATTTTGAGGTACATTAAATAAAATTATTCCTATATCGACATTTGCACATATATACTCATAAAACTGATATACAGTCTCATCATCTCTTGCGGCAACATATGGCGTCAGGACAATAATGAAATCATATCCGATATCTTGGGCATGTTTTGCTAGAGAGACAACCTGTTTGACTGATTGATGATGGCAGCCAGCAATCATAGGAATTTTGCCCCTAGCTTGATCCAGCATTACCTCATGAGCATACATTCTTTCATCATCTGGCATTGACCAAAATTCAGCTATATTACCAGAGCAATAATGACCATCAACTTTTATATTATTGATTATATGATCCATATTGGATCTATTTGATTTTTCGTCAAATTTATCGTTTTGGTCCCAAGTATATGGCATTGCTGTCCAAATACCTCTCAATATTTCTCTTGCAGCTTCTTTTGCTTCTGCTTTATTATATTTCATCTCTCAATACTCACTAAAGCTATTTTCCGAAGGGAACATCGTCAATACCTTCTCTTTCCTCAAGACCTGCCATACCTCTTAAAATTTCATAAAACGAAACAGTATCTTTTTCACTATATCCTTTTTCAAACGCTGCTTGATAACATTGAGATATCGCCGAGGTTACTAACATTGGAGAACCGAGTATTTGGCCTTGCTCAAGCATTAATCTATTATCTTTCAGAGATGTTTTTATTTGGCCCTGTTTTGAATAGTCAGCATTTATCATTTTAGGCCCTTTATCTATCATTGTTTTTGATGAAGCAGCGCTATCTTTTAGAACTTCAAGAAGATTATTTTGCTCTAATCCCGCTTTATCACCAAGAACAAGACCTTCAGCAAGTGCAAGCCTATTCCCAGCAAGTATAAGGTTAATAACTAATTTAGTCCTAGCTCCTGATCCAACAGGTCCCATATAATATGCGGCTCTACTGAAACCCGAAAAGTAACTTTGGCATGCGTCAAAATCTTCTTTTTTACCTCCTGATATAATAATTAAATCACCAGCTTGAGCCATAACACTCGTCCCGCTAACGGCTGAGTCTAAAAATTTAATTCCTTTTTTTTCAAGTTCAGCGGAAAGACTTATTGAGTCTTCTGGGCGTGAGGTCGTCGTATCACATACATAGAGATTTTTACTATTTGCTCCCTCTGATATACCATTAGGGCCAATTGCTGCCTCTCTTGCTATAGAACTATTTGGAAGTGACATAATAACACAGTCCACATCTTTTGCCGCATCAGCAGGTGTATTAACGGCTGTTCCACCATGTGCACGAAGATCATCCATTCTTTTGGGATCAACATCAAATCCTTGGATAATAAATTGAGATTTTTTCATATTTGAGATAAAGGCTTGTCCCATCAGGCCCATACCAACAATACCAATTTTCTTTGCCATTTTTCTCCCTTTCTTAATTAAATTATATTTATAGTTTTATTATTATTTTTCCAACTTGTTTATTATTCATCATATATTTTCGACCATTATCTATATCATCAAAATCAAAAACTTTGTCAATAATTGGTTTGTAATTATCTTTTCCTAAATATGGTAATATTTCTCTCTTAAAACCATTTATCGTAGATTTAATATCCTCTTTCTGTATGAGAGCATTAGATATTCCATGAACACTTATACGTTTCGCATGAATCTTTCTGAGATCAAGAGAAGTTTCAAAAACACCATCCATATAACCAACATTTACAATAATTCCTTTGTATTTAAGAGTGTTGAGGGATGCATTAAATACTGAACCACCTAAACAGTTTATTGCTAAATCAATCCCATTTTTAGAGTATTTTATGATTTCTTCTTCAAGTTGTTGTGTGGGTGTAATGATGCCATAGTCCATCCCAATATTCTTCAATTGGCTAATTTTTTTTGGAGAGGTTGAGGTTCCGATGATACGTGCTTTTAAAATATTACCAATCATTAGAGCTGAAATACCAATTGCAGAAGATATAGCTGTGATCAGCATTACCTGACCCTTTGACAATTTTCCATATGTTACAACTGCATCGTATGCAGCAAGGTAACTTACTGGAATAGCAGCGGCTTCTTCCCAAGAATATCCATCTGGAATATCCATAAGCTGATATTCTTTGAGCAGGGCATATTCAGCAAAAGACCCTGATGAAGTACCGAGGACTCGTCCCATAATTTTGTCCCCAATTTTATACCTCTTTATATCCTCACCAGTTGAAACTATCTCACCGGCAGCCTCAGTTCCAGCTGGTTTTTCTCTATCCCCGTGCATTACTCCACCCACAATAAAACCACCACGATTTAATCCTGCGGCTTTTACCTTTATTAAAACCTCATCATCTTTTGGGGAAGGTTTAGATATATTTTTTAGAGTAAGAGAAGTAACTCCATCAATAATTTCTATAAAATAGGCTTTCAAATTCATATTCCTATAATTTTTTACTTTTTTACTATATAATTAAATTTTAATTTTAGATAGGTGGATTATGCCAAATAAAAATATTGATGGAGTAAATATTGAATTCGAAATCATCGGTAATGGCAAACCAATACTAGCTCTTATGCCAGGTGCCCGCAGGGGGTATCTTGAGATGAAAAGTTTGGCAGAAAAAATTGCAGAGAATAATATAAGAGTCTTATTACACGATAGGCGAAATACGGGTAAGTCGGATCTTCTAATTGATGATATAGAAACTGAAGAAATAACTTGGTCTAGAGAATTAAATAAATTACTTAAGTCATTGAATGAACAATATATATTCATATCAGGATCTTCTTCTGGTGCTAGGACATCATTAATGTATGCACTAGAGTTTCCAAGTGATTTAACAGGTATGATAATCATGAGAGTAACCGGTGGTGAATTTGCCGCAAAGAGACTCCCAGTTAATTATTATGAAGTATTTATTGAAGCCGCAAAGTCTGGAGGAATGGAAGCAGTTTGTGAAACGAAAAGATTTATGGAATATATTAAGACAAACCCTGCAGTAAAAAAACAGCTTATTGGGATGGATACAAAAGAATTTATAAAGATACAATCCAGCTTATTATTGAAATTTCTAGCAGGTGCAGAATTACCTGTAATGGGTATAACTGAGATGGAATTAAATTCAATTAAAACACCTTCATTAGTGATCCCAGGAAATGATAATACTCATAATTCAAAAAGTGGAATTATTGCTCATAACATGTTGGGTAACAGCTCACTGCATCAACTACCAATAGATGACGTTGATGTAGATTTGATACCTTGGGAAGATTGGCTGCCCTATGAAGATGAAATTGCAGATGAAATGTCAGATTTTATAAATAAAATTATGAAAGATATCTAAATTCATAATTATTTATAATCTAATGTATAATACATAATTTTCGATCTTGCTTTGTAAGTAATTCATACCCATTTTTCTTTACAACTATCGTCTGCTCTATTTGAGTGCCTCCAAGGCCAAATATTTGGCAAGGGTTTTCTATACATAAAACAGTATTTTCCTCTAATGGAATATCAGTTGTGTCTGGTAAATATCTACTTACAACCTTATTCTTATTTCCGAGAACGTATGGTAACTCTCTCATTTCAAGCCCTATTGCATGTCCAGCAAAAGTACCACAATGACCGGGTAGTCCATTATCTTTTGTACCATTGAGCATTGCATGTTGAATTTCTGAGGGCATTACACCCTCTTTTATAACTGATAAAGCAGCATTGAAACCAGCTAATGTTGCATCCCATATTTTTACTTGTTCTTTTGTTGGCTCGCCCATTACTCCACCCCATCCTGTATCAGCTTGATAGTTGTTAAGGGATAGTCCTGCATCGAATTTCCACATATCACCAGCTTCGATAATTTTTTCTGTTGGAGGAAATATCCCAACAGAGCGACGCCCAGAGCCAAAATGATACCAAAGCCACTTTCCAAGCCCATTACCAACATGTCTTGCGTATACTTTTGCAATTTCTATTTCTTTCATCCCAATTTTTATTTCACTACATGCAGCAATTGAGGCTTCTTCATTGAGGTTAGCTGCTAATTTCATTGCTGTTATTTCATCTTCAGTTTTAACTGCTCTAATCAATCTAAATAAATCAGCTGAGTCTATTATTTCACAATTTGGTAACTGATCAGCAAGTTCTAATTTAGATTTATAGGTTATTTTGTCTTCATCTAAAGCCACTCTCAATCTATTGCCTGGGTATCTATCATTTATGGATTGAACAAGAGCTTTAATGCTATTTGTAGATCTTTTCTTGTCATTATTTTGCATGTTCAGATAATTAGTTTCTTCATTTGATAATGTTGAGACTTCATCTGTTTGGATTAAAGCACTCTTGCCCCCATATGTGTATATATCTTCTACCCATGTCCCTGAACCTGATACATAGGTCATTTCTTGACTTGGAACAATTAAGGAAGTTTTTATATTCGGGTCTCTAAAATATATAACAAACATATCTACTGAGTAAGCATATACTTTTGGGGCCCAACTTACAGTATCACTGAGGTAGGTAACATTTTCAGGAGTTGATGCAATTAAAACATCAACCTCAAATCTATCCATATATTCATTAGCTCTTTTTAGATTAAAATACATTTCTTATTTCTAAAATTCTTTTACGATAAATTCTCTATTTTGACCAAGCGGTCGGTGCAAGAGCATCTACATCACCTTCAATTTCTATAATGGAGGGTTTTTTACTATCAATAGATTGCTTAATTGCGTCTTTTATATCATCAGGATTTGTAACTTTAATACCAAAAGCACCCATATTATTTGCGAGTTCTGCGAAACTTACTTTGTTGAAATACCACATTTCAGTCCATCTATCAGATGGTTTACCATCATAAGCATTCATAAAAATATCATATTCTTGATTGAGTGCATTATTATTATTCACTATGGTAATTGTTGGTATATCCGATCTTATAGCTGTTTCTAGTTCAGTGAAGTGATACCATAGACCTCCATCACCGGTTAGGCAGAAGACATTTTTTTCAGGGAAGGCACATTTAGCACCCATAGCAGCAGGAAATCCCCAACCAAGAGATCCAGCACATCTTATAAACTCCCATTTCTTATTGATCCAAAGATTCTGTACAGTCCACATTGCTGTATGCCCAGTATCAGAAACAACAATAGAATCATCAGGTAATGACTCAGAAATTTCCTTCATCATTCTCTCAGGTCTTATGGGGATACTGTTTGAATTTCTTTGCTTCTCGATATCATTTTTCCATTCTGTAACTAACTCTTGTGTTCTCTCTAGCCATGGATCTATTGCTAAAGCCGATATATGTTCTTTCAATAGAAGTTGAAGGGTAGATTTTGCGTCACCTAATAGACTTACATCATTTGGATAGTTTCTACCTAGATCCGATGGATCTATTCCAATTTGAATAACTCGAATATTATTATCCGGTATTTTCCAAAAATGCGTTATCTGTCCTCCTGTACTTGAGCCAATATAGATTACAAGATCTGCCTCTGATACAATTTTGTTTGTACATGATCTTGAGTAAGATCCAGGAACACCTACGTATAGTTCATAGTCTTCTGGAACAAGATTATATGCTGCAACTGAAGTCGCAATAGGAATGCCGAACTCTTTTGATAACTGAACAGCCTCATCACCGGCACCAGATATTCTTGCTCCTCCTCCCAAGATTATAAGAGGTTTTTTTGAAGTTTTAATATGAGCGATAGCAGCTTTTATATCTGTTTCTGGAGGCAAAATTCTATGAGAAGGTGACTCAGTATAACGATCTTCAACAATTACATCTAGATCTGCGTAATCATCCTCTATTTGGCCATTATTTCCAGCTAATTGAAGATTTACCGGACCTGGATTGCCTGAGGTTGCTTCACGAAAGGCTTGGCGCATAAGATCAGGTAACCTTTCAACTTGATCAACTTGAAAATTTGCTTTTGTAAGGGCTTCAAATACAGGAAAGTCGTCATTTTCTTGGTAGGCACCCTTATGCTTTTCCATCGATTTTCTTCCACCAGAGATTGAAATAACAGGACTGTTACCTAGAAGAGCATCCCTTAATCCTGCAGCTAAGTTTGCTGCACCAACTGCCTGTCCAGCACAAATACCAGGCTTACCAGATGCTCTTGCATATCCATCAGCCATATAGGCTGCTGATTTTTCGGCATGAGCCAGTACACGTTTTATTTTCATATTATCCATTTCAGCTAATGGTCTACTTAATATTGTTGGCACATAAAATACAGCTTTCGTTCCTGCCTTTTCTAAAAATTCTGCTATAAACCGGCCACCTGTCATTTTTGGCATTTCAATTCCCTTAATTTTAAGTTATTACTAAATACGGACTATATTATAATATACCTAAAATTTTTTATTTAAAAAATAAAAGATAATGAACAATAAAACTGAAAAATTAGAAGCATTAAAAGGATTGAGAGTTTTAGAATGCGCCACAGTCATTGCTGCACCATTATGTGGTAGGCTGTTAGCAGATTTTGGAGCAGAAGTGTTGCACATTGAGATGCCAATGAAAGGTGATCACCTTAGAAACTTTGGCTTTGAAGTTGATGGGATCAATCCTTGGTGGAAAACATATGCAAGAAATAAAAAACTAATTACATTAAATATATCGAAAGAAGCGGGTAGAGATATACTCTATCAATTACTCGAAGATACAGATATATTTATTGAAAACTTTCGGCCGGGGAGGCTAGAAGAATGGGGAATAAATATCGATGAATTGCAAAGTAAGTATCCGAAATTGATTGTAGTAAGAGTTAGTGGTTATGGGCAAACAGGCCCATATGCAAATCAACCTGGTTTTGGTACTCTAATGGAAGCAATGAGTGGTTTTGCTGAAATGACTGGTGAAAATAATGGTCCTCCAACTTTACCGCAGTTTGCACTAGCTGATACTTTTGCTGGTTTTTATGCTGCGTTATCAGCGATGTTTGCAATATATAATCGAGACATTGTTCAGACACAAAAAGGCCAAGTAATAGATGTGAGTATTTGGGAAAGTTTATTCTCGGTTCTTGGTCCCAATGCAATGGTTTATGATTTAACAGGACAGATACCAAGGCGAATGGGTAATAAGGCTCCTACGAGTGCACCGAGAAATACCTATAAAACAAAAGATAATAGATGGATTGCGCTAGCTGGTGCAACTCAGACCACAGCAGAACGATTATTTAAAGTTATTGGCAGACCAGATCTGATTGACCACCCAAAATTTTTAAATAATTCTGAAAGAGTTGTTAATGTTGACGAGCTTGATGAATATATTTCTGAATGGATGAGCAAGCACTCACTCCAAGAAGTGACATCAGTATTACAAAAAGAGGCTGTACCTATGGGGCCAGTATTCAATATAGAAGATATTATGAATAATATTCATGCACAAGCAAGAGAGATGATAATTAATATTTCGGATAACGGAAAAAATTTTAATACAGAAAATGTATTCCCAAAAATGTCAAAGACACCTGGTAAAATAAAACACTTGGGAAAAAATATAGGGCATGATAATGAAGAAATTTTTACGAATTGGCTCGGATTAAAAACATCTGAAATTACTCAATTAAAAAAAGATGGTATTATATAAAAAGGAAAGGAAATAATTTATGAATAAGAAACCTCTAATAACTTTGTACACTCCCGGCAATAAGCCGGAGTTAATCGAGAAAGCCTCTCGCTTTGAACCAGATGGGATAATTATCGATTTTGAAGATGCTGTCCCATTAAATATGAAAAGTGAAGTACGAGATAATATCTCACAAAACATAATTCCTAAATTAAATATAACAACTTTAGTTAGAGTAAATAGTGAGAAGGAATTTCTAGAAGATGATTTAAAAGCGGTCGTAAATAAAAATATTTATGGTATTGCACTTCCAATGGCCGAGTCAGTAAGCCAAGTCAAGTTTGTGGATCAAATACTTACAGAACAAGAAAAGAAAGTTGGTCTAGAGAAAAATTCTATAAAGCTATTATTACTTATTGAGACTGCACTGGGTGTGATCAAATGCTATGATATTTGTAGTGCTGCTGAGAGAGTTGAGTCGATAGTGTTTGGTAGTGCACAGGATGGTGATTTGCAAAGAGATTTAAGATCCGATTGGTCAATTGAAGGATTTGAATTGAACTATTCAAGATCAAGATCGTTAGTTGAAGCAAGAGCTGCAAAACTTCCATATATATTGGATGGAGCATATGGTGGAATTAATGACCTTGATGGATTAAAGTCAGAATGCGAATTAAGTAAAAGAATTGGGTATGATGGTAGAACTCTAATCCACCCGAGTCATATCAAGATTGCAAGAGAAGCATATGAGCCAAACCCAAAGGAGATTGAACTATATTCAAGAATGGTAATAGCATTTGAAGAAGCTGTTAAAAATGGACAGGCAGCAATTACATTTGAAAATAAACTCGTTGATTATGCTATGTATAAGAAAGCAAAAGCTTTCCTTGATTTGTAAGTTATGTGATCATAAAAAAAAACCCAGCAATAAAACTGGGTTTTTTATTTTTTCTAAATATGTTAAATAAGTTAACTTGCCATTGTCCATTTACTTTTTCTTTTAGCGCTAACTTCCTCCATCCTAGAGTGTCTTCTCCAGTAAATTACTTTATAGTCCATATACTCCATAAGAGTAAAGAGACTTAAGCCCATCAAAGACATAACTATAAGAGCGGCAAAACTACCATCCATATTTAACCTGAAAGCAAATCGTTGCATCAAAATTCCAACCCCTTCTGAGGCTGAGAAAAACTGAGCTACAACAGTACCAATCAAGGCACCTGTCATTGCAAGTTTTAATCCAGCAATAATTATTGGTGTCGCGGTTGGGATTTGACATTTCCAGAAGAATTGTCTTTTAGTTGCACCTAGTGACCTAAACAACTCTGTAGCATCCTTATCAATGTGCAACAATCCAGTTAATGTGTTAATAAATGGAGGGAAAAAGCAAACAAGAGCAGCAAGAGCTATCTTAGAACTATATCCAAAACCAAACCATGCAATAATAAATGGTGTTACTGCAATACCTGGTGTTACATTAAATACCACTGCATATGGAGCCCAATATCTTCTAAATACAGGACTAATTGCAGCAGATATTGCCAAACCCATACCAATGCTGACACCAATGATGAAGCCCATGATAGCTTCGTACATTGTAATTATATAATGCCAATATATTGATCCGGTAACAAAAAACATTTCGTAGAGTCTATATGCAATAGATGTAGGAGCTGGCATTATAAGTTCATTAACATGACCTAGTCTTGATCCGAGTTCCCATCCACCGAAGAGGACAATAAACACAGTTAAATGCATTGCAAGTTTTTTAAGTGGAGAGAGTTCCTTAACTCCGGCTAGTACGCCGTCTGATCCGATATCACTCATACGCTTACCTCCTTGTGAAATTTAATTTTTCTCTTTGCACTTTTCTTTGTCATAAGATCATCACTTAACCAGTATAGAACTTTTTTGTCTATAATTTCCATGGTTCTAAATAGTAAGAAACCATATAAGGTAATAGATAATAAACCAGCAAAGGCAGATGGCATATTAAGAGACATTGTATATCTAGCCATTAAAATACCCATACCTGCTTGTGCGGATATAAATTCTGCAACCAGAGCTCCACCGAAGGCGGATCCAACAGCAAGCTTCAATCCAGCATTCATAGTTGGTAGTGCAGTTGGAATCATAAGTCTCCAGAATACTTGTCTCCGTGTTGCACCGAGTGATCTAAATAGCTCATATGATTCTTCTTCAACACCCAACAAACCTGTAATCGTGTTTACAAAAGGTGCAAAGAAACAAACTAGAGCAGCTAGTGCAACTTTTGAACTCATACCAAATCCAAACCATGTAACGAATATTGGACCAAGTGCAATCCTTGGAGTAGCTTCAACAATAATAATATAAGGCTTTAAAAACTGTCTGAATGAATCACTTAGAACAGCTGCGACAGCTAGTCCAATTCCAATCACACAACCTATAAAACATCCAACCATAGCCTCTTGAAATGTTACCCAAAGGTGATACCATACGTTTCCTTGTGTTACATAGATTTTCCATATTGAGGCAACAACATCTGTAGGCCTTGGTAAGAGAAGTGGATTACTAAAACCTGTTCTGTTTGCCATCTCCCATATAAACATTAATACAAAGAATATTATTGTATGCCGAACGACCGCACCACCGGTACTGCCTTTATAATCGGCGGCGAGTTCAATATTACTGACTTGTGCTTCTTGATCCATACTCATAGCGGTTGTTCCTCTAAATGACTTGCAAGAACATCTCTAACTTCCTGAACATATTTTTGGAATTCTGGTGTTGTTTCCATATCAATAGATCGAGGTTTTGGAAGGTCAATTTCAATTTGAGCTGCAATTCTTCCAGGTCTCGGTGTCATTACGAACACTTGATCACCAAGGAATATTGCTTCTGTAATATTGTGAGTAACAAATACTGTTGTTATATTTGGATCATCAACAATTCTGAGTAACTCAACGTTCAATCTTTCACGTGTAAATTCATCCAACGCACCAAACGGTTCGTCCAAGAGCATAATATCAGCTCCAGTTTGAAGCAACCTTGCTAGAGCAACACGTTGTTGCATTCCACCTGAGAGCTGTCTTGGGAATGAAAACTCAAAGTCTTGAAGGCCAACTAAATGTAGGTGATCCCATGCTTTCTTTTTTGCCTCCGGAGATACAGTTCCCCTAATTTCATCTGGCAAAAGAACATTTTCAACTGCAGTACGCCAATCTAGTAGCACTGCTTTCTGAAACATCATGCCAATATCACTTCGAGGTCCAACAACTTCGGAGTTTCTTACCAACAAGTCTCCATCTGTTTTTTCAATCAGACCCGATATTAGTCTTAATAGTGTTGATTTACCACATCCGCTTGGCCCTACTAAAGATATGAATGAACCACGGGGTATAGTAAAATTAGCGTCTTCTACAGCTATCACAGTTTCTGTGAATTGCTTTCTGAGACCGCCTCCTTGAATGACTATGTCATCAGCCATAATGAATTTCCTCCCATTATAATATGCAGGTTCTGCATTGATTGGTTATTGTGTCTATTTCAAATATAGAAATATTTAAAGTTACTTTTTAGCAATATTTTAATTAAAGTTAAAGGAAAAATTACATATTAGTCAAAAAAAATTGATTAATGCATTTGAATGGTTTGATTTAAAAAAAAAAATTGTATGATCTGTGTATAACTTTTTTTTTAAATTTTTTTAATTTGTGAAGATTTGCAAAAAATTTTGTATTAAAATTTAATGGGTAAAAATTATGATTAGGAGAAATAGATGAGATTAGAAAATTTAGAATATGAAAATATGAATAGAGAGCAAAAAAAGATTCATGATGAAATTTCAGCTGGGCCGAGAGGTAGTGTCAGAGGACCACTTGCTGTTTGGATGCATAGACCTGGACTGGCTGATAAAGCTCAATCACTTGGAGCTTATTGCCGATACAATTCATCCTTGGAACCAATTTTATCAGAATTTGCTATCTGTTTAATAGCAAGAATATGGGGGGCTGGTTATGAATGGAAAGTACATAGCAAAATAGCAATAGAAGCTGGGGTTAGCAAATCGATTATAGATGAAATTGAAGTTGGTGCTAAACCATCTAATCTGACTAGAGAACAAAAGGTAATATATGATTTTACGATGCTATTACATAGAGATAAAAAAGTTAGTGATAAAATTTACCAGGATAGTGCCAATGTTCTTGGATCAGACAGGCTGATAGATTTGGTTGGTTTGCTTGGTTACTACACAATTATTTCTATGACAATAAATGTTTTTGGAGTTCAGCACACAGAATTATCTAGTCCATACATGCAAGATTTGGAGAATGACATTGAAATATAATAATTTTGGACAGACTGGTTTAAAAGTCTCAGAAATTGGGTTCGGTGGAGCGGCAATTGGTTACACTTCTGGAGAAGATGAAGATCAAGCTTGTATTACTTGTGTAAAGAAAGCAATTGATTTTGGAATTAATTTTTTTGATACGTCTCCTATATATGGACGCTCAGAAATTAATTTAGGCAGGGCAATAAATGAAAGAAGGGATAAAATAATAGTAGCTTCAAAAGTCAGAATTTCTGACATCAGCGACCTAGGAAAAATGAAAACTATAATATCAACTTCAGTCGAGAAAAGCTTAGTAAGATTAAAAACTGATTATATTGATATATTGCAGATTCATCATCAGGTTGGCGACACAAGAGGGAAGTATCAATTTAGAAGTAATCCACCAGAATTTGCTCCGAGATTAGATTTTCAAGATTGTATTGATTTTGTGCATAATGTGGATCATCTAATTCAGTCGGGAAAAATCAGATTTATCGGACTCACCGGATGGGATGGCGATTACAAAACTCTTAAAATGTTATTAGAATCTGGAAAGTTTTCTTCAATCCAAATACTATATAATGTCTTAAATCAAACAGCGAATGGTAAACATATTATTTCGAATTCTGACTATAATCAGGGTAGTGGGAATGGAAGTGGAAATATTCTTGATCTTGCTCATGCAAATAATATTGCTGTGATGGGGATACGTTCTCTTGCTGATGGTGCGATTGTGGATAATTTAAATCGTAAATTAAATCAACAAGATAAAGTGAATATTGACCACAGGCAAGCAAAAGAGTTAAAAGCTATACTGCGAAGGGAGGATTTAAGTTTACCGCAGTTAGCATTGTTGTTTTGTCTAAAAAATAAAAAAATTTCATCGGTTATTACTGGTTTAAAAACAATTAAAGAACTTGAAGAGATTATAAACATCAGAAGTTTGGATGATTTAACAATACAAAACATGAATACCATAGCATCATGGTATGATAATATTTCCGTGTAATGGAAGAAAATAATATTCTAATCATCCATTACCTATGTTATAGATGTATAACTTAGAATATATTAAAATATAAGAGTGAGATTTTATGGCTAAAGAGGAATTACTTGAGTTAGAAGGCGTAGTGACAGATGTCCTTCCGGATGCGCGTTTCAGAGTTATGTTAGATAATGAACACGAGATTGTTGCTTACACTGCAGGAAAAATGAAAAAACATAGAATAAGGACTTTAATTGGTGACAAAGTTACTGTTGAAATGACGCCTTATGACCTTGATAAAGGCAGAATAATATTTAGACACAAAGATGAGAAGGCTCCAGCCACAAGAGCACAAGCAAGAAAGAACTTTCGTAGAAGATAATCGCCCTGCATAATATAGTATTGGTGACTGTTCTTGAAAATGAAATAAGGAAATAAATGAAAAATGTATGATGGTCCCATTATTGACACTCACCATCATATATGGATAGTAAAAAACTATCCTTGGCTCACAGCACCACCTTCTCCTAAAATCTTCGGTTCAAGTTATGATTTATTACGACACGATTATTTAGTAAATGACCTTATTAAAGACTTTGGCGGGAATAATATTGTAAAGTCAATTCATGAGCAAGCCCATTATAATCCTCCCGATCACACAGGAGAAACTAGATGGTTGCAAAGCATTGCAGATCAAAATAGCTATCCAAATGGAATAGTAGGTTATGCTGATATTAGTGCATCTGATATCGCTGGTGTTCTTGATGGTCACATTAGCTACCCAAATTTTAGAGGTATAAGACAAGTTGTTGCTTGGCATCCATCGAAGCCTGAATGGCAGATTGTAGATAGACCAGACTATTGTCTCTCAAAGAAATTTCACTTTGGGCTAGAACAACTCGAAATTCGTGGTTTACATTTTGAATTACAAGGTTTTCCTAATCAATTTAATTTTTTTTCGAAATTAATAACAAGCCATCAAAGCTTACGTTTCTGTTTGGTGCATGGAGGATTGCTAGTCGGTGATGACGAGGTAAATTTTGATGAATGGCGAAGAGGCATAGAAATGCTATCAAAATTCAAAAACCTTTATGTTAAATGTTCTGGATTAAATGTGTTGAATTGGACTAGCAATCCGAGATCTTTAGAAGCAATTTCAAGACAATATAATGCAATAATTGATATGTTTGGCGCTGAAAGATGTTTTTTTGGGAGTAATTTTCCAGTAGAAAAAATAAAAATTAGCTACGATACTGTTATTAAATTATGCAAATTGGCTCTGATCGAACGAACAGAGTCAGAGGTGAAAGCATTTTTTCATGATACTGCCGACGATTTTTACAGATTAACCTAGACAAAGAAATTGCTCTCGTCATTTTTGTTACAAAACCTTTTTCTTTTCATAGTTAGCTAGGATAACAGCCACTACAATACATAAAAAACCAAATAATATTTTTGATGATATAGGCTCATGTAGGATGATTGCACCTAAAATTATTGACCATAGCGGATTAAATCCAACAGTCATCGATACACCTGTTGGACTTGACATTATAATCGCCTGCTGGAAAATATATTGCATAAGAGCAACACCAGGAATTGCTAAAATTAATAAGACCATCCACCCGTGCATATCAAACGACAGCGATCCACCCAGCGGGTTTCCAAAAAATAACGCTAAAAATAGCATCATTGAAGAACCTATCAGCATAGGCCACACTGCAAATGTATAAGTACCGTATTTTATTATTAAATTTCTAGATTTAACTAAATATAGTGAGTTGAAAAAAGCCGCAGTAAACATCAAAAAATCACCCATTAAAGCATTTGGAGCTTCATCACCAATTTTATCACTTAATGTCACAGTAATACCGGCAATTGCTATGAACATTGCTAAAACTTTAAATAGGTTTGTTCGCTCTGTACCTAATATCAAACCTAGAATAAGCGTAATTATTGGCTGGGCGGTAAATACAATGGCACCCCTAGCTGCGGTCGTGTGTTCCAATCCAGCAGCAAATGCGATAGGAAAAGCAACATAAAAAGAAAAAGATAAAAATAATATAGCTTTCCAATCAACTATCTCAAGAGGTTTTAGCTTTTTCATTAGGACAAATATGAGAAATAATACAATTCCTCCAATAAAATACCTTGCACCCGGTAACGAGAATGCATCACTATCAGGCATAAGATATCTTGTTAGGACTACAGTCATTCCTCCAAGCGATGCTGATGTTGATGCAAGTATTGCACCTAAATAATTTCTACTTATCATGTTTTATTCAATAATTCGTGTTTGTAGATAATTTCTAAAATTATAAAACTTTACCTGGATTGATAATATTTTTCGGATCTAATAATGACTTGATATCTTTCATTATTTGTAATTCAACTTTATCTTTATATTTGAGCATTTGTTTCTTTTTAATTATACCAACTCCATGTTCTGCAGCAAAACTACCTCCAAAACTATTTACTGATTCGTATACTATTTCACGAATATCTGAGGTTTTTTCTTCAAATAGTTTCTCAGGATAGTTTAGAGGTGGACATACATTATAGTGGATATTACCATCACCAATATGACCATAAGGGACAGGTCTCACATTCGGAATAAATTCTTTTAATTTATTTCCAGTAGTTTCAATAAATTCAGGGACTGATGAAATTGGAACGGATACATCATGCTTTATTTCGCCACCGAGTTTTGGCTGATGCTCAACAATTGCTTTTCTGATTTTCCAGATGTTATTTGTTTGGGAGATGGAGTTTGCTATCACTGCATCATTTACACTGCCCACCTCAATGGCTTTTTGAAGGGCTCGCTGCATTATATCATGGGCATTATCATTATTTTTTGTATCAGAAAACTCAATTATCACATTCCATTGCTCTCTTTTACTGAGCGGTTCAGTGATATGATCCCCAAACTCTTTTGCTATATGAAGTCCAATATCAGGAATTAATTCATATGAAGTTAAAAGATCTCCAGCAAATTCTTTCAGCGTCTCGAGAAGCTTAACGGTTGACTCTAGGTCTTTCAAAGATGCAAATCCTGTAACCTTATTTTCAATTTTTGGAAATAGTCGCAAACTAGCTGCAGTAATTATTCCAAGCGTTCCCTCAGCCCCCATGAAAATATGCTTTATAGCATATCCAGTATTATCCTTTCTTAATCTTTTTAGGCTGTTAACAACCCTACCATCTGCGAGAACCACTTCTATCCCTAAAACCAAATCTCTCATATTACCATATTTTAAAACTGATATTCCACCTGCATTTGTTGAGATATTACCTCCGATGGTGCAGGAGCCTTCAGACCCAATACTTAAAGGGAAATGCCTTGAAACATTCTTTGCTGCATCATGAATTTCGCTTAATATGCATCCTGATTGAACTGTAATAGTGTAATCATTTGGATTTGTTTCTATGATTTTATTCATCTTTCTTAAGCTTAGAATTATTTCACCATCTGGAATGCCAGCAGCAACAGAACCGGTGTTTCCGCCTTGTGGTACAAGTGCAATATTTTCAGATGAGCATAATTTGGCTATTTTAGATATCTGCTCGGTATTTCTTGGAGTTATCATAAGAGGTGAGTTACCATGAAAATTACCAACCCAATCGATTAAATAGGGTCCGATGGTATTTTGATCGGTAATAATATCTTTTTTATCAATGATCTTCTGGAGTTTACTGATAAAAGGTCCTACTTGCTTTTTTGTTAGCTGCATTTTTTTATTCAATTGAAATTTTAATGGTGCCGGCTGAGAGATTTGAACTCCCGACCTACTGATTACAAATCAGCCGCTCTACCAACTGAGCTAAGCCGGCACATTGTTGAAAATTATTTTAATATTTAAATCAAAAAAATAAATATTGAAAGTAAATTATTGAATAATAGTCGGATTAATAAAAAAAAGTCTATCTCAATTTTGAGAGGACTCAAAAAATCAGTCTGGTTTAATAATTTTCTGAAATTTTATTTAGAGTGACTCCGATTGCTACAGATACATTAAGACTTTTAATTTTTCCAATTGTGTTTAACTTATAGACTTGATGACATTTACTTTTTGTGAGGTTTCGGATACCCCTACCTTCATCACCGAAAATCAATACAAATTTATCATTCTTTCCAAAGTTCATATCATCTATACTTGATGCAGCATCACTATCAAATCCAATTAACCAAAAATTATTTTTCTTCAAAGTTTCCAGCATATTTGATAAATTTTTAGCAGATACTACATTGACGTATTCAAGCCCCCCAGAAGATGATTTGGCAATAAGGCCTTCGTCGAGCTTATCAAATCTGTGTGTTGTAATAATTGTTGAAAAACCAAAAGCTGCAGCTGTTCTCATGATCGCACCTATATTCCGAGGGTCAGAAATATTATCCAGCATTATTATTTTATCTATTTTGTTTAGCATATTGTCATTAAAAGTGATTAATTTTTTTTGACTACATAATAACATTATTCCTTGATGCACAGCTCCTTGCGGAAGTTCACTCGATAGTTCTTTTGTTGTTGTTATTTTGTAATTGAATTTTTCAAGGTTAATATCTCCCAGAGTAATGATTTTTTGTCTTGCATTTTCTGTTAAGAATATTTTTTTAATACTCCGTTCGGAGTTGGCTAGAGCGTGAAAAGTAGCATGAAAACCATATAATTTTATTAAATTTGTCATAAGAAATGATTACCTCTAGATTTTTATATATCTTTGGTGTAAACGTGTATAGTAATTATTAAAGGTTTTGATCTTGCAACACCTTAATGGGTGACTATTCACGGAGGGGTGCCCGAGTGGTTAAAGGGGACGGGCTGTAAACCCGTTGG
>TARA_B100001057_G_scaffold77507_2_pt1 | contig 91347 bp, 86 predicted proteins | sample TARA_B100001057 | Tara Oceans TARA_B100001057 (sample SAMEA2621839) | marine metagenome | biome: marine biome (ENVO:00000447); feature: surface water layer (ENVO:00002042); material: "saline water (ENVO:00002010), including plankton (ENVO:xxxxxxxx)" | depth 5 m | reverse complement strand
AAAGATATAAACTCAGTTCAGGGTGAGATAAATTCTGTATCCATATCAGAGTCAATCCAAAAATATATAATTGAACTTGTAAACGCTACAAGAGACCCATCATCAGTCGGTCTTGATGATCTAAGTAATTATATTTCTTTCGGTGCATCACCTAGAGCTAGCATTAATTTATCTCTAGCATCCAAGGCAAACGCCTTCCTTTCGAATAGGGATTACGTGATGCCGGATGATATTAAAGAGATAGCAAATGATGTGTTGAATCATAGAATTATATTAAATTATGAGGCCGAAGCGGAGGGAATTAGGCCAGACTCAATTATAAGAAAAATCCTGGAAAAGGTAGAGATAAATTCTTAGGCTATTTTATCGAATTGTACAAAATTTTAATATTTTCAAGCTCTTCGTACAAAGTCTCGAGAGATGATTTTAGGCCAACTTTTTTGGACTCGTTATTCTGATAAATTTTATAAAAAAAGCCAGAATTCATCATCAAGTTATTCGGGTTGTTTCTTATAATTTTATTTTGTTTCCTGTCAATTTTCTTAATACTTTTTTCAAGCATAAAAATATAATCGTTTAAAAACCTTCTCTTAAGAATCTTCTGAAATGTCTCCTGTAAATTTTCAATAGATGATTTATTCTCTAATTTTTTATTATCACTAATAAATATTGATGTCTGTTTTTTATCTTTTGATATAACAGTCAGAAGTGAGAGTAACTCCCCTTTGCTCTGGATGGTAGCCTTATAAACTTTTTTTTCTTTCTCAAAATTACCTAACTCTTCATAAAGCATTTCCAGCTCCTCAGTAACTATTTTTTTTGGAATCACTGTTGAGAAGTAAATGGACTCAAGGCTTTTATCGTTAAATATTGCATCTGATTTCTTTATCTCACTGATTACATTTTTTGGTATCACTCTGTCAATATTTACTTGACATATGCCAAGGAAAGGAGTTATTATTAGATATAATAAGATAAATATATTTATCTGTGACATCATTAATTTGATTAACTACGTATTAGTTTAATTGCAATATTATGAAATCTATTTTAATTACAGGCGGAACAGGATTAATAGGATCAAGGCTTATTAAAGAGCTTGATAAATCAGAATATCAAATTTATATTTTAACTAGAAAAAAAATATCTGATAAAAATGGAATTAAATATATTCAATGGGATCCAGATAATTCTATGCTAGATATATCTCATGTGAGAAACCTTTACTCAATTATTAATCTTGCCGGTGAGTCAATAGATGGTTCCAGATGGACAAGTAGGTATAAAAGAAAAATTCTAGAGAGTAGAGTTAATTCTTTAAAGCTATTACAAAGTAAAGTTTCACAGCTATCAAAGCTTCCGGAATCATTTGTCTCTGCATCCGCCACAGGGTATTACCAAGAAAATACATCTAAACCACAAAATGAGGTGGATCCACCTGGTGAAAATTTCTTAAGTAATGTAGTTATCAATTGGGAAAAGGAAATGGAAAAATTCGAGAAAATAGGTGTCAGAACAGTTGTATTAAGAATAGGTCTCGTTCTGTCTAGAAGAGGAGGAGTATTAAAAAAACTATATCCATTATTTAAATTTTTTCTAGGCGTTCCGATTGGGTCTGGAAAACAGATTATTAGCTGGATTCATGAAAAAGATATGGTAGATGTTATTATTAAAGCCGTAGAGAATACAAATTTTTCAGGAAAGTTTAATGTAGTTGCGCCTGAAAGGGTGACCAATACAGAGTTTACAAAATCCCTCCTTAAAACTTTGGGGAGATTTTCATATCCAAATTTTGTAAAGGCTCCCTCATTTGTTATAAAACTAATTTTTGGAGAGCAATCTAATCTAGTTTTAAATGGACTAAATGTCTCTTCCAAAAAGTTATCTGCTAAATACCAATTTAAATTTCCATCATTAGATGTTGCTCTCGGTGAAATTTATAAGAGAAATAATTTATGAGTAATAAAATAGAAATTTTTGGTGCTCGCGAGAACAATTTAAAAAACATTGATCTTGAATTTAAAAAGAATAATCTCGTGGTAATAACCGGTGTCTCAGGTAGTGGAAAAAGTTCTTTGGCATTTAATACTATCTACTCTGAAGGTCAAAGAAGATATATGGAAAGTTTCTCAGCTTATGCTAGATCCTTCATTGGAAATATAGAAAGGCCAGACGTCGATAAAATTAATGGTCTATCCCCAGTAATCTCTATAGAGCAGAAAACAACGTCAAAAAATCCGAGATCAACTGTGGGCACTTTAACCGAAATATATGATTTCTTACGTTTACTTTTTGCAAGGGCTTCTGTCGCATACTCTTATAAATCAGGCCAGAAAATGGTCAAGCAAAATCAAGAACAGATAATAGAAAATATCAAGAAAGATTTTTTTGATAAAAAAGTGATTATAGCTGCACCTGTCATTAAAGGAAGAAAAGGTCACTATAAAGAGCTTTTTGTTCAGATTAGGAAGAAAGGATTCTCCAATGTTAGAGTAGATGGTGAGATATTAGAAATTAAAAAGAATATGCAACTTGACAGGTACGTCATTCACGATATTGAGATTGTAGTGGATAAGTTATTGTTAGATGACAATAATTTAAATAGACTTGCCAACTCTGTTGATATCGCGATTAAGAGCGGAGATGGAACCCTATATGTCATTGATGAATCTGATAACTCAAAATTTTACTCAAAAAGTTTAGTTGATCCTATCTCTGGTATTTCTTATGAGGAGCCGTCTCCTAATAGTTTTTCATTTAACTCACCATATGGTTGGTGCTCATCATGTAAAGGACTAGGTATCGAAGATAAGATATTGAAAGAAAAAATAATTGAAGATGAAAATTTAAGTATCAGTCGAGGTGGAATAGCACCACTTGGCCCATACCGGGACATGTGGGTATTTAAAAAAATTGATGCAATCCTAAAACAAAATAAGTTAGATATCTCTATACCTATAAAAAATATACCAGAGGATATATTAGATGATATTTTATTTGGAGAAAATATTGACGTGGCAGTAGAATCTACCAAGTACCCTGGGACATTATGGCATACTTCATATAATGGAGTTTCTGGTTTTATTAAGAAAACAATAAGGTTTAGATCCGGGAAATCTAAGGACTTTATGGATGATTTTATTACTAAATCCCCATGTTCAGTATGTTCAGGAAATAGACTGAAAAGGGAGTCTTTATATTTTAAAATTAATAATACCTCAATTGCTGAACTCAATTCAATGGACATTAAAAAACTAAGAAGTTGGGTCCTTTCAATAAATAAAAACCTTGATGGTAACCAAAAAGTAATTGCGGAGCCAATAATAAAAGAAATTAGGCAGAGAGTTGATTTGATGTATAACCTAGGCCTGGAATATTTAAGTTTAGAAAGGCCGTTAAGAACTTTATCTGGCGGTGAGGCTCAGAGAATAAGGTTGGCAACACAAATTGGGACCAAGCTAGTTGGTGTCTTATACATTTTGGACGAGCCGAGTATTGGTCTTCATCAAAGAGATAATAATAAATTGATTGACTCACTTAAGGAGTTGAGAGATTTAGGAAATACAGTAATAGTAGTAGAGCATGATAGAGACATGATGGAGAGCGCAGATAACATAATCGATATCGGTCCTGGTCCAGGTTCTGGTGGTGGCTATGTAGTAGCTCAGGGAAATCCTAAAAATTTTATGAAGAACAAGTCTCTAACTTCAAAGTATTTATCAAGGCTGATTGATATTTCCATTCCTGATAAACGAAGATTAGGGAATGGTAATTTTTTAAAATTGTATGGTGCATCTGGAAATAATTTGTTGGATGTTAACTTATCATTACCCCTTGGGTGCATGGTATCTGTAACAGGGGTTTCAGGGAGTGGTAAGTCTTCATTGATACATGGAACTTTGGCATCTCACCTCAAGAGACAACTGTATAAATCAAAGAAAGAATCTCTGCCATTTAAAAAAATTGAGGGGGTAGAAAATATTAATAAACTAATCGAAGTTGATCAGTCTCCTATTGGTAGAACTCCTAGGTCTAATCCAGCAACATACACGGGTGTGTTTACAGACATAAGGAATCTTTTCTCATCTCTGACAGAGTCAAAAATAAGGGGTTTGAAACAAGGTGCCTTTTCTTTTAACGTCAAAGGGGGTAGATGTGAGACCTGTAGAGGAGCTGGGGTTAGACTTGTTGAAATGGACTTCCTACCTAATGTTTTTGTTAACTGTGAAACTTGTTATGGTAAAAGATATAATAGGGATACCCTTGAGGTTCGATATAGAGGTAAATCTATCTCTGATGTATTAGACATGACAGTATCAGATGCTGTGGATTTTTTTAGTAAACAACCTAAAATTTCAAATAAGCTTAAGGCTTTAAATGAAGTCGGTCTCGGTTATATAGGTTTAGGCCAACCATCAACAATGTTATCTGGTGGTGAGGCTCAGCGAGTAAAATTAGCATCTGAGTTATATAAAAAAGATACAGGAAATACATTATTCATTTTAGATGAGCCAACTACTGGATTACATTTTTTTGATATTCAGAATCTAATGCTTGTGATTAATAGCTTAGTTGATAGGGGGAATACGGTTCTAATAATTGAGCATAATATGGATGTGATAAAATGTTCTGATTATATAATTGACTTAGGCCCAGAGGGTGGAGATAAGGGTGGAAAAATTATTATACAAGGAAATCCAGAAAAAATTATGGAGTGCAAAGAAAGTCACACAGGATACCATCTAAAAAAAGAGTTGTCTAATACATAATTTTTTCAGTAATAAAATCAGATAGTTTTTTTCCCTTATCTGTCAGATTTAATTTTATATTATTTTTCTTAACTAACTTCTCTTCCAATAACTTCGTTATTTCACTATTTTTTTCTTCAAAAAAATTGATATTAAACTTTTGACTCAGGTAATTATTATCTAGGCCATCTTTTGTTCTTATTCTTGTTATTATGTATTCGTTTATTTTTTGTTTGATAGTTAACCTTTCCTTCTCAAAATACTTCTTTCTCTTACCTACTAAATCAATGTATTCTTTGTCTTTACTAGTATTCCAATATCTAAATTTTTTATCGTAAGTGTGGGCACTTGGTCCAAAGCCTATGTATTCCTCATTAGCCCAGTAATTTGAATTATGGAGAGAATGAAACCCTTTAAGGGCAAAGTTTGATATTTCATAATTTTCATACCCCAATCCTCTTAGTTTTTTAAGTATTATATCATATTGTTTTAATACTATATTTTCTTTTGGTAAAGACAATATATTTTTTTTTAACAGGTTGTAAAAAACAGTATGTCTCTCTACTGTCATATTATATATAGAAATATGAGGCGGATTAAATAAAGATATGGTATTCAAATCTTCAGAAACAGTTTTTGTTGATGAATTAGGGGTGCCAAACATTAAATCAACCGAATAGTTAATAAAATGTTTTTTAATTAATTCTATTGATTTCATTGCTTTTTTACGATTATGTATTCTGTTTAATTTTTTTAGAATTTTATCATCAAAAGACTGAACACCAAGGCTAATCCTATTTATCCCTATCTTCTTCCAATTTTTTAATTTTTTTGTTGATATATCATCAGGGTTAGCTTCAAGAGTTATTTCACATTTTTTGTTTACTTTAAATTTTAGAAATAATTTTTTAATGATTTTTTCTAAATAGATATCTTCTAATATAGACGGAGTACCACCCCCAAAATAGATTGTGGATATATTTTTTTTATTAAATTTTTTTTGATTGAATTCAATTTCTTGGATAATTGTATTAATTAACTCGTCATGATTATCTAATGTGCTGAAATGAAAATTACAATAATGACAAGCTTTTTTACAGAAGGGAATATGAATATAGATACCAGCCACTTTATATATTTATTGATCAAAATTTATGAAAAGTCATTCTATGATTATAACTCAATCCTACTATCTTTTTTTATAATATCTCTAGTTATAACATTTTATAAACTTAATTATCCTTTATTCTTCAAAAAATATTTTAGTCTTAAAAATATTTTTTACCTTGGAAATCAAGAAGATTTCTTTTTTAGGAGTGACCTGATTTCATTTGGTAATACTATCCCAATTTTACTTTACTCAATAATAATATCTTTCTTCTCTGTTTTTGTTTTTGAGGACGCTAATTATATAGTAATTGATTCAGCTGAAGAATTTAATATATTTCAAAAGTGGTTATTATTTACATTTCCGCTTTTAGGTCTTATCATATTAAGAATAATTATTATTCAGATCACTCTTAAATTCATAAGCCTATCTCAAAAAATAAAAAAAATTTTTATTTTGAATTTCCTCAGACTGACAATCATCTTAAGCCTGATAAATGTTTTTATCTCATTTGTAGTGTATGAATTTACCTCATTTACTTTTGCTTTTAGTTTCTTAAATGTCTTAAAACTTATAATAATCTTTGTTAGACCAATTATTTTATATTCATATTTTAAAAAAATATCTATAGATAGTAGCTCAAAAATAATCTACCTAATTATAATTGCTGACTTAATTCCATCTCTACTATTATATGATAATTTATTATTGATTGATTTCTTTAAATATTTAATTGGTCTATTTTGATTTCAATTATTTAACTTTACAACTAAATTTCCTTTATGAGTGAAATAAAATATGATAAAAAAAGACTTAATCCTGTCAAATCTATTTTGGTATCACAACCGGAACCTAAAGATAAAAACTCTCCCTTCCACAGATTAGCCGCAAAATATGATTTAAAGGTTGATTTTAAGCCATTTATTAAGATTGACCCTGTTTCTATCAAAGAGTTTAGGAAGCAGAAAATTAATTTATTAAATCATACTGCAATAATATTTACGAGTAGAAATGCTGTTGATCACTTCTTTAGAATTGCAGAGGGGATGAACGTAACTGTTCCAACTGATATGAAATATTTTTGTATATCTGAACAGACTGCAAATTATCTTCAGAAATATATTGTCATAAGGAAGAGAAAAATATTTACTGGAGAAAGAACTATTGCAGAGTTACTAGATGTAATGAAAGATACAATGGTAAAATTTCCTGATGAAAAATATCTGTTTCCTTGCTCAAACATAACAAGAGATACAATTTCAGATTTTTTAAAAGAAAATAATTGTACTTATTCCGAGGCTATAATTTATAACACTGTACCAAGTGATTTGAAAAAGCTAAAGAAGGTTTTTTATGATATTTTAGTTTTTTACACACCTTACGGAATTGATTCACTTGTAAAAAATTTCCCTGATTTTGAACAGAATGAAACTAGGATCGCTGGTTTTGGTAGAAATACTGCAAATGCCATAAAGGAGAATAATCTCAAGTTAGACATAAAAGCGCCCATGAAGGATGTGCCATCAATGACAAGAGCTATTGAGTTGTATATTAAGCAGGCTAATAACATTAAGTAAATGAATAAGCTTTTTGGAATATTATTTACCATTTTGTTTATTAATTTCAAATTATTAGCTCAGCAAGATCCTTATTTCAGTACTTACCTTGTAAATCCCTCAATCATCAACTCAAGTCTGTCATCACTTTATGATAATAATAATGTTGTTTTAGTATACAGGAATCAATGGTCTAATTATAGCCCTACAAATTTATCACTCTCATCAGAGTCTCCTAATACTGGTATATTATCATTAAACCTTAAGAATAGAGAGAAATCTCTCTCATTTGGTGTGAATGTAATCACGGATAACCTAGGGCCAAAAGAAGTTTTTAACTTATCTCCCTACCTAAGTATTACTAGAAAGGTTAACAATTCTTTTATAAGTTTTGGTGTTTCACCTTCTTTCAAGAGTACAACTTTAAATTTTAGTTCATTGGTTTTTGTAAACCCTTCCGACCCTTTTAATATTGGAGGAAAGGAGACACAGTCTAAACCAGATCTAGGTCTTGGTTTTTCATATTTTAATGAAAAATTATTACTTAGTCTTTCAGTAAAAAATTTGACCCAACCCTCATTCAGCTTTGGAATAGATGATTTAAAAAATACAGACAATGTTAATTTTTCTTTTTTAGGTAAATATTTACTAGAGGTTGATAGAGATTTAAATATTGAGCCTTATCTACTAATAAGGTCAGATTTAAAATCTTTCACTTTTGATTTAAGTGCTTTAGCAACCTATAAGAACAATATGAGTATAGGCGCCTCATACAGATATGATGAAGCAATTGTGGGGTTTTTAGGATATCATTTTTTGAAAAAAAATAAGTTGTTTGTGGGGTACTCTTTCGATTACGTTGTTCATAACGTTGACGCTAAAGCTCCGATCTCACATGAGCTAATTGTAAGATACGATCTTCCAACTCCTCAACGTAAAAAACCAGTTAGGACACCTAGGTTTTTCTATTAAAAAAAGGACAAACCATAAATACACTCAAATTCAACTTTCGTAGTTAGTTTTATTATATTTGTTTAACTTTCTAACTAAATATTTATCGTTTAAAACAATAATTTAGATATTTCAAAGTTAAGTTTTAACTTTGCGTTTAATTATGTTTAAGACCAAATCAAACATTTCAAAGATATTACTTTGCCTTTTAGCATTTTTTATAGCAGGTTGCGGTCTGCTTGGGGGGGGCTCGAGTAAGAAAAATCCAAGGGGTCAACTTGTTGGCACATTAGATAGAGATGGATTCGAGATGTCAGCACAATACGGTATGGTCTATATCCCAACTGGGAGATTTTATATGGGGCAAGCTGATGAAAATATTCAAGCTGATCAGAGTAATTTTAACAGGCAGGTAACAATTAGTGCTTTTTACATGGATGATACTGAAATCACAAACGATGAGTATAGGCAATTCATTCAGTATATAGAAGACAATCCAGAATATGATTTATCTGAGGGCACGACATTAGAATCTTTAAAGCCTGATTCAACAGTATGGACTAGTGATTTTACTAACCACTATGGTGATCCTCTCCTGGCTTACTATTGGTCTCATCCAGCATTTGATGATTATCCTGTTGTGGGTGTCTCCTGGGAATCTGCAAAGGAATTTGCAAGGTGGAGGTCAAGTTTTTTAAATTCATACAGAGAGGAGCAAGGACTCCTACCATTTCCTTCATTCAGACTTCCAACTGAGGCAGAATGGGAATATGCCGCACGAGGTGGGAGAGATAATGTAAAGTATCCTTGGGGTAACCCTTACACAAGAAACTCAAGAGGTTGTGTACTAGCTAATTTTAAACCTGGAAGAGGAAACTATGTTGATGATGGGTATGCATACACATCACCTGTAGGAGTATTTTTCCCAAATGACTTTGGTCTATATGATATGTCAGGGAATGTTGCAGAATGGTGTGAAGACGCATACATAGATTCTTATAATCCAGTGGTTTGGGATTTAAATCCAATTTACAGAGATGACACTAATGACAAGAAAGTTATTAGAGGTGGATCTTGGAAAGATATTGCTTTTTTTATTGAAGTAGCAACTAGAACATTTGAATATAAAGACTCTACAAGAGCATTTATTGGTTTTAGAACAGCTATGCCTCATTTAGGCAGAAATTTAGAAGGCTTTTAGACTAAATAAGTTAAATTTATATAAAGAAAAAACAATTAAATTTTTAAAAGATGATAACTAAAAAACGTTCAAATAACCCGATTTTAAGATGGATTCAGAATGAAGATAATATGAATCTGTTATATGGTCTTGGTGCCGCAGTGGTAATCTTAGGAGCATTATTTAAACTTCAAGGATGGCCTTTCGCTAATGAGATGCTTATTGTTGGTTTATCCGCTGAGGCATTAATTTTCGCAATCAGTGCCTTTGATCCACCTACATCCCACGAGTGGGATTGGAGTAGAGTTTATCCTCAGTTGTCGCCAGGTAAAGGTTCAAACGCCAGTCAATTTCAGGATATGATGAAGGAAGCTCAATTAGACTCTTCAGTTTTGAAAAGTGTTGGGGATGGAATGAAAAAAATGGCTACACAAGCAAGTAATATTAACGAGCTGGCAGGTTCATCAGTGGCTGCTAAAGAATACTCTGATAGTATAAAAAGTGCTACGGATTCTTTAAAGTCTGTAAATGAATCATATAGTGCTATTTCCTCTACTGCTCAGGATCTGGCCGCTTCTTCATCTAGTGTTAAGGAAGCTGTTGATCTTACGCATGAATACAAAGAAAATTTAAAGAATGCATCTAACTCTCTAGGAGCTATTGTCGATGCCTCAGGTCAAATTACAGAGACCGCTAAGAGTATGACTAGCGCACAAAATGATGCTGTTAGATTACAGAAAGAGCTACAGGATCTTACTGATAACTTAAGTAAGTTAAATAAGATTTATGTTGGCATGTATGATGCTATGCATAAATAAGATTTTCATTATAAATATTATAAAAATATAAGTTATGGCAGGAGGAAGTAATCCTAGACAGAAAATGATTAACCTTATGTATCTGGTATTAATTGCTATGTTAGCACTTAACGTAGATACTAAGGTTTTGAAGAAGTTTCTACTAATAAATCAGAGTTTTGAGGCTACTAATTCTGAGAAAGTTACAGATAATTCAAGAAAGATTGAAAATATCAGATCTGCGGTAGAAGATTCTGGTAACAGACAGGAGGATTTAGATGTTTTAACATTATCCGAATCTGTTAGAAATAAATCAAGCGAGCTTGTAAATTATCTAGGTGATATCAAAAGTACTATAGTAGAAGAGACAGGTGGAAGTGATGGTAAGGGTGGTATCAAAGGTTATAAAGATATTGATTTTGTATACAGATATATGAATGTAGATATTGATGACGACGGGAAACTTAATGGTGATGAGGTTCAAATTCTACTTAATGATTTCTCGGATTTTATTCAAGATTCTGTTTTTCTTGGAGATGAAAGTTCAGGTGTTGTTGACATAGCTAGAAATGCTGATCAAATTCCATTATATGATGATGCACCACCTACTGATCCATCTTTCAAGAAATTAAATTTTGGTTTTGGTACCTCTGCGGGTGCAGGTTTAGCCACTCTTAGTCAACTACAATCAGATATAATTAACTTAGAAATAAAGGCGTTAGATAAATTAGCGGCATCTGTTGGTGCTGCTGACCTTAAGTTTGATGTTGTTTCATTAACTACTTTACCTGATCAGAAGGTTGTTGCCGCAGGGGCCAAGTATAGAACTCAGTTATTCTTGTCTGCTGCATCTTCAGCAATTGTTCCTACAATGACTGCTGATGGTGATACTTTGGAAGTATCTAACGGTAGAGGTTATTATGAGTTCACCGCTAAAAGTGGTCAATATGATAGAGAGGGTTTATCTAAACAAAGTTATGTTGGTACAATTAGTGTTACACTACCTGGTGGTAGAGATACAACTTTTGTAGATACAGTTGAATACTTCGTTGCAAGGCCGGTAATCCAAATTCAGTCAGCCTCTGTTCAAGCTTTATACCTTAACTGTGGAAATGAGATTACAGTTAATGTGCCTGCACTAGGATCTGAATATAATCCAACTTTTTCAGCAAGTGGGGGTGATGTCCTTAAGGGTTCTAAGTCTGGTCAAGTTACAATTATACCTAAATCTAAAAAAGTTGATTTAAATGTTATTAACGCTGGAAATTTTATTGGTTCTCAGTCTTTTGGAGTTAGACAAATTCCTGCTCCTGAGATAAAAGCTAGGATAAGAGGGAAAGAGATTGACGCTAAAACAGGAATTCCTGTTAGTACACCCAACTTTAGTTTAGACGCAATTGCTGACGCAAGTTTTGCTGAATTTTTACCTAAAGATGCTAGATTTCAAGTGAGAGAAGCTGAAGTTAATTTAGTTAGAGCTGGTAGAGGTGTTTCTAGACAGAGAGTTAATAGTAAAGATGTTAACCTTAATAAATTAGCTGGAAAGAGAAAAGGTGATAATATCGTTATTGAAATTAAAAGGGTTGCAAGAGCTAACTTTAGAGGTGAAGTTGAAGAGTTTAAAAACTTTGCACCAAGATACATAACTATACCACTGAAATAAATTATGAAAAATTTAAATAAGGTTCTTGTACTTTTTGTCTTGCTAACGCTTTTACCGGTAGAGGATTCATATTCTCAATCAAGTGCTGAGTCAAATGGTTACAATCCATTGTCTTTGAGGCAGGTACACGAATCTTATTTGATGTGGAAGAAGACACTATGGAGGAGGGTTGACCTTAAGGAAAAGCAGAATAAGCCTTTCTTTGCGCGAAATAGGGAAATATCAAAAATCATTATCGAAGCTGTAGAAAGGGGCGTTCTAATTCCTTATGATAGCGATTCAGTTAATGATAGTAATGTTATGTCAAGGGAAGTGTTTATTGAGAATATTCAACAGGCTGACGATGATATAGAAGAGGAGGAGGGTTTTGATTTGGACGATCCATTTGCTGGATTTGGAGAGGATGATCCATTTGCTGAGGAGGTAGAAGAAATTTCCGTTGGTCCTATCTATATTCCCAAGAGAGAGTTTTCAATATTTGAGATTAAAGAGGATTTATACTTTGACAGAATTCATTCTAGGATTTATTTTGATATTCAAGCTATTACAATGTATCTGCCAGGTGATAGTTTTTATAATCCTGCTGGGTTTGAGAAGCCTATAGCATCATTCAGGTTTATTGATTTATTTAATTTGTTTAAATCTATGAATAAAGATGCTATCTGGTATAATGAAAATAATATTGCTCAGCATAAGAATCTAGGAGATGCATTTCTACTGAGACTGTTTAAAGGTATAATAGTAAAAATAGCTAACGCTGATGACATCAGGGTTTCAGAATTGTACGCAAAATCAAGGAAGGAAGGAATAATGGCAAGTTTTAAGGTAGAGCAAGATCTTATGGAGTGGGAATCTAACCTTTGGGAATACTAGAATAGTATCTAATTATTTTCTCCGTTTTCTCTTTTCCTACTAGTTTAATCAAATCCTTTCTATCTGCTTTCTTAATGTTTTCTATAGATCCAAAGGCTCTAATTAGTCTACCTCTTGTTTTATCTCCTATCCCATATATTTCTTCTAGTTCTGATTGAATAAATGTATTACTTCTAAGTTGCTTATGATAATTGATTGCAAACCTATGGGCTTCATTTCTTATATTTTGAATCAATTTTAATTGTTCAGATTTCTTACCAAGAAGCACTGGAATAGAATCGTTTGGAAAATAAATCTCTTCAAGTTTTTTAGCAATCCCTATTATATTTATTTTATTGTAAATGTTAAGTTCTTTCAACATATTGCAGGCGGAACTAAGTTGACCTTTACCCCCGTCGATAATAATTAAATCTGGTAGGGGGTTACCCTCTCTTATTACCCTTGTGTATCTTCTTGACACTACCTCTCTCATCGACTCAAAATCATCAGGTTTATCGACAGATCTTATCTTATATTTTCTGTATTCCTTTTTATTTGGATATCCATCTTTAAATAGTACCATTGAAGCTACAGTATTTTTCCCTTGAATGTTAGATATATCAAAACATTCAATATGAAATGGTATTTTTTTTAGATTTAGTTTATTCTTTAGGTCTATTAAGACTGATAGTTTTTTAGTTTTTCTTTCTTTCTTCTCATTATATAGGTTTTTCTTAAAAAAAAGAAGATTCTTGAGACTCATGTCTACAAGTTTTTTTTTGTCACCTACTTTAGGTACATATGATTCTAAATTACCAGATAAGATATTATCTAATTTTATATTTGAAATTATTGTATTATTTAGACTATTATATTTGAATTTTAGATCCATAATAATTTGTCTCAATTCTTTTTCTATAAATATTAGTTTTTTCTTAGTCTTTAAAGATTCCGAACCAATAATCATCCCATTATTTATTTTTATATAGTTTATAAAATAGTATTTTTCATCTTCAATGATTCCTATAACATCTAGGTTACTATATTTATCATTTACTATAATGGACTTTGATTGATAGGTATCTAATAGGTCTAATTTTTCCTTTATGTTTTGTGATTTCTCGAATTCAAGATTTTTTGAAAAGTTTTTCATCTGTTTCAAAAGGTGTTCTTTCACATTTTTAAAGTTTCCATTTAATATCTCTCTTATATATTTAATGTTCTCGATATATGTATCCTCAGACATTAAATTTTTATTCTCATTAGAAAGCTTTTCAAAGCCAAGTATCAGTGAGTGGCCATTTTTAGAGTGAATTATAAGTCCAATCTTCTTTTTTTTATCATTTATTTTTTTTTGAGAAAAATTGTAATTACTGGCCCTTATTGGATAAATGTTATTGATTACATTAAGTAATGAATTTATCGATTTTACGTTTGTGTATGGACCAAAATACTCTGAACCGTCATTTATATATTTTCTTGTTAGAAACACCCTAGGAAATCTTTCCTTCTTTATACATACCCATGGGTATGTCTTATCATCTCTAAGTAGTATGTTAAATTTTGGTTTATATTCTTTTATCAGATTATTTTCTAGAAGTAATGCGTCGTGCTCAGAATCCGAAATTACAAAGTCAATTTTAGTAATTTCATTTACCATTTTTGAAATTTTATTATTGCTTTGTTTCTGAAAGTAAGATTTTACTCTCTTCTCTAAACTCTTTGACTTTCCAACATAGATGACATCAGAATTTTTATTTATGAATTTATATACTCCTGGAGAGCTTGGAAGATCAATTTTTCTAATATCTATCATCACCTAGAAAATATCTGATGCGTCTATTTTATCAAGGATAACATCTAGTGAATCAGATTTTATATCGTTATTGTAAGTTGAGCAATCTATTTCAACATTAATTATTTTAGTAGGCTTATCAAATTTTCCTTTTTCAATACCTAAATCGATATCTTCATAAACATTTAGCATATATTGCTGCCAGATAGGCATTGCGGTACGTGCTCCTTGACCAAAGACCCAATCTCTGAAATGTATACTCCTATCGTCGCCACCTACCCATGCTCCAGATACAAGGTTATGAGTAACACCAATAAACCATCCGTCAGATGCGTTCTGTGTCGTTCCAGTTTTTGCCCCTACATCATTATCTTCTGTTAACTCAGGATTTAGTCCCCTTGCCGTACCACCCTCTTCTTCTTTTGAACCCTTAAGCATGTGCAACATTAAGTACGCAGTTTCTTCACTTAATGCTTCTTGTTTAGTTGGTATAAACTCTTGAATCAAATTCCCATATTTATCTTCTATCCTAGATATAAAAAATGGCTCTGTCCATATTCCTTTATTTATAAATGTGCTGTAGGCGCCTACTAGATCAAATAAAGAAACATCTCCACCAGCCCCTAAACAAACTGCTGGCACGGCATCTAGTTTACTTTGAATTCCCAACTTTTTGGCATAGTCAACAATTGTATTTGGTGATAATTTTTTCGTCATAAATGCAGTTATTGAATTTACAGATTTTGCCATTGCTCTTCTCAGGGTCATGGTCTCACCAGTCCATTTGCTATTGTGATTATCTGGCCTCCAGTAGGGAGGATTCTGACCTGGGAGTTCAAAAACTACTGGTGCATCCACTACAGGATAACATGGAGAATATCCATTATCAATTGCCGCCGCATAAACTATAGGTTTGAATGTTGATCCAGGTTGTCTTTTCCCTTGTTTTACATGATCATATTTAAAATATTTGTGGTTGATTCCTCCTACCCATGCTCTTATGTAACCTGTTTTAGGTTCGATAGATACGAATCCTGCTTGTAAAAATTTTTTATAATATTTTAACGAATCCATTATACTGAACACGGTATCAATCTCCCCCTCCCAGCTAAATACTTTCATATTTTTCTTTTCATTTAATTTCTGAAAAACAAATGAGGTATCGTTATCATTTTCTCTTAAAAGAGATTTGAAGTACCTGGTTCTCTTTATTGTATTTTCCAAAAAATCTTCAATTTCAAATCCTTTTTCATCAATCCAGGGGTTTTTTCCTTTCCAATGTTCACTAAATATTTTTTGAAGTCTTTTCATCTGATCCCTAACTGCATCTTCAGCATATTCTTGCATTCTGCTATCAATTGTTGTATGAATTTTTAAGCCATCTGAAAAAAGATCAAATCCATTTTCTTTTGCCCAATTTATCAGATAGTTTCTGACTACGGTTCTGAAATAAGTTGCTTGCCCTACATTTTGATTTTCTACTTTATAATTCAAACTAAGATCTACTACTTTCAGAGAATCATAATATTCATTATCGATAATTTTATACTTGAATAAATTATAAAATATTTCTGCTCTTTTCTCTTTTGCATTTTCTGGATTAAAATAGGGGTTATATTTTGTTGGTTTATTCAGTAAGCCCACAATGATAGAAGACTCATTATAATTCAATTCAGATGGGAGTTTATTAAAATAAGTTTTAGACGCTACCTTAATTCCATATGAATTGCTGCCATATTCTGCAGTATTTAAATACATTGTTAGTATTTCTTTTTTAGTATAAAACTCTTCTAATTTAACTGCTACAATCCACTCTTTTACTTTTGAGATAACAAGTCCAAGGAAAGGCACACCACTTAATTTACCTTTTTTTTCACGCCTTATTTTAAATAGGTTTTTAGCTAACTGCTGAGTTATTGTGCTACCGCCACCCTCAAGACCACTTGCCCCAAAAGTTAAAATATTTTTACCAACTCCATAACTCGCTCTTATTAAACCTTTTAAGTCAATGCCTGAGTGGTCATAAAACCTGATGTCTTCGGTAACTAATAATGTAGTCACAAGTTGATCTGAAAGTTCACTAAATTTTACTGGTGATCTATTATATCTAAAATACTTTCCAAGCAGTTTATTATCACTAGAGTATAATTCGGAAGACAACTCTGACTCTGGCTTTTCCAAGTCCTGTAAGCTTGGCATTCCACCAAACAAGTTAAATAAATTGTAATTGATTGAGATAATAAATGTTGAAATTACAATAATTCCTGAAATCAGGGAAAACCAGATCTTATTTATTAAGCTTTTAGATTTTTTCATTTATTGTAAAACTTTCTAAACTCATTATAATTTTTAGATTTGAAAATTAAGTTCATATTTTTTTCTCCAACTACAAAATTAGTGTTTCCTTTTAATTCTGTATTATTTAAATTCAAATTGAATTCCTTTTCTAATTTTTTTAATACTTTATAATTACTATAAGTTAATGCATTAAAACTAAGGTTATCAGTAAGGTTAAATTTATATATATCGAATGGAATTCCTAACTTTTGAATTGACTCATCTAAAACTGTTAATACTATCTCGTCAGTTTTATCAGCTACAATAATAAAAAAATATCTAGAGTCTATATTAGTAGAGAATTTAGGAAGACCACTAAAAATAAATCTTTTATGAACTTCTTCTGCCGAGAGTAGCAGTGTTGATGCGTAATTTCTAGAGGACTCATTTCTAGAAAAATTTAAAAAAGATCTTAGCTCGAATTGTAGTGTAAAGTTTCCTGATATTTTTCCAACACCTATTGATCTTAATAGTAATAAATTTTCAAAAAATGGATTCTTTTCGTAAGTCTTACCAAGGGAATCTACTTTAGAAATAACATATTTATTGTTACCTTTTATCAAATTATTATATAGTTCATTATACGACCTTTTTAAAAAGTTTAATTCTTGAAACTCATCTACTTTATAATATGGGTTAATTATTAATTTGTAATATTCTGTCCCAGAGTAACTACTTAGGATTATATCCTTATATCTCTGGTTATCTTCCTCTAATAAATATAGCTGGTAATATATTTCTGCTAGGTATTTTGAAGATTTAAACCTTTCAATCAATTTAGTATAAACATCGACACCTTTCCTTATTTCTTCTAGTTTCTGGATATAAATCTTTCCTACTTTATAGCTTGCTTCTTCGATTTCTGAAAGTAAAATATCTTTTTCATTTTGGTTAAAAGGTAAAGACGATCTCATATCATCAAAACTTAAGTCTTCATCATTATCAGCTTTTAAATCAATAGGGTTTGAGTCTTCTTGTTTAATTCCTGTCTGACTTAATTCATTATTAAAACTCATCTTGGAAGCTAATCTCCAGTTATCTATTAAATCTCTATTTCCCCATATTCTCTTGAAATCATTAATGCCTACGCTCACAATTGAGACATTATTAAAATACCATTCTCCTCCACTATTATTTAAAATAACTTTAGACTCCTGAGGAAGATAATTTTGTGTTTTTTCAGACTGAATTTTAACTTTTTTATTTTTTTTGTCTGTCTTAATTTTATTTTCAATTATTTCATTAAGGTCATATTCTGGAATTGTGGTTAGATAAATTAAACTGTCATTCAGTCTGATTAAATCTAGATTTTCAACTAAATCGTTTAGTACCTCGCTTTTTGATTTTAATATTTCATAATTAGGGTATTCTCTATTGATATTATTCAAAGCACTATCGTAATAAAGTTTTGCTGATTTATAGTCAAAATTTTTCTCATAAAAAATATCGGCTATATTTAAATAAGTATAAAAAAGTAATTTTGTCTTATTTTTATTTTTTTCTGATGACAGTTTAAAATTTATAATTGCTTCATCATTATCACCTTTTTCAAAGTTATATAGTCCAATCTCATAATAAATTCTGTCCTGATCTTCAATATTTTTTTTATCTCCAATAAGTTTAGTGTAGAATTTATTTATTGTAGCAGGATCACTTTTAGATAGAGATTTTGCATAAAATAATTTAGCATTGAATTCCATTTCAAAAGTAGGATTATTTGAAAGGCATTTCTTGAAATAACTCTGCGCAAGATTAAATTCTTTCTTCAATAAATAAACTTGTCCTATTGCGAAATAAACCCTGTTGATTAAACTCTTTTTTTTGGCAAATTTTTCTATAGATAAAAGTTCATTGAATACACCTTCAATATCCTCTGTCTTCCTAAATAGGTAATGTGAATAGAGGTGATATTCTAGAACTAGGTCCTTATCAATAGTTTGTTTTTTTAAGAAATTATAAACTTCCAATGCAGAACCAAAGTCCTCTTTTTCTGTATAGGCTCGCATCAAATAAATTAGTGACATTTGTTTAGAAAACTGATCAGAGGATTTTGAATTTACATACTTTAAAGTTGTAATAGACTGATTTATTTCCTGAGATAAAAGCCTCGCTTTCCCGATTAAGGCATAGCTAGGGTAAACATATTTAGATCCTTCATGCCTCTGAATAAGGATAGATAGTTTTTTTACTATGTCCTCTTTCTTTTGATTTAAACCACTGACTCTATTTGTATCAATTTCATACGATAAATTGATTAGGCTATCATAATTTTCATCATTTAATGACAGTAACTCATCTTCAATTTCTTCAATAGATTCTTCAGAAAGAAAGTATGCGTTATATTTTGCAGCTGTATCATTATAGGCTGTGTTAATTAAAGAATTACAGGATAGATTAAAAAACAATAGAAGAAGGAATAATATATGTTTTCTCATATTTTATCTGAGTAATGGCTACAACGTAGTTATTAAATATTTATTTTTGAATAAATTTTAATTTAATAATACCTTGAGAAACAAAGTTATTAAATGGTTTAGATATAGACTTCAAATTATATTTAGAAATAAAAGAGATTTTAAAGATATCTCGTTATATGAGTTCACAAATATTAGTTTACTTATCTATGCATTTATTTTTTTATCTTTAATTTTTATAATATCATTCAACTTATCCACAACAATATTAAGTCAATGGTTTGACCCAAGATATGCTGAAAATAAGGCTAATGAAAAGTTAATTAAATTATCGAATTCTATTGATTCTTTGATAATTGAGTCGGAAATAAAAGATCAATATATTGAGAATATCATGATAATCCTTTCAGGTGGAGAAAACCAATTTTTAGAAAATCAATCTGAGGACGATAAACTTGAACTACAAGACTTAACTAGAGATTATTCAGCGATTGATTCATTTTTCCGACAAGAATTCGAAAGTAACTTGTCATTTTCAGAAATAATTAGGTCAACTGATACCGAACAAAATATTTTATTGATGTCTCCAGTATCATCTGGGGTTATATTATCGACATATGACCCCTCGAAAGATCACTTTGGGATAGATTTTGTTTGCAAAAAGGAGGAGCCAATTAAATCTGTTTTTGAGGGAACAGTTCTCATGTCATCCTGGACAAAAGATAGTGGTTATGTCATAAGTATTGTCCATCCAAACAATTTAATATCAGTTTATAAGCACAACTCTAAAGTTTTTGTTGAGCCCGGTCAGATAGTTGAGACTGGAGAGGTGATATCAATCATTGGCGACACAGGCGAACTGTCATCTGGACCTCACTTACATTTTGAGTTATGGTTAAATGGTAAATCAGTAAATCCTTCGGAATTTATCTCATTATAATTAGATTTGTCTTTATTAATATAAATAAAATGTCGTGGACAATTCGAATGGATCAAACAATATCATAGGAGAGGGGAGTGTTTTAAAAGGTAACTTAAGTACATCAGGTAATATAAGATTAGAAGGAAAAGTAATTGGGGATATATCCTCTGATTCAAAAGTTGCCTGCGGTGAAACATCTATTGTTGATGGTAATGTTAATGCTGAAAATGCTGAAATAGCTGGGAAAGTTACAGGGAAAGTGAATATTTCTGAATTACTTATACTTAAATCAACTGCCTCAATTCATGGTGATATAAATACTGCAAACCTAATAATTGAATCAGGGGCAAACTTTAATGGAGCTTGCTCGATGGGAAAGGAGTTGGAGGTTGAGGAAGAAGTTAGCTCTGATAATGAAAAAGAGTAACAATATTAAATATCTAAACCTAAGTTTTCAATTTTTTATAGTTATTATATTCTTTAGTTCAGTAGGATATTTTATGGATCTGTATTTTTTTGGTAAAGTATCTCTACTCACTCTATTATTCCCAATAATTGGGTTCATTTTTTCTCTTTATAGGATTTATAGAAGCGAATTATGATTGCACTGAGTAGATATAATTTTTTTTTTTATTCTGCATTATTAATCGTTGCTCTTATAATAAAAGATCATTTATATGTTAATGAGTTTATTTTCTGCATAATTCTATTTAACATTTTTATAGATTTTTTATTTAAAGTATTAGTTCAAAATTTTAATTCGAGTCTAGTAATTATTAAAGGTATTATGTCAACACTTATAAGATTATCTCTATCAATAATTTTTATATTAATTGCACAATATATTGGTGTTGATAATCTCCTAAATTTTACATTAAATTTTTTAATTGTGTATTTGTTATTCATAATATTTGAAATAACAATTCTATTATTAAATTTGCAACATATTAAATAACCGATGTTTTCAAAACGAACATTTTCGCTGCTCATTTTACTATTATTTACTAGTATTAATCATGACGTTTTTTCAGCAGAAAAAAAAGGAGATGATTTTAATATGGGAGAAATGATTATGCATCATGTCCTGGATGATTACAGATATGAAATAATGCATGGTGTCTCTATTCCACTTCCCGTAATTATTTACTCTGATTCTGGTCTAGAAATTTTTTCATCCTCCAAATTATTTGATGAAGGTCACAACGCTCTAGAGGAAGGGTACAATGGGGTTAAGTATTACCACGGAAAATTAAAGCCGGTAGATCCGGAGTTTGCTTTTATTGATTTGTCTATTACAAAAAATGTTGCCTTCTTGATTATGACATCATTAATTATGATTCTGATTTTTATATCTGTAGCAAATGGTTATTCTAAAAAAAACACTCCCCCAAAAGGGATTCAGTCTGTTTTTGAGCCAATTATTTTATTTGTTAGGGATGATATTGTTAAACCCAATATCGGTCCACACTATGAAAAATATCTTCCATACATGCTCACATTATTTTTCTTTATTTTTTTTGGTAATGTATTAGGGCTTATGCCTGCTGCAGCAAACTTAACTGGAAACATTGCTGTTACCATGACGCTTGCAATATTTACATTTCTGATTACTAATTTTTCTGGAAATAAGCACTACTGGAAACATATATTCTGGACCCCAGGTATTCCATTAATCATGAGAGTAATAATATTACCAATAGAGTTAATTGGACTCTTCTCAAAGCCAATATCATTAATGATAAGACTTTTTGCAGCTATAACTGCAGGCCATATAGTTTTGTTGAGCTTCATTGGATTAATTTTTATTTTCCAAAGCTTTGGAGTTGGAATTTTCAGTGCTTTATTTGTTGTTGGTCTCAACCTTGTAGAGTTAATGGTTGCTGGAATTCAGGCCTACGTATTTACGATGTTCTCTTCTGTATATATTGGATTGGCAACTGAAGAAGAGCATTAAAGAAATTATTATGTTAAATTTTAAAATTAAATATTATGCTTAGTTTTCTATTACTAGATGTTGGATTAGCTGCTATTGGTGTTGGTTTGACAACAATTGGAGCAGGTATAGGTATTGGATTGATTGGAGCAAATGCTATGACTGCAATTGCAAGACAGCCTGATGCACAACCAAAAATTTTCACCACTATGTTAATTATTGCTGCTTTAGTAGAGGTAATTGCTTTAGTAGGTGCACTAGTTGCATTATTAGTTTTATTCCAGTAAAAATATTTTTATTAGATAATGGAACTATTAACACCAGGTACTGGCCTTTTATTTTGGCAAGCGGTTATTTTTTTTATCCTATTCTTAGTATTATCAAAATATGCTTGGAAACCAATTACCGAATCCTTAAGGGAGAGAGAAAAATTCATAGAGGATTCTCTTGATTCGGCAAGAAAGGCGGAAGAGGAGCTGATAAATATTCAGAAGAAGAATGAGGATTTGTTAAATGAGGCAAGAAAGGAAAGAGAAAAGATACTTTCTGAGGCAAAGAAGCTATCAAATTCGATGAAGGATGATGCAAAAAGTAATGCAAAAGATATGGCAGATAAAATCATAGAAGATGCTAAAAAAGTTATTGAGGCAGAGAAGAATAAAGCCATGAATGATGTAAAAAATAATCTTGCCGAGTTATCTATCGATATTGCAGAAAGAATTATAAAGAAGGATTTAAGTAGTGACTCTTCACAAAAGAAATATGTTGAAGATTTAATCAAGGAAATTAATAAGACAAAATAATGCGAAATAATCGTGCTTCCGAAAGATATGCAAAATCATTATTGATGCTATCAATCGATGAAAGAATTACCGAGGAGATTAAGGGAGATATAGATTTAATTATTGATTCTTTTTCAAAGTCACGTGAAATTTCAAGTTTGTATTTAAGTCCAATAATACCTATAAAGCATAAAATCAATATTACCAAAAAAATTTTTACGGGCAAAATCCATAATAATACCTTGAACCTATTATTAAACTTGATTATAAGAAAAAGAGACAGCCTTATTGAGTCAATTCTTAGTAAATTCAATGAGTTATATAATGCTCATATGAATATTGAAGAGTCCTCAATCACAACAACATTCAATTTAGATCAAAAGTCATTAGATGTTGTTAAGAGTTTTACAGAAAAAATTACTGACAAAAATATTATTTTAGAAAATAATATCAATAAGGAAATTGTTGGTGGTTTTAATTTAAAGATTGGAGATAGAATGATTGACTGTACTGTCTCAAGCAAATTAAAAAACTTAAGAAAAAAATTAATAAATAACTAAAAAAAAAATAATGTCAAATATCAGACCAGATGAAGTATCTTCTATTATTAGAGATCAATTATCAAATTTTAAATCAGAGTCAGAGTTAGAAGAAGTTGGTACCATTCTCCAGGTTGGTGATGGTGTCGCGAGGATCTATGGATTATCAAATGCCAAAGCAGGTGAGCTACTTGAGTTTGACGGTGGAGTTAAGGGACTTGTTTTGAATCTCGAGGAGGATAATGTTGGTGCCGTTCTAATGGGTGAATCGAGTAATATTAAGGAGGGAGATACTGTAAAAAGATCGGGTGAAATTGCATCAATCGATGTAGGTGATGGAGTTTGTGGTAGAGTTCTTGATACTTTAGGTAATCCTATAGATGGTAAAGGTCCAATTAAGGGTAAGGTCTTCTCAATGCCTCTTGAAAGGAAGGCTCCAGGGGTAGTTTACCGTCAGCCAGTTAACGAACCTTTACAGACGGGTATCAAAGCAATTGATTCTATGATCCCTATTGGTAGAGGTCAAAGGGAATTAATTATTGGTGACAGACAAACTGGTAAAACAGCTGTTGCAATTGACACTATATTAAATCAGAAAGAATTTTATGATAAGGGAGAACCAGTCTACTGTATATATGTAGCTTGTGGTCAAAAGGCTTCTACAGTTGCCCAGGTAACTAATACTCTGGAAAAAAATGGTGCATTGCCTTATACAACTGTAGTATCAGCACCTTCATCAGCACCAGCCCCAATGCAATTTTTTGCTCCATTTGCTGGAGCGGCGATAGGAGAGTATTTCCGAGATACTGGTAGACCAGCTCTAGTTATATTTGACGATTTATCCAAGCAGGCAGTGTCTTACAGGGAAGTATCTTTATTATTAAGAAGACCTCCGGGACGTGAGGCATACCCTGGTGACGTATTTTATTTACACTCAAGGTTACTTGAGAGATCTGCAAAAGTTATCAACGATGATAAGCTAGCTTCAGATATGAATGATTTACCTGAGTCTCTTAAGGGTAAGGTCAAAGGAGGAGGTTCTTTGACAGCACTTCCTATAATTGAGACACAGGAAGGCGATGTATCTGCTTATATACCTACTAATGTAATTTCTATTACTGATGGACAAATTTTTCTTGAGTCAAATCTTTTTAATTCAGGAATTAGGCCTGCAATAAATGTCGGTATATCAGTATCGCGTGTTGGTGGTTCAGCTCAAATTAAGTCTATGAAAAAAATTGCTGGTACTTTAAAATTAGATCAGGCTGCATTTAGGGAGCTTGAGGCTTTCTCAAAATTTGGATCAGATCTAGATGCTGCTACACAGTTAATTATTGATCGTGGCCAAATAAATCAGGAGATTTTGAAACAGGCACAATACTCACCATTTAGGGTTGAGGAACAGGTAGCTGTTATTTACTGTTCATCTAATGGTTTTTTTGATGGAGTGCAACTAAATAAAATATCTAAACTTGAGGAAGAGTTTTTACAGCATGTAAATTCAAAATGTAAAAAGGTTCTAGATGAACTAGCTGATGGTATTTTAAAGGATTCAAGCCTTAAAATATTAGAGGATGCTGGTAAGGATATTGCAAAAAATTACAAATAGAATAGATGCCTAGTATCAAGGAAGTTAAAAATAGAATCGGTTCTGTAAAATCTACTCAGCAGTTAACCAAAGCTATGAAAATGGTTGCTGCTGCTAAATTAAAAAAAGCTCAGGATAGGGTATTACAGTTGAGGCCTTATTCAAAAAAACTGAATGAAATTTTATCTAATTTATCTAGTTCAATAAATAATGATTTATTTAAAACCAGAGAAATTAATAGGGTGTTGGTTGTAATTGTCAGCTCTGACAAAGGTCTCTGCGGAAGTTTTAATAGTAGTTTAGTCAAGGAGTTTAACTCATTTTGTAGTCAAAATAAATTTAAAAATCTAACGGTACTTCCTATCGGGAAAAAGGCTTATGATTTTTTTAAAAATTCTAAATTTGAATTAAATCTTGATTATTGGGAGGATCTTAATAACTTTTCATATGATAAATCCTCTGAGATATGTGAATTCCTTATAGACTCTTTTCTGGGGTCAAAATTCGATAAGGTTTCAATTATCTATAATGAATTTAAAAATGTTGCTGTCCAGAAAACTGTGTCTGAAGACTTTTTACCTGTTCCTCAGGTTGATAGTGAAGGTAATAGTTCTAAAAATTATATTTTTGAACCAGAAAAAAATAAAATCCTAAGACATTTGATTCCTCAAACATTAAAAACACAACTCCTTAAATCGGTTTTAGAGTCAAGTGCATCAGAGCAGGGTTCAAGGATGACAGCTATGAGCCAGGCCACAGATAATGCTGGTGAGTTACTCAAGGAATTAAAATTGACATATAATAGAACTCGTCAGGCAGCAATCACTAAAGAGATACTAGAAATTGTGGGCGGTGCTGAAGCCTTAAATAGTTAATTATTTTTTTGTTATCCTCTCTACTGGGATGGACCTGTCAAAATTAAATCTGTACGTGTGGTGAACTTTTCCAAGCTCTACTTGTGTCTGTTCAGCTACCTTGATCATACTCTTATTAAAGTCAGGTATCCAGTTTAATTCAAGGTCTTCATATCCAAGTTTTTCCTGGATTGTCTCTCGGCTTGCCATAATGAGCGCACCGTCAACTCCTTTACCCTGATGTTTTGGTACGATTCCAAATACAAGCCCTACCATTTTCTTACATGACTTTTTTATTTTTAGATGATAGAATGTTTTTATTTTTCCTATCAAATCTAATTTGCCATTTACATGTTTGAAAATTTGATTCATTTCAGGGATACTTATAAAAAATCCAATAGGGTCATTATTATAGTATGCAAACCATAGAATTTTTTCATCAAGAATCGGTTTTAATTGTGAGAAAAGAAGTCTAGCTTGAGATAGCTCGAGTTTTGATACACCTGGATATTTTGACCACGCTTCATTATATATTTTTGTAAAATCCTTAATATACTTATCAATATTTTTCTTTTCTAGTGTCTTAAAATTATAGTTTGGATCTTTTAAGGCTTTTTCTGCTCTCTCACTTAATCTATCTGATAATGGTGACCTTACTTTTTTTAAAAATGTAAGCTGTCTGAAAAGGAGTTGAAATCCATAGTCTTCAAATAAATTTTTGTAGTAAGGTTTTCCATAATTTTGCAAATAGTTTGGATCAATATCAAAACCTTCTACCAGGCATCCCCACCATTTATCTCTTTCACCAAAATTTATAGGTCCATCCATCGAATCATAACCCTTCTTCTCAAGCCATTTTCTTGCAGTATCAAATAAAGTTCTTGCGGCGGTTTGGTTATCGATGCACTCAAAGAATCCACATCCACCAACTTTATTTTTTTCTTTTGAGTTTTTTTTAGAATAAAAAGCAGCAATCCTCCCTATTATCCTAGAATTATCCTTCAAGATCCACCTTTCAACCTCCCCTTTTCGAAATGCTTTATTTGTCTTTTTATCGAAAACAAAATTTATATCTTTATCTAAAGGTCGTATCCAATTTTTATCACCTTTATAAATTGAGCAGCCTATATCTATGAAGTCTTTTCTGTCTTTTTCTGATACAACTTTCGTAATATTCATTTATAAAAATTGTCTAATATTATTTAAAGTTTCAATAATTTAGTTCATATTTTTGCTAACTAACACTAACCTGAAAAATATTTTTCTCAATGGAGGAAATTTCAAATATACCAATTCTACTTAACCTTTTAATCAATGGAATGATAACAGTATTTTTTGTTCTATTTTTAGTTTATTCATTGGGGAAGTTAATTATATATTTTTTTGATTCGGAAACAGTAAGTGAGGACAGTGAATTGGAGGATGTCATTAATAAAAAAGTAAAAGATATTGCGGGTGATAATGCCGAAGTTGTCAGCTTTAGAAAATTAGATTAAAATGCCAAAAGAAATTAAGCTTTGTCTAGTATATAGAGATATGTGGCAGTCATCAGGAAAGTATATGCCGAATGCAAATCAGTTAGTAAAAGTTGCTGAACCTATAATTAATATGGGGTGCTGGGATAGAATTGAAACAAATGGTGGTGGGTTTGAACAAATTCAATTGTTGGCTGGAGAAAATCCAAACCATGTTTTGAGGAAGTGGACAAAACCTTTTAATGAGTCAGGCATCCAAACTCAAATGCTTGAGAGGGGACTAAATGCTTTGAGTATGTCACCTGTTTCTAAAGATGTAAGAGAACTAATGTTTTCAGTCAAGAAGAAACAGGGTACTGATATAGCTAGATCTTTTGATGGATTAAATGACGTTAGAAATCTAAAGCTTTCTATAGATTATGCAAAAAAAGCAGGTATGGTTTCTCAGTCCTGTCTCTGTATAACTCATTCTAAAATCCATACAGTTAAATATTATATTAATTTAGCTAAAGAACTTATAAATCTTGGAACTGAAGAGATAGCTATCAAAGATATGGCAGGAATAGGAAGGCCTTCATCGCTTGGAAAAATTGTTAGAGGAATTAAAGAATATAAACCTGATATTACAGTTCAGTATCATGGACATTCTGGTCCTGGTTTTTCTGTTGCTTCATCTCTTGAGGTAGCCCGATGCGGTGCAGATATAATTGATGTATCTATGGAGCCTTTATCGTGGGGTACAACGCATGCTGATTTACTTACAGTCCATGAAATATTAAAAGATGATGGTTTTAAAATCAAAGATTTTGATAGAAAATCCTATATGGAAGTTAGGAATCTTACTCAAGAGTTTATAGATGATTTTTTAGGTCTTTATATAAATCAAAAAAATAGACTTATGAATTCTTTATTAGTTGAATCTGGGTTACCAGGTGGGATGATGGGGAGTTTGATGAATGACCTAGAAAAGAGTCACCTTAGTATTAATAAATGGCTCCAAAAAAATAATAAGAAAGAAATAAGTATTGATAATTTATTTTCCTTACTACTTGATGAAGTCAAGTATATATGGCCCATTATGGGTTATCCTCCTCTTGTAACTCCTTATAGCCAATATGTTAAAAATGTAGCAATAGTAAATGTTCTAAATTGTATTAAAGGAAAGGAAAGATGGAGTTTGATTGATGATAATACATGGGATATGCTTTTGGGAAAATCAGGTAAGTTACCTGGATCCGTGGGTGATGAAATCATAAAATTATCAAAGAAGTTAGGTAAAGATTTTTATAGTGGGGATCCACAAGATCTTGTGAATGATGTATTAGATCAAAATAGAAAAGAAATGAAATCTAATAACTGGGATTTGGGAGAGGATGATGAGGAACTGCTTGAGTTTTCATTACATAAAAACCAATACATCGACTACAAGTCTGGAGATGCAATGAAAAAATTAAGAAGTGATATTGACCTTAAAAAACATGAAAATCTTACCCAGGAGAAAAGCATTAACAAGAAAAAAAAGGAGATAATAATGATCAATGACTCAAATTATGAGGTTGAGTTTATTATTAATGAAGAAATTGAAAATAGTAATGGTAAATCTTTAATTAAAGGAAATAAAATTCTATCACCTATTGAAGGAAAGGTATTTCTTAGAAAGGATTCAAGTGAAAAGGGGGTAAAGGTTGGAGATGTAATAAAAAAAGGAGATGTAATTTGTTATATTGAATCAATGAAAGTTGTTAATGCCATAAAATCTGAATTTTCTGGTAATATAGAGCAAGTATGTTTTAAAGATGGAGAAGATATATATGACGATGATATTTTATTTATAATTAATTAGGAATATGGAGTTTGTCGATAAAATTATTGAGATGACTAGTTTTAATGAGTTTGTGTCAGAACCTTATTATTTGGTTATGATTGCAATAGGAATTTTTTTACTGTTTTTAGGTATTTTTAAAAAATACGAACCCTTGCTGCTAGTCCCAATAGGCTTTGGAATTTTAATATCAAATATTCCAGGTTCTAATTTAGGTGTTGTAGAAGTTGACGAAAATATTGGCCTAATAGAGATTGCTCAAAAATTTGGAATAACAAATTTCCTATATTATTCTTTAATTAAAACTGGATTTTTACCTCCGTTAATCTTTATGGGAGTAGGCGCACTGACTGACTTTGGGCCTATGTTAAGGAATTTGCGTCTTGTGTTTTTTGGCGCTGCAGCACAAATTGGAATATTTACTGTTTTAATTATTGCCAGTATGATTGGGTTTACTAATCAAGAAGCGGCTTCATTAGCAATTATAGGAGGTGCAGATGGACCTACTGCTATATATACTTCAATTATTCTTGCTCCTCATTTATTAGGTCCTATTGCGATAGCAGCCTATTCTTATATGGCTTTAGTTCCTGTTATAATTCCTCTAATTGTAAAATTTACTATTTCAAAAAGAGAGTTGTTGATAAATATGAAATCACAGGATGAAAAATTTCCAAGTTCCTATAAGATAAAAAATCTGTCTCGTATTAAAATTATTTTTCCTATACTGATGACAGTTATTGTGTCAATAATTGTTCCCTCATCTACTACATTAATTGGTTTTTTGATGTTCGGTAATTTAATAAAAGAGATTGGCTCAGCAACAGGCAGATTATCTAATGCAGCTTCCGACAATATTTTAAATACTAGCACTATCTTTTTGGGCTTATCTATTGGGGCAACAATGACTCCTAATTCTTTTTTAAATACTCAAACTTTGGGAATAATTGTTGGCGGTCTATTTGCATTTATAATATCTATTATTGGAGGTATTTTAGCTGTTAAGTTTGTTAATCTTTTAACTAAGAAAAAAATTAATCCTTTAATTGGAGCTACCGGATTAAGTGCTGTCCCTATGGCTAGTAGAGTTGCGAATGATATAGCTATCAAAAGTGACCCAAGTAATCATATAATGAATTATGCAATGGCTAGTAATATCTCAGGTGTAATTGGCTCTGCCGTGGCAGCAGGCGTCCTAATTTCTTTTCTTGGTTAGATTATATCATTTTTTCAAGCTCTGATACATTTTCAATTATTTTGATTTCTTTGGATATATCTGAATAAAGAAAATTATTTTTCTCCATTTCGTTGAATTGCTTTAAAAGAAAGTTATAATAACCATTAAAATTTAGGAGAAAAATTGGTTTACTTTCTATCCCTAAAATTTTCCATGTTAGAATTTCTGAAAATTCTTCAAGGGTGCCAATTCCACCAGGAAGTACAATGAAGGCACTTGATAAATCATACATTTTCTTTTTTCTCTCGTGCATATTCTCAGTGACAATTAGTTCTGTAACATCTTTATTTATTATTTCTTTTTTAGATAAGATTTTAGGTATTACTCCCGTGACTTTACCATTTCCATCAAGGATGGTTTTAGCGATTAGTCCCATTAATCCAATCTTAGCCCCCCCATAAACTAACTCTATCCTTTTAGTAAGCATTAGTTTGCCTAGGCTTATAACTTCATTCTTTAAATTAATATTTTCTGGTTTACTCGACCCACAAAAAACACATATTTTCTTCACCTTTTAATATTTTCTAATTTTGTAACTTTGTATCTGAAGTTGTAATCTATTGGAATTTTTTTATAATATTTCTTCGGACTCAATATTATTCCTCCTAACATACTTAATAGTATGTATATCTTCATTTTATTTAAGCTCTGAACTTAAAAAATTTGGTTTACCTCTAGTAACAGGCTTAATAATTGTTGGTGTATTTCTAGGCCCTAGTTTTTTAAGTTTAATTAGTAATGAGGCTATAAAAGAAATTGAATTTGTATTTGATTTATCATTAGGTTTTATTGCTTTTGCAGCTGGTTCTGAACTTTTTTTTAAGGAAATTAAAGGTACTTTTAATAGTATAAAGTGGAACACATTAAGTAGTATACTTATCACATTTACTGTAGGTTTTATTCTTGTTTTTTTTGTGTTTAACACCTTAGGTTTTTTTGATAATATTCAATTTGATACCAAAATATATTTGTCTCTTTTAAGTGCTTCGATTTTTGTTGCACGATCTCCTGCATCAGCCATAGCTGTTATAAATGAATTGAAAGCAAAAGGTAAATTTACATCTACTTCAATGGGGGTACTTTGTCTCTCTGACTTTGGCGTTATCTTATTATTTGCAATTATATTTTCATTAATTAAATCTATAGATTCTGGGTCACTTCAAATATTAAGTTTATCAATAATAATTTTCGAAGTTGTTATTTCAATATTTGTTGGTTTTATCTACGGCATATTATTAAATCTTTTTCTTAGTATTAGTATAAATAAATACATAAAATATTTTCTATTAGTAATTATTGGTTTTTCAGCTTTCGTTTTCTCAGACTACATACGGGAAATATCATTACTACTACTTAGTAAAGAAATAATTTTTGAACCACTATTAATATGTATGGTTTCTGGGATTTATGTAATTAATAGAACTGACAAGAGATTAGAATTTTTAGACTTTATAGATGTTTCTGGAAAATATATTTATGTTATTTTCTTTACACTTATAGGTGCATCGTTAGATTTATTTCAAGTATTTCAAGTATTTCAATTTGCTATCCTATTTTTTCTAATAAGGGTTCTTTCGCTTTTCTTAGCTTCATTTTTAGGAGGGTACCTTGCAAAAGATTTATTGAGTTTTAGACTCCTAGGTTGGACTCCCCATATTACTCAAGCTGGCGTCTCACTAGGATTAATTCAACTTATTCAGAAAGAGTTCCATTACTGGGAGAATGATATTACTGGACAAATATCAATAATTTTAATTTCTTCCATAATTATTAGTCAGTTTATTGGCCCCCCAATTTTTAAATGGGCTCTAAACTATTTGAAAGAAACCAATAGAAGAAAAAAATTTTTATTGTCAAAAAAAAAGAGAGTAATAATTTTTGGACTCGAGCCTCAGTCTTTATCTGTTGCATCTCTTTTAAAATCTAGAGATTGGGAGGTTGACATAGTAACTTTTGAAACAAATAAGTTTCTCAAGGTTCCTAGGGGGATTAATATGATCAAGATTCAAAGCGTTGATAAATACAATTTTGATAATATTGAATATGCCAAAGCTGACTCAGTTATATGTTTTTGTTCAGATATAATTAATGAGGAAATATGTAAACTATCTCACTCTACCTATGGTAATAAAAACCTTATTGTTAGAATTAATGAATATGTAAATGCTGATTCATTTTCTGAATTTAATATCAAACTAATTCATCCTTCAGATGCAATAATTAATTTAATAGATCAATATGTTAGATCTCCTCTAGGTACATCAATATTTTTAGGTAAGGAAAAAGATAAAGAGGTCAGAGACATTAGGTTATTAAATGAAAAAATATCTGGATCTCTTTTACGTGATTTAAAACTTCCTAAAGATGTGCTAATGCTTTCAATTAAAAGAAATGATGAAATTATTTTAAGTCATGGTTATACCAGATTACTAAAAGATGATATTATAACTTTTTTAGGGTCTGTAAATAGTTTAGATAAGTTAACATTAAGATTTGATAGTTAGTTTTAAAAAGATTGTAAAGTTATATTTGTCGAATGGATAACAATGATATACTAAAAAAAATTATTTCCCACTCAAAGGCAAATGGTTTTATTTATCAGTCAAGTGAAATTTATGATGGCCTAAGTGCAGTCTATGATTATGGTCCATATGGTTCAGAGCTTAAAAATAATTTAAAAGAGTTTTGGTGGAAATCTATGACACAAGTGAATGATAATATAGTAGGAATTGACTCTTCGGTCTTTATGGACCCGATGACATGGAAAGCCTCTGGCCATATTGATGCGTTTAATGATCCATTAATTGATAATAAAGACTCTAAGAAACGATACAGAGCAGATGTACTAATTGAAGATTTTATTTCTAAAATAAATTCAAAAATTGAAAAGGAAGTTAAAAAAGCAAGTAAAAGATTCGGAGATAAGTTTGACGAAAAAATTTTTAGAGAAACTAATGAGAGGGTATTAAAATATTCTAGCCAAAGTGAGGAAGTTTCATCTAAAATGAATTCATTTCTCAAATTAAATGATTTAAAAGGTTTAAAAAATTTAATTAATACTCTAAATATTAATGACCCTATATCAGGCACCTCTAATTGGACCGATGTAAAGCAATTTAACTTAATGTTCTCTACTGAAATAGGAGCCTCATCTGACTCTTCAAAAAAAATATATTTAAGACCGGAAACAGCCCAAGGGATATTTCTTAATTTTTTAAATGTTCTTAATTCTACTAGAGTCAAAATACCTTTTGGAATAGCTCAGATAGGAAAAGCTTTTAGAAATGAAATTATTGCAAGGCAATTTATTTTTAGAATGAGAGAGTTCGAGCAGATGGAAATGCAGTTTTTTGTTGAGCCAGGAACGGAGATGGAGTGGTATGAAAGATGGAAAGAGAAAAGGATGAATTGGCATTATGCTTTAGGTTTAGGAAAAGATTCTTATAAATTTCATGATCATGAAAATTTAGCACATTATGCAAATGCAGCATGTGATATTGAATTTAATTTTCCCATGGGATTCAAAGAGCTTGAAGGGATTCACTCTAGAACAGACTTTGACTTAAAAAACCATCAAGAATTTTCTGGTAAAAAATTAAATTATTTTGATCAAAAATCTGGCTCGAGTTACATTCCATATGTAGTTGAGACTTCTATAGGGTTAGATAGATTGTTTTTATCCATTATGTCATCTGCACTTAAAACTGAAAAGTTAGATGATGGATCTGAAAGAACAGTTTTAAAGATACCTTTTGAGTTGTCACCTATAAAAGTTGCGGTTGTGCCTTTGAATGATAAAGACGGACTCTCTGAAAAAGCTATCAAAATATATGACGATTTAAAATTAAATTTTAATACCCAATATGATTATAAAGATTCTATTGGTAAAAGATATAGAAGGCAAGATTCTATTGGAACTCCTTTTTGTGTTACTGTTGATTATGATACTTTAAAAGATAATTCAGTTACAATTAGAGATAGGGATTCAATGAAACAAGAAAGAATTCCTATTCAAAATCTACAAACTCATATCACAAAATTCACTTCTATAAATAATTTATTAAGGAAGATTTGATGGCAGAAAAATTTTCACAATTTATTCTCAATAACAGAAAGGTTTTTATTTTATTAATTCTGATCTATACTCTATTTATGGGATATAAAGGACTTGATGTAGAGTATAATTATGATTTTTCTCAGACAGTACCAGACACTGACGAAGAAATGATATACTATAATTCATTCAAAAAGACTTTTGGGGAGGACGGGAATGTATTTGCAATAGGGTTGAAAGATTCTTCAATCTTTAATATTGAAAATTTTAGGTTATATGACGATTATGTTGGTAAGGTTGAGAATATATATGGAGTAAAAGGTGCTTTAGGGTTACCAAGATTGCAAGCTCTAAAAAAAAATAATGAAAAGAAAAATTTTAATTTTGTTAATATTTTTGATCCTTCCCCAAATTCTCAAATTGAATATGACAGTCTGTTAAGCCTGTTAAAAAACGAAAAATTCTATGAGGGGAAAATACTGAATGATGATGGTGCCCTTACTTTACTTGTTACAATTGATAAAAACGTATTGAACTCTGAAAGTAGAAATAAATTAATGGACCATTTAATTTCTACGAGTGAAAAGTTTAGTTTGGAATCAGGTATTAAACTACATTATGCTGGACTTCCTTATTCAAGGTACATTCTTGCCGAAAGTGTAAAAAAAGAGCTGACAATGTTACTGATAGTTTCCGTAGTAGTATTGGGTATAATTTTATTTATTTTCTTTAGATCTATTGACACAGTATTTGTTCCATTAATTATCATTGGTATAGTTGTAACATGGGTCTTTGGGACATTAGCATTATTTGATTTTAAAATTACTTTACTCACGGGGTTACTTCCTCCAATAATTGTTGTAATTGGAATTCCGAATTGTGTCTATATGTTAAACTATTATCATTTTTCAATTGAGAAATTAAAAGACAAAAAAAAGGCAATAGTAAATGTTATTAAGACGATAGGATTAATAACTTTAATCACTAACTTAACCACAGCAGTAGGTTTTCTTGTTTTATCCACAACGGATATAAAAATATTGACAGAATTTGGAATTGTTGCTGGGATTAATGTATTGGCAACTTTTTTTGTAAGTATTTTCTTATTACCATCAATTTATTTGGCTCTACCAAAACCCAAAAGCAATCAGGTAAATTATTTAAATTATGGATTTATAAATTATTTAATTAACACTTTTCGTGAAATTTCTTTTGCTTACAAGAAAAGAGTTTTCATAGTATCCACAATTATATTAATTGTTTCTTTTTACGGTTTATCAAAAATAAAATCGGTATCGTTCATAGTTGATGATGTTCCTACAGAAAGTTCTTTGATGAAAGATTTAAAGTTTTTTGAATCTAATTTTTCAGGTGTAATGCCTCTTGAAATAGTAGTTGATACTAAAATGAAAAAAGGAATTCAAAACCTTAACTTACTCAAAAGAGTAGACAGGTTAGAGCAATTTTTAGAGCAAAAAGATTATGTTTCCTCTCCAGTCTCATTAGTTACTTTCATAAAAGCATCAAGGCAAGCTTATTATAATAATAATCCTTCATACTATACACTTCCTAATAATAGAGATAAAAATTTTATTTTCAGATATATTTCTGATGGTTATCAAAACAATGTATCAAATGATAATTTATCAAAATCATTTGTAGATTCAACTGGTCAGAAAATGCGAATTTCATTAAACGTAGCAGATTTAGGTTCTTTAAAATTAGACTCAGTGGTAAAAAATGTCATAAGGCCTGAGATTGATAAAATATTTTCAAAATCAAAAGCTGAAGTTGCGATGACGGGAACTACATTAATTTTTATAAAGGGAATTAACTTTTTAGTAGAAAATCTATTACAAAGTATGTTATTAGCATTCTTTATAATAAGTATAATTATGTCTTTATTGTTTAAAAACTTTAAAATGGTTTTAATCTCATTAATTCCAAATATTATACCTTTAATTATTGCAGGGGGTATTATGGGATACTTTAATATACCCTTAAAACCTAGTTCGGCATTAGTTTTTAGTATTGTTTTTGGTATATCGGTAGATTATTCTATTCATTTTTTAGCAAAATTTAAAAATGAGCTTCAAAGCAAAAGTTTAGAAGATTCTATAGTTAACACTATAAATCAAACTGGTAGATCAATGATTTTTACATCATTTATCCTATTTTTTGGATTTATAATATTTGCATTTTCTAATTTTGGTGGGACAATTGTTTTAGGGGTCCTAACATCAATAATTTTATTTGTGGCTATGATTACTAATTTAACTTTATTGCCGAGTATAATTTTATATTTCTATAAAAAATAATTTAGATGGAAAAAGGAAAGTTCAATGAGCAAGCTTTAGTTGATTATTATAAGATAAGTAAGGAAATAATTTCTTATTGGGATACAAATAATATCTTTGATAAGTCAATTAGCAGCAGACCCCAAGATAAAATTTTTCCGTTTTATGAAGGTCCTCCCTCGGCCAATGGAATGCCAGGAATACACCATGTGATGGCGAGAACTATAAAGGATATTTTTTGTAGGTATAAGACACTTAAAGGTTATCGAGTTTATAGAAAAGGTGGTTGGGATACACATGGATTACCAGTTGAGCTTCAAGTTGAAAAAAACTTAGGAATAACAAAAGATGATATTGGTGATAAAATTTCTATCGATGAGTATAACGAAGAATGTAAAGTTGCAGTAATGCAATTTAAAAAGGCGTGGGAAGATTTAACTGAGAGTATTGGTTATTGGTTAGATATAGATGATGCATATGTAACTTTTAAAAATAATTATATAGAATCAGTGTGGTGGTCGTTAAAAGAGCTTTACAAAAAAGGACTTTTATATAAAGGCTATACTATACAACCTTTTTCTCCAGCAGCCGGAACTGGTTTAAGTTCTCATGAACTTAATATGCCTGGAGCATATAAAAATATAAAGGACACCTCCTTAACAGCTCAGTTTAAAATACAAAAAAATAAAAAGTCTCAGAATATAATTGGAGATAACGACTGTTATTTTTTAGCATGGACAACAACTCCTTGGACTTTACCAGCTAATAATGGATTAGCAGTAGGAGAAAAAATTACTTATAACTTAATTGAAACTTTTAATAAGTACACTGAGAAAAAGATAAATGTAATTATTGCTGAAAAATGTATAGAAAAGTTTTTTGATTCTAATAATTTAAAAATATCTGAAGAATTAATTTTTGATAAACAAAACTTACCCTATAAAATTTTAAAATCTTTTCAGGGAAAGGACATAGTTGGTTTTGATTATGATCAGTTGTTACCTTATGTAAAAGCAGAAAAACCAGCATTCACAGTCGTTAGTGGTAATTTTGTCACAACTGAAGATGGAACGGGAATTGTCCATATAAGCTTAACTTTTGGCTCTGATGACTTCCATGTTTCCAAGAAAAATAATTTGCCGGGAATTTTTATTAAGAATGATAAAAATGAAGATGTCCCAATAGTTGATAGGTCTGGAAGATTTGTTGATGAAATTACAGATTTTGCTGGTCTTCAGGTTAAACTATTTTCTGATGAGGAAGGATTAACCACCGATGAGAAAATAGCAATTAAATTAAAACAAGAAAATAAAGTTTTTGATGTAAAAAAGTACGAACATAGTTATCCTCACTGCTGGAGAACAGATAAACCTATTTTATACTATCCATTAGAGTCTTGGTTTATAAACTCAACAAAGCTCAAAGATGAACTTATCAAGAAAAACAAAGAAATTAATTGGCAGCCTGAGTCAACTGGTAGTGGTCGTTTTGGTAATTGGTTAGAAAATCTTGTTGATTGGAATTTGAGTAGGTCTAGGTTTTGGGGTACACCTCTTCCTATATGGAGAACAAAAGACGGTAAAGATGAAGTTTGTATCGGGAGTCTGGCGGAATTAAAAGAAGAAGTTAGAAAATCAGTTAAATTAGGTTTAATGGAGGATAATATTTCTTCAAATATTGATCTACATAGGCCGTATGTTGATGATATTATTTTATCTTCCAAAGATGGGTTACCAATGTATAGAGAAACAGATATTATTGATGTATGGTACGATTCTGGATCTATGCCATTTGCACAATATCATTATCCATTTAACAATAAAGATATTTTCGAAAAAATGTTTCCTGCAAAGTTTATTGCTGAGGGAGTTGATCAAACAAGAGGATGGTTTTTTACTCTTCATGCAATTTCTATAATGTTATTTGGGAAAGTAAGTTTTGAAAATGTGATATCCAATGGTCTAGTATTAGATAAAGACGGGAACAAGATGTCAAAAAGACTAGGGAATGCCGTTGATCCATTTGAAGTTATCAAAAAATATGGGCCTGACGCTACAAGATTATATATGGTAATTAACTCTAATCCTTGGGATAATTTAAAATTTGATTTAGATGGCATATCGGAAGTGCTAAGAAAGTTTTTTGGTACTTTAAATAATACATACAGTTTTTTTGCTCTTTATGCAAATATCGATGGATTTACAGGGAGAGAAGATATAATTCCTTATGATGAAAGAACCTTCGAAGATAGATGGATTATTAGTAAGTTAAATTCCTTGATAAAATATGTAGGTAAAAGACTTGACGAATATGATCCAACTAAAGCTTCTAGAAAAATTAATGCTTTTATTAACGACGATCTTAGTAACTGGTACATAAGATTAAATAGGAAAAGGTTTTGGGTAGGAGATCTTTCTGAAGATAAAATGATGGCCTATCAAACTTTATTTGAGTGTTTATATAAGTTGTCAATAATATCCTCACCTTTCATTCCATTTTATTCAGAGAAGCTTTTTTTGAATTTGAATAAGTTTAATGTTGAAGATTCTGAATCTGTACACTTACTTGAATTTCCTAAGTCAATAGATAATTTAATTTCTAAATCTTTAGAAAGAAAAATGTTATATGCTCAGAATATATCTTCTTTAGTTCATTCTATTAGAAAGAAGGAGAAAATAAAAGTTAGACAACCCCTATCAAAAATCTCAATTCCAATATCATCAGATGATATTAGATATAATATTAAAAGTGTTGAGAATATTATATTGTCTGAAGTTAATGTAAAGGAGATTGAATATGTAACTAATACCTCAGATGTTTTTGTTAAAAAAATAAAACCTAATTATAAGATTCTTGGCTCGATTCATGGTAAAAATATGAACGCGGTCGCTAAAGAAATATCTAAAATGAATCAAGAGGAGATACATTGGTTAGAAAATAACGGTATTTTTGAATTTTCTATTGAAAAGGATACAAAAATAGATTTACTTATTGATCAAGTTGAGATAACTTTTGGTGAAATAGATGGTAAACAAGTTGCCAGTAATGATATGTTTACAATAGCTCTTGATATATCCATATCTGATGAACTTCTGTCAGAAGGTATTTCAAGAGAATTCATAAATAAAATTCAAAATGAAAGGAAGAATATGGGTCTTGAAGTCACAGACAAGATTCAGATATATATCGACGGGAATTCAGATCAATTAACTTTATTTTTAATGAATCATAAAGAATTTATATGTAATGAAACTCAGTCACAATTTTTAGATATTAAAGACTCCATAGATAATTCAAAAAATATGGAGATAAATATTTCATCAGATAATCTTGATATGAATAAGTTAAACTATAAAATTATAAAAGTATAGATTTTATGAAGCTCAGATTTTTACTATTTGTTATAACTCTCATATTAATGGATCAATGTGTAAAAGCTGTTGTGCATTTTAATATGCCCTTACACTCTGAAATATCTTTGGTAGGAGATTTTATAAAGCTATATCATATAGAAAATCCAGGAATGGCATTTGGAATAAATTTTGATTTTAAGTATACAAAATTATTTTTATCTCTCTTTAGACTTATAGCATCTTTCTTAATAGTAGCGTATCTTATTCAACTTATAGATAAAAAATCTAATATAACTTTATTAATATGTGTTTCTTTAATTCTTTCCGGCGCAATTGGTAATGTAATCGATAGTATTTTCTATGGTGTTTTATATAATAATGCACCTGTCAATGCACCCTTTTCTCTCTTTAATGGCCAAGTTATCGATATGTTTTATGTTGATATTTGGGAAGGTTATATCTCAGAAAGTATTCCAATAATTGGGGGGACATATTTATCATTATGGCCAGTTTTCAATTTAGCTGATTCGTATATTTTTATAGGTGTCGCAATTTTATTGATCTTTCAAAATAAGGTGCTTAATAATTAAATAAATTGTAGAACTGTAATATTAGGATGTTTTTTTTGAATTTTGATTAAAATATTTTTTTTATGATTTTCAAGTTCATTTCTAAGAGGAGATGAGCTTATTTCTATAAAAACTTTATCTTTTTTAGTAAAAATTCTATTAGTTCTTGACTGAATTTTCTCGTCTGTTATTGAATTCCATGTTTTTAGTAATTCAACCTTATTAATCCCTTTTTTAATTTTTTCTTTTTCATAAAATTCTGAGGTTAAATCAGTTATTGATAATATTTTTCTTTTCCTTCTATCTTTCATCTACTTCTCCTTTATTTATCCTTATAACATTAGATTCAATTAACTTATTTTTTAATAAAGACAGCCTCTCATCTATGGAATCGGATAAAATTATTTGAGAAAACTTTTTATCCAGTAAGTATTCTATTAAGGTATCAATTTTATTATCGTCAAGTTTATGAAATACATCGTCTAGTAAAAGTATAGGTTTAATATTTAAATTATTTTTTAAAACTTCAAATTCGGAAAGTTTTAATGATATAATAAATGTCTTTTGCTGTCCTTGTGATCCAGATCTTTTAATTAAATTTTTATCCATCTTAAAAAGATAGTCATCATTATGAATTCCTATATTTGTTTTTTTTGTAAAGAAGTCTTTCTCAAAGTTTTGATCGTAAATACTTGTATCCATATTATATGAAAAATTTGAAAAATATTCAATTCTATATTTAAGATCTTCATCATTAATTTTCAAAGAATTTTTGTTAAATATTTTAGTAAAATTTTCAATTTCTTTTAGTCTATAATCTTGAATGGATTTGTTTAGATTAATCATCTTGTCGTCATAAGACTTTATTATATCTCTTTCAATCATTTCAATGTTATTAATCCTCTTTAGATATGCATTCCTTTGTTTTAGTAACCTATTATATGATAATAAGTTTTCTAAGTATTTATAAGAGGTTTGTGATAATATTTGGTCAAAAAACTTTCGTCTCTCTGTACTATAATTTCTTATTAAATTTATATCGTATGGGCTTAAGAAAACAACAGGTATTTTACCTATATGTTTTTTTATCTGATTATATTTTTTATTGTTTTCAAATATTTTTTTTGAGTTTGACTTTTCGTAGGTGCATTTATATACCATGTTATTAGAAAAACATCCCTCTAATGAAAAGAAGTTGTTTTTATGATTAATATTATCATTATCAAATTTATTTATAGCACTCTTTCCAAATGATAGATAATGGATGGCGTCTAGAAGATTTGTTTTTCCCGCTCCATTCTTACCATACAAAAAATTTATTTTCTCTGAAAAGTTTACCTCACAAGAAATATAATTTTTGAAATTATTAATCTTTATTTTGTCAATATGCATATATATTTGTGCAAAAAATAAGAGTTTATTTATATGTAAATAAATAAATTTTTATTCTAGAATAAGTTTTTTTACAGATAAAATATGCCAGCTACGAAGGAAAAAAAATTGAAATCAAATGTTAAAGAGGAATTTAGCTCCTCTACTTATATATATTGGTTAAAATCAATGCTTCTAATGCGAAGGTTTGAGGAAATGGCGGGCAGGCTTTATGGGCAACAAAAGATTCGTGGTTTTTGTCATCTATATATAGGACAAGAAGCTTGTGCTTCAGGTTGTGTATCTGCATTAAGAGAGGGAGATAAGTACATAACAGCTTACAGAGATCATGCACATCCACTTGCACTAGGAACTAACCCAGATAAGATTATGGCTGAGCTCTTTGGGAAGGCTACTGGTATTTCTAAAGGAAAAGGAGGTTCAATGCACATGTTTGATAAAGAAAAACATTTTTTTGGTGGACATGGAATTGTTGGAAATCAAATACCTATGGGTGCTGGTATCGCTTTTTCAGAGAAATATAAGAAGACAGGAAATGTATGCCTCACTTTCTTTGGTGATGGTGCATTAAGAATAGGTGCCTTTCATGAGGCTGTCAATATTGCCATGTTTTTGAAACTACCTGTAATTTTTATAATTGAGAACAATGGATATGCTATGGGCACATCTGTGGATAGAACATCTAATGTGACTGAGTTGTATAAATCTGGCTTATCATACAATATACCGTCTGAACCAGTGGACGCAATGAATGTCATAAAAGTGCATAGAGCTGTATCTAAAGCTGCAAAAAGGGCTAGAGACGGGGAAGGTCCGAGTCTTTTAGAATTTAGAACATATAGATATAAAGGTCATTCAATGTCTGATCCAGCTAAATACAGAACTAAAGAAGAGGTTGAAACATTTAAGGATCAAGATCCAATTGAGCAAGTGAAGAGTATGATACTTGCAAAAAAAATATTGAAGTCGGAGGATATTGATACTATAGATCAAAATATAAAAGAACAAGTTAAAAAGTCAGTTGAGTTTTCTGAAAAATCACCCTATCCAGATCCAAAAGAAGCTTATACCGATATTTATGTGCAAAAAGATTACCCTTTTTTAAGAGAATAATAAGATTATGGTAAAAATTAAAAAGAGCAAGAAAGATGATAAGGAAATTCTTCCTCTAGATAACCCAGAAGTCATAAGTGAGACTTTGAGTAAATCTGAAAAGTTTATAAGTACCTATAAAAACATGATATTCATATTTTTTGGTGCATTATTATTAATTATATCTGCCTTCTCGATATTTTCTTATTTAAAAACCTCGCAGAATGCTAATGGTCAGGATGAAATGTTTCAGGCTGTTTATTACTTTGAAAAAGATAGTTTGGTCCAAGCATTGAACGGAGACGGAAACAATTATGGGTTTTTAGAAATAATTGACGAGTACAGTTTATCTGATGCTGCTAATTTATCTAGATTCTATGCTGGGGCTTCTTACCTTAAGCTTGGAAATTATCAAAATGCTATTAAATATTTAAATGATTTCTCTTCGTCTGATTTTTTAATACAGTCAAGAGCTTATTCACTTATTGGTGACGCATATATTGAATTAGAAGATTATGATAATGCAATATCATTTTTTAAAAAAGCATCTAATGAAAATCCTAATGAGTACTTTACTCCATCATATCTATTAAAATTAGCATTAGCGTATGAAAAAGTTGGTAATTTAAACTCTGCTTTAAATTCTTATGAAGTAATTATTGAAGATTATAAAGGTTCTCCGGAATTTCAAACCTCAGTTAAAAATAAGTCAAGAATTGAAGGTTTAATGTTATGAGTTTTGATTCTCCAAGTTTTAATTCCAGTATGGAGAAAAATCTCAGCGGAAAAAAAATTGCTATTGTCAGGTCTCTGTGGAATAAAAATATTACTGATCTACTCTTACAATCTGCAACTAATTATCTAAAATCTACAGGTCTAAATGATGGAGATATTCTGATAAAAAATGTCCCTGGAAGTATGGAATTAGTTTATGGTTCTAATAAAATGATAGAAAAGGAAAAGGTGGACGGAGTGATAGCATTAGGATGTATTATAAAAGGTGAAACTGACCATGATCAATATATTTCAAATGCAGTTTCAAATGGCTTAGTTAGTGTTTGTTTAAAGTATAGTAAGCCGGTAATTTTTGGTGTTTTAACAACAAATAATTTAAATCAGGCAATTGATAGATGTGGAGGTAAGTACGGAGATAAAGGCCTTGAGTCGGCTAAGAGTTTGGTCTATTTGTTAAGTAATTAAAATTATACGCCTAGAAGCATATTTTGTAATAGATATGTACCAGCACCACAAAAATATCCAATCACAGCATAAAATGATATTTTTCTAAGGTACCAGAAGAAAGGTATTTTTTCAAGTCCCATTATTGCTACACCTGCTGCAGATCCTATAATAAGCGCGCTACCACCCGTTCCAGCACAATAGGCAAGAAACTGCCAAAACAATCCATCTTGAACAAAGAAACCAACACCGCCAATCTCGAGAGGATACATTCCAATTGCAGCAGCAACTAAAGGTACGTTATCAACAATTGCAGATAAAAGGCCTATTATTAAACCTATTGTATAAACACCATTTGTAGTATCAGTGCCAATTTCATTATCAAGGAATGTTGCCATCTGTCCTAACTGTCCAGCTGCCTGCAAACTGCCAACAGCAAGTAGTATACCAAGGAAAAAGAGTAAAGTTGGAACATCCATTTTTTCTAATGCATGGTATGCGGAAAAATATCTCTTGTCTTCCTTATTATCCTTCCTATGTAAAAGATCAGTTAGAAGCCATAGAAATCCTAGGCTTAACATCATTCCCATGAAAGGTGGGTAATGAGTTATTGACTTAAATACAGGCACAAAAACAAGCCCTGCTACTCCGCTGTAGAACACAATATTTCTAGTTCTGTCTGTTGTATGATGTGATACTTCCATTTTATCAGTATCTGGTCTCTGAAATGTACCCTTCACTTTAGGTGACATTATAATTAGAGGTACAATAAGACAAACTAGGCTAGGAATTATTAGTTTTGTTATGACTTCATATGTTGTTATTTGATCACCTATCCATAACATAGTTGTGGTTACATCTCCAATTGGTGACCAAGCTCCTCCCGCATTTGCTGAGATGATTATCATCCCAAGAAAAAACCATCTATCTTTTTGGTCAGCTATAAATTTTCTAGTCAAAGAAACCATAATAATTGATGTGGTGAGGTTATCAAGAAGAGCTGAGAAGAAGAATGAAACAAAACCAAGAATCCAAAATAACTTGAGTTTACTTGTCGTTTTGATTCTATCTGTTACTACCCTAAATCCTCCGTGAATATCAATTATCTCTACTATAGTCATAGCACCCATCAAAAAGAAAAGTATACTTGATATCTCTGATAAAATCTCAAATAGTTGAACTTCAGTTACATAATGTTGAATTATTTCTTTCGTTGATTTACCAACACTCTCAGTGGTTTCAATAATTTCATCTGGATAAATGTTTGTAAACTCTTCCTCAGCGTAATTTTTTATTTTATCAATTTGTACTATCTCTTCCTTACCGAAAACATATATAGTCCAACATAAAATACCAGTGATCAAAGCAATAGCAGCCTTATCTACCTTAAGTTGGTGTTCTATTGTAATACAAGCATACCCTAGAACAAAAATGACTATCATTAATTCATACATCAATCTATAATTTTATTTTCTACTATTAGTCCTGAAGAGCTTGATAAGTTAGATCCTGTAACGGACTTGCTTATGTTTTTATGTTTCAAGAATCTCAAAAGTCCTAAAAATGCAAATATAATTGCTTCTTTAAAAATAATAATACTTCTATTTGGAACGATAAATTTATGATCAAGTTTATTGTAATTACTAATTTTTTCTAATAGATGAGTATTAAATGCTCCGCCACCAGTTAATAATATTCTTGATTTTTCCTTTTCAATCGCATTATTAACTTGATAAGCTATATGATTTACAAAGGTATAAAGTATATCTTTAGGGTTAATATCAGTAAATAATGGATAATATATTTTTTCAATAAAACTAATATCGAGGCTTTTTGGTATTAAATCCTTATAGTAATCAATTTTATTTAGTGCGTTAAATAAGTTAGTGTTAAAGCTTCCAGAAATTGATAATCTTCCATCAATATCATATTCTTTATTTAACTCTCTTGAATATTTATTTAAAATTATATTTGCAGGACATATATCATATCCGATCAATTCTTTTTCATACAACCTGCTGATATTTAATATGCCTCCAATATTAATACAATAATCAAATTCATTGAATAGCTTTTTGTCTCCATATGGAACAAGTGGAGCTCCTTCTCCACCCATAATAACATCTAACTCTCTAAAATTAAATATCACTGGAATCTTTATTGAATTGTATATGATAAATGGGTTCCCTATCTGATAAGATAATTTTTTATTTGGGTTATGAAATACTGTATGACCATGGCTTGAAATTAAATCGAATTTGCTTTTTGAGCTTTTAATAAATTCACTGATATGATTTTGAATAAATTCACCTAAATCAATATCCAAAATTTTTAATGATAACGCATCAAGTTGGCTACAATTTATAAGCCTGACTTTTAATTTTTTTGGATATTCGACACTAATAGAGTTAACTAGCTCATATACCCAATTATTTTTTTTTTTATAAAATAGACAATGTGCTATATCAAGCCCATCGCAAGAGGTTCCAGACATAATACCTATGATATTATATTTTCTGTTTTCCATGCTAAAATTTATTTTTTTTTTATGATTTAAAGGATGCATCTTTGCATTTGAATAACTCATTCACTATGCGAAGGTTTACCTTTACTACTTATCTAATATACTTTTTTTTTATAACTAAAGTATCTTTATCTCAGGTTACAACCCCTTTTAGTTCTTTGATTCCAATTGGTGAGCTTTCAGATAATTCATTTTCTAATAATTTAGCAATGGGAGGGCTTGGCATAAGTAATGGCTCATACTGGCATCTGAATAATCAAAATCCCGCTGCACTAGTTTATAATAGGTTTACTACTCTCGAAATGGGTATTGCCTCAGATGTGAGACAACTTGTAAATAATAGAATTAAAGATATTTCAGGAAATGGAAATATTAATTATATGGGATTTGGGGTTCCACTACTTAAGGGAGGTAAGTGGGTTGCATCATTTGGTTTTAATCCATTTAGTAATATGAATTATAAACTATATTCTGAGGAATTAGTAAGAGGAGTGGATGGTAGTTTTACGTCAGCATTAGTAAATCATGATTATGAGGGCACTGGTGGTTTATCACAATTATATTTTTCGAATGGGTTTAAATTAAATGATGATTTCTCATTTGGTCTTAAGGGTTCATATATATTTGGAAGCTTATCGAGTAATATTTCATCTAAAGTTTCTAATAAACCTCAATTTTATTCTAACCTATTCGAAAAGTCATCATTCAATGATTTTGCTTTACAATTAGGTTTATTTTACCGAAAAGAAATATCTGAAAACAAATTTTTAAAATTTGGCTTTATATATGATTTTAATAATGCTCTTGACGCAAAAAGGTTTTCACAACTTGAAAGAAAAATTCCTAACTCTCTAACTGTATTTGTTATTGACACTTTATTGAATAATGAAATCTCGACTTTTGAAATTCCCTCAAGTATTGGATTTGGAGTATCATATGAAGTGATAGATAAAATATCAATAGGGGTTGAGATAAGAAGTCAACAATGGAATGAAAGTAGTGGTTTTATCAATGACTCAAATACACAGTATAAAAACTTATTACAACTTTCCACAGGATTTGAAATTATACCTGATGCTGAAAATGTTAATAGTTTTTTCCAAAGAGTTACATACAGAGGTGGAATATTACTAAAAAAATCGCCTTTAATTATTAACGGTAATCAGTTAAATACAACAGCTATCACCTTTGGTTTGTCTCTCCCTATCGGAACTATATCTAGAGTTAATCTTGGATTTGAAGCTGGAAAAAGAGGAAATTTGAATAAGATATCTATCAAGGAAAACTATCTGAAATTCATCATTGGTAGTACAATAAACAATATTTGGTTTATTAAGAGAAAATTTGATTAATTTTAATATTATGAAAAAATTAATTTTGGCACTATTTGTGTTGACTATGTCGTTTAATGTATTTGCTCAACCTGGCTGGAACTGGCCAGAAAATAAGGCAGAGGCTGAAGAGAAAAATGTTCTCTACACAGATTATCTTAAACAACAAAATTGTGAGGCAGCAAAAGTTCATTTAGACTGGTTAATTGAAAATGTACCAGGTCTCCATGTGTCAATTTATCAGAATGGAATCAAGATTTATAGATGTTTGATTGATAAAGAAGAAGATCCCATAATTAAGAATGAACTTATTAACACAGCATTATCGTTGTTTGATGGAAGGATTGAAAATTTTGGTAGAGAAGCCTATGTTAAGAATAGGAAAGTAACTTTTGCTTATACTTTTTACAGGTCAGATAAAAGCCAGTATGAATCTCTTTTCAATATGTTTAAAAATACATTTGAGTTGAATGGTAATAAGATCGGTAATAGCAACCTAGTTGCATATATGGATATAGTTAGAAAACATAAACTGACTTCAAAAAATATCTCAGATGATGAAGTTCTAGAAATTTATGATATGATATCTAAAACAGTGTCCTTCAAAAGATCTAATGACACTAAAAATGAGGTGAGGTACAAAAAATATCAAGATAACCTAGATAAGCTATTAACAGCTACTATAACAGTAGACTGTAATTTTGTTGAGAATACGCTTGGCCCTAAACTTTTAGAGCTCTCAGCAGAACCAGAAGATGAAATTGTACAAACGGACTATGAAACATTGACACCAGTTGATGTAACTTACTCTGACGAAGTTGTGAACTTAGCTAAGAAAATTTTTCAGTTGAGTATTACAGGCAAATGTACTTCCTCAGAGATAGCTCTGGAGGCAGCAAAAATAATGTTTACTAATGAGAAAGATTTTGCAGTTGCAAAATTTATATCAAGTAGAGAGCTGTCTGTTAAGAATTATGAAAGTGCTCTAGAGTACTCCGATGCTGCAATTGAGTCAACTGAGGATAATACACAGAAGTCTGAAATGTTCTTGAGAAAGGCTCAAGTTTATCAAGTTATTGGAAATAAAACTAAATCTAGAAATAATGCTAGAAAGTCTATCTCTCTTAACTCATCAAATTCTGATGCTTACAAGTTAATTGGTAATTTATATATGTCTTCATATGAAGATTGTAGAGAAGGTAAAAGTAGAGTTCAAGATAGATTAGTATTTATTGCTGCTTATAATATATTTAAAAGTGGAGGACTTACTTCACAGGCTAATCAAGCTAAAGATCAATTTCCCTCTATGGAGGAAATTTTTAATGAGAATATGGAGGTTGGTGAAACTCTTAATACCGGATGTTGGGTAAATGAGACTGTGACTCTGAATAAAAGGTAATGAAAAATTTTAGTTTAGATCAGTTTATATCTAGCGTACCTGTTCTCAGGCTTTTTGGAAAAAATCTAGCTCTAAATGCAGGAATTGCTTTTGTCATACAAGATTTTCTAATTCCACTTTATTCAAATTATATATTCCATATTGTTGTTGGATTATTCATATTTGGTATTTTGGCGCTGTCATATTGGTTTTTAATTTTCAAGAAGAAAAATAAAAACTTTGCTCATTTTTCCTTCCAGTTGTCTGTTGTATCTATTATTCTTTCAGTTATGATTGGTGCATTGAGCTCAGTTTCTAAAGCATTATCATCAGATGACAGGGGAATTTTAGCAACAAATGTTGACTTTGTTGCAGACCTTCAAGACAATACAAATATATATAATGAAGATTTAGAGTCATTAGGTAGAGATATATCAAAGGTTTCAAGCCAATTTTCTGAGCTTCAAGATGATCTTTCTGTTTTATCAGAACAGATCTCATCTCAATTATCAGAGGAGGGTAGTACTTTAGATGAAGAAGAGTTCCTCAATAAAATTTCTTCCCTAATTGATGAGAAGGGATTGAATAGTGATAATACTGTTCCTAATCCTTCAGATTCTGAGGAGGTGATAGAACTGAAAAAAAATCTTGACATAGCCACAGAGCTGTTGAGACAAGTCACCTTAGCAAATGTTAATCTGCAGAAAAGGGATGAGCAAAAAACAGAGTCACTAAATTCTGATAGTTTAGTGTATTATATTGGTGATCTTAAGAGTGATGTTAATGACTTAAGAAATTTTTCATTACAACTATTAGCTAATACAGCATTAGTTGATACTAGGTCTGAGTTTAATACTTTCAAAAATGAGACAAAGAAAGAGTTAGAGGATTTTAAATTATTTACCTCTAAAGAAATTCAAGACATAAAGGATTTATCCAAGGAGATATTGAATAATTATAAGAGGAGTCCAGGTAAACCAGATAATAATCTTTCCAGAGAGTTGAAAGATTTATCTAAGGCAATGGAAAAAAATAATTCTAATGTTACGACTCTTGATGAGACTTATTTGGAAGAAATTGTTGAAACCTATCAAGAGCTTGCAGAAAAGATTGAGAATAATTCTGTACAAAATGATTTGAAGGAAATAAAAGAAGAGATTGCAAATCTTTCTACAAATTCAAGAGGCACAATAGATCCTGCCGTCATGGAAAAAATTAATTCGGCTCCTGAAGGGGTAATTGATAATTCTGCTGGGTTATCTGAGTTAAAATATTACATAGTTGAGCTGATGAAAGATCAAAACGAGATAAGACAGATAGTTAAAGATCTGAGAGAGCTTCTCGAGAAAAATGAAAATGATTAATGCCTTATTTTCTCATAATATTAGCTTTCCTGTATTTCTCTTGTTCTACTGTTAATAAAACACAAGACCTTGATTTATATGATGGTCCAATAATGGAAATTAAGGATTTAAATACACTTTTTTCAGATTCAGCAAAAGCCAAGTTTAGATTAAAGTCTGATATTTATCAAGTTTTTGAGTCGGGAGAAGAGCAGTATCCTATAGGTTTATCTATGGATATTTTTTCAAAAGATTCTGACTCTATATCAGCATCATTTAAAGCTAATTTTGTTATTAAATTCGAGAATGAAAATTTTTATAAAGCAACTGGAAATGTAGTTGTCCTAAATTACACAACAAATGATGAGTTGAGAACAGAGGAGTTATTCTGGTATCCAAATGAAGAAAAGTTTGTCTCTGAAAAGTTTGTCACAATAAAGACAGGAAACGAGTTACATAAGGGTGAGGGCATGATTTCAAATCAAGATTTTTCTGATTACGAAATTTTAAAACCATCAGGAATAATTGAAGTTGATGAAAATTAAGTATTTGGTTCTTATTAGCTCTATAATGCTATTAACATATGCATCATATATAGCAATAGTTGCAAGCTATTTAGAATCATATTCTGTTTTTATGATTTGTTTTGCTCTTTTTTTTATATATAAATTAATGAGGTAAATAAGCTAAGTTGTCATTTATCTTTTTTTTATGAAGAAAGTAAATATTTAATAATAAAAAATTTAATTTTGGCATCCAATAATATCATATGGCAATTATTAGTACTTTAAGAGATAAAATGGGAAAGTTCCTAGTAGTAGTAGTAGGATTTTCTATTGCAGCCTTCGTCCTAGGAGATATCTTAGGTCCTGGCTCAACAATTGGTAATCAAAATCAGAACGTTGTTGGAGAGATAAGTGGTGAAGAAATTGACTTGATTAGATTTAATTCAGTATTTGAACAGCTATCATATAATTTTTCACTGAATAATGGCAGGTCCCCAAACTCACAGGAAATGATAAGTATTAGAGATCAAGCTTGGGAAAAATTAATTAATGATATTAGTTATAATCAAGAATATAATAAACTTGGGATATCTGTAACAGACAGAGAGTCTGTCGATATGGTGCAGGGCGATAACATTCACCCTATGATATTACAAGCTTTTACTGATCCAAATACAGGATCATTCAGTGTCGATAATGTCATTGGATACCTCCAAAATTTGTCTAGTCAACCTGTAAATCAGCAGCAGGCCTGGTTTTCATTTGAGGCGAACTTAAAACCGATGAGGTTAAGAACAAAGTATGATAATTTAATTAGCCATACAACTTTTGTAAACTCTCTTCAGTCTGAGAATGAATATTTCAATACTTCAAATACTGTAGATATATCTTATTACTATCTTCCTTTTTATAAAGTTCCTGATTCTTTATTTAAAATTTCTTCAAGTGAGATGAATAACTTCTTAAGAAAAAATAAGAATGATTATAAACAAGAAGAATCTCGATCAATGGATTTTATTTTCTTTCCATTATCACCGTCTGCAGATGATTCAACTTTTGTAGTTTCTGAAATTAACAATATCAGGTCGAGTTTAGATAATGGTGAAATAAACGATTCAACATTCGCATTATTAAATTCAGATGGTTTTAACCCATACAGAAAGTATAATGTTGATGAATTGCCTATTGAACTTGTTGGTAAAGATGTAGGCTACATTTCTGATATAGTTTACAGTAATGGAGGTATAATGATTTATAAGTTATCAGATGTTATCAATGATGAAAATTTTAAGGCTAGAGCAAAACATATCCTACTAAAATTTAATGATGGTAATAAACAAGAAGTGCGATCAGAAGCTCAAAGAATTTTATCTTTATTAAGGAATGGAAGTGACTTCGATGAGACAGCTAGGACTTACAGTGAGGACGGATCTGCTTCCTCAGGTGGTGATTTAGGATGGTTTGAGGACAATATGATGGTCAAACCTTTTCAAGATGCGGTTTTCTCAAGAACTAGGGCAGGTCTAATACCTAGGATTGTTGAGTCAGATTTTGGGTTTCACCTTATTTACGTGATGCAACCAAAAACTAAGAGGTCATATGTTGTAACCTCGATCTTCAAAGAAATTATACCTAGTGACAATACGAGAAATAATACTTATAGAAATGCTGAGATGTTTAAGATTGAGGCTCAGACTTCAAATGAGTCTTTTGAAATTTTAGCAGAGAAAAAAAATTATTCGGTTATAAATGTAGAAAATATTGATAAAAACTCATCAGCAATTTCAAGTGTTTTAGATGCTAGGAGTGTAGTTCTCTGGGCGTATGACGATCAAAGAGATATAGATGACATTTCTGACGTAATTGAATTAAATAGCGGCTATGTTGTTTCCCTCTTGAGTGATATTAAAAAGGAGGGTACGAAAAGACTTGAGGATGTTGAGGTTTCAGTTAGAAAGAGCATTATTGATCAAAAAAAGTTTGAGTATTTTGCTGAATTATTTACAGATTACAATAATCTAGATGATTTGAAAAGTTTATATGATGTTGGGGAGATAGATAATATGTCAGAATTAGATTTTAATACAAACTCTATATCAAATGTTGGATTTGCACCAGAGGCTATAGGAGTAGCTTTCTCAATGAGTGACGGAGAATTAACAAGACCTATTAAAATTGATGATGGCATAATTGTTATCCAACTTAATAATTTAATAAATTCTGATACACTACAGTCTTATTCTGAGTATGGTACAGCAATACTTCAAGCAAATAAATTCACCTCATCCCTTAAGATTGATAAGGCTATAAAAGAATTTTCCAATATAGAAGATTTAAGGTACAAATTCTTCTAGTTAATGAAGGGTTCAGAAAGTTTTAAAAAATCTCTGGATGAGGAATATAACTTTCCTGCAACTTATAATTTCAAATTTATAGTAGCTTCAGTATTAAAGAATAAAATAATAGATCTACTTCCTGAGGCGAAATGTTCAGAAAAGAAATCTAGAAATGGAAAATACACATCTTTAACTCTAACCTCAGTTATGAAAAATTCTTCTGAAATACTTTATATTTATGAAAAAGCTTCAAGAATTGATGGAGTTATTTCATTATAATTATGTGGATAGAATCAGACAACAAATTAAAAAGAGAATTTAAGTTCAAAGATTTCAATGAAGCTATCTCCTTCATTAATCGTATAGCTGTGGTTTCTGAAAAATATAATCATCATCCTGAAATATATAATGTCTATAATAAAGTTATAATTTCTTTATGCACTCATGATCAAGGCTCTGTAATAACTGATAAAGATTATGATTTAGCAAAAAAAATTGATGATATTTTATGAATAATAATGTTATAAATATTATTCCAACCCCTATAGGAAATCTAGAAGATATAACATTCAGAGCAGTAGAAATACTAAAGAAATCTGATTATATTCTTTGTGAAGATACTAGAGTATCAAAGAAATTATTAATAAAATATAATATTGATGTACCGTTGGTATCCTTTCACGCCTTCAACGAGCATAAGACTGTAAAAAAACATATTAATAAAATTCTTGATGGGAAGATAGTTTCATTAATAACTGATGCCGGAACACCATCAATTTCTGATCCAGGCTTTTTAATAGTTAGAGAGTCTATTAAAAATAATATTGAAATTAATTGCTTGCCTGGAGCAACTGCTCTGATTCCTGCGATTGTTAATTCAGGTCTTTCATCAGATAGATTTGTTTTTGAGGGATTTCTTCCTTCAAAAAAAGGGCGAAATAAAAGAATTAAAAATTTAGTAGAAGAAAAAAGATCCATTGTTATTTATGAATCTCCAAAGAGAATCTTGAGGTTATTAAATGACTTAATTAGTTTTTTTGGAGAGCATAGAAATGCTTCGATCTCAAGAGAATTATCTAAAATATATCAAGAAAATATTAGGGGTACTCTAAAAGAACTATATGATAAATTTGAAAATAAAAATGTTAAAGGTGAGTTTGTAATAGTTATAGATGGTAAAAAAAAATAAAAGAATATTTATAATTATTTTATCATTTGTTTTTTCTTTTTCCCTTAAAGCAGATGATGAGATAATGTTCTCTGTAGTAACTATTGGGCCATATGAATCTGAATTATATAGCGCGTTTGGTCATAGTGGAATTAGGTATATAGATAAAAAAAATAATATAGATCATTTTTATAATTATGGAATATTTGATTTTAATCAACCAAATTTTTATGTGAACTTTTTAAATGGTAAACTCCTTTATATGGTTGCTAAATATGACTACAGGACTGCTGAAAAATACTATATTAATGAGGATAGGTATATTAAGGAGCAAGTACTTGACCTTAATGAATCCGAGAAGATTTTATTATATAATATTTTGGAGCAGAATATAAGGCCTGAAAATAGAACATACTTATATAATTACGTCTTTGATAATTGTGCAACTAAAATTAGAGATGTTCTTGATAATGTATATGGTGAAAGTTTAAGCTTTACATCTGAACCAGAAAAAAAGTCCTTTCGTCAATTAATGGATTTATATTTAGAAAAAAATAAATGGGGAGATTTAGGAATCGATATTTGTCTTGGACCTGAAATCGACTATGATGTCTCTTTCGATGAGGAGATGTTTCTTCCAGATTATTTATTTAAAGGGATAGAAAATGCTGTTAGGGATGGGGATAAAAATATTGTATCAAAAACAAATATTATTAATTTACAAAAAGAGGATTTTCAAAGTTACTCTTTGGGACCTCATTATATTTTTCTGATTTTTTTTATAATCTCTATCTATCTATCATTTAGACAGGTTAAGTATGGAATTAAATATTTTGTTTTTGATTCTATTTACTTAATGGTTTCTGGAATAATAGGATGCCTTTTAGTCTATTTGTGGTTTTTTACAGACCATTTATCCTCATATAATTTTAATATAGTTTGGGCCATGCCCTTAAACATTATTATTTCTATTTTGATTTTAGTGAATCCTAACTCTAGCCTAGTAAAATGGTATATGTTTTTATATAGCGTGCTCTTATTTTCCCTTCTGATTTTGTGGAACTGGATCCCACAAAATTTAAATGAGATTTTATTATTTTTCATTTTAGGAATCGCCCTAAGATTATCTGTAAACTTTATTAGTTTATCTAAAATAAGATTATGATATATTCCTAATTATTAGGTCCATCTCATAACCTTTACTAATTAGGTGAGCTATGAGTTTATTTTTGTTCGGTTCTTTTAATTTTTTGTTATATAATTCTATGTTTTTCTCTAGAACATTTAAGTAAACACTTTCCTCAATACTTTCTATTCCCACACTAATCTCTTCGGAAGTTAAGCCCTTGTTTTTTAGATGAAATTTAATTTTATTTTTACCCCACCTGTTATATTTATTTTTTCCTCTAGAAAATGATTTGGAAAACCTGATATTGTTAAGAAAGTCCAATTCTATAAGCCTATTTATACAATTTTTAATTGTATCAAGGTTAAAATTTTTAGATTTTAATTTGTCTTCAACTTCTTTTTTTGATCTTTCTCTATAACCACAAAACTTCATTGCAATTTGTATTGCTTCATTTTGTGGTATACTATTTGACATAGCCCTTTCTATTCAAAATGCTTTTTAAAAATCTTATTTCATTATCATTATTAAATACTCTGAATGGAAATATAATGAACTGGACGATATTGAGTTTAAAAAGAAATCCATCATTTTGAATTTTAACTTTCTTTATCGTATCCCATTTAATTGGCATGCCCTGTTTGTTATTAATCTTCATCATAATCTGATTACTTGATATCTCATAAGATAATTTATCAAACATGTAGCTACTCTGTTCTACTTGTGTCACGCCAAAGAATTGAATTAGCCAGAAAATTAGGTATATGAATAAAGCTATTGATGCCCCTACTATCCACCACATCGATGGACTAACATAATAAATACCACATAGGGCAAGATAGATTATTAATACCCACCACTGCTCAAGTATTAAATTATAGAATCCTTTTTTAATATATTCACTTTTATTCATTTGAAATTTTTTGGTTCTAATAATCATAACTTTTTATCGATTTTTATTTTTTTGATAGTTAATTCTTTTTCAGACTTGGTAAGGGTTATTAATACTTTGTAAATATCGGTATTAGAGGAGTACTCACCAAGTATATAAATTAGATTATTTTCTGAACCTCCTCTATGAATAACCTTAAATTTATCTACCTTGCTTACATCAAAAAAATCATCTAAAACCAAAGATTGTTGGTAACTATTTCCTATATGTATTTTTTCATCTATTATTATCTGTGACTCAGTATTTAGGTAGCCTGAGATATTAATGCTATTGTTTATCTCAAATAATATTATTAGATCATCTACTGAGCTTAAAGAGGTTATAATTAGAATGGTATTAATTATTATAGATTTCATATAAAATAAATCTTTTGAAAAATAATATAAATACCTAATATTCAATAATTATTTTTACAATTATGAGTGAGAAAGTGATTCTACTTATTATGGATGGATGGGGTATTGGAGAGCAATCTAATGATTCTGCAGTATTTAAAGCAAGAACACCATTTTATGATAATTTTTTAATGAAATATCCAAATTCTAGCTTATCAGCTTCTGGTGAGGACGTTGGACTACCATCTGGCCAAATGGGTAACTCGGAGGTTGGGCATATGAATATCGGAGCGGGGCGAGTAGTTGACCAAGATTTAATTAGACTTAATAAATCATTATCAAATGATGGAATTAAAGATAAGAAGGATTTTATGTCTTCGGTAGATTATGCTATTGAAAATAATTCTACCTTTCATCTGATGGGTCTTTATTCAGATGGTGGGGTTCACTCACATTCTGACCACTTATATCTTATATTAGATTACCTTAAAAATACAGCATTATCTAAAATCAGTTTGCATCTTTTCACTGACGGGAGAGATTGTAGTCCCAATGAAAGTTATGATCAATTTGCCAGATTAATTTCTTACATAGAGGGATCAAATATTTCAATTGCATCAGTCTCGGGAAGATATTATTCCATGGATAGAGATAATAGATGGGAAAGAATAAAATTATCTTATGATGCTATGGTCAATGGTGTTGGAATTAATTCAAGGAATATTTTGTCATCAATAAAACAATCTTACAATGAAGGTATAACTGATGAATTTATAAAACCAATAGTATGTACTAAAGATGACGAGGAACCGATTTCAAAAATTAAAAATGATGATGTTGTATTTTGTTTTAACTATAGATCTGATAGGATGAGGCAGATATCAAAAGTTTTAACTCAGGAGGACAAGGACACTTTTGGCATGAAAAAGTTAAATTTAAAATACTTAACTCTAACACAATATGACCAAAGATTCAGTAACGTTTCAGTATTATATTCAAAAGAAAATATTAAAAATACTTTAGGAGAAGTTCTATCAAATAATTCTAAAAAACAATTGAGGATTGCTGAAACTGAGAAATACCCTCATGTCACATTTTTTTTCAATGGCGGCAGAGAGAAAGAATTTGATGGTGAGTCGAGAATATTATGTCCTTCACCAAAAGTTGCTACATATGACTTAAAACCGGAAATGAGCGCATATGATATTTCTAAAAAATTCATAGAAGAGGTTAAAGCTCAGTCTTTTGATTTTGCATGTCTGAATTTCGCAAATCCAGACATGGTTGGTCACACAGGTGACTTTGATGCTGCCGTCAGAGCTTGTGAAATAGTTGATATGGAAGTTTCTAAAATCGTTGAAGCTGCACGTAATAATGGGTACACTATATTATTGACAGCCGATCACGGCAATGCAGAGCTTATGAGAAATGAAGATGGTTCCCCTCACACTTATCATACTACAAACCTTGTTCCTTTTATTGTATTTTCTGAAAATAATTACTCGCCTAAAGACGGTAAGCTAGGTGATATTGCTCCAACCATACTTAAAATTATGGGGATTGATATACCAAATGAAATGTTGGGAAATATCCTTATATAAAATCTTTTTAAAATAGATATTTTATATTCGCGTTATAAACTAAAACCCAATCTTTTGAGAAATTTTGTATTAATTTTTTTATTCTTTTCTTGTGAAAAGCTTGATATCTCGGGACCTAACCATACCGGTATGGAATTCAGTACTGCTATGGAAAAGTGGGAGAATAAAAATTTTAATAACTATGAATATACTTTAGATGTATCATGCTACTGTATTTATGACGGCCCAAATAATATTGAAATCAAGAATAATAATTTATTTGAAGTTAATGGTAAGTCTGTAACATCAGAACAGTTACAGAATGAGTATTGGGATGTTAAAACAATAGAGGAGTTATTTAATATCATAGATTCGAAATTAGAAGATGATCCTTTTAGCTATTCATTGCAATTTGATGAAAATTATGGTTATCCAATCGATATATATTTTGATATGAATGAAATGATTGCAGATGAGGAAATTGGCTATACTATATCTAACTTTAAAATAAATTAATTATGAAAAATATATCCGTTCTTTTACTAACATTTTTATTTATAAGTTGTGATGATGAAGATTCTTCCACTCCATGTCAATTAAGTGAAAAAGATGAAGATATGGCTTGTATTGAAATATATCAGCCTGTTTGCGGATGTAATAACCTGACATATTCAAATTCATGTTATGCTGGGAGAGATGGTGTGACATCCTGGTCAGAAGGTGAGTGTTCGGGTTAATTTACTTGTTACTTTTGACCCTTTTTTTTACTTCTTCAAAATTTAATTTATATTGATCTCATATTTTAATTTATAAACTATAGAGAGATGAGAAAATTTTATCTAATAATCGCTACGATTTTTATTGTGGCTGCGTGTACTGCGCCTACTCAAAATACTAATATGGGAATGAGTATGGACGGTGAGCCAGATGGTCCACACACAAGTGTTGAGTGGCAGGTATGGGCTTACTCAACTGCAGCCCCGGAATTTATTGCTGAAGGTGCAGCTGTATATGATGCTCCTGGAGGTAATTTATTGAGAGAGGGAACCAATGGCTGGACTTGTGTCCCAGCTAATCCAAGAGGTATGTCTGATCCAGAAAATGGTTGGGTAGATCCACACGAGGCAATGCCTGCTTGTGGTGACGCTGAATTTTTCAAGTGGGTAGTTGCATATTTTAATGGAACTATTCCAGGAGATGTAATGGAGAAAGATGGATACGCATGGATGTTACATGGAGACATGGGTGAAGATAATACCAAGCCTATGGTATTCAATAAGGAAGATGCAGCTGAAGGGCACTGGATTGAGTCTGGACCGCACCTTATGAGAATGCCTAAGGATCCTGCTTCATTAGACGGTATGACTACGGATTTTAACTCTGGAGAGCCTTACGTTATGTTTGCTGGAACGCCTTATGCACATGTCATGTATCCAGTAGGTGACTACTATAAGTACCAGGATCAAGAATAAAATTTATTGATTTTAAATATTAAAGGGTATGTTATTCATACCTTTTTTTATTGGATTCTCTCAAGATCTAAAAAAATTGAATTGTTTTTATTTAATTTATTTTAAAATTAAATAATCTCGGAAATCCGTTGCCCTCATCCTCTGATGTGATCCAAAATGAGGATTCGTCAATAATTTTTATTGCCTCAATTTGAGCTTTTCCTACTAGGATTTTGAATTTTCTAAGTTTAGAATTATCTAAATTATTTCTTTCAAAATCTTTTATTGTATATAAAAATTGATTGCCAGCAAAATCATATCCAACTAGTGCGACAAGTTTTAATTCCTTACTATAATCAGCCCCTGTAATTAGGGAATTTACTTGGTATGAGTATAAAGGTTCTATTTCATAATCTCCAGGAATTTTTGGTAATGAATATAGCTCAGTTATGAGATCCTCTCTATCCTTTGAAAAAATAATTAATTCATCATCAACTGAAATTAGACCTTCTGAGTCGTAAGGATGTCTATTTCTACTTTCGAAATTATTTTGTCTCTTATACCTAAATTGTATTAGTCCTTTGCACTTAAAATTATTTTCTTTATCAAGTACTAGTACAGCTAGATTTTCTCTAGTCCCAAAATTATTTCCAGAGTTTGCAACATAAATATTTTCATTGTCAGCAGTGATATCTTCCCAGTCATTATTAACTCCACAGTTATTAATTGTATGTTCAGACACAATTTTTCCATCTTTATTAAATTCATATAATATTGGTTTGCCACCAGAATCATTATGTGTCAAAAAATTTTTATTGTAATATTCTAGTCCAGATGTCTCATTTATTTCTAACGGTAGAAATTGTCTTTCAATGGATACTTGTTCAATACATGAAAATAGAACAATTAAGAAAAAGATTACATAGATTTTATTCCTCATTATTGTTGAAGTTTGTTGGTATAAAAATGATTTTATTTTAATTTAAATAAAATTTATTAACTAAACACCTAAAGGCAGTTATGAAAAATTTAATTCGTGAATATCAAATTAAATGGGCAAATGGTATAGTTGAATTAGGTAAGACTAAGGGAGATATTGTTAACTCAAAAAAATTGGCAACGGATTTCATAAATTCTCTATATGATTTTAAAAATGGAACTGTTCAATTTAAACCTACAAAGGCATCTGAGTTTCAATTTAGAAATGATTTTGATTCGGCTCTTTCATATTTTATAGGTAGCAATCCAAGTTTTGCAGAGGATGCTGGTTTCGCATTAAATCCATGGGTTGATGTCGAATTTAAAAATGATAGTATCAATGTTTTTGATAATTTAGGCCTTGCAATGGGCAACTATTTTTTTACTGATCTAAAAGGTGAAAAAACTAAAGTGGAGTACTCTTTTGTTTACAGAAGGGAGGGTAAATCTCTTAAAATAATTTTACACCACTCATCTCTACCTTACAGCTCATAAAGCCGAGTGGGTGATACTGGATTCGAACCAGTGACCCCTGCCCTGTCAAGGCAGTGCTCTGAACCAACTGAGCTAATCACCCATATGTTAAAAATACTTAAAAAAGCTCACGAAAATAACACTAAATTTTACTTTAAGTAAATTTGAGTATGAATAAGAAAAATTTTTTGTTAATTATTATACTTCTCGCTGTCTCATTAGTTTCCATACTCTTTGTTCAGTTTAATTGGATTTCTGATCTTAATAAGCTCAATGAGGACAGATTTAAGCAGGATATTCAGAATGTTCTGTTCATGGTTAATGATAGGTTAGAAGAACAAGAAATTATAGCACTGACCAGAGACAACTTGCAGGCAACCTTCAAGGTAAGGAGGAGTGTCGAGAGTGGAGACTTTGAGTTAATTGAGTCTAGTTTTAATAAAAAAACACTTGACTCAACGGAGGTTCAATCAACTAAGAGCTCATTCCAGTATGACATTGAAGCTGATAACTCATCAATTAAACGACTATCACCTAAAATAAATGCTTCAATTCAGATTGAAGATATGGGGGATCTAACTCTAGACTCTTCAATGCAAGATCAAATTAATAAGATATTGGATAGGTCTGAAATGATTCAAATTATTTTAAATAAGTTATTAACAAATGATAGGACGATAAAATCAGAATTAGATATTGATTTTCTCCATAACCTTATCAAATTAAGTCTTTCTCAGATGAAACTCGATTTGAAATATGAGTTTATAATTTTTAATAATCTTGATAAAAAAATTGAATTAGCAAGTTCCGATAATCTTGAAATTTTAAATTCAGAATTTAAAATAAATTTATTTCAAAATGATTTAATTGATTCCGACTTTGATCTTTATCTGTTTTTCCCTAATCAAAGCCAGTTTATCAGAGAAAATAATTTTTTTAGTATGATATTCTCCGTTATGTTCTTAACGGTTATAGGTTTATGTTTCTACTATGTGATTTTAAAGGTTTTTGAGTTAAAGAAGCTCTCTGAAATAAAAAATGAATTTATTGATAATATGACTCACGAACTGAAAACACCAATATCAACTATATCCCTAGCATCTGAAGCACTTCTTGATAAAGAAATTAAAGACGATAATTCTAGAAAAAACTATATCAAAATTATTAATGATGAAAACAAGAGGTTAGGAGTTCAAGTAGAAAAAGTTTTAAGTATTGCACAATCTGAGAAAGAAAACTACAATATTAAATTTGAAAAAATTAGTATAAATAAAATAATTAAGGATTCAGTAGATATTAACAGTTTTAAGATAAAGAAAAGGAGCGGTGAAATCATTTTAAAACTCTGTTCCGATGAATCATTTATATATGGTAACTATGATCATTTGATAAATGTTTTTAATAATCTTCTAGATAATGCAAACAAATACTCTACTGATAAACCAATTATTAAGATCTCATCTACAAAAATTAATAATATATTGGAGGTAAAGATATCTGATAACGGGATAGGTATAAAAAATAGTAATATTGATAAAGTATTTGATAAATTTTATAGGGAGCCTCAGGGTAATATTCATAATGTAAAAGGATTTGGTTTAGGGTTATCTTATGTAAAAAATATTTTGAATAAACACAAAGCAACTATAGATGTCACAAGTAAATTAAATCATGGAACAAAATTCATAATTAACTTTAAATCATATGGTAGAAATAAATAAGGTTCTTATTGTTGAGGATGACCCCAATCTGGGTAAAATTCTTTTTGAATATTTAGAAGCAAAAAATTATAATGTCAGTCTAGCCATAGATGGTGAGGACGGTCTTGACAAATTTTTAAAATCTAGTGAATGGGATATTGTATTACTAGATGTAATGATGCCTAAAAAAGATGGTTTCTCATTAGCTAGAGATATAAGAAAAATTAATAAAAATATTCCAATAATTTTTTTGACAGCAAAATCACAGAAGGATAATATCATTAAAGCCTTTAATTTAGGCGCCGACGATTACCTGACAAAACCTTTCAGCATCGAGGAGCTTATAGCTAGAATTAAAGCAGTAATGAAGCGCGTCCTAAAAAAAGAGGAAAATATTCTACCGGATAAGTTTAAATTATCAAAGTATGAATTTTTACATAATCAAAATGTTCTTATAGATATTGATAAAAAAAAATATAAATTAACTACAAAGGAAAATGAACTTTTAAAGCTGTTCTGTGAAAATTTAAATAATAAAGTTGACCGAAATGCTGCTTTAATAAAAATTTGGGGTGATGACTCATATTACAATGCAAGAAGTATGGATGTGTACATTGCAAAATTGAGAAAATATTTAAAATTGGATCCAAAAATAGAGATCAAAACTATTCACGGTCAAGGTTTTAAATTACTTATTTTGGAGTAAATATTTGTTTTAGTGATTTTTTTTATACATTATATATAGTGAACCTTATAGCTTCAATATACATCAAAAATAATCAGGCGGTCAATATCAGATCTGGAGATTTCAGAACACTTAAAATTCATCCTGAAAGCCCTATTGATTTAATTAATAGGTTTGAAGATGCTGGCATAAAAGAAATCTATGTCGTTGATCTCGGTTCAGCAAAAATATATGAAAAAAATAATTTTAATTTGTTGGAGATGATGAGTCAGTTTAGTAAAATAAAAATTAACTATTCTGGTGGTATGCGTAATAGTGAGCAAGTCAGTAACGCTTTTATTCATGGTGCAAAAAGAGTTACGCTAGGCAGTATGCCTGTTTATGATAAGGAAATATTTTTAAATTGTTTGACCACGTTTGGTTACAGAAAAATTGTTTTGGCAGTAGATATATTAAATAAAAGTTTGAGAATAAATGGATGGAAATATCAAACTAAAATTGATCCAATTGATCATATAAAATACTTTCACAATAAAGGTCTCAAAAATATTAAGGTGACAGATATCTCCAAAGATGGAACTATGGATGGCCCCCCATTTAATCTTTACAGAAAAATTTTAAAAAAATTTCCACATATAAATTTAACTACTGGAGGTGGAATTAGAAATATGAAGGATTTAGAAAAATTAGCAGATATAGGAGTGCATAATGCTATTTTTGGAAGAGCTTTCTATGAGGGAAATCTTCTTCTTGAAGATATTAAAAAATTCATTTAATAATAGTATTGAACTTGCATTTTAAATTTTATTAATTCCCTTCTTTTACAGTTTGTTTTTTTGATTAGAAATTAGTGTAATTTTGCTTTCATGAAAACCAATATGTTAAATAAAAAACTTGGTATTATTGGAGGTGGTCAATTAGGTAAGATGCTACTTGCTGAATGTAGTAAAATGAATATTAATACCTATGTTTTAGATCCTGATCCAAACGCACCATGCAGCTCTTTAGCTAATAATTTTACATGTGGAGATTTTAATGATTTTGACACAGTCTACTCTTTTGGCATTAAATGCGATATAATAACATTTGAAATTGAGCACATTAATGTTGATGCTTTAGAGGCATTAGAGAGAGATGGAAAGAAAGTATTTCCTAAATCAAAAACCTTGAGAAAAATTCAGGATAAGGGAATTCAAAAGGATTTTTTTGTCCATCAAGGTATACCTACATCAAATTTTAAATTTTTTAAGTCGATTAATGATTTAAAAGAATCACTTAGAGTTGGGGGAGTTTCATTTCCATGTGTATGGAAAAAAACAAAATTTGGATATGACGGCTTTGGAGTTAAAGTTCTTAGATCATTACATGATTTAAATGATATTCCTGAATCAGAGATGATTATTGAAGATTTTATTTCTTTTGATAAAGAAATTAGTGTGATAGTTGCCAGAAATCAGAGTGGTGAAGTCAGATGCTTCGAGACAGTTGAGATGGAATTTAATAAATCAACAAACCAAGTTGAGTTTGTTATAAGTCCAGCGAATATTTCTGATGAGAATAATCTGAAAGCTAAAAACTTAGCAACAAAAGTTTCAGAATCTTTTGATTGTATTGGGGTATTAGCAGTAGAGATGTTTCTCGTAAACGATAAAATTTTAGTAAATGAAATAGCTCCAAGACCTCATAACAGTGGACATTACTCAATTGAGGCTTCTAAATCCTCTCAATTTCAACAGCATATAAGAGCAATTCTCAATTTAGATCTGGGTGATACAGAACACTCAGGTACTGCAATCATGTTAAATTTAGTTGGAGATGAAGGTCACGAGGGCCCTGTTTTTTATGAGAATATTGAATCAGTTTTTAATATTTCTTCAGCCAATCTCCATATTTATGGAAAAGAACAAACAAGACCAAATAGAAAAATGGGGCACGTCACGATAATTTGTGATAAATTTGAAGATGCATATGAAAAAGTTAAATATTTAAAAAAAACAATTAAGGTAAAATCAAGAAAAAATGACTAAAGTAGCAATTATAATGGGTAGCAAATCGGATTACTCAGTTATGTGTGAAGCCGAAAAAATATTGAAGGAATTTGATGTTGAATTTGTTACTAATATTATTTCAGCTCATAGGACTCCTGAGAGAATGATGGAATTTAGTAAAAATGCTCATAAAAATGATATTGGTGTTATAATTGCAGGTGCAGGCGGTGCCGCCCATTTGCCTGGTATGGTTGCGTCAAACACTCATCTCCCCGTAATTGGTGTGCCTGTGAAGTCAAGAAATTCTATTGATGGTTGGGATTCAGTTTTATCTATTTTACAGATGCCAGGCGGAGTTCCAGTTTCAACTGTAGCTCTTGATGGTGCAATGAATGCAGGTATTCTTGCTGCTCAAATTTTAGGTATTTCAGATTCTAAATTATCAGATAGAATTATAAAATTTAAAAGTGTTCTAGGTGAGAAAGTTTTGAAAGACGACTCTACTTTATAAAATATTTGAATGAATAATTCAGAACCGCATATCTCAAATGAAAATTTTCTCGAGCAAATAATCAATGATGATCTAGATAAAGGTCTAGATAGAGCTAAATTGAAATTTAGGTTCCCTCCCGAACCTAATGGATATCTTCATATAGGTCACGCTAAATCAATTTGCTTGAATTTTGGATTTGGTAATACATTCTCATCACCAGTCAATTTAAGATTTGATGATACAAATCCAGAGAAAGAGAGTATAGAATATATTAACTCAATCAAGGAAGATATAAACTGGTTAGGTTTTAAGTGGGAAAACGAATGCTTTGCCTCTGACTATTTTAATCAGCTATATGAGTGGTCTGTAGATTTAATAAAAAACAAAAAAGCTTATGTTGACTCTCAGGATCAGGAAACCATATCAGAACAACGAGGTGTCCCAACACAGCCTGGAACAGAGAGTCCTTTTAGAGATAGATCAGTGAGTGAAAATATAGATTTATTTCATAAAATGAAATTAGGAGATTTTAAACCTGGTGAATGTGTTTTAAGAGCAAAAATTGATATGTCATCTCCTAACATGCATATGAGAGATCCAGTCTTATATAGAATTATGTTAGTAAATCATCATAGGACTAGTGATAAATGGAAAATATATCCAACCTATGACTGGGCCCATGGGCAATCTGACTACATAGAGAAAATATCACATTCTTTTTGTACTCTAGAGTTTGAAGTTCATAGAGAGCTTTACGATTGGTTTCTCCAAAATATTAATGTGTCTGGTGGTAACCTTATCCCAAAGCAAAGAGAATTTGCAAGACTCAATATTTCAAATACAATAATGAGCAAAAGAAAGTTAGGTGATTTAGTAAACTTGGGATTAGTTGAGGGTTGGGATGATCCTAGAATGCCTACAATTTCAGGCCTCAGGAGAAGGGGAGTCCCTCCTAGTGCAATAATAAATTTTTGTGAGAAAATAGGTGTTTCTAAGCGTGAGAATGTTATTAACTATGCATTATTAGATTTTTGCACTAGGGAAGTTTTAAATAAGATTTCATATAGGGTTATGGTTGTATCAGACCCAATAGAGTTAGAAATATCTAACTATGAAGACATGAAATCTGAAATGCTTAAAGCTGAAAATAACCCAGAAGATGATAAATATGGTAACCGTGAGATAACTTTTTCTAAAAATTTATTTATTGAGAGGGATGATTTTAAAGAGGAGGCAAATCGAAAGTTCTTTAGATTGACAATAGGTAAGGAAGTTAGACTTAAAAACGCTTATATTATTAAAGGAGAAAGTGTAGTAAAAGATTCTGGAGGTAATATTAAGAAAATAATTTGCACCTATGATCCAAAATCAAAAAGTGGTTCTGGCTCTCCTGAGAGTTTGAGGAAGGTTAAGGGTACAATTCATTGGGTCGATAAAAATAATCATGAAAAAATTTCCATAAATATTTATGATAAGCTTTTTGATATTGAGACTCCTGATGATATTGACTCTAGTGAATACAAAAGTCAGATTAACAAAAATTCTTTCATGGTAGTAAAAAATGCATGTGCAGAGTCTAGTATTAAAAATGCGGAATTTGATAAATATTATCAATTTCAGAGGAAGGGATATTTCAAATTGGATAGCAAAAATTCAAAAAAAATATTCAATAGAACAGTTACGTTAAGGGATAATACCAGATACTGAGGTAACATTTTCTCATTTTTTTAGTATAACACAATAGTTAAATAATAAATATGGATACAAAAAAGATAGAACTCATAGGCGATAACCATGAAATTTTTTCCTTAGAAACACCTCTTAGAAAGGATGCATTTGTTAAGTCTAACAATGAGAAAATAAAAAACATAGAGAAACATTTTACTAAGATAATAGATGAGTTAGGTCTTGATCTTAATGATGACAGTATTAGTGGAACTCCATACAGAGTAGCTAAGATGTATGTTAAAGAAATCTTTAGCGGTTTAGATCCTGAAAATAAACCTAGGATATCACTATTTGACAATAAGTACAACTATAATAAAATGCTTATTGAGAAAAACATTGATCTTAATTCTACATGCGAACACCATTTCTTGCCGATTACTGGAAAGGCACATGTTTCTTACATTTCAAGTGGTAAGGTAATTGGGTTATCAAAATTAAATAGGATTGTTCAGTATTATTCACACAGACCTCAGGTCCAAGAGAGGCTGACTACTCAAATTTATAATGAGTTAAAGGATATTTTAGATACAGATAGTGTCATGGTAGTCATTGAAGCTAAACATATGTGCGTTTCGGCTAGAGGTATTAAAGATTACTCAAGTTCTACAGTAACTGAAATGTACGGTGGAGATTTTAATATCTACAACAAGAGAGACGAATTCTACAAGCTCTTAAACTCTGTAAAAATTTAGTTAATATAATCTTCCAGATAACTATATCTTTTCAATAGTTTTCCATCTTTAGTAATAGTAGCCCTTTCGATAACAGGTTCATCTTCTTTTAGTAGAAGTGGGAAAACTTCACTCGTTAGTTTTTGTCCAAAGTATTCTGATGAATCCCTAGGTAACTCAGATGCTAGGTTATCTATCGACATCATTGTAATGCCCTCTTCAGAACTAAATGCTTTTTTAATTTTCTTCTCTTTAAGACAGTAGTCAAAGAAAGGCTCCTCAATTGATGATGCAAATTTTGTGCATGGAATAGATCCATTTATATCACAAGTTATGTCTCCAATAACTCTAATTTTAAAATTTTTATCGAGTTGATTTTCTTCAAATAATCTAGGTGAATTTGAATTCCAATAAGTCCCGTTAATTAGTATATCTGTCTCAGATATAAATTTTTTAAATGTAGAAATATAATCTTTAGGGTTACTATAGAAATGACTCCTATTAAATTCTTTCTTGTTTTTATGTTCATAGTAGTTAGAAGAGCCTGCAACAGTGTATGTTGGTATTTTGAACTTTTTCTTTAAAAAATCTTGAATACTGATTTTTTTAATTTTAAATGATTTTAGTAGCTCTTCAGATCCTTTTGATACCTGTCCAGTTCCAGTCAATAAAACCTTAAATGGTTCTCTAATTTTTAATTTTCTGTTCTGATTATATAATTTTTTTACGCTATGAAATTTATTTAGTCTTTTTAATTTAAAATTTCCATTTTTTATTCCATATCCCATTAAAGAATTGTAGGCCCCTGCTATACCGGCATGCTTTCCAAAGGCAATTACCCTTCTATTATTTTTTGTGAGACACTCATAATCTATCAACTTAATTTTTTTATTTATTATCTTACGAAGTAAAATTCTGTTGTGCCTCTGCTTTTTAATTGTATGTGAAAAGATTAGGTAAGTCTTATTTTTTAATAATTTATTTGTTGGTATTTCTTTAATTCCAATTATTACATCACAATGATTTAGATTTTTACATACCTCGACATCTTTGCTTAAATATTCCTCATCAGAGAAACATCTTATGTTACTTTCCTGAATACTGACACTGAAGTCTTTTGAGTCATTTAATTTTTTTGACTGTGATGGTGTTATTGGACTTCTGCTGTCAAATGGTTTTTTATATTCTTTAATTACTCCAATTTTAATCATTTATCAGTTTAAGGCTGTTGTTTATTCTTTTGATAATTATATCATTTTTGATAATATTAATTAGCGAGAAGAGATCAACCCCGCTTAATTTTCCTGAAATACATAGTCTTAGTGCTTTCATCCCATCTCCAATCTTTATTTCTCTCTTTTTCATATCTTCCATGTAGTAATTTTTAATCATATCAATACTTTCATTTTTCTTATAATAATCCATAAAAAGTATCAATAATTCATTTATATTATTATCAAAATTTAACCTACTAAGGTTTTCTTTAAACTCCTGAATATTATACTCAAGTGATAAATTTATCTCCTCAATTATATCTTTTCTAAATGTTACTCTCTCTCTAACAATTTTTAGTAAATCTTTAACTTTATTAGTTTCGATAATTTCTTGAAAATTTTTTAATATGTCGTCTGTGAGCTTTTGTGTAATGTTTTTATCTGATATTTTTTTTATATGTTCTACATTGAACCATTTTGCTTTTTCAAAATCATATTTTGCTCCACTTTTTATAATTCTACTTATATCAAATTTTTCAATCAATTCATTTAAATTGAATATCTCATCTTCATTTCCAGGGTTCCACCCTATCATAGATATAAAATTTATAAATGCACCTTTTTCAAATCCAATTTCTTTAAAACCATTATAGATTATATTTTCATTTTCTATCCATTCTATTGGATAAATTGGTATGCCAAATTTTTCCCCATCCCTCTTGCTTAGTTTTCCCTTACCACTTGGTTTTAATATTAGTGGTAAATGTGCGAAACTTGGTTTTTTCCAATTAAAAGCATCGTATAACTGCCAGTGTAGAGCAAGTGAAGGTAGCCACTCTTCACCCCTTACAACATCTGAAATTTCCATCAGGTGGTCATCAATTACATTGGCGAGGTGGTAGGTAGGCATCCCATCATTTTTAAAAATGATTTTGTCGTCTTGTAATTTTAAGTCAATATTAATGTTTCCTCTTATTTTATCTTTAATTTGGATTGAGCTTTTTTCTGATTTTTTATCGTAAGATTTAAATCTTATAACATATTTATTTTCCTCAACATATTTTTTATTTGTATCAGCATCTAATGATAATGAATTTTTGAATCTTTCTCTATTTTCCCAATTATATATGAAGGTCTCTCCCTTTTGTTCACTTTCTTTTCTTGCTTTATCAAGACTTTCTGTGCTATCGAATGCGTAGTAAGCAGTATTATTTTCTATTAATTTATTAACATACTTTTTATATAATTCTTTTCTTTCGGACTGCCTGTAAGGACCATACTCCCCTGGGGAGAAAGGGCTCTCATCTGGTAAAATACCACACCACTCTAGAGATTCATAAATATGTTTTTCTGCATCCTTATTAAATCTTTTTTGATCTGTGTCCTCAATTCGTAGAATGAATTTTCCTTGCTCTTTTTTTGAAATTAAGTAGTTGTAGAGTGCGGTCCTTAACCCTCCGATATGTAATGGACCAGTAGGACTTGGTGCAAATCGTAATCTTTTCTCTGGCATTTATTTTTTTATAGCGATACAAGAAATCTCTACATTCACATCTAAAGGTAATTTCGAAACTTCAACTGTCTCTCTAGCAGGTGGTATGCTACTACTAAAATATGTGCCATACTCTTTGTTTACAGCTCCAAAATTTTCCATGCTTTTCAAAAAAATAGAAGTTTTAACAATGTCTTCCATATCAAAACCACCTTCTTTTAATACGGCTTTGATGTTTTCCATCACTTGCCTTGTCTCATCTTTTATTCCGCTACCAATCAAATTTCCGTCTTCTGGATTTAATGGTATCTGACCAGAAACAAAAATCATATTTTCGAACTGAATTGCCTGGTTATATGGTCCTATTGGTTCTGGAGCACTTGATGTTAAAATTGCTTTTTTCATAATAATATTGTTTGATACAATATACTTTTTTATTTCTTCTCTAAAAAATTTTCAGCTAACATACATCTAGCGCTACCCCCTCCAAGGGTCTCAATTGTATCTAAGTTACTATATATTATCTTATTAAATGACTCAATTAACTCTACCTGACTTAATTGTAAACTTTTGTATGCACATTTGCTCATTACCAATAATTTTTCATCTTTTTTATTTTTAACCTGTAACATATTTCCCGCAAAATTATTTAACTGATCTTCTGATATCTCAATGATTTTTTTTCCGGAGTCTATTAAGGAATTAACCACCATATTTCTATCTATCTTGTCATCAATAGAATCCAGGCATATTATCGCATAATCTTCGGCGATGTTCATTATCACATTTGTGTGATAAATTAATTGTCTTCTATTATTGATTGATTGATATGAGCTGAATAGTTTTTTCTGGAATCCCAAATTATCACAGACGATTTCGATTAGAGTTTTATCAGTTCTTTCTGATATTGATGCGTAGCATATCTTATTTTTTCTATCAAAGACCATGCTACCCGTTCCTTCTAGAAATTTATTTTCTTTTTCATATGATGTTAGGTCAATAATGTTTTTAACACTATATCTTTTCTGTAGATCTGTGATTATATCTTCTCTTCTCTCCTTTCTTCTATTTTTTGAAAACATTGGGTATAAATATAAGCTCCCATCTGTGTGAAGAGAAAACCAGTTATTAGGAAAAATACTGTCAGTCGTTATAATGCCCTCCTTATCATCGTAAATATCTATATCGACATTATTTTCATTTAATATCTTTACTAGTTGATTAAACTCTGTTACTGATTTTTTTTTAATTTGTATTTGTGATAACTTATCTATTCTCTTCTGAAAGAAATTACTTCCCGCTGTCTCAACGTTATAATTGAAATGTTTAGGTCTTATCATAATTAGATTAGATGTAGTGTGAATCATTCTTTTTTTTATTTTTTTTTAATAATATATACCTTTAAATTGTCTATTTATGTATTTTTTACTACTGTATCCTTTTGTGTATCCTTCCTATATCCTATAAGGTTACCCCTTTTAAATAGTGTTTTCTGTTTCTTCTTCTCAGTCTTCGTGTCTTTGTTGATGTTCAAATTATATAATTTATCAATGTAGTCTTCTTCATTCATGTAAGTATAAGTTCTTTTAGTTTTCTTAATTGAACTATGACCGATTATAGATGATATTAAATAAATATTCTTTGTTTTTTTATAAGTTTTCATAACAAAAGTGTTAATCGCATCAGAATATTTTTTGCTTGTGTCAACGTTACTATCTTTTAGAAGCTTATAAAACTCTTTTGACATATTCTTCTTAGACTTAATCAGTTTAAAAACATAATTTTCGTCTTTCTTCCTTTTTCCTAATAATTTTCTTATCTCTTTCTTAAAAGGAATTATATATTTTTTGTTACCATATCTAATGTCAAGAAAGTATATCTTATCTTTATTCCTCTTAATATTTTCCCATTTTAGCTGCTCAATTATCTTTAATTTGGTGCCTGTGTAACATGAAAACAGAAATGGATTTTTTAAGATATTTTTTTGTGTGTTTGAGCTCTTAATTTTCTCAATTTCACGATCGTAAAACACTTTTACAGATTTTTTTTCGTCTATGTAAGTTATACCCCGGGCTTTTGGATATTTACAAAGTTTTAATTTATTGAGGTTTATAAGGACGCTTTTAAAGTTGTTCCAGTACTTTGAGGCTGTGCTTCCTTTAATATCTTTTGACTGGATCCTTTCCTCTATCTTGTTTTTTAATGATTCTAATAGTTTTTGATTTATTTTTTTTATGCTTATAGTTTCTACTTGCTCATCTATTGTTTTTATAAAATTAAATACAGCATTCGTATTATGAATATTCGAAAATTTGTAGAATAAGTTTTTAAACTGGTATGTTTTGGGTTCTTCAAGTTTAATAGATGACCTATTATTTTCTAAATCATCTTTAGCCCTTCGAACAATTTCTTTACAACTAACTCTTACCTCTTCATTATGAATTTTTTGAATATCATTTTGAGGATTAATCCACTCCCAAAGTTTTAAACTTTCAACTTTTGCCTTGTTTTGATTTATTCTGTACCTGAGGTATAGGCTATACTTTGTTTTACTATAGTTCTTTCTCTTCCAGAGCTGAATTACCATAATGTATCCTATGTTGTATCCTATAAAGTGATGTAAATATATATTAAATTTTAATTATGAATATGTTTTATTGCTTTCTTTTTATTGGTAAAGTAGAACATCTAAATAATCCACCAAATTTAGATATTTCTCTGTAGTATATTTTTTCAGTTATAATTTTATGGTCTTTTAAAATATTATTTAATCTAGTAAACGTTGGGTCTGAAACTACAATTTCCTCATTTATTGAAAAGATATTTGAATTTCCTTCATACATTTCCTTCTTATCAATAAATATTAAATTTTGCTTCCCAAAAATTTTGATAATTTTTTTTATGTCATCAATATTTTCAAATCCTTCTTCATATATTATTATTTTATCTTTGCCAACAGGTTGCATCGCACAGTCTAGATGAAGGATACTTTCATAGGGGTTTGTATCATCTTTAATCATTTCAAACCCTATTACCTCTTTATTAGGAAAGTGATTTTGAAAATATTTAATACTTTCTGATGTTGTCCTCGATACCTTTAAATTACTATTACTGTAGCCTATAAATAAAAACTCATTGTGAACTATCACATCTCCTCCCTCTACCTTTATTAAGTTTGGTAGCATAATTTTCTCTTCTCCGTCTAGATTATCGATAAAGTATTTGATTCCGTCTTTCTCAGTATTCCTTTGCTCAATAATCTCAGATATAAAAAGTTTATTATCAATTACGAATCCAATATCTCTTGTGAATATTTGATTTAAATTTTGGATAATATTTGGTCTTAAGACTTCAACATTATAATTTGTTAAAACCTCACAAAATTTTTCAATCTCTTCTACACAACTTTCTTGAGTTGGGAAAGTGTTATTTAATATATTTTCTCTTGTTTTAGGGTCAATACAATCCTCCAGAGACTGTTTTTGAACCATTTCATTAGCAACACCTAATATAACAGAGACTAACTGATCGGTCTCATTTTTTATGTTTAAACTCATTAAATTTTATTACTTAACTATTAAACTAATTTTAGTGTATTTCTTTGGTGCAATAATACCATTTAGTACCTCAAATTTTAATTCATTTAAACTATTTCCTTTAGTTCTTACTGCAATTGTATGTTTTGAATTAGGGTATATTGTAATAATATCACTGTTAGTCTCAAAAGTGAAATCACTTAAGTTTTTTAAGAAAAATGGGGCATCAGATATGTTTTCTATTTCAATTTTTTTTATTGATGATTCACCATCCTCAGAGTAACTTAAATTTAAATTGTTGACATTATTAATAACCAAACATTTTTCAATTAGAGGTTTTAAATATTCTTCTTTCCCAATCAACATTTCATTATAGAAAACTGCAGTTCTACCCTCAAATAGAGCTTCTTTTATGCTCTTTTTATCTTTACTTTTAGCAAATACCATTGTGATTGGTCGGTGACCGGGTAGATTTTTATTTTCTGACTCGTTGTCATCTGGAACCTTAAATAGCCAGTCAATCAGACCATGGATATCAGATGTTCCCATTATAGTAAGATTATGTTTAAGAGCTATATCCAATGCCTCCTCAGAATAGTATAGCTCATTGACAACCTCTATTCCATGTAACAAATTTTTATCAATTAGATATCTATGAAAGTCATCTAGTTTGGCAATTCCATCACTTCTTTGTGCTGGCCAACCTGGATGGTTCCAAAAAACAAATGCATTTTGTTTATTTGCCTCCTCAATCCCTTTCAGTGAATCGTCCGGATGTAATAACTTATTAGCATCGTCTAGGAAAATTGCATTTATATGGCCAGGTGGCATAGACCTTGTAATTTCTTGCCCGTTAATAATAATTAATTTTTTATCAACTGTTTTATTAATCCTATCGGTAAAATCTTTTGCGACTATGTATACTCTATTTCTATCTGGATTTGGGACATCTTTTGAAAATGGTTGATACTCTAAATGATCAGTTAATGAAATTGCATCTAGTCCATCTTTTACTGCTTCCTCTACTCTTATGGTGGGCCAAACCAGTCCATCTGAGAAAACAGTATGCTGGTGGAAATCGGTTAATAGTGTTTTGTAGTTATCGAGATCAGGAAAAAATAACTTTCTCTCATATTTTTTTTTAGTTTGTGCGTATAATGTGATATTGAAAAGAAAAAAAATAATCAATAGAAATACTTCTTTGATTTTTATCATTTTAAGTATTGGTTAGGTTATATTGTTGATAAATATATGAGTATTATTTTAAAATCATGAGAACATTCTATTTTTTGATTTTGATTTTTATGATGTCAAATTGTACATCAACAAGGTATCTAGTTTCTGATACGGGATTCCCAAAAGCTCCAGACTATAATTATATTAAAAATTGGATTTCTTCCCCTAAAAAGGAAATTCCTTTGCCTTTAAATTATATTGACTCATTAAAAAGCTTTAAATCTCAAGTCGATGTTTTTTACATATATCCAACAGTCTATTATGGAGGGTATAATGGTAATTTTTGGAATTCCAATCCAGAAAATTTTAATCATCAAAATAGAGTTGACGCTCTTGCGTTAAAAAATCAAGCTAGTGTATTTTCTGGACTGACAAATGTTTATACACCCCTATATAGACAACTTTTTTATGATGGTTTAGTTTATCATAGTACTAACGAGTTATTAACGGAGATAGCTTTAGATCAAAAGCTAAAAGATAATTTTAAGTACTATAAAGATCTAATTTATTCTAATAAATCATTAGAGTTCTTTTCATTTGAAAATAATAAATTAAAGTCGTATGCTAAGGAATCTTTTGATGTTGCATATAATGATATCAAAAGAGCTTTCCTCACATACTTGAACCAAGAAAATAAAGGAAAAAAAATAATAATTGCAGCACACAGTCAGGGCACACTACATGCCGCAAGGTTAATTGAGGAGCTCATTCTACCAGACAGAAAATTAAGAGATAATTTATTATTAGCATATCTTATTGGTATGCCAGTCGCTAGTAGCTTCAAAAATTTTCCAGTTTGTGAGAATCCACTGCAATTAAATTGTTTTGTTTCTTGGAACACACACGGTAATAATTTTTATCCTTATGATAATGAAGTTTACAAAAAAGTAGTAGCTAATAACCCTATATCTTTTACATCTGATAAACAAATTACGAAATTGGAAGACCACAAAGGAATTTTAATGCCAAGTTTCTTTCAGATGTTCAAATATCAAGTTCTAAAGCGCCCAATTGGTCCATTAAAAATAAAAAATGAAAGTAAAATTAAAGCTAAGTCAGACAAAGGCTCACTACAATTAATTGAACTTAATATTCCATGGGTAAAAATATTTGAGAAGGAAAGTTTTCATGCTGGAGACTACAATTTTTTTTGGTTAAATATCAGAGAAAATTTATCAGATAGACTAACAAATTATTTTAATAAATAATTTTTTTCGTTTTAGTTAAATAACCTTTTTTTATTGTATTTAATTTGTGAATTGTAATACTGTGATTCGGTTTTAATATTTTTTAGTCTTGAAATATTAAAAAAATTAGGAATTTTTTTATCGGATGTGATAATATCCTTTACTAATTCTCCAAGTCCAGGTCCTAGCTTAAATCCATGACCAGAGCTCCCAGAAAGAATTAATACATTATCATTATCTTCATGATAGTTAATAATATAATTGCCATCCAAACTATTCTCGTACTGGCATACTCTGGTTTCAGCTATTGGTAATCTATGTAACCTAGGAAATCTATAATAAAAATATTTTTTTGTTCTTTCAACCAGGTGAGTCAAAGGAATTCTATCGTCTTTGTCAGGATCGAAAATTGTTGATCTTTCATCATATGCAATTTTGAAGCCTTTGTTTAAATGGAATGGGATACCGTAGTATGATGGATTATTTTCATTTAAATCCAGCCAACATGGGATATTACTTAAATTATAATTATTAGCATTATTATTAGGTACAGAGAAATAATAAACTTCCTGTCTTGATATATATGTCTTAGACCCCAACATTTTAGGAAATAAAATTCTATTCCAAGGCCCACATGCTATCACAAATTTATCGGCATTAATTACTTTGTCATTGAAAGTAAATGACTCTTTATTATTTAATTTATCTTCAAAAACTTTGACTTTTCCAAGGTAAAACTTGCCACCCTCACTCTGATATTTTCTTACTACATTCTTACAGCATCTACTCGCCATAAGGGCCCCTGCCTTTTTCTCAAAATAAATTTCATTAATATCATCAAAATTAATCTCTGGATATTTCTTTTTCGCATCTTTTTTCTCGATTTGAACTAAGCTATGTCCTCTGCTCTCAATATGTTTTTTCGAGTTCTTGATATAATTGCTATCATTTTGACTAACCATCCACAGCATTCCGCATTCATTATAAAGCTCTCTTTCGCTCTCATCTGTTAGTTCCTGCCAAAAATTAAATGAGTTATTAGTCAACTCTGTATAAATCTCATCGTACCCATATGCCAGCCTTATTATACGTGATGCACCACCAGAACCTGATCTTGAATTACCTGCTCCCCACATGTCATAGAGCTCAACATCACACCCCTCTTTATTTAGGAAGTAAGCTGTACAAGCTCCCCAAATTCCTGATCCGATAACTGCTACTTTCATTATTTAGTAATTAACATTATAGTTTTTATAAATATAGATTTATTATTTTTAACAATGAGAAATTCATTAATAAAACAGGGATATTTTGGAATTTTCATTTTCATTCTATTATGTTTTTTCTCAATGGTTTATTATCCGGGCGGTACTATAATAGAATCAGATACCGTTGGCTACCTTTTCTTCTATAATTTCCTAAGTAATTTAGGTGAATGGACTGCCAAAAATGGAGAGTCAAATTTTCTTTCAGCTTATTTATTTAATGTCTCAATGCTAGTTTTAGCATTATCATACTCTATTTTCTACTATAAATTTTTAAGAATTCTTATAAACAAAAGTGAAAGTACTTTACTTCAAACCCTGTTGATATTAACTATTTCACTTTCACTTATTGGATTTGTGTTTGTCGCTATTTTTTCATCTGACCCTAGTACATTTTCGCTTCATATACTTTTTGTGAAGATCGGCTTTTATTCTCTTTTTATTCATTGCATTATCCAAGCTATATTTATACAATCCATAAAATTATCATCTAAAATTTTATTTATCTCAACTCTTTCTTTCACACTTATCATGTTTTTGTTTGTTCTTATGATGGAATTTGGACCAAATCCTTTCAGTGATAACAGATCACTATTTATTCAAGTAACTTCCCAGAAAGTTATTGTCACAAGTATCTTGATATATTACTTTATCCAAGTAAGAGAGGCTCTAAAAATTGGAAATTCTAATTAGAAACTTTTTTTATAATTCTTCTTAACTCTGACTCTGAGAAACTATTGTTAACATAACACGAGGAGTGATATTCATATATATTTTCATCTCTATTAAACGTATCAATATTATCTGATCTTAGTTTTAATCCAGGCATAACTGATATTCTATTATGTCCTTTAATAGCTAACTCTTTGATGAGGTCTTTACCTTTTATTGCGCTTGTTTCTTTTCCACTAGTTAATATTCTATCAAATCCAAGATCAATTATCTTCTCCATTGAGATAAACGAATCTTTTGCTAAATCGAAGGCCATATGAAAGGTCTTTGACATTCCCTCAGATTCTTTAATTAGCTTCTTGCAATTACTTATATCGATTCCATTCTCACTGTTAAGTATTCCAAAAACTATACCCTTACAACCATATTCCTTACAGAAGGATATGTAGTTAATCATATTTTGAATTTCTTTATTACTGTATGAAAAGTTACCGGGCCTGGGTCTTACGATAGGATAAATTGGTATCCCTTTAGATGTAGCATATATTATGTCTTCTTTCTCAGGACTTATTCCCCCAACATCTTTACTTGCACACAATTCAATCCTGGAGATATTGTATTTGATAGCTTTATTAAAATCTTTTAAATTAAAAGTACAGACTTCAAGGTTTTGGTTCAATTTATTCCTTGTATTTTGTATAATATATTTTGAGAAAAACTTTGTCTTTATCTATTACAAGGTTATCAAAAGTGTTAGGTAATTCTGGATAAGTTATCAATTCATTTGCGGTTAAATTACCCATAGCTAATTCTTGGAAGAAAACTGTTGACTCTCCTTTGTAGGAGAATGATACAATACTATCAAGAGGGTGCTCTGCTGCATCTGACTCATCTGAGTAGTACGCATTATCTCTCATAACCACGTTCTCTTCAGGGTTTGATATAATTCCAATTGGATTAAGATTATTATTTCTTAATATATAGTATAGGGCCTTTGATGGAGGTGAAAAATTATCTATTTCATCAATAGGTCCGGTGACTAATTCAACTTTATTGAGTACAATATTTTTTGCTGAATCCAAAAAGTTATAATAATTTTTTAAATCGATCACTGGATAAATTCCTGTAGCTGGGTGCCAATAAATTTTATCTTGAAAATCAAATTTCTCATTTGAATTGTATGAGTCAAGAAACGATAATTCAGATGCGGAACGATCGATATCATAATAACTGTATTTTTTTGTGATAGGTGAGTTAAACCTAAAGATGTACTGTAAGGAATCTTCTACAGGACTGAATAATCCATTTTCCTCAGGATTATTAAAATATAAGATAAGTTTTGAGTCGTCATCGTCGAGATTAAAACTTACTAACTGTGAATTATTTTCACCTGGAACAAATGCAAGACCTCTCATTCTATCAACCAATTCAGCGACAGGTACATCGTTAACAATCTGATTTAACATAAACCTCCCATAGAAATCTTTTATAGGTATTCTTAACACAGTATCCATATTAAAGGTCTTAAACCTTGTAAATCCAATATCGCCAATGGGTGGGCTAACCTCAACGTACCTTGAGGAGGTATATAATGCAGATGAGAATAAAGTATCTTGTATTTGTGATACAGTTATCTCCTGTTCGCTAAAAATATCTTCGCCGTAAACCTTAGAATATTTTAGGTAAAGAACTGCAGAGTCAAGTATTGAAGATTGATTTGGAAAGTAATAATTTTCGGAAACTTCTCCAGGAAGGGGTGGAACTTCACTGCCTGGTTGATATGAAAGTTGAGCATAAGAAATTGATTTAACATCCCCAAAGTTTGGGTTAGAGTATTTACCAAAATAAACATCTCCCTCGTCTGTCCTTACACTATCTAAATATATATTTGAGATATTCAAAGGTACATTAACATAATGTACTCTTATCTTGTTTTTTTGTCCAGACAGGAGTTCATCTATACCTATCTCATTAGATTCGTCACAAGATAGATTAAGAAATGATAAAATTATTATTACTCTAGTTAAGAATTTCATTATATAGTTTATAATGTGACTCTACAGACTTTTCATCATTAAGGATTGTATGTAATTTCTTTTTTGGAGAAATTTCTGAAAGAACCTTTTCAACTTTTTTACTGAGTTCATCTTTTGGCCTTATGACTGCGTCAGAAAATTCAGAAGCTATTTTAAGTAGGCCAGAATAATCTAGAGGCTCTAGTGATTTAGTCATTTTTTCATCTATTTCTTCATCTTCAAGAATTTTTTTGATCATATTTTTGTCAAGCTCTTCTTTAAACTCATTTGTATAAAGTGAATAAATACATTTAGTGTTTTCGAAAAGATGAGACTCGGAGAAAGCAGATTTAATTAGCATCGGTACTAGAGAACTCATCCAGTCATTGCAATGAATTATATCTGGTGACCAGCCTAACTTGATTACTGTCTCGAGGACACCTCTACAGAAAAATAATATTCTCTCGTCATTATCTTTATGGAATTTTCCACTCTTATTCTTAAAAACTGTTTTTCTCTTAAAATAATCTTCGTTATCAATAAAGTAAACTTGCAGCTTTGCAGCCGGAATTGAGGCAACTTTTATTATTAGAGGTTTATCGTCATCGCCAATAGTGATATTCAAACCAGAAAGTCTGACAACTTCATGTAGTCTATTTTTTCTCTCATTAATTAAACCAAACCTAGGTACTAAAATTCTTATTTCTATATCCTTCTTCTGCATCTCCTGTGGCAACATTCTCACAATCTCTGATACATAGGTATCGTTAAGAAATGGTTTTATTTCCGAGGCAACATATAATACTCTAAAACTTTTAGCCATTTTTTTCGGTGATTTATAATTAATTGAACCACAAATTTAAATAAAATAAGTCATTTATCAATTTTATAATTTAATCATTAGAATTTGGTTAGAATGATAATTAATAAGAATTAAATTTGTTTTAAAAAAAATAAACATTGAAAACGAGAAATATCATTGTTAATACCGTAGTTTCTCTAGTCTTAGGGCTTTTCCTTCTATATATTGTATTTAACAATATTGACTTAAATCTTTTTCTTGAGAGGTTAGATAATTTAGATTACTCTTGGATCTATTTGTCGATGTTTATTTCAATTTTTGAACACGTTGTAAGAGGTTACAGGTGGAACTTATTGATGCAAACAAAGCAAACAAACCTTTCAACATACATTACCACTCACATATTAATTGTGTCTTATTTCTTTGCCTTGTTCATACCTAGATTTAATGATTTTGTTAGATGCTATCTCATATCAAAAACCAATGATATAAAGGTAAGCTCATCCCTAGGAACCGTAGTGTCTGAGAGAATCTTTGATTTAATATCATTGTTAATAATTTCTTTACTATTCTTTATTATAGAATTTGATTTGTTTACAAACTTCTTTTCAACATATATTTTAACTAACATATCATTTGATGTTTATTACTTAATCATATTCTTTTTTGTTATTGCAGTAATTATTTCATTTTTATATTATTTGAATAAAAAATCAGATACTTTCTCATCCAAATTTTCTGAATTTAAAAAAGGTGTTCTTTCTGTTAACAAGTACTATAAGAATAAAAATTTTCTGCTTTCGACTTTAATCCTCTGGATAATTTATTTCTTAATGGGTTATGTAATCTTTTTTTCATTAGAGGAGACAAGTAGTTTAGCAATAAGCTCTGGCATTGCAGTATTAGTTGCGGGATCGCTCGGGATGGTTGTTCCTGTAAATGCCGGAATTGGTGCGTATCATTTCCTTGTAGCTTCAATTCTAATAAGCTATAACATAAATTATGAGACTGGATTATTTTTTGCTACTATTCTTCACACCTCCCAGATTATATGTCTGGCTCTACTTGGAATAGTAAGCTCTCTAATTTTATTTTTTAAGATAAGGTCTAATGGATAAAAAAATATTGACCTGGGACACTTTAGGAAGAATTTTAGAATTACTTAACAAACAGAAAATTGTTTTTACAAATGGTTGTTTTGATATTTTGCATCCTGGCCATATACATATTTTAGATCAAGCAAAATCTTACGGAGATATATTAATTGTCGGTCTGAATTCTGATAATTCAATTAAAAGATTGAAGGGTTCTTCAAGGCCAAAGGTCTTTCAAAAAGACAGATTGAAGATATTATCCTCTATAAAGTTTGTAGATTATGTAGTACTCTTTGAGGAAGAGACTCCATTAAAATTAATTGAGAAAATAAAACCAAATTTCCTTGTAAAAGGTGGTGATTATACTCTAGAAGATATTGTTGGTAGAGAATTTGTCGAAAAGAATGGCGGTCAAGTAAAAATTATTAAATTATTAGAAGGCCATTCTTCATCTTCACTCATTGATAAATTTGAAAATTAATTTATTTGATTTTACCCTTTTTATTTTAGATTTGAAGTCCTTTCAACTATTATGGATAGAAATTTTATAAATGTTATTAATGATCATCTCTCAATTTCATTGAAGAAGGTTAATATTATTGATGTAAAGAAATCATTTACAATTGATAATTATTATGATATAGACAACACAATAATCTATCCAATATCAGGTAAGTTTAGATATGGAAAATATAAGAAGTTGTTATATAACGACTCTGCTTTATTTATTCCGGCCCATAATACAGTTTCCCTTTCTTTCGGGTCAGAAAGAACAAGAACATTAGCATATGAAGATTTTATTGATCAGAAGAGAAAATATTTACGAGAAAATAGAAATACAAATTCTAAATCGGATAAGTATCTCATACTCAATTTAGATGCAAAGGCATACGATCTTGTTAATATATTTCATAGTAAAAACCTGGGAGTATCTACTATTGAAAATAATAAACCTTTTGTCTACCTGCTAAAAAGTATAATAAAAGAAGTGTCTAGTGGTTTGCCTGGTTCTCAAAAGGTTATTGAGTCGATCACTAATCAAATCGTTTATGAAGTAATCAGAAACATTTTATCGAAACAGCCACTTTTTTCTAGTATTGAGGAAAACTTTAGGTTTTTTAATGATGAAAAAATTTTAGATCTTTTCTTATTTATTGATGACAACCTTCACAGAGATTTATCAAATAAAATACTATCTGATCATTTAAATATATCAGAGGACTATGTTGGACAATTTTTTAGAAATAATATAGGGTTCTCTCCTCAAGATTATATCGAGCATAGGAGAATGGAAAAAGCTATAAAAATTTTAAGGGAGAAAACTGATGCTATTAAAGTTATTAGTAATGATGTTGGATTCAAGGATACAGCTTATTTCTGCAGAAGGTTTAAGATGATGTTTGGTGTTCAGGCAGGGAAAATGAAGAAAAGACTAAACGAAATTTAATTTTTTAATCCCTTTCTCATTTCTTTTTCTATAATTTTTTTAAGTGTTCCAGACTTGGATAATCTATATAATGCTATAAAAATAATAAGATAAAATAGACTAATTATCCCGTGTCCTAAATAAGTACTATTTAAAATAGAATTGATATAATTCCCTAGGGCAATACTTGTGAACCCAATCACAAACATTAAAATCAAAAAAAGAATAAAAAAGGATATTAACTTTGATATGATTGAAGAGATTTTTTCAATTAAATCTCCTTTCATACTATCAAATCTTTCTCTTAAGAAAGATGATATTGAATCTATAAGTTTATCTATTTTAATCATAATCAGGCAAAGTTACTTTCTTTTTTACAAATTGCTTTTAACTATTTTTTCTTAACATTCTTTTAACAAATAATTGATAAAATTAACACATACATAATATTAAATTGATCTCTAATTTTTAATACCTAAATATTTTTACAAAACTATAAATATTCTAATATGAGTCATGAATTTTTAATGTGGACGGTATTCTTTCTAGCTGCTTATTCAGCTATTGCAAATGATAGTATTCAAACTATAGGTACATTTATAGCTTCTAATAAAGATAGAAAGTGGTATTATCTATGGATCTATATGGGTGGAATTTTATTGTTTACACATACATACAGTTGGATTTATTACGATGGAGATATTAGTCACGGTAGACTTCTTTCTAAGGGATTAAATGAGGCCCCTACAAGTTTTAGTTTTTTACAGGTCATGGCTCCTGCGATACTTCTCGTTTTAACAAGATTAAAAATGCCAGTATCAACTTCAATATTATTATTAAGTGCTTTTACCACTAAAGCAAGTTCTATAGTTAGCATACTTCAAAAAAGTATGTTTGGATATGTTATTGCTTTTGTTACTGCAATAATTGTATGGCTTCTAGTTACCGATTTATTTGAAAAATTCAAAAAATCAAAACCATCAGTAATTTGGGTGCCTTTACAATGGATTTCTAGTGGTGCTCTTTGGTCAGTATGGTTAACTCAAGATATGGCAAACATAGCAGTTGTTCTTCCAAGATCTCTTTCAACAGATCAGTTCTTAGTTGTTGCTTCAACCATGTTTTTTGGTATGGGACTGTTATTCTATCTCAGAGGTGATAGAATACAGGAAATTGTTTTAGAAAAATCAAATGTAATAGATGTCAGGGCTGCAACAATTATAGATTTTATATATGCTTGTTTATTATATTATCTAAAAATTATAAGTACAATTCCTATAAGTACTACCTGGGTCTTTTTAGGTTTACTTGGAGGAAGAGAATTAGCCATTCAACTTAGAAAGAAAAAAGGCGATACGAAAATTGCAACAAAGATGATCTTTAAGGATATGTTATATGCAGGGATTGGATTGATAGTTTCACTAATTTTAGCATTTTCCATTAATGAAAACATGAGAAATCAATTATTTAATTGATTTTTATCTTTTCAGGAATAATTATTGCATTTGGAAATAGTTTTTTAAACTTCTGATATTCCTCTGAAACCTGGAATCTATCAATATATTGGCCAATTTTAACTCGATAGTTGGGTTGAGTAAAAACTGTATTTTTATATATAAGACTGTCAATTTCAGTTATTTTTTTCTCAATCTCTTCAGCTTTAATTCTATCACCACCTAAATATAACTGAATCGTATACCCTTCTAAAAACCGATCTGATTTATTTTCATCTTTTATAATTTTAATGATACTATCGAGCTCGTAGCTAATATCATTTTTATATGGACCACTTATAAATTTGGAATTGGTTGTATCAATAATTTTTCTTTCTTCTTGAGATCTTATATAGGATAAATCTTCAAAGTAATCCCTCTCATTATTTATATTAGATACTATTCTTTTTGATGAACAAGAGATTAAAACATAAAATAAGCTTATATATACTAATCTTCTAAAATTATACATTTTTCTAGATTAATATCATTTTCTACTTTCTTAAATTTTATATCTTTCTTGACTGAACCATCATTATATTTTACTGATACTCTGGAGTTTCTACCATATGTTTTCTGTGATTTAATTGGTTGTGTTCTTTCGACTTGTTGAGTTCTATTTCCAGTTAGTAAAGATCTTGATTCTTCCTTGTTTGTTTCATAGGATTCTTTCTTATTTGATGAACTTTTGTTTTCTTGGACTTGACTAGGATTTTGAATAGGAATTAAACATTTTGTTAAAAATGAAACTGTATCTTGGTTAACCTTAGCAATGAATTTCTTAAATAATTCAAAACCTTCAAATTTATAAATAACCAGAGGATCTTTTTGCTCATAAACAGCACTCTGAACCGATTGTTTTAGATCATCCATCTCCCTTAGATGTTCTTTCCAATTAAAGTCAATCATTCCTAGAGAAACAATTTTTTGCATTTCTACTAATATGCTTTTACCTTCATCTTCTATGATATCTTCCAAATTAATTGACACACCTATTTGTTTGGTTCCATCAGTAAATGGAATAAGTACGTCCTTGACAACTGTACCTCTCTCTTTTTTTATTTTTTTAATTATTGGCATAGAAGCAGAGACTATACTAGCATTTTTCTTCTCATAGTTTTCTACTACTTTCTCATATAACTTTTCAGTGATAATATTTGAATCAAATTTTAAAAATTCTTCGGCAGATAAATTATAATCTAAACCAAGGACTGTTAAAACATTGAGTCTAAAATCATCATAACTTTCAGAATTTTTAGTTGTCAATACAATATCCTCACATGTATCATAAAGCATGTTTAATATGTCTACATCAAGTCTTTCTCCATATATGGCATTTCTTCTTTTTTTGTAAATTACTTCCCTTTGAGAGTTCATTACATTGTCGTACTCTAACAACCTTTTTCTGATAGCAAAATTATTCTCTTCAACTTTCTTTTGGGCTCTCTCGATTGACTTAGTAATCATACTGTGTTGTATAACCTCATCTTCATCCATATTCATTCTGTCCATCACTTTTATCATTCTGTCCGATCCAAAAAGTCTCATTAAATTATCTTCTAATGAAACAAAGAACTGAGATGATCCAACATCACCCTGTCTACCAGATCTACCTCTTAATTGTCTATCAACTCTTCTGGACTCATGTCTCTCTGTTCCAACGATTGCAAGTCCTCCACTTGCTCTTGATTCTTCAGTTAATTTTATATCAGTACCTCTACCTGCCATATTAGTTGCTATTGTTACAGTTCCCGGCTTCCCGGCTTCAGCTACTATGTCAGCTTCTTTTGCATGTTGCTTCGCATTTAGAACTTGATGCTTAATTTTTTTCATATTCAGCATTCTACTCAATAATTCAGAAATTTCAACTGAGGTTGTTCCCACTAAGATTGGTCTCCCATTGTTTCTAAGTTCTTCTATTTCATCAATAACTGCATTGAACTTTCCTTTTAAAGTTTTATAAACTTTATCCTCCATATCAGACCTTGAGATATCTCTATTAGTCGGAATAACAACACAATCAAGTTTATAAATTTCCCAAAATTCTCCAGCTTCTGTTTCAGCAGTACCGGTCATTCCAGAAAGTTTATTATACATTCTAAAATAATTTTGTAAGGTTATAGTTGCGTATGTTTGAGAGGCGTCTTCAATTTTCACATTTTCTTTTGCCTCTATTGCCTGATGAAGACCATCAGAGTATCTTCTTCCCTCCATTATTCTACCAGTTTGCTCATCAACAATTTTAACTTTAGAATCAATTACAACATACTCTTGATCTTTCTCAAACATTGAGTATGCTTTAAGTAGTTGATTTATTGTATGTATTCTTTTGGTTTTTACACTGTAGTCTTGAATTATTTTTTCTTTTTCTTTTGCTATCTCATCTACTGGTTTTCCTGAATTTTCTAATTTATTAATATCTACTCCTATGTCTGGAACTATGAAGAAATTATTATCATCTCCTGAGCTAGTTATATTGTCGGTCCCTTTTTCAGTTAGTTGAATGCTATTACTTTTTTCTTCAATAGTAAAATACAATGGCTCGTCAGCTTCAGGCATTAGCTTAGAATTATCTTGTAAATAGTAGTTTTCAGTTTTTTGCATAATGGCCTTAGTACCAATTTCACTTAGATATTTTATTAAAGGCTTATATTTTGGTAATCCTCTGTGTGCTCTAAATAATGACAGTCCACCCTCATCTTCTTTACCCTCTGATATTAATTTTTTTGCTTCGGCGAGATATTGGGTTACTAGTTTTTTTTGTAGATCAAATAATTTCTGGACTCTAGGCTTTAATTCAAAAAACTCATGATCGTCACCCCTTGGTACAGGGCCAGAAATAATAAGTGGTGTTCTAGCTTCATCGATCAGGACTGAGTCTACTTCGTCAACCATTGCAAAGTTATGTTCTCTTTGAACTAATTCACCCTTCTCTCTAACCATATTATCTCTTAAATAATCAAATCCAAATTCATTATTAGTTCCATATGTAATATCTGCATTGTAAGCATTTATCCTCTCTTTTGAATTAGATTCATGTTTATCTATACAGTCAACTTTTAGTCCGTGAAACTCAAATATTGGAGCATTCCATTCAGCGTCCCTTTTAGCTAAATAGTCATTTACAGTTACTATATGAACGCCTCTTTTTGAAAGCGCATTTAAATAAGCAGGTAGAGTAGCAACCAATGTTTTTCCTTCACCAGTAGCCATTTCAGAAATTTTTCCTTGATGTAAAACAACTCCTCCGATTAATTGAACATCATAGTGAATCATATTCCACTTAATATCAACACCAGCAGCAACCCACTCATTATACCAAATAGCTCTAGAACCATCAACTTCAACATTATCTTTTTTACTTGCTATCTCTCTATCGAAGTCTGTAGCAGTCACCTCCAAACTTTCATTCTCAGTAAATCTTCTTGCTGTTTCCTTTACAACTGCAAATGCTTCTGGTAAAAGTTTTTCAAGAGTTTTTTCAATGATTTCTTTTTGTGATTCTTTTATGGAATCGATTTCGTTTAAAAGATTTTCTTTTTCAGATAATGACCCTTCTGATTTTTTATATTCTTCTCTTAAATTATTAATTTCCTGTTCAGACTTTTTAAGATTATTTTGAACTACTTCTTTAAACTCAAAAGTTTTATTTCTAAGCTCATCATCTGATAAGGTTTTAAGTTTATTAAATTCTATATTAATTTTGTCAATTAAGGGATATATATCCTTTAGATCTTTATCAGATTTTGAACCCAAAATTTTTTTAATGAAATCAAACATAGTATTAACACAAATTTAATCAATACAAATCCGATTTATTTAATTCTTTTATTAGAATTATAAAAAATAAAAATACGAATCTCTTATTATGATATTAATTTATCTACAGAAAATTAAAAAAAATTAAAAATAGACTATATTTGCACACCTAAAAAAAACAATGTCAACAACTGATATTAATTTAAGCAAAGAAAATAAAGAACTAAGCAAGAGCTTTCCTGACTTTAGTGCTGGAGATACCGTTAATGTTCATGTTAAAATTAGAGAAGGTAATAAGGAGAGAGTCCAGCAGTTCCAAGGTACAGTCATACAAAGAAAAAATGTTGGTTCAAATGGAGAAACTTTTACTGTAAGAAAGGTCTCTGATTCTATTGCTGTTGAAAAAATTATGCCAATTTTTTCTCCAAACATCGAAAAGATTGAAGTCTTAAGAAAAGGTAAAGTGAGAAGGGCTAGAATTTTTTATCTTAGAAAGAGAAAAGGTAAAAACGCTAAAATCAAAGAGAAAATTTAAATTTAAGCCAATCTTTTTGATTGGTTTTTTTATGCAAATTCAATTTTATAAGTATCAGTCATCAGGTAATAATTTCATTCTGATAGATTTAATCTCTCAAAACACAAATTATTATAATTTAATTGAACAACTAATTAAGGATCCAGTTGTTAGAAAATCAGATGGAATATTATTTATTTCTAAATCAAATGAAAATGATTTTGAGTTGTCTTTCTATAACCCTGATGGATCTGAAAGTTTTTGTGGTAATGGTAGTCTTTGCTCGCTTCATTACTTAAAATCAAATAATAAAATCAATGATGAAGCCTTATTTTCTTGTCAAAACCATGAATATTCGGCTATAATAAATTCAGAAATTAAGTTAAAAATGCAAGATATCACCTCG
>TARA_B100001057_G_scaffold81281_2_pt1 | contig 91881 bp, 91 predicted proteins | sample TARA_B100001057 | Tara Oceans TARA_B100001057 (sample SAMEA2621839) | marine metagenome | biome: marine biome (ENVO:00000447); feature: surface water layer (ENVO:00002042); material: "saline water (ENVO:00002010), including plankton (ENVO:xxxxxxxx)" | depth 5 m | reverse complement strand
GGAACACGAGATGCATTTGTTGAATTAGCTCTTGGAGGTGGATGTAGCACTATCCCTTGGATAAAAGCTTTTAAGAAGAAAGATAAATCTTCATGGAAGAAGTTGTGCTATACCATACGGGAAGATGGGAGATACATTGAAACTGGAGAAAATGATAATCTTATAATTCAAAAACTTGTCAGTAATCCAAATGCCGTGGGTGTTTTTGGGTTTAGTTTTTTAGATCAAAACACAGACACAGTTAAAGGAGCAGTTGTTGATGGAGTAAGCCCCACTTTTGAGACAATAGCTTCTGGCGAATATAAAGTCTCACGCTCATTATTTTTTTACGTGAAGAAAGATCATATTGGATCTATTCCAGGCATCGAAGAATATATGGCAGAATTCATGAGTGAGAATGCGATCGGAGATGAGGGCTATTTGTTAGATAATGGTCTTATACCAATGCCTAAAGCAATGCGTGCTAGATTCCAAAAAGACAGTAATAGCCTAGCTAACATCCAATATTAGATAGGAAGAAGTAGCGTAAATATATTAATATTGGCGCTATTGTTAAACAATATACAGATAATTTAGACATTTAATATATTTGTAACAATTAGTGAATAATATATTTCTAAAGATGAAATATATATGACTATTGAATTTTTAATACTAACAATCCTAGGCCTTACTGCTTATAGTTTTTTCTTAAGCAAAAGAAAAGCATCGGCTCTGAACGCTGTAAACCCTCTAAATGTTCATTCACAGCCACATTACCATGGTCTCTTTTCGGCAATACTAACAATCGCGCCTGCAATCATTCTATTATTTCTTTGGTCTTGGCTCGAGAACTCAATATTTAAAACTAATCTTGAGTCATATTTTTCTGATGTTGTTGATCCATATAAAGTATACTTTTACGTTTTTGGTGTAAAAAGTTTTGTCGCTGGTGCGAGTGATACCCTGATGAATCATTCTAATTTTTCTGCTGCAGTAGAGTATTATGAGACTTCTACTAAAATGAGTTTAGCGTTGAAGTCTATTGTGATAGTAATCATTACTCTTATTACATTCAGATATTCACTAAATTTAGTCACCGCTAAATTTAAAGCACGTGATTTAGTCGAAGACATTGTAATTAGAACCATGAAATATGCATCAATATTTGCCATCTTTATTACGCTTGGAATTGTATTATCATTATTATTTGAAACCCTTCGTTTTTTTGAATCAGTTGCAGTCACAGAATTTTTATTTGGAACGCATTGGAGTCCGCAGATGTCAATTAGAGAAGATCAAGTCGGGTCATCAGGAAGCTTTGGAGCAGTTCCGGTATTCACAGGTACTTTGTTAATATCATTAATAGCTATGTTAGTTGCTGGGCCAATAGGTTTATTTTCTGCGATCTATCTATCTCAATATGCTTCAAATAGAGTTCGATCATACGCAAAACCAATTATTGAGGTATTAGCAGGTATTCCGACTGTCGTTTATGGTTTCTTTGCGGTTATAACCGTAGGTCCATTTTTTAGAGATCTAGGCATCTTTTTTAATATTGATGGCTTTAGTTCAGAGAGTGCTTTAATAGCAGGATCAGTCTTGGGTATCATGATAATACCTTTCATCGCATCACTGACGGATGATTCATTATCGGCTGTGCCTAGGTCATTGAAAGAGGGTTCTTTGGCAATGGGCGCCACATTATCAGAGACAACAATACGAGTAATTATTCCAGCTTCGTTTCATGGAATAGTAGGAAGTTTTTTACTAGCTTTCTCAAGAGCAATAGGCGAGACAATGATTGTAGTAATGGCAGCTGGTTTCGCGGCAAATCTTACTGCAAATCCTTTTAACGCAGTGACAACCGTTACCGTTCAAATTGTCGGCCTCCTTACTGGGGATCAAGAATTTGACAGTCCTAAAACCATGTCTGCATTCGCACTTGCATTCGTATTATTCTTTCTTACTTTAATACTTAATATAATTTCACTATCTATCGTGAAGAAATTTAGAGAGCAATATGAGTAATATTATACAAAGAAATAAGAGTGAAAAAAGATTCCAATTTTATGGTTTACTAGCTGTAGGTCTTGCTATTTTTTTACTTTTGGTTCTATTATTTAAAATTTTCAGCACAGGTTTCAGCGCATTCAATCAAACCTATCTAGGAGTCAAGATTCAAATTGAGAATGGTGTAAATTTATCAGAGCTAGATGCAAGGTCAACTCTGCGAAAAAATCTAAGAAATATGTTTCCTGAGGCTCAGAGTAGGTCTGATAAGAAAAATCTCTATTCTTTATTCAGCCCCGGTGCTTATATTGAATTTAAGGAAATGCTTGAAGCATATGATGGTGATGCGATTGATGGGTATTATTATTTTTTGGCATCTGATGATTTAGATATGTATTTTAAAGGCACTGTGGCTAGACAAGGGAACAGTGCAGGTAGAATTAAACCTAGTCAGATGAAGTTCGTTGATGAATTCGTTAAAATGAATCTTATAGAACTTCAATTCAATAGATATCTTCTTGGCTCAGCAGATAGCAGGAATCCTGAAATGGCTGGTATACTAGGAGCTATTTATGGATCACTATTTGCCATACTTATTGCCTTTGTAACTTCTTTCCCTCTGGGTGTTTTAACTGCAATTTACCTAGAGAAGTTAACAAAACAAAATACATTCTCTGATTTAATCGAAACTAATATTAATAATTTAGCTGCTGTGCCTTCAATAGTATTCGGTTTACTTGGATTAGCTATTTTTCTCAATTTTTTTGAATTACCGCGTTCAGCCTCTTTAGTTGGAGGGCTTACACTTGGCTTGATGACGCTCCCAACCATTGTGATTGCCTCAAGGTCTGCTATAAAGTCCGTTCCTCCATCAATCGAGGAGGCATCCATTGGTCTAGGTTCAAGTAAAGTTCAAACCATATTCAATTTTACTTTACCGCTGGCTATGCCGGGTATATTGACTGGGACAATAATAGGTATTGCTCGAGCTATCGGAGAAACAGCGCCTCTACTGATGATAGGGATGGTAGCATTTATCGTTGATATTCCTCAAGGGCCATTAGATGCATCTACCGCGCTTCCAGTACAAATATTTTTATGGCAGGATAGTCCTGAGCGTGCTTTTGTTGAGAGAACATCTGCAGCTATAATAGTGCTATTAATTTTTTTGTTTATATTAAATATTACTGCAGTGTACTTGAGAAAGAAATTAGAGAAAAAATGGTGATAAAGAATTTATGAGCGAGTCTTTAAAAATAGCAGTTAAAAATTTAGATGTTTTCTATGGAAAAAAGCAGGCGTTATTTGATGTAAATTTAAATATCTTTGCAAATGAAGTCACTTCATTAATTGGACCATCTGGTTGTGGTAAATCAACTCTCATAAAGTGTTTCAATAGAATGAATGATTTAGTAGAAATTTGTAAATACAATGGGCAAGTTTTGATTGACGGGGAGAATATAAATGATGCATCCACAGACCCTGTGAGCTTAAGAACAAGAGTAGGAATGGTATTTCAAAAACCTAATCCTTTCCCAAAATCAGTTTATGAGAATATTGCATATGGTCCTAAACTTCACGGTATGTATAAAAACAAAGATGATCTTGATGAAATTGTTGTATCGAGCTTGCAAAAGGCAGGATTATTTAATGAAGTTAAAGATAGACTGTTTGAGCCGGGCACTGGACTTTCAGGTGGTCAGCAACAAAGACTCTGTATTGCAAGAGCTCTTGCAGTGAATCCTGAAATCATTTTAATGGATGAGCCTTGCTCAGCACTTGACCCAATTGCAACTGCAAAAATTGAAGAATTGATAGAGGAGCTAAAAGAGAAATATACAATTGTTATAGTTACACATTCAATGCAGCAAGCAGCAAGAGTATCTAATAGAACAGCCTACATGCATATGGGTGAGCTTGTGGAGACTGGACTCACAAAGAATATTTTTTCCAATCCAGAGCATGCAAAAACTCAAGATTATATAACTGGTAGAATTGGTTAAAACAGGGATTATTGATATAATTTAATGAGAGGTAAGTTATATGAGTGAACAAAGCGGTCATATTGTTTCATCTTTTGATGACGACATTGCATCGATAAGAAGATCCGTAACTAAAATGGCTACATTAGTTGAGGAGCAATATAAACTCCTTCATCATATTATAGATACTGGCTCTGCTTCCACAGTTGAGGATGTCTTAGAAAATGAACCAAAGTTGGATGCGTTTGATGGAAAGATAAGGGATCAGGTTATAACTTTTATAACTTTGCGATCTCCAATGGCAATAGATCTCAGAGAGGGTTTAACCGCACTTAAGATATCAACAGACTTAGAGAGATTAGGAGATTATTGTAAAAATATCTCCCTGAGAATTCAGGCTCTGGAGGAAATTCCACCAGCAGAAATAAAAAATGAAATTTTAAGAATGACAGTCATGGTTCAAGGTCAGCTCAAACGTGTAATTGATGCTTACGTCACAAAAAACAAAGATAAAGCACTAGAAGTTAGAAATGCTGATGCAGCTATAGATCAGCACTATCAGATGATTTATAACCAAATTATAGAAGATATCAAAAGTAAACCGAATAAGATTAAGACATTAGCGAATACTAAATTACTTTTCACCATAAAAACTATAGAGAGAGCGGGTGACCATATAACTAATATTGCAGAAGAAATATTTTATACTGTGACTGGCGAAATTATCACAACTCCAAGACCAAAAGGTGAATCAGAATAGTGAAAACCATTTTCTCTATTGAAGATGAAGAATCACTGGTCTCCTTACTTGAATACAATATCAAATCTGCTGGATATAAATTTGATTTTTCGTTAAATGGATATGACGGTATGCTCAAAATTCAGGAGTTGAAGCCTGACCTTATACTTCTCGATAGAATGTTGCCTGACATCGAGGGCACAGAGATCTGTAAATTTATAAGATCTAAAAAAGAGATTCAAAGAACCCCAGTGATAATGCTTACAGCTAAGGGCGAAGAAGAGGATTTACTCCAAGGTTTTGACAATGGTGCAGATGATTATCTTATTAAACCTTTTAGTCCAAAAGAGCTTCTGGCGCGGATAAGCGCTCTATTGCGAAGAAGCAATGAATCTAGTGTTACATCTAAACTTAAATATGGGAATATAGTTATGGATACTGATATGCATAGAGTTTACTGCTGTGACAAAGAAACTAAGCTCGGACCAAGGGAGTATAGAATTTTGGAATTTTTAATGAAAAATCCAGGAAGGGTTTACAGTAGACAGCAACTGCTTGATGCAGTATGGGGCACTAATGTCTATATCACAGATAGAACTATAGATGTACACATAAGAAGATTACGCAAAGCCTTAAGCGTTAGTGAAGAATGCAAGGTAATACGAACCATACGATCATCTGGTTATTCACTTGATGATAAAGATTAATATTACCTTGTAACATTTTTGTAATAATTGATACTTAATTCTTTCATATTACTTTTATAAAAACATATTACTATTAATCTTATACTATTTATAATTTTGACATCTAAGGTCAATAATTTAAATAGGAAGAGATGTAATGAAAGAAATATACAGATATTTAATGATAACAATAGTTGCAATTCCCGCACTTAGTTTTGTTGGTGGATTGATAATATCTGAAAATACATATGCAGCCACAGAAAAAAAAGGCTCAAGTACAATTTTTTATGGGAGATTATTTGTTCAATATGATAACTCTGATAATTCAACCAGTAACAATAAAAAAATATCTAATCTTCGTGATGATGAGGGTATGGGAAGAGTGGGTGTTAAAGGTAAAAATACTATAGTGAATGGTTATGCTGTTAATTACAAAGTAGAATATGCAATTGATATTTCTGATGGTTGGGCAACATCAAACAGCACAAATTGTAATAGTGATGCAAATGGTAAGTCACCGTGTAATACATTTGTTTTGAAACAAGGTTGGGTTGGATTATTAACGCCGTTTGGTCAATTTAAATTCGGATCACTTGAATCCCCATACAAATATCTGGCTAAGCATGATATTTTTCACGATACAATTTCTCAAGCTCGTGATACGAGGATGATTTCTCAGGGATCTATAGCACATAGTTCTTATTGGAGAGAGTCTATATTATATGAGTTAAAATCAGGTAACTTTAGATTCGCCGCTATATACGGTGTTGGAGAAGATTCCAATACATCAACAACAAACAAAGATAATGGAATAGGCATTGAATACAAAAATCTTTTTCTTCCGGGTTTGAGTGTTGTCTATGCTAGAAATACAGATGACAGTCATAGCTCAGGGCAAGACTACAATGAAAAAGTTACTTTGACAAAAGACTTTAAACTTCAAAGTGGAGATAAGATCAAGATATGGTATATGCATGAAGACATCGGTGTCGATAGCAAGATGTTTACAGGTTCAGGCAACGATGGTGAGGCTACCTGGTTCGGTATTCGATATAAGACAGGCCCAATGGAATTTCAATATTCATATGCTGAGACTGATGCAAAGCAAGGTCCTACTTATGATAGAGATGGATACAATATTGGTATGTATTATAAATTATCAAAAATATCGAGAGTTTATTTAGCTCACTCTAAAAGTGATGCTGGATCAGGCGATGGTGTAAATCATAATATCGAGTCAACATTGATAGGCTTAAGGCACGACTTCTAGAATAGAAACATTCTTGTAAGGTGAGGTTTGGATGACATATATTAGCTCCCCGTTATTCAAACCAACCTTAGAGAGAAAACATCATATAAGTAGAAAATTTCAAAAAAATAAATTTGAAACCTAATGTTTAAAGAGCATAATGGTTTCATGGAAGCAAAATTAGAGCAAAAACAAGATGCGCTCACCTTAGACCAATTATCTGAGGTACTTGATAGTGGCGCAATCATTCAAGCAAGGAATCTTCTTAATTCTCTTTATCCGTCTGAGATAGCTGATGTTATAGAAAGCTCGCCACGAAACAGAAGAGACCTTATATGGAAATTAGTTTCCAATGAAAACAAAGGTGAAACGCTTACAGAGCTAAGCGAGGAAATCAGAGGTAACTTTTTAGATGAATTAATCGATGAGGGTGGTACTGAAGGATTAGCAAAAATAGCAGAAAATCTCGATACAGATGATTTAGCAGATATCATTAAGTCACTCCCAAAAAATTTAATAAAAAAAGCAGTCAATAGTCTTGATAAGCAAAACCAAGACAGGCTAGAGAAAGTACTTTCATTCCCAGATGATACTGCAGGTGGCCTAATGAATACTGATACTATCAATATACGGTCTAATGTGACTGTTGAAGTATTATTACGGTATTTAAGAAAACTTGGTGAGTTACCAGAACAGACCGATAATATATTTGTAACAGATATAATGGATAATTATTTTGGGTACGTCTCTATACAATCTCTTTTGGTTGCAAAACCTTCATCCTTTATATCTGACATAATGACAGAGGATAAAAATATTATTAGCCCTGATTGTAACGAGCATGAAGTCGCAAAAATATTTGAAGACCATGATTTGCTTTCAGCAGCTGTTGTCGATAAGGATGGAATCTTACTTGGAAGAATTACTATCGATGACGTAGTAGACGTAATAAGAGATGAAGCAGATGATTCTGTATTAAATATGGCTGGTCTTAATAAAGAAGATGATATTTTTGCGCCTATCTTTCAAAGTACAAAAAGAAGAACATTGTGGTTAGGAGCAAATTTATTAACTGCTATTCTTGCTGCTACAGCAGTTGGAATATTCGAAGCAACAATTGAGAAAGTAGTCACACTCGCTATCTTAATGCCTATTGTTGCTAGTATGGGAGGAATTGCTGGTATGCAAAGTCTTGCTCTAGTCATTCGTACACAGGCAACAAACCAGATCGGCACTTCAAACTCACGTTTATTAGTACTCAAAGAGACAGCCATAGGTTTTTTAAATGGTATTCTGTGGTCTTCTGTGGTTGCGATGGCAGTTTATTTTTGGTTTGAAAGTTTATTCTTAGCCACAGTAGTTGCTGTAGCTCTTTTAGTGAATTTGATTATAGGAGCTATCAGTGGGGTCACACTTCCTTTAGTACTCAGGAAATTGAATATTGACCCTGCGATTGCTGGGGGAGTAATTCTCACAACAATAACAGATATAATCGGGTTCGTCTCTTTGTTGGGCATTGCAACCCTGATCATGTGATAAAAATATTAGTATATTAGTAAAATCTTATATATTAGTATCTACAGGTTATCCACAACTTTACCACAAAAAAAACACAATATATTGAGTTTCATTATACTTACAACCACAATATTTAGTGGTATAATCAAGTTGTACGAATCTAACTGGGGCATTTTTTAATGTCTCAATTAAAGATATGGACATTAAAAAAACGATTGTAGGATAACAAAAAAAAATGAAAGAAGAGTTACAAGATGAGAATCAGAATGCTGAACTATCAGAATCTGATGTTTTAAGGCAAGACACTAGTTTGCCACCAATACCTGGTAAGTACAGAGTAATGAGACGCAATGGAAAAGTAACGTCTTATGATCTAAGTAAGATTATAGTCGCTATGACAAAAGCTTTTTTGAGTGTAGAGGGAAGCAGTGCAGCTGCGTCTACAAGGATTCACAACGAAGTGGATAATCTTGCTAATAAAGTTGATGCTGCAATTAGAAGAAGATTCCCAGAGGGCGGTGTCGTGCATATAGAAGATATCCAGGACCAAGTTGAACTTGCGATCATGAGAGCAGGGTATCAAGATGTCGCTAGATCTTATGTTTTGTATAGAGAAGAAAGATCTAAAGCAAGAAATCAAAATCTCGATGAAAACGATGACGATCTACCTATAGACAAGACTGTTCTATTGGAAGATGGTACTAAAGAAAAATTAAATTTAAAAAAACTCAAACAAACAATAGCTCAAAGCTGCAATGGTATTAGCGATGTATCGGAGGGTGCTGTGTATGATTCCATTGATAAGAATATATATGATGGCATTAAGAAAGAGGACCTATCTAGCTCCATCCTAATATCAGTCCGACCATTAATAGAGAAAGATCCAAATTATTCTTATGTAGTTGCAAGATTACTATTAAGTAGCATATATGAAGAGGCACTGACTTTCCTTGACGCACCTGAAAAATCACCTGTTCTTGATGATATGCAAAAAGAGTACCCTAGTTATTTTAAGTCTTATTTGATTAAGGCGTGTGAATTAAATTTATTAGACAAAGAGTTGCTGAGTTTTGATATTGATTATTTGTCTCAGCAAATAGACTCAACCAAAGACAAAACTTTCACTTATTTAGGATTACAAACGTTATATGATAGATATTTTATCCATTCTAACGAAGTAAGATTTGAATTACCCCAAGCATTTTTTATGAGAGTTGCGATGGGGCTAGCAATAAATGAAGATAAAAGAGAAGAGCGAGCAGTAGAATTTTACAATTTAATCTCATCTTTCGACTTCATGTGCAGCACACCTACTTTATTTAATTCCGGCACACTCCGTCCTCAATTATCCTCGTGTTATCTATCAACAATCCCCGATGACTTAAAGGGGATATTCGAAGGAATTAGCGACGATGCAATGTTATCTAAGTTTGCAGGTGGTCTTGGTAATGATTGGTCTCAAGTGAGAGCTCTCGGGTCATATATCAAAGGAACAAATGGCAAAAGCCAGGGTGTTATACCTTTCTTAAAAGTTGCGAACGACACAGCAGTAGCAGTTAACCAAGGTGGTAAACGTAAAGGCGCTATGTGTGCATACCTAGAAACATGGCATCTTGATATCGAGCAATTTTTAGAACTTAGAAAGAATACTGGTGATGACAGAAGAAGAACACATGACATGAACACTGCTAACTGGATCCCCGATCTTTTCATGAAAAGGGTACATAATGATGAAGAATGGACCTTATTTTCACCTAACGACGCCACAGAGCTTCACGATTTAACTGGACTTGAATTTGAGAATAAATACGAAGAGTATGAAAGATTGGCTGATAGTGGCAAGCTTATCAATTACAAAAGAGTTAAAGCTGTCGATCTCTGGAGAAAAATCCTAAGCATGTTATTTGAAACTGGTCATCCTTGGATAACTTTCAAAGACCCATGTAACTTGAGATCACCTCAACAACATGCAGGAGTTGTTCATTCATCAAATCTATGTACTGAAATAACACTCAATACATCAAAGGATGAAATTGCTGTGTGTAATTTAGGTTCAGTAAATTTATCAGCTCACATAAATGATGATCAAAAGCTTGATAAAAATAAGTTGACAAAGACAATTAAAACAGCAATGAGAATGCTCGATAATGTTATAGATTATAATTATTACAGTGTAGATAAAGCAAAAAACTCAAACCTCAAACATAGACCTGTTGGACTTGGGGTTATGGGATTCCAGGATTCGCTTTACAAACTGAGAATCTCGTATGCTTCGCAAGAAGCCGTCGACTTTGCAGACAAAAGCATGGAGGTCATTAGTTATTATGCCATATCAGCATCTATGGAGCTTGCAAAAGAGAGAGGCTCTTATAAGTCCTTTGATGGATCATTATGGAGTAAGGGAATTCTTCCAATTGATAGTTTGAGAAATTTAAAGAAAATTCGTGGCCAATACTTAGATGTTGATATGAATGAATCATTAGACTGGAGTGGCTTAAGAGACTCTATTAAAAAAAATGGCATGAGAAATTCTAATACTCTTGCTATTGCACCTACTGCAACTATTTCAAACATATGCGGTGTTTCTCAGTCTATTGAACCCACTTATCAGAATCTTTATGTTAAATCTAATTTATCTGGAGAATTCACAGTAATCAATCCATATTTAATAGAAGATTTTAAAAAAGCAAAGATTTGGGATGAAGTTATGATTAAAGATTTAAAATATTTTGATGGTCAGCTTGGTTCTATTAGTCGAGTTCCAGATAACTTGAAAAGTTTATATCAAACATGCTTTGAAATAGATACACGATGGTTGGTTGAGGCTGCAGCAAGACGCCAAAAATGGCTAGATCAGTCTCAGTCACTTAACTTGTATATTCCTGATACAGATGGGAAAAAACTTGATAGTGCCTACAAATTGGCATGGATAAGAGGGCTAAAGACCACTTACTATTTAAGATCTTTAGGTGCGACGCATGTTGAGAGAAGTACTACTGATAATACTGAGTCTGCATTAAACGCAGTAAGTAATTCATCAGAAGGAAAACAGTGTTTAATAGATGATCCAGAATGTGAGGCTTGCCAATGATATATATTATTTCATCAATTGTAATTGTATTAACACTATTAGTTTATACGATAGTAAATATTAAAAGAGAGTTAGAAGAACTCGAAGTCACAAGGAAGAATTTGTCTGCGCTCAAAGGATGGCAGCATTTAATAAATAAACAAAGGCGGTAATTAATTATGTATAACTGGGACGATCCAATTAATGAAGCTCTGAGTAAACCAGAGCCTAAAATAAAAGAGACGATTAAAGAGACACTAACTCCAGATAATGCTTCTGAAGAGATTAGTTCTCAAAATCCTAGCTTGACAGATAGTCAAGAAGGACTCACTGGCATGGAAAATATAGAGAAGGGAGCAGGTAGGATTAGAGTTGATGACAAGGCAATTATTAATTGCAGGGCAGACCTTAATCAGTTAGTGCCATTTAAATATGAATGGGCTTGGAAGAAATATTTAGATGGATCAGCAAATCATTGGATGCCAGAAGAAGTGCCGATGCACGATGATATCAAGATATGGAATGACCCGAAGGGTTTAACAGAAGATGAGCGTAAAATTGTAGAGATAAACCTAGGTTTCTTTTCTACAGCTGATTCTTTAGTTGCAAATAACTTGGTGTTAGCAGTATATAAACATATTACTAATCCTGAATGCCGACAATATTTATTGCGACAAGCATTTGAAGAGGCTATTCATACTCATGCGTACACATATTGTGTTCAGTCTCTAGGGTTAGAAGAAACAAGAATATTCAATATGTATAGAGAAATCCCCGCAGTTGCGACAAAAGCTGAGTGGGCCCTTCCTTTTACCCAAAGCTTAGGTGATCCTAACTTTAAAACTGGCACAAAAGAGAATAATCAGAGATTACTGAGAGATTTAATAGCATTTTATGTCGTATTCGAAGGCATATTTTTCTATGTTGGATTTACTCAAATTTTATCTATGGGCAGGAGAAATAAGCTAACTGGAGTTGCACAACAATTTCAGTACATACTCAGAGATGAGTCGATGCATATGAACTTTGGTATAGATGTAATAAATCAGATCAAACTAGAAAATCCTGAATTATGGTCTGATAGTTTTAAAGAAGAAATGATTGATCTTATTAAGACTGGAGTTGATTTAGAGATACAATATGCATATGACACAATGCCTAAACCAATATTAGGCATCAATGCGAGTCTATATGAAGAATTTGTGAAGTTCATTGCAAATAGACGACTAGCACAAGTTGGATTACCAGAGCAGTATGCAGGTGCAACAAATCCGTTTGAGTGGATGTCAGAAATCATGGACCTTAAAAAAGAGAAGAACTTTTTTGAGACCAGGGTAACTGAATATAAAACTGGTGGACAATTAAAATTCGATTAGTTAATTGCTTTTAATATGTACTTTGCCGTCGTTTTGTAGGTATCCTGGAAATACAATCTTAAAGATCGTATATATGGTTATTGAGTAAATTAGCGTAGATCCCAGAGATAATTTCAAAAATGGTATGGCGGCAACATAACTTTGATATAGCCCGTGTATGTCACTAGTGTATGTATTTGTCATAACCCAGACGCCAAAGTTAGTTATAAAATAAAATAGAAGTTCGCTACTTATTGATAATTTAATTACATTTTTAAGATTTCTATGGTTAAGAAAAATGTATGATAAGAGACAAACTATAATATATGCTGAATAAACAAAAATCATGCTTGAGTAAAACCCTAATATAAAGTCTGTAACTAAAAGCGACGTGATGACTATGAAAGCCGCAAGGTATTTATCTCTAATTAAAAAACTAAGAAAAATAATAAGAGAGAGTGTCGGTGTAAAATTTGGAATATATGAGAGGGTCCTACTGAAAATCAAAATTAACATACAAAGCAACATCATAAAAAAAGGTCTTACATAAGCTGACGGTTTTTTTAATAGATTCAATAACATAATACCTCTTTTTTTAAAACTGTCTGTTAACACTCAAACTTATGACACGACCGTCTGAATTATAATTGTGAGCTTTGCGCATGTGTTTATCAAGAATATTATTTATCCTGATACCTAAAAGAAAATCTCCCATTGTTTTCGTATAATTCATATCCACAGAGACATACCCACCCAATCTATGTGCGTCATAAATTGAATTATCTTTATTTGACTCTGCATTAATTGTTATATTTAAACTATCTGATTTATCTAAAAATTGTGTATAACTCGTTATTAGTTTATTTTTAGGTCTTCTTGAAAGCATAACATTGTTTGTTTTGTCTCTTGGATCTTGATGTGTAAATTTAATATCTATAACCGATTTAGGGAGGTATCTGGTATAATTAATATCCATTCCATAAATTTCTGCTTTATTGATATTTTGCATTTTTGATCCATCTGATTCAATTAGATCTTTTATTTTGTTATTGAAGATTGCCATTATTATTGATTCATTTTTTGAAGGTTCAAATTTTAATAGGATTTCACTATTAATCGATTTTTCAGGGTTTAGACTCTCATTTCCACCATATCCGAATAAATCTGTAGCATCCGGTGCACGAAATGCAGTACCAATAGTTGATGAAATAATTAAGTCTGGATTTACATAGTACCCGAAACCGACCTTTCCAGTATTGAATTCACTATATGTCGAGTGATTAAGTGATCTTAATCCAATACTAGCTACCAACTTGCTTGTAACTTCTTTTTTTGCATTGAGATAAATTTGTTTGATAGTATTATTATGTTTAAATGAAGTTCCATATGACAGTTCTGACATAGATTCATCTGTATAATCTAGTCCTATTAATACATGATCGCTATCACTATTTTCTATCACATATTCTAAACCATATGTTGAGACATCTGTGTGAGTATAATCCGTTGCACCTGAACTTGCTTGATTAATTTTATTACCTTTTTTTATATAGAACATATCTAAATATGAAGATTCAAAAGATTCATTGACATTTAATTTCAGGTGATTATCTTTATGATCTTGATGTAAATTAGTTCCAAAACTATCATATTGTGTGTTCCCAATACTTTGATAATAATTAATAGAAAATTCTCTTTCATCTAAACCTAAATTATAATTTAAGTCAAAGCTCTTACTGTCATATTCATGATTTTTTGAAGAGTCAACTTTTGCTTTGTATGAATTAGAGATAATAGATGACATGTTTATATTGACCAGATGATTGTTGTATCCTAAGCCGCCCGTATAATTTATTTTTTGAGTATCATATGTCCCGATACTTATGCCTATTTGATTGTTTTGATTTTTTTTAGTAATTATATTTATCACTCCACCAATAGAATCTTTACCATACAACGAAGACATGCCGCCTTTTGATATTTCTATTCTATCAATCATCTCAACTGATATATGCTGTATTGAGGGAACACCCAAGGTATTGGGATTCAATGTAACCCCATTTATTAATACTTTTGTGTGATTACTCTCGGTTCCTCTCATGAATATTGATTTTGTTTGTCCCAAGCCTCCATTACTTCCGATACTTATAGAACTAGATTTTTCTAATATTTCATTTACAGTTGAATATCCTTTTTGTGCTATCTCTTTGGAAGTAATTATTTCTACGGAATTAAGTGAGTCAAATAATTTTGTAGGTTTTTTAAGTGGGGTAACAACGATTTCATTAAAATTTGTCTCAGCATAAATATGAGCATGCATCATTGTAGTTATACATATTATAAATATCCTATATATTCTCATTTTAGAAACCTCCCGTTTCATGAGACCTTATCTTGTAGGCATCCGGGCTTTTTACCGTTACGGGGGTAGCGCTAGTGCTACTAGACTTTCCCTACTTCACAAGGTTAGTTTTTAATACCGATGCCTTTTTCAAGCATCACTAAACCTATCTTAAATAAAATCAATATAAAAATAAATATTATTGTGAGTGAAACATACACACTAGTTTCCTCAAGGCCTAAAAATCCATATCTAAAAACACTCACAATATATGCTATAGGATTAAACAAAGAAACATCTTGCCAAATTTGAGGTAATGACTCAAGAGAGTAGAATGTACCACCTAAATATGTTAATGGATTAAGCACAAATGTTGGCACGATATTAATGTCATCAAAACTCTTTGCATAAGCAGCATTTATGAAACCTGCTATTGAAAATAAGAATGATGTTAATAAAGTAATCAACACTACAAATGTAATATTATAGATTGGAATATCAATGAAGAATATTGTTACAAGGTAGACTGAGAAGCCAACTATAAATGCCCTCAAAACACCTCCACTCACATAACCAACAAGTATAATCCAATTGGGAACAGGTGACACAAGTAACTCTTCCGTACTCTTTTGAAACCTGCCACTGTAAAAAGACCCAACAACGTTCATATAGGAATTTGTAATAATTGGGATAATTATCAAGCCTGGAATGATGTATTCTATATATGAAAAACCTTTAATATTTCCAATTTTCTCACCGATAAAATTTCCAAATATTGTAATGTACAAAAACATTGTAATAACAGATGGCAAAATTGTTTGAATCCAAATTCTTGCAAACCTTAAGAATTCTTTTCTAATTATAGTTTTGAAAGCTATTATATGATTAGGTTTCATACTCTTCGTCCGGGTTAGTTAGTTCCATGAATAGCTCTTCGAGTTGATTTCGTTTATTAATAATATTTAGCACGGATATATTTGATTTATTAAGATCATTAATTATATCTGTTATATTAATTTCATTATCACATGTTAATTCTATAGTATGATCATCAATTGCCTTTGATGAAAATATTCTAGATACTATTTCATTTGTGATTTTATTCAGAGACTTTATTAAATAAGTTTTATTTTTTCTCATATTATAAATATCGGACATTGAAGAGTTTTGAATTATCTCTCCATCATTAATAATAGCCAAATTTTTACAGAGCCTCTCAGCCTCCTCTAAGTAGTGCGTAGTGAGTATTATAGTTACTCCTTCTTTATTAATTTTCTGGAAGAAATCCCACATTGTCAGTCGTAATTCTGTATCCACTCCTGCTGTCGGCTCATCTAAAATTAATATTTTGGGGTCGTGGATAAGTGCTCTTGCAATCATGAGTCTTCGCTTCATCCCTCCAGATAGCTCCCTCGGCGTAAGTTTTCTCTTTGTCCATATTCCTAATTGATTGAATAACTCATAAGTTTTATCTCTGGCAACACTCTGCTCTAATCCAAAGTAACCCCCTACGTTTAACATAGTCTCCTCAATAGGAATAAATTGGTTAAGATTATATTCTTGAGGTACTATACCAATATTCTCTTTTGCATGGTCAGGATTCTCTATGATGTCTTGACCTAAAACTCTTACATTGCCAGATGTGATTGTAACCAGTGATGAAATTATTCCAATTACTGTGGATTTTCCAGCTCCATTTGGACCCAGAAATGCAAAAAAATCACCAGAGTTTATCTCAAGATTTATATTTTTAAGTGCTTTGAAGCCATTCCTGTAAGTTTTATTCAAATTATTAATTTCGAGTGCATTTTTCATAAAATCCCTGATTTTTTGTGTATTTTTTCTCAAATAAATTGACAATACTACATACTCACGTAAACTTACTGAGTTATAACAGATAAACAATATGCATATCAAGCTTATAATAAAAGTTAATATAAAGGGTAATTTTTAAATGAGTCATACATCTTACTCCAATGCCAAATCTAGACTTCAAAGAAGCGAGCTAGCCGTACCAGGCTCCTCACCTAAAATGTTTGAGAAAGCCTTAAACTCCAGTGCAGATTATATATTCTTAGATCTTGAGGATGCCGTGTCTCCAAATGATAAGGTGAGTGCTCGAGAGAATGTTATTAAAGCTCTTAAAGATTTCGATTGGAGAGGCAAAGGCAAGACCATTTCAGTTCGTATTAATGGTTTAGACACACACTATATGTACAGAGATGTTGTGGAACTAATGGTCCAAGCTGGAGAACATATTGATACATTATTGATTCCAAAAGTTGGAGTAAAAAGCGATGTCTATATGGTTGACTGCATGGTAAATCAGATTGAGCAAGAGAGAGGTCTTACAAATAAAGTTGGATTAGAATGTTTGATAGAAACAGCACTTGGGATGGTCAACATTGATGAAATAGCCCAGTCATCAGATAGACTTGAAGCACTTCATTTTGGCGTTGCTGACTATGCCGCAAGTTTACGTGCTAGGACTACTGTAATAGGTGGACTAAATCCTGATTATCCTGGTGATCAATGGCATCATGGACTATCAAAGCTAGTAGCTACATGTCGAGCTTACGGATTGAGACCGATAGATGGCCCATTCGGAGATTTTAATGATCCAGATGGTTACATTCTCGCTGCAAAACGAGGAGCAGCCATTGGAATAGAGGGCAAATGGGCAATACATCCATCACAAATTGATCATGCAAATGACGTTTTTTCACCACCAAAAGCAGAGGTAGACAAAGCAAAGAGAATAATAGATGAATTAAAAAAAGCTGCTGATGAGGGAAGAGGAGCTGCACAACTTGACGGAAGAATGATAGATGCTGCATCAGAAAGGATGGCAAGAAATGTTGTAAACATAAGTGAATTAATCGAGTCAAAAAAATAATGAACATTCATGAGTATCAAGCTAAAGAGATCTTAGCAAAATTTGGTGTAACCATTCCTAAAGGTGGCATTGCATACAGTCCTGAAAATGCAAAAGATAGAGCTTCTGAATTAGGTGGCGAAATGTGGGTAGTCAAAGCTCAGATTCATTCTGGGGCTCGCGGAAAAGCTGGAGGCATCATTGTTTGCAAATCTCTTCAAGAGGTGTCTGATGCAGCGAATAATTTACTTGGGAAAAAACTTGTAACAAATCAAACGGGCCCAGAAGGAAAAACGGTACAAAGAATATATGTTGAAGAAGGTACCGACATAAAAAAAGAGTTTTATCTCGGTTTAGTTTTTGATAGAAGCACCGAAAGTATCATGGTTGTAGCATCTTCAGCTGGCGGAATGAGCGTAGAGGAGATAGCACAAGAAAAACCTGAGACTCTCATTAAAACTAAAATAGAAGCTGCAGTAGGCATGCAGTCATTTCAGGCACGAGAAATTGCATTCTCATTAGGTTTGGAGGCTAAAGCAATCTCAAGGTGCGCGCAGGCAATTTTAGGTGCATATAAAGCATTTAGTACCTCAGACGCAACTATGGTTGAAATTAATCCACTTGTTCTAACGGGTGACGATCATATACTTGCCTTAGATTGTAAAATGTCATTCGATGATAACGCGTTATATAGAAATGCATCTATCGCCGAATTAAGAGACAAAACGCAAGAAGATTCTAAAGAAACTTATGCTGCTGACCGAGGTTTAAACTATATTGCCCTTGACGGTGACATAGGAAATATAATTAATGGCGCTGGTTTAGCAATGGCCTCGATGGATATGATCCAATTAGCCGGAGGGAAGCCTGCAAACTTTTTAGATGTAGGTGGAGGCGCAACACCAGAAAAATTCGTTAAAGCTTTTAAATTAATTTCTGGGGATCCGAATGTTAAAGTAATATTAATAAATATTTTTGCAGGCATCAACAGGTGCGATTGGGTTGCGCAAGGAATAGTAGATGCGCTCAATTCTATAGATATCGAACAACCACTTGTTATTAGATTAGCAGGAACAAATGTAAATGAAGGTATAAAAATTCTCAAAGATAGTAAGATCAAGTATATAGAGGCCAATACACTTGAAGATGCCGCGAACAAGGCCGTTAAAGCTCTAGGAGATCTTTAGAGTATGGCAATATTAATAGATAAAAAATCTAAAATAATAGTCCAAGGGTTCACCGGTAAGATAGGGACGTTTCATGCTGAGGAAATGATGGAGTATGGAACAAATGTAGTTGGCGGTGTAACACCTGGAAAAGGCGGACAAACACATCTCGGAAAACCCGTGTTCAATACTGTAAAAGAAGCAGTTGATGAAACAGAAGCAGATAGTAGCATATTATTCGTGCCACCTGCTTTCGCTGCTGACTCTGCCATGGAGGCCGCTGATGCAGGTATAAAAACACTGGTAGCTATAACGGATGGGATACCGGCTCATGATATGATCAAAGTAAAAAGATATATGAGAAGATATAAAAATGAAGAGAGAATGACTATGGTAGGACCAAATTGCGCAGGAGTTATAAGTCCAGGTAAGTGTATGTTAGGGATTATGCCTGGACACATATATAAAGAGGGCAATGTTGGAGTCATCGGTAGATCTGGAACACTTGGATATGAAGCTGCCCAGCAAATGAAAGACCTTAATATAGGAATCTCAACTAGCGTTGGAATAGGTGGTGATCCAATTAACGGAAGTGCTTTTAAAGATCATCTTGAGAAATTTGAGCATGATGATGATACAAAAGTCATCCTTATGATTGGTGAAATTGGTGGGCCGCAAGAAGCGGAAGCAGCAGAATACGCAAAAGAAAATATTTCAAAACCTATTGTTGCATATATAGCTGGACTTACAGCACCAAAAGGTAAAAGAATGGGGCATGCTGGAGCTATAGTGAGTGCTGGCGGTGAATCAGCAGCGGAGAAGGTTGAGATATTAAAAAATGCTGGTATAACAATTGCAAACAACCCTTCTGTAATTGGTGAGACTGTTGCATCAGTCCTCAAAAAAATATAATGAAAAATTCTCCAATAATTGATATTGGAGCAAACCTCACACACCCTGATTTATTCTGTAAGATTGATGAGATTGTAAAGAAAATGCGTGAGGAATACGTTACTAAAGCAGTTATTATATCCTCTACATTTGATGATACTAATGATGCTATGAATATAATCAAAAAATATCCTGATATGTTTTATACAACCATTGGTTTTCATCCACATAACGCAAAAGACTACTCTGATAACTATTTTGAAGCAATGAAGATCAAGACGAATGATCCAGAAATAGTAGCTATTGGTGAATGTGGATTGGATTATTACAGAGAATATTCATCCAAGGAAAACCAAATTAGGTGTTTCGAGAGACATTTAGAATTATCATCAATCACAAAAAAACCACTTTTCTTGCATGAGAGGAATGCACATAAAGATTTTTTTGATATCTTATCGACGCATATAGACACAATAAGTAAGTTTGTAGTCCACTGTTTTACTGGAAATTCAGACCATTTGAGAAGGTATTTGGATATTGGGGCTCACATAGGTATCACAGGGTGGATAACAGATCAGGCAAGAGGATCTCATCTACACGATCTTGTGCAATATATTCCAAGGGATAGGTTAATGATTGAAACTGATTCTCCATATTTAATTCCTCATAACCTAGATACTAAATCCAGTAATACTAATTACCCTTATTATCTTCCATTTATTGCTTTATTCATGTCAGAATGTCTTAATATAACTGTTGATGAACTTAGAAAATCAACTTACGAGACGACTTTAGATTTCTTTGGGCTTCATACTAAATAATATTATGATTTTAACCTTGCCACCCACAAAGACAAAACTTTTACTTCATACATGTTGTGCACCATGTTCAGGAGAAATAATGTTACGACTTATTGAATCTTCAATTGATTTTGACCTATTCTTTTACAATCCAAATATTCATCCCAAAAAAGAATACTTGCTTAGAAAGGACGAGAATATTAAATTTGCAAAAAAACATAATATTAAAATAATAGATGCAGAATATGATACTAAAAATTGGTTTAATCTTACGAAAGGAATGGAGTGGGAGCCAGAACGTGGAGTAAGGTGTGAAACATGCTTTGACATGAGATTCTACAAGACTGCAGAATATGCGTCAAAAAATGGATATGACATCATTTCGAGTACACTTGGTATTTCACGCTGGAAGAATTTTGAGCAGATAAATCTATCAGGTAGAAATGCCACTAAATCATTTTCAAATATAGATTATTGGGATTTTAACTGGAGAAAAAATAATGGTTCTCAACGCATGCTCGAGGTTTCTAAGAAAGAGGAATTCTATATGCAAGAATATTGTGGCTGTGCTTACTCGCTCAGAGATACTAATATTTGGAGAAAGAAAAATCAAAGGCCATCCGTTGAAATTGGTTTAAAATATTATTCTCTTTCAGATAAAAAATCCGCCAAAAATAAATAAAACAATAACACTTAGCCATGCTAAAAAGGATCTTGATAGTATGTTTCTATAAATATCTAATTCGTTTTCTTGAGGCAGATTCTCTCTTGATTGATCAACTAGATTGTTGCCAACATTAGTAATTAAAGTTTTATTGTAACTATATAAATCTCCTCCATTTTTAGTAGATTTATAAGATTTTACACATATTTCAAAATCACTTACTAAAGCAAATGACAAAACTGTGAGTTGTATTGGTATAAATTCAATTACCCCAAGCATATTTTTGAAAATCTTTTTTGATTTGGTATCTATTTTAAATGTAGATTCATTAATATATGAATCAACAATTAAGTAAGATAAAGCTCCAGCTGGACCTAACATTAGGAAAAAAAATGTAACTGTATAAATAATTCTAGTTGAGTTATAAAATATTTGCGAAAGTATCTCGTCGTAAATTAATTTAGATGATTTCATCATACGAGTAAAATTTTTATTGTTCTTGTGTGTTTCTAGTGCTTCACTGTCTTCAAGTTTATCGATACATGCTCTAAACTGATTAGGTTTCAAACAATGGAATAAAATCAGTAGATTTATTAAAAATGAAAAAAAGGGATGGACAACAAAGTCTATAATGCTAATCAATAAATTTATAAGAATATATAGAGCTACAGGAAATAAAAAAAGTATTAGAGTTTTTGCAATAATATCTTCAAGAATACCTTTAAAGCTTTCAAAGCTTTTTTGAATTATGGAATTTATACCCTTGTCACTAATTGGCTCGTAAATATATTCAAGAATAAGTGAAAATATTAGTAATGATGCTGTTAACATAAGTTTTTTTCTTTAAGTTTAGTCCAATCAAATAGGGGCCCTGGATCAGTTTTTCTGTCAGGAGATATGTCACAATGTCCGAGTATCCTACTTTCTTCAATCATAGGATAACATGACTTTAGCGAATCTATGACATCTTTAAGAATGTCATATTGCTCTTTCTCATAACTGCTATTAGACGTACCCTCTAGCTCAATTCCAATAGAAAAATCATTAAAGTTTTCTCGGCCCTCATGAGATGATGTTCCAGCATGCCAAGCTCTTTTATTGAAGGGTACAAATTGTATTATTGAGCCATTTCTTCTAACAAAAAGGTGAGAAGACACCCTTAAACCAGCTAGGCTAGAGAAAGATTTATGGGCAGATGTGTCTAATTTATTTTGAAATAAAGCCACCACATTTTGATTATCATATGACCCTTCAGGGAGGCTAATGCAATGGATAATGATAGAGTCAATATCAACATCGATTGGTCTATCGTCATGATTAGGAGACTCAATGAACACAGCATTTGCTATTTTGTGAGTTTTTTTATCAATTTTGAACATTACCTGTATCTCATAATAAGTTTCATTGCTATTATACTACTATCTTAATTATGCCAAATTTTCTAATTAATACAGATAAAAAGTTGTTAAATATCTCTGATGATTTGATGCAGTCATCATCAATAGGAGTAGATACCGAGTTTATTCGAGAGTCAACATATTACCCTAAGCTAGCTTTAATTCAATTTGCAACAGAACATAATAACTACATTGTTGATACACTATCTATCTCTGCGAATGATATCATCGTTGAGATACTCACTAATGAGAATATTATAAAAGTTTTGCACTCCGCTAAACAAGATCTAGAGACAATACATCATCATTTTAACTGTTTTCCGGTAAACTTGTTTGATACTCAAATCGCCTTCAATTTAACATCTGCATTAGTAAATCCAAGTTATTCATCTTTAGTTAAAAAATACTTTTCTAAAGAACTAAAGGAGGGTTCTTGGAGAACAGATTGGCTAAAAAGACCATTATCCGATGATAAAATCGAATATGCTGCAAATGATGTTGAGTATCTTGTGGAATTATCTCAAAGCATATCTAGCGAGCTCAAAGCACTTGATAGATATGATTGGTTGGCTGAGGAGCACAGTAATGATTTAAGCGCCAGGAGCATCATTACAGACCCATTTGATGCCTGGAAGAGGATAAGTATACCAATCAATCTTGATCATCGAAATAGATCGAATGTAAGGTCAATTGCTGCCTGGAGAGAGATTACGGCTCAGAAATCTAATATTCCAAAAAAATGGATCCTAACAGATGGTGAAATAGTAAGGATATCATGTTCAAAAAATGAGAACGTGAGCAAGCTTCTTGAGAATACAAAATTTAAAATAAGTGATGAGCATAAAGATAATATAGTTATGCTTCTTGAGCAAAATAACCTTGGAGAAAAAACACCAGAGAAAATTGATATGAATTTATATAATAAAATTATTGGTAAATGCAATACTGTGTTGAATGAAGTATCAGAAAAATATAATATTGCATCCTCATTAATAGCAAATAAAAGAGATATAGATTATTTTGCACGTGGTGAGAAGAATATTAGATTTCTTAAAGGCTGGAGATTTAAAATTTTTGGTAAATTGGTACAATAGAGCATGCGTAAATATTCCTCAAAGATAGTCGACGGTAAAGACAGAGCTCCTAGCAGATCTATGTTACGAGCCGTGGGTTTTAAAGACAAAGATTTCAAATTACCTCAGGTTGGGGTTGTCTCGACATGGAGCATGGTAACTCCCTGCAATATGCATTTAGATAATTTAGCTAAATTATCTGCCAAATCAATTGATACTAATGGTGGCAAATCCCTTCTATTTAATACAATTACTGTATCTGATGGGATATCTATGGGAACAGAAGGCATGCGTTATTCATTAGTTTCTAGAGAGGTTATCGCAGATTCTATTGAAACGGTAATAGGTTGCGAAGGATTTGATGGATTTCTAAGTATTGGTGGCTGTGATAAAAATATGCCAGCATGCGTAATAGCAATGGCAAGATTGAATCGTCCATCCATATTTGTTTATGGTGGTACAATTATGCCAGGCAAACATAAGTCAAAGAAAATTGATATAGTTTCTGTTTTTGAGGCTGTCGGCAAAAATGCGAGTCAAGGGATAACTGATAGTGAATTAAAACAGATCGAAAAGAATGCTATTCCAGGACCAGGATCTTGTGGTGGGATGTATACTGCGAACACAATGGCCTGTGCAATTGAGGCTTTGGGATTGAGTTTGACAAATAGTTCGGCACTAGCTGCTGTCTCAGCAAAGAAAAAGGATGATTGTAAGCATTCTGCTAGAGCGCTAATGAATTGCATTAGAAAAGATATTAAACCATCGGACATCATTAATAAAAAATCAATGGAAAATGCAATAACGGTCGTAATGGCTTTAGGCGGATCTACAAATGCAGTGCTCCATTTACTAGCTATAGCACAGTCAGCAGGCGTTAACTTAGCCTTGAAAGATTTTGACAGAATTGGAAAAAAGACACCAGTTTTAGCAGATCTAAAACCTAGTGGGAAATACACGATGTCAGAATTAGTTAGAATAGGAGGGGTTGCGCCATTAATGAGGATGTTGTTAAAAAAGAAACTTCTACATGGTGATTGTTTGACTGTTAGCGGCAAAAGTTTGAGGCAAAACTTGAGTAAGATTAAGCCATATCCAAATAGGCAGAAAATTATCAGATCATTCTCTAATCCGATAAAAAAGAATGGACATCTAATTATTCTCAGAGGTAATCTTGCACCAAATGGTGCGGTCGCAAAAATATCTGGCAAAGAGGGCAATTCTTTTACAGGAATAGCCAGGGTTTATAATTCAGAGGAATTAGCATTACAAGATATCCTTAAAGATAAGATAAAGAAAGGAACAGTTATTGTTATAAGATACGAGGGCCCTATAGGTGGCCCAGGTATGAGAGAGATGTTATCACCTACTTCTGCCGTTATGGGGAAAGGTTTAGGAAAGGATGTTGCATTAATTACAGATGGAAGATTCTCTGGCGGTAGCCATGGATTTGTCGTTGGGCATATTTCACCTGAGGCTCAAGCAGGAGGATTAATTGCAATCGTCAAGAATGGTGACATTATAGAAATTGACTCAATTAAACAACAACTCAATTTAAAAATAAGTAATGCAGAAATTAAATCAAGAGTAAAACAGATTAGAAAACCAAAGAAAAAAACATTAAATGGTGTTTTGACGAAGTACGCTAAGTTAGTTAGTCAAGCTCATCTTGGAGCTATAACAATAGATTAAAGTACTTTCAATTCCTCGTGATATAATTTGTGAATGATTTCATGAATTTTTTCAAGTCTCACGAGTGCATTCTCAGATGATATTAATTTAGCTTTAGTAGATAAATCTAGCGGCAGACACTCTGTTAACCTGAAACCTACCCAAGATGCATCAGAATACCTTTCTCTTTTATAGTCTATAAAGTTTTTAATACCAGGATATATTTTTTTATAGAATTTTGACAATAACAAATATTTTTCTGGTATTAGATATTCTTTTTCTTGCTCGATATTTTCAATGACACCTGTAAGAAGGTTATCTGAATTCAATTGACAAGATTTTATTTTCACAAGATTTATACCTTCGACGGTTATGCCTAATATCCCATCTTCTAATTGATTCCAGTCCACGATTTTTACTAGTGATGCAACTGAATAAACATCGTTGATATAACTATTTTTTGATTCGCTTTTAACTAATGCTATACAGAAATTTGCATCATTCTTAATTGAGTCCCTTACCATATCAAGATATCGACGTTCAAATATTCTCAATGGAAAAACTCCGCCAGGCAATACTATGCTTTTTAGAGGAAAAATGGGTGTTTCGGACATGTTAATCTCTTGTAAAGCCGAGTGATACTGAATTAATACAGTATCGTTTAAATGATGGAGAAGGACCATCATCAAAAACATGACCCAGATGTGCGTCACAACTTTTGCATTTAACTTCTACTCTTCTCATATTGTAAGAATTATCCTCAGATTCACAAACTGATTCAGCTGTATACGGATCAGAGAAACTTGGCCAACCGGTTCCGGAATCAAATTTCTTCTCAGAATGGAACAGTTTGTTACCACAACAAATACACTCATAAATTCCTGTTTCGGTGAAATAAGTGTATTCACCCGTAAAAGGTGTTTCAGTTCCTTTTTCTTGTGTAACTCTGTATGAGATATCAGTTAATTCATCTCTTAGCTGTTCTCTAGATTTAATAGTTTTAGGCATCTTTGATAATATCTCTTAATTCAACTGTGCTCTTATTACTCATTATCAATATTATATCTATTTGATTAATATGATTATCAATATATTCCTTTATTTTGTCATAAGTTTCAAGAGTGTTAATTTTGTGGTTTTTCGTTTTAATAGCCCATTTGACGAGTCTTGATTTTACTATTATGCTTTTATGAGCCTTCTGAAGTGATTTTGATAAATTTTCTCTGTGTGTGCCTGAAATCATAGAATTAGATTTAACTTCGCAGATAGCGAGAATTTTCTTTTTTGGGAAGTTTTTTTTCAGTGACTCTATGGAGCTTTCTACTTCTGTAGGATGATGAGCAAAATCATCAAATATATGTCTCTTCCTATAGTATCCAACGGCCTCCATTCTTCTCTTAACTCCTTTGAAGGTTCTAATAGCATTTAAACAATTATTAATTGATACTCCAGTTTGAAGGCAAGCAATGATAGCTAGAGAAATATTTTTATGATTATGCTCACCCATTAGATTGCCTTCAATTTCCTTTGAATTTCTTTTACTATTGATAGTGAATTTATTATTTTTTTGATTCAAAAACCAATCAGCCATATTTGACTTAGATGAGAAAGAAATTGCTTTTGACCAGATACCCATGGACATTAGTTTCATAATATTTTTATCATCCTGATTAAAGATAATCCTCCCTGATTTTGGCATTGTTCTAATAACATGATGAAAGTTTTTGATTATGGAGTCTATATTCTCAAAGATATCGGCATGATCAAATTCAATATTATTGATCAGTAAAATATCAGGTCGATAGTGAAGATACTTGGATCTTTTGTCAAAAAAGGCCGTATCATATTCATCCGCTTCTATAACAAAATATTCGGACTTTGTAAGTTTTGCTGGGGATTTAGCGCCAATGGGTAATCCTCCGATAAGATAGCTTGGATTTTTTTTTGTGTACCTAAGTATATGCGTTACTAAAGATGATGTTGTTGTTTTGCCATGTGTGCCAGAAACTGCTATAACAGTTTTCTTTGATAGCACATTATCGTAAAGCCATTGAGGACCTGAAGTGAATGGTATTTTTTTATCAAGTAATTTTTCGATAATATCCATGCCTCTTGTCATTACATTTCCAACAATCACAAGGTCGTATTTTTTATCTAAAGTTTTTGAATTGTAGTTTTCACTAAAACTGATCTTATTATTTATTAATACTGTTTTCATCGGATCATAAAGGTTTGTATCAGAACCTGTCACTTGATGCCCCATCTCTTTTGCGATAATGGCAATTCCTGCCATAAATGTACCACCGATTCCTAGTATATGTATTCTCATGCAAAAATCTGTATAAGTATCAGTGTAACAAATATTATTGCTATGCCATGCAGGAGTGAAACACCGAGACCTATTATCATAGATGTATCCAATGCATTTTTAAATATATGACCATTAACGAACCAAGCATATAAGCTTACTAAAAGAAAAACGATTGCCACATCTGACGGGATTGTATCAGCTGAAATCGTATCACTGTTTGTGAATAGGGCTATAAGAGTTCCTTGTATTAATACAAAGAGAGCATGAATTCCCAAGATACTTGTGCAAACCTGAACATATCGCGCACTAAAATTATTTCCACCAGAATCACTATCCCTGATCCTAAGTGCAGTTTTTATAAATAGGTTAGTGACTATGATGAATATGATTGCATTAGCAATATTCATAGCTATAATCGTTTGAGGCATAAATGAAATAAGAGCCACCAATAGATTTAGTACTATTATAGCGTTCATAAGACCTTTACTGGCTGGTAAATCCTGTGGCCCTTTAGAAAATGTAATTATATCTAGAAATATTTTTAAACTAACTGTCATATTAATGTTATAATGATATTTTATAACAAAGGATACCACATTGGATCAGAACTCAATAATCAAATCTTATAAAAGAGTATCAAGTATTTATGATTACACCTTTGGCAAGGTATTTAAACCTGGACAAAAAACATTAATTGAAAAGATGAATTGTAATGATAATGATTCTGTCTTAGAAATTGGAATAGGAACAGGTTCTTCTTTGCAATATTATCCTCAAAAAACTAAAGTTGTTGGCATTGATATATCACCAGATATGCTTAAGATTGCAGATAAGAAAATTAAAGATAATAATTCGAATAATAAAACTATAGCTATGATGAATGGTGAAGAGTTGTGTTTTAGTGATAATACCTTTGATAAAGTCGTGGCTATGTATGTTATTTCAGTAACCCATAATCCTGAAAGACTTATCCATGAAATGAAAAGAGTCTGTAAAGAAGATGGAGATATATTCATTGTAAATCACTTTAGTTGTGACACTGATAACCTATTTGTAAGAGCTTTTGAAAAGGCTCTTATGCCAGTGAGTAAAATCCTAGGATGGAAACCTTATTTCCCCTATACAGAATTTAATAAATATGCGAATTTAGATGTACAAGAAATATCTAAAGTTAATATATTTGATTACTGGAACATCATTCATGCCTCTAATAACAAATAAGCTATTTTGCGGCACCATCAATCATTTTTTTTAATTCCCCAGATTCGAATAACTCAAGAGTAATATCACATCCTCCTATTAGCTCGCCTTTAATATAAACCTGTGGGAATGTTGGCCAATCCTTATACTTTGGTAGTTCCTGCATGATCTCTGGATCAACAATTATATTAACATAGGCAAATTCTTTCCCGCACTTCTTAAGAGCTTCAACAGTTCTTGAAGAGAACCCACACATAGGCATATCAGGAGTACCCTTCATATAAATTATTACTGGATTTTCTTCGATTTGTTTCTTTATTTTATCTAACGCTGTCATTGGTTTCTCCATAAATCTCTAGTTTGTTAAGAGCTAAACTTTACACTCGACGAATTTTATCAAATTAATTAGGTACTTTCCAAGTCTATTAACTAATCCTGGAACTTTTATTGTAAATTTCACTTTCCCCATAATATCAGTTTCTCTATACGTATAGTCACAAAATGATGAAGATGTTCTTTGGTTGTCACTATTGATCGAAATCCTTCCATCATTTATGGCAATAGCCCTTTTTACAATATAGTAGCCTTGATTAATTTTAATCACTACAATATCCCCCACAAAGTAGCTCGCAGAGGTTATAACTATTGCTATGGAGTCACTTTTGATTGTCGGCTCCATACTATTCCCAGTCAAATAGAAAAACTTAAGCATCTTCTAAGATTGGACAAACTATTTCCATATTTGGTGGATAGGGAGCTTTGCATTTCTTTGTCTTTACGTTCTTTGTTGCCCAAAACATCTCTGCGAATTCATTGACTTTCTCAAGTAAATTTTCAGCATTTTCCCTTGATAGCTCTTGCTTGCTCTTTGAGCCAGCCATCATAATAGAATGAACAAGTTCATGAACTTTCGGGAATTCCTTAATTTGTGGTTCTTTGAAGTAGTCTCCCCAGATCACAGCCACCTCATCCTTAACTGCTTGCGCCTGCTCTTCTTTCGAGCCGGATAGCCTTGATATTTGCGCTGTAAAATTTCTGACTGGTAGGCTTTCATCAACTTCGTGTATTAAATCAATAAGTCTTATAACACTCAACGCAGCATACTGAGCAATAGCAGGGTCGTAGACTTTGCATGGTATATCACAGTGGGCGTGTGCCTTTGGTAATTTTATCATAAATCTTCTCCTTAAATGATTATCATAAATGATGTAAACTATTTTATCACTCAAATCTTTAACTGGAAATGAATATGTGCGGAATATGCGGAGAAATAAGATTCGACGACTCGATTATTAGCGAAAAATCCAAGAAATTAATGATGGATGCTGTAGCATCTAGAGGACCTGACAATAAAGGAACTTATGAAGACGAATCATTCTTTTTTGGTCACTCAAGACTATCTATAATAGATACCTCTCCAAAATCAAATCAACCTATGATTGACGTTAAATTGTCATTATCAATTACATTTAATGGTGTAATTTATAACTATAGATCCCTTAAAAAAGACTTAGAAAGTAAAGGGTATATTTTTGACACAGATGGTGACACTGAGGTGATATTAAAGGCGTATCATTTTTATGGCGAGGACTGTGTAAAATTTTTCGATGGAACTTTTGCATTTTGTATCTACGATAAATCAAATAGAAAGTTTTTTCTCTCAAGAGATAGGTTTGGTATAAAGCCACTATATTATAGGTCCGAAAAAAACCGCTTTTCTTTTTCATCAACCACGAAATCTCTTATTCGCGGTAGCACAGAGAAAATAAATACTGACGCATTAAATCATCATTTTCTCTTACATTCTTCAGTACCAGCTCCCAAAACAATTTTTTCTTCAATTCAAAAGTTACCACCAGGAAATAGCTTGATCATAACAGAATCAGGCAGCATCAAACAAAGGCAATATTATTCGATAGGAGACATATCTATAGAAGCACATTTAGATGAGAATGAAATATTGCAAAATATTGAAAGAATCATATTGAATGCAATTAAAAAAAGACTATGCGTTTCTGATGTCCCCGTGGGAGTTTTACTATCTGGTGGTTTAGATTCTAGTCTAATAACAGCAATGGCATCTAAACATAAACTTGCTGAAGTAGAGACATTCTCTATAGGTTTTGACACGATCTCAACTGAGATAGGTGATGAGTTTTATTATTCTGATTTAATTAGTAATCAGTTTTCATCGAAGCATGAAAAAATAATTATCAATGAAAGTGATTTGTTAGAGAGCCTTGATTCGGTGATAGCAAATATGCCAGAGCCAATGTCCGGACAAGATGCCGCGGCTTTCTATTTGCTAGCTAAAGAAGTATCTAAAAAACAAAAAGTTGTACTGAGTGGACAGGGAGCTGATGAGTTATTTGGTGGATATCCTTGGTATGCTCTTATGTCTAATGGAGATTCAGATGACATAGATAGATTTTCTAGATATTATTTAGATCGGAGTATTGAAGATTTCAAACAAACTGTTAATAAGTCATTTTTTACAGAGCATGCCACTAATAACTTTATAAGTTCTTCATTTGAAAAATATAATAAAAACCTGTCTTTTTTAGATAAATTACTAAGATTTGATATCTCGTATTTAATAGTAGATGATCCAGTCAAGAGGGTTGATAGCATGACTATGGCATGGGGATTGGAAACACGTGTTCCATTTCTAGATCAAGAACTTGTTGAATATTTATCTTCAATGCCATCGGAAAATAAATTAAAAAATCATGGAAAGTACTATTTAAAAAAAATTGCAGAGAGATATCTCAGCTCCGATGTTATTTATCGAAAAAAATTTCATTTTCCTGTCCCCCCTTTAAAGATTATCAAAGATAAAATACTCAGTTATTCAAGGTTAGTTCTACAATCGGAAGCCTGCAATAAAAGAGGGATATTTAATCACAAGAATATAGAAAATCTCTTGAATAAGCCAAATGAAAACTTTACAAGACTAGAGGGTAATAAACTTTGGCACTTAACAGTTTTTGAGCGTTGGTTCCAATTAAATGTGGATAAAAAAAACCCACTGTGAAAAAAGTGGGTTTTTAAATTTTAAATATTTAGCTTTTAGAAGCTATGAGTAATTCCTAGTCCATAAGTTCTCACAGCATTACCACTACCTTGCATACCTTGTCTTATATAGCCGATAGTAATATCTGTTGATTTACTCAATTGCATTCTATTGGAAAGCCCTAAAGTTCGGTAATCTTCATTTGCCGCAACCTCTCTACTATCACCTGTAGCATATACAACTTGAATATTATGCATGCCCATTGTGTAATGTGCGCCAAATGTTTCTATATCACCTTCACCATTTGTAAAACCTGTTGCTGATGTAGTTCCAATCTCTAGATCTTCAATAGTGTAAAATACGCCAAGGCCAGGCATAACTTTATAAGATGCAAATATTTTATCGTTTGATTCACCATCTGCGCCACCACTCTTGTCAAATGTTCTAGCTACACCTAACTCTAATCCAGCAAGCAAAAGATTCTCCGTTCTTATTCCAAAAGAGTAATCATTCTTCGCAACATTATTATTGTTTGCATTTTCTCCCATTCCTCGAAGATAAGCAATTTCAAATGGCCCAACTTTACCAGAATACATTATTCCTGAATCCCATGTTCCTGCGATTCCAAAGGCAGTTTTACTTGTTGCTCCATGACCATTCATTCCAATAGCTGTATCCATATTGTGATCATACATCCCCATTGTTTTATATGGTGTCTCATATGAACCCATTCCCAGATATCCTAGTGGAGTCATGAAACCTAAATGACCAACATGAAGCTCAATTGTCTGACATGGCGATGAACCATTTGCGTCTGTGCTACAATTCTTACTATCACTTGTTGCCCATCCATCGGCAATATCAAATTTCCACTCAGCGTGTCCTAGCATTGTAAGACCACCTAAATTCTCCTTAAATTTGATACCTAATCTACTTTTGAGACCATTATCACGAATACTATCTACTGAATTAGCTGATCCAGTCGCCTTTTGATCATATCCTACGTATAATCGACCAAAAAAATGGACTCCGCTTCCTGATTTTCCTGCAACTGCTGAATGAGATGAATGATCCATACCTCCACCCGCATTTGCATTGACTGACGTTACTACAGTGAAGACTGCAGCTGTACATATTTTTCTTAACATATCACTCCCCGTTTGATAAATAATATTATATATAATCACTGATTTTGCCATATTCTCTGTAATAAATAAAAGGTTTTTGTTCAAATAAATGACATAATAAAAAGCAGAATAAATGAGTTTTTGACTAAAATTGGAGATTTTGCTTGAAAGTGAGATTTTCATAGCATTATCAGTGTTTTATATTAGAATATTGTTTCTATAAATTAAAGTAGATATGAAAGATTACTTAATGCAGACATATAATAGAAAGCCAGTTTCCTTTGTAAGGGGTGAAGGAATATACCTGTTTGATAAACAAGATAAAAAATATATTGATGCGCTATGCGGTCTTGCAGTTACTAGCTTAGGACACTCCAACTCTGAAATAACGAAAACACTCGCAGATCAGGGGAATTCTCTTATACATACGTCAAATGCTTTTCAGATTGAGCCACAAAAAGAACTTGCGAAAAGATTATGTCAGTTGAGTGGAATGAATAATGTTTTCTTTTGTAATTCAGGTGCAGAAGCTGTAGAAGCATCGGTAAAAATAGCCAGAAAATTTGGAAATGATAGATCATTTTCTTCACCAAAAATTATTGTGATGGAAAACAGCTTTCATGGTCGGACGATGGCAGCATTGTCAGCGACTGGTAGCAAAAAATCTCATTCAGGTTTTACCCCTCTAGTCGAGGGTTTCTTGAGAGCCCCATTCAACGATATAGAAGCGGTAAAAAAGATTATTAATGAAAATGACGAGATTGCAGCAATCCTTCTGGAACCAATACAAGGAGAGGGTGGAATTATTGTCCCAGACAAACATTATCTGTATCATCTCAGAGAGATTACTCAACAACATAATATTCTTCTGATGATAGATGAGGTTCAATCTGGTATTTGCAGAACGGGAAAATGGTTTGCTCATCAACATGATAATATTATTCCAGATGTTATTACTATCGCAAAGGCACTGGGGAATGGCATACCAATAGGAGCTTGCTTAGCATCTAATAAGGCATCTGAAATCCTTATTCCAGGATCACATGGTTCTACATTTGGCGGAAATTTCCTTTCATGCAAAGTTGCATTGAAGGTTCTCGATTTAATGAGAGACGAACAAATATGTATCAATGCTAGAGAGATGGGTCTTCATTTTGACAAGGAACTTAAAACAAGACTGGCTAATAAAAAATCCATATCAGAGATAAGATGCAAGGGATTAATGATTGGAATTGAATTAAAAGATGACTGCACAGAACTTGCGAATAAGTTTCTAGATAATGGACTTGTTGTCAATATAACGAAGGGAAATGTGATTAGATTATTACCCCCACTAATAATTAAAAAGGAACAAGTTAATGATATAATAAGTATCTTAGAAAAGGTTATAAAATAAAAATGAAAACGAGACACTTTAAATCTCTATTAGATATAAACCAAAAAGAGTTTATAAGAATTATTGAGAGGTCGATTGAGCTTAAAAAATTATCAAAAGAGAACAATTTACCAGATTCACTAGCTAAAAAAACACTAGCCTTAATATTTAAGAAGAATTCCACAAGAACTCGAGTTTCATTAGAAACAGCTATGGCTAAATTAGGTGGGAATTCTATATATATATCTCATGACACATCACAAATGAGCAGAGGAGAGTCTATTCAAGACACAGGAAAAGTTCTCTCTGGAATGGTAGATATAGTTGCTATAAGAACACACGATCATAAAGAGGTTGAGGATTTATGCGATTCATCTGAAGTCCCAGTCATCAACGCATTAACTGAAAAATTCCATCCATGTCAACTTCTCGCTGACATGCAGACCTTTTATGAGGAGAGGGGTAGTTTTGAGAATAAAATATTTTCATGGGTAGGTGATGGGTGTAATATGTGTAATTCCTATATTAATGCATCAAAGATTCTTGGTTTCAATTTAAAAATTGCCACACCTAGTGGATTCGAACCTGATTTAAAAATTCTGGATTCTGCATCAGATACCGTAGAACTCTGTGATCTTCCAGGTAAAGCAGTAGAGAACTCTGATTTAGTTACAACAGATGTCTGGTCTAGTATGGGCGACGAGGATGATGCTGAAAGAAGAAAAATACTTTTCAAAGGCTATCAAATTAACCAGAGTCTTATGGATAAAGCAAAAAACGATGCTATATTTCTTCATTGCTTACCTGCTCACAGAGGCGAAGAGGTTTCTTCTGAAGTAATTGACGGTATCAATAGTAAAGTTTGGCAGCAAGCACATAACCGTTTATTCACAGCTCAAGCACTTATAGAGTTTCTGTTAGAGGAAAATATTTAGTATATTTTTTGATTTAACTTTTTGATGAGCTCATGTTTTTCTTTTGTATCAACACAATTAAGAATTTTTTTTGCTATTTTTTCTGCTCTCTCTATGTTTGTCTCTACAATAACTTTTTTTACCTCTGGGATTGCACTTGGATGCATGCTAAAAGACCTCAGACCCATACCTAAAAGTAATCTTGTAAATTGATGATCACCAGCCATTTCTCCACACAATGACACATTAATTTTCCGTTTGAACCCACTATCTATGACATTTTTTATCAAACTCAATACTGCAGTATTGTATGGATCGTACAGATAATTTACTTCCTCATCAACTCTATCAATTGCTAGCGTATACTGGACAAGGTCATTAGTTCCAATAGAAAAGAAATCTACATGCTCAGCAAATTTAGAGGACAATACAGCAGAAGATGGAACCTCAATCATTATCCCGACTTCAACATTTTCCGAGAATTTAACATGTCTCTTTGATAGCTGTTCTTTTGCAAGTCCAATTAAGTTTTTCGCGTTTATTATCTCTGAGAGGTTTGTAATCATTGGTAACATGATTTTCACATTTCCATAATAACCTGCCCTGAGGATTGCCTTAACTTGATTAAGAAAAATTTTTTGATTGTTAAGGCTAAACCTTATTCCTCTGAGTCCAAGAGCAGGATTTCTTGCGATAGTTCCCGACTGAATATTCTCAGGTATTTCTTTATCTGAGCCTATATCTAGCGTCCTAAAAATTACTGGTTTGTTATCAATTTTTTGCACTATCTTCTTATAACCAGAAACCTGCTCTGATTCACTGGGAAAATCAGCTCTGTCTGTAAATAGATATTCAGTCCTAAATAAGCCAATACCATCAAAATTTTTATTTGATAGTATTTTTATCTCCTCAGGTAGTTCAAGATTTGCCATTAATTCGATTCTTTTACTATCAATTGATAATGATTCTTTTAGCATAATATTTGATAATAGCTTATCTCTCTCTCTGTCATCTCTTTGAATTTTTTGATAATGTTTTTGAGACTCAATATCAGGATTAATGATGATGACTCCCTTATTACCATCAACTATCACTTCATCGTCATCTTTTATTATACTAAGTGCATTTTTCACTCCTACTAATGATGGAATCTCTAAGCCTCTTGATAAGATAGAACTATGTGATGACCTACCACCAAATTCCGATATCAACGCGCTACATTTTGACTGATGAGCAATTAAAACATCCGCCGGACTTAAATCATCTGTAACAACAATATATCCATTTAAACTTGCTAATGAAATTTTTTTCGATTTAGAGTAACGTATGTTTTTTATTAACATCTTTACCACATGATATATGTCTTCAATACGTTGTTTTATATAAGCATCTTGCATTTCATCAAAAGAGGATTTGATCTCTAGGTATTCTTCAAAAATCGCCCAGTCTGCACAGCGAAGTTTATTTTTAATATTTTTTTTTATTTTACCAATAAAGGTCTTATCATTAATCAGCATTATATGTGTATCAAGAAATATACCTATATTTTTTCTCGCATTAGGTTTTATTTTTCTTTTTATATTTTTCAACTCTGTGAGAGTGCTTTTTATGGAATCTTCAAATTTTTTAATCTCGTTATTTATTTGATTTTTTTTAATGGATCGCTTCTGATAATCTGCTTGTCCATGTGTATATAACTTACATTTACCTAAAACAACACCTTTAGACACTCTGAGTCCATGGAGAATTATCGGTGTAGTATTACTCGTTTTCATTAAACTTATTCTCAATTAGATCTGCTAAACATTTGATAGCATTTTTTTCATCTTTTCCATCTGCAGATATTATTAGCTCTGTTCCTTTTGGTGCGGAAAGCATGAGAAGTTTCATAATACTTTTAGCATCTGCAGCTTTATCACCATTCCTTATTTTTACAACTGACTTAAAGCCGTTTGTAAGCGTGACAACTTTAGCTGCTGCTCTAGCATGTAGCCCAAGCTTATTTTTCACCGTGATCTTTTTTTCTTTCATCTATCTATGACTATAACTCCTTCTTTACCACCTTCAACAGCTTTTTTTGTTAATTTATCAAGTGATAGTTTTGGATAATTAAAAATATTCAAAAGCATAGAAAGATTTATGCCCGAGACTACATTAACCGATTTATTTTTGCAGAATTCTTTTGCAATATTACTTGGTGTTGATCCAAACATATCAGTTAGTATTAAAACTCCGCTGCCATTATCAACAACTTTTACGTACTGTTGAGCTAAACTTCTTATGTCGGATGGTTTATCGTAGTGATCAATCGATAATATTTCTGCCCTGAACGGAATTGATCCGTAAGTAGATTTTGCGGCTAGGAGTAATTGAAGACCAATTTCATTATGTGTTAAGAGTAAAAGACCAACCATATTTAAATATCTCTGTGTTTTATAAGAATATTAGTATACTTTTTCTTTAATTGCTTATAAAGCATTTCAACCATATATACAGATCGATGTCTTCCACCAGTACAACCTATGGATATAGTAAGATAATTTCTGTCACTTTTTTGAAATCTTGGTATCCATGAATTCAAGAACTCAGTAATACTTTTATTCATTTTTAACGACAGGTTATCGTTATCTAGAAAGTTAATTATCTTTTTATTTTTACCGTTCAAGTTCCTTAAACCTTTGTCCCAATAGGGATTTTTAAGACACCTTACATCAAAAACGAAATCACTATCAGTAGGGATATCATTTTTAAATCCAAAAGATTGCAGGTGAATTAAAAGATCTAACGGCTTAACTACTTTTTTGACATTCTCAGAAATTATTTCCTTTAATAGGCTGGGAGTTAAACTGTCTGAGTCAATCACTAAATCTGATTTTTCTTTAAGATACTGCATGACATCTTTCTCTTTATCTATAGATTCACTCAAAGATGTTTTGGTATCTGCTAATGGGTGCAATCTCCTTGTTTCATTAAATCTTGTAATTAATACTTTTTTTGACGAGTGCAAAAAAATAGTCGTATTACTGATTTTTTCTTTTTTGAAGAAGTCATACATTCTCTCCACAGCGACATTAATATTTTTTGTAATTCTCATCGATCTTATATCTATGCTAATTGCGATTTTTTTTATATTTGTTTTTGAATTTAATACCGATTTTATCAAATCTATTGACATTTCTGGTGATAGATTATCTATGCAGTAAAAACCAAGATCTTCTAGGGAATTTAATGCGCTACTTTTACCTGAACCAGATAAACCAGTGAGTAAAATGATACGACTAATTTTATTTTTCATTCTAAAAACTATTTTCTATCAAGGTATAAATCTCTTTTTTGTCAGAGGACTCACGTATTTTGTGAACAATTTTATTATTGTCAAGTAGCTCCGCTACTTTAGACAGCAACTCTATATGAAAATCTTCTTTTGTATCTGGTACAACTAAGGAAAAAATAATGTCAACTTTCTTATCATCAACAGCATCAAAATTAATACCTTCGCTCAATTTTATAAATAACAATCGTGGTGACTCAATGTTTGATATTCTCGCATGCGGTATTGCTATTCCTTGTCCAAATGCAGTTGTGCCAAGCTTCTCCCTTTTGTATAGAGCGTCAAAAATTTGATCTTTTTGTTTCGTATCTCCGCTAGAAAGTTTATCACTAATCAATTCAAGGATATTCTTTTTACTTTTTGATTCTACATCAATTAATATCGACTCTGCTGTAAATAACCTATTTATGTTCATTTCATCTTAACCCTTCTCTCATTGGAGGAAGATATCCCTAATGATTCTCGATACTTAGTTATAGTTCTTCTTGCAATCTTAATTCCATTTTGTATAAAATTCTCTGATATTTGAGCATCACTTAGAGGAGATCTAGTATCTTCGTTTTGGATTAATTTTTTAATCATTTCTTTAATTGATTTAGATGATATTCTCTCGCCAAATTTTGTCTGAATCTCGGATGAAAAAAAATATTTCAATTCGAAAACCCCTCTTGGAGTTTGAATATATTTGTTATTAGTAGCTCTTGATATAGTAGATTCATGCATATCAATTTGCGCTGCTATTTCTCTTAAAACAAGTGGCTTTAGAGCCATTTCACCATGGAGAAGAAAATCTTGCTGTTTCAACATTATTTTCTTTGCAACATTGAGTATAGTTATATTCCTATTTTTCAGTGCTTTTATAAAAAATTTAGCATTCCTTATATTCTCTTTTATATACTGACGATCTTTGTCGCTGCAAACCCCAGAAATTAGGTTGTCATATGATTTATTAATTCTTATTTTAGGATTGATCTCTGGATTAAGTTCCGTAACCCATGCTCCTTCTTTTTTGGTGACAATGACATCTGGAGTAATATGCTCATGCTGAATATCAGTGGATATAATATTACCCGGTTTTGGGTTAAGCGAGGTGATAATCTTTGCAATTACATCATCCTTTTTTTTAATTTCTTCGATCTTTTGGTTGAATTCTTTAAAGCAAGCTAGATCAGGATTGATGCCTTTCCCTAAGCTATCAATAATTTCTTTGGCCTTAAGATACCCATGATCTTGTTTATAAAAATGTTCTAGCTGGATTAGAAGACAATCAGATAGTGAAGTGGCTCCAACACCAATAGGGTCAGAGTTTTGTATTTTGTGAAGAACAGCAAAAATCTCTTGAAAAGATATGTCGCCACTTTTATTTAAGAGAAAGAATAACTCATCGATTGTTATGGTTAAAAATCCTGAATCATTAATATAGTCAATAATCGTATAGGCAATCAGCTCATCTATTTCATTTAAATTTGCCATCTTCATTTGCCAGAGCAGATACTCATGTAAAGTCTGAGATTTTGATGGAGCTTGCTCTATCAAATCATCAAAGTCTTGATTCTGAGTATAGCTTTTATTGTTGACTACACTAAATGATTGCAGTGGTAAGTCTTGATAATCTAACGAACTTTCATTCTCAAGAAAAGGATTGCTTAATATTTTTTCATCAATTTCTCTTTGTAAATCAACTGTATTGAGTTGTAGTAATTTTATCACGAGTTGAATTTGCTGAGTCATCGCCAGCTTATTAGAAACACCTATAACTTGTCTTACTTTATTTTTCATAATTTGAAATTTTCCCCAAGATAGATTTTTTTTACAAGCTCATTTTTTATAATTTTATTTGGCTTTCCTTGAGCAATTACTTTCCCATCACTCAAAATATAAGATTCATCACATACTTTAAGTGTTTCTCTAACATTATGATCTGTGATCAGAACACCAATATTGGATTTTGATAAGGATTGTATAATTTTTTGAATTTCAATAACAGATAGCGGATCAATCCCAGCAAAAGGCTCATCTAAAAGAAGAAATTTCGGCTCTATTGCAAGAGCTCTAGCAATCTCCACTCTTCTTCTTTCTCCACCTGACAAGCTTGCTCCTGTAGTATCTTGGATATCTTCGATTTGAAGCATTTTTAATAATTCATATAATTTTTCATTCCTTTCACTAGAGGTGTAGTTTTCTAAAGTTTGAAGTATTGCGAGTATATTCTCTTTTACACTTAAGTTTTTAAAAATAGAGGCTTCTTGCGGAAGATATCCAACACCCAATTTAGATCGTATATGCATCGGATGATCGGTAATGATTTCATCATTTATTGATATGCTTCCTTTGTACGATCTTATTAAACCAACTATCATATAAAATGTCGTGGTTTTGCCAGCACCATTTGGACCCAGAAGACCAACAACCTTTCCAGTTTGTACTGAAACAGAGACATCATTGACAACCAATTTTCCGTTGTATTCTTTACACAAACCCTTACATTCTAAATTAGCCACTTATTTCTTCGTCCTCAAAATTGTTTTGACTCTATTGACAATATTCTTTTTATCATTAGAAACTTTTCTAGATACTGTCCATGTTTTCTTACTTAGATTATAGATCATCCTCTCTCCTGAGATTTGTTCTGATTTCTCATCAGTGAAAGAAATTCTCTTGGCATTTGATAGTATTTCTACTGAACCCTTTTTTATATTAGCTATAACACCGTCTCCAGTTGTAACAGAATTAGGTGTAGTAATTTTTGCGTATTTTTCAGTCTCTACCACTTCTCTATTTGGGTAAATTATGGCACTTGAGGTCTCTATTATTACTTCATTATTATTATCAATATCCATCTTTGTAAAAACTACCTCTCCAGTCAGATAAATTGATTCAAATAAAGAATCTGGATCTAATGCATGCTCTGCCTTAATATCCCAAAATGAGGAATCAATAGAATAGATACGCATATTCGGTGAGAAGACTTCAGATCTTTCACTTTTAGGATATTTTTCAAGCCTATCTCCTTTTAAACTCCAATTTAGAGCACCACTTTTATTAGTTTCAGTCATTGAAAAATCATTAAGATAGTGATTAGTTATTTTTGGATCTTGATTATATTCAGTGACAAGAGCATTATTCAAAGTGAATTCAACAAGAAGTATTAGAGATAAGAATGTTATGATAATAAATGTATATTTATTTTTGACAACAATATTTACGTAGTTATTTTGCATTAGTTCTTTGATTGATATATTAGATCACACACGTCACGTACTGCTCCAAAACCACCTCTTCTCGGAGTTGTCCAATCTGTAGAATTCTTCAATAACTTATAATTAGCATTAGGAACTGTAATAGAGAACCCAACCTTTTCAAGAAGATTTGTGTCTACGATATCATCTCCCACAAAACATGTATTCTCAAAACTATATTCCCCAAGAAAGTTAGTCTCAAAATCTTTGAGTTTATTTCTAGAATTTTGAATAACTTTAACCATTCCTAATTCATGTCCTCTATGATTTACAGCATCAGAATTCCTACCACTAATAATGCCAACTTGGACACCAATGGTTTTCAATAATACAATCCCATGACCATCTTGTGCAAAAAATCTTTTTGATTCTTTACCATCCTCGGATACATAAATTCCACCATCTGTTAATACGCCGTCAACATCAAGAATTAGCAATTTAACTTTTTGTGCCTTTGATATTATTCTCTTTGTAATACCATCCATGTTATGAATGTAGTTGTCTTGAAATATCATTCTATGCCTGCTCTGAGAATATTATTCAGTGTTATGATTCCCAAGATTTTTTTTGTTTTAGATATGACGGGTATTGTTGTAATTTCTTTTTGTTCCATTATGCTTAAAACTTCTGCAGCTAGAACATCTTCCATAATTAAAGTTGGTTTTTTACTCATAACATCGTTAATGCTTATCTGCTTAATGTCTACATGATTTTGTAAAACTCTCCTGAGATCTCCATCACTAAATACTCCACACACCTGATTTTTTGAGTTAGTTATTATAGCAAACCCAAAATTACAACTAGTCATAATTTTAATTGTTCTGTAAAGATTTTCTTTGTCACTTACAATTGGTAACTTTTTTGTAATCATTACATTGCTTACTTTCTTAAGTAACCTTTTTCCTAGAGAGCCATGAGGGTGAGATCGCACAAAATCTTTAGATGTAAAACCTCTACACTCAAGTAGCGTTAATGCCAACGCATCAGACATTCCAATTGCTGCGATGACGCTGGATGTTGGCGTCAGGTTCAGTGGACATGCCTCTTTACTTACACCACAATCCAAAACAATATCGGAAGCCTTGGCGAGTTTAGAAGATTTACTGCCAGTAATGCTAATCGTTTTTACTTTTAGTATCTTCATAAGAGGTATAATAACCATGAGCTCTCGAGTTTCTCCTGAATTTGAGAAGAATATCACAACATCATTTTTTTTAATCGCTCCCATATCGCCATGAAGACAGTCAGACCCATGAAGATACATAGAAGGCGTGCCTGTGCTTGAGAGCGTCGCAGCTGCTTTAGCGGCTATGTGTCCTGATTTCCCAACCCCAACTGTTATAACTCGCCCATTACAAGAAAGAATTAAGTTACACGCTTTTTCAAAATTACTATTAATTTTCCCGCAAATACTATTAAGTGAATTACTCTCTAGCTTGATAATTCTTTTGGCAATTTGAATCTTCGTAGTTTTCTTCATAATTTAGAATTCATATAAATTTATCTGGTATACAATAAAAGTGGCAAATAGTATGATGTTTATAATTCTGCTCAAATATACATTATAATTCTTTGATATTGCAATTAGCAACATACTTGTAAATATAATCATAACTATATCCCTTGCAGTCTCTGAAAATTCAATATTATATGTTGGATTATAGTCTATGAACCCAACAAGACCCATTACAATTACGATATTGAATATATTTGAACCAAGAATATTACCTACGATAAATTCAACATTGCCTTTTCTAGCAGATTCTATTCCCGCAGCAAGTTCTGGGAGGCTGGTTCCGATAGCTGTTATTGAGAGTCCGATGATATAATTTGGAACACCAAAATTTGAAGCAATCATCTCCGCACTATCAAGAAATATCTTGGTTCCAAATAGCAAAATAATTATTGATATTATTACGACTAAAGAATTTATTCCAAAGTTACTAGACTCATCGTTCGTTTCATTTTTCATCTCATTTGAGTACCAAAACCTGATAGTGATTAAGAATAGTAAAAATGAAACTATCAATGCTAATGAATCGATCAAATTTACTTTACCATCCATTAGAATTGGGAAAAGAAATATACTTAAAAGTAATGAATAAAATATAAACGCCTTTTTTCCTTTTTCAAATATATTTTTGAATATATTTTTGTCAAATTTTATAAAAAATAAGCTGACAGAGAAAACCAGAGCTATGTTTGCTATGTTCGAACCCAGTGCATTACCAATTGCTATATTTGATTTATTACTTAAGCTTGAGAGTATTGATATAAATATTTCCGGAGAAGAGGTAGCCAAACCTATGAATATTAACGATGAAAAAAAATAAGAAATATTTAAATTTTTTGAAATATATTCCGTATATTTTACTAGTAAATTTGCTCCAATACTAATTAGGATAATACCAATAAAGAATAAAAAATAAGGAACGTAAGACATTAATTAGTTTTAATCTTCTGCTCCATAAACATCTATTTCAAATTCTTCCTCATTCTCACCATCTCTAACAAGAGAGTCTCTTCTTTGTAAATACGACTCTCTTACAAAAATATACTTGTCTTTAGCTGCAGCATCTAATATTTTTGTTGCACGAAGAAGTCTCGCTCTCGTATCGATTACATCGATAGTTCTCAGGACCTGTTTTTCTTCGTGATGTAACTGCTCAACAGGTGACATTTGATAATCAACAAGCATGCTTGGTGTGTCTCTAAAAGATGATGGACCTAAGAACGGTAAAACTAAATACGGTCCATTTGGCACTCCCCAAAATCCAAGAGTTTGCCCAAAGTCTTCTTTATTTTTAGTTAAACCCAAAGGTGTAGCAACATCAAGGATACCAAACACACCGACAGTACTATTGATAGCAAATCTCATAGTATCTCTTGTTGCTTGTTTAAATTTTAACTGCAAAATATCATTTGCGATTGTGCCGATTTCTCCAAGATTACTAAAAAAATTAGAGACTCCTCTCTCAACTGGATCAGGTGTAACATACTTGTAACCTTTTGCTACAGGCTCTAAAACATTGTCATCAACGATTTCATTGAATTCAAATATCACTCTGTTAATGGGTTCCAATGGATCATTATCATCCTCTGCAATAGAGATACTTGGTGCAAAAACTACGTTGAGCGTAATCAGGAGTACTATGATCTGCGACAGACTGAATATTTCATTATTCTTAGTTTTCATTCTCTTTATTTTACAATTGGATAATTCTATGTATAAATTATATTATACATAAAAGTATGAAGTTTTTTAAACACATAATAGTTTTTTTGGCACTGATCCCTAGTGTTTCTCTTGCATCTGAGAACTCCCCAGACGATTTTCTCAAAGATAGCGTAGAAGAAGTTATGATATTTATAAGCGAAAATAAGTCTCGATTAGAGGAAGACGATCGTTATCTAACTCAGAAGATGAATGAAATAGTAATTCCTAAGTTAGACATTGAGCTAATGTCCAGAATTGTAGTAGGAAAGAAAAACTGGGGTAATATCAGCGATGAGGAGAAAAAAAATTTCATCCTTGCATTTAGAAATCTGATGGTAAAAACATATATGAAGTCCCTTACAGCATTTGAAGGCGAAAAAATTAAATTTCTACCATATGTGCCCGGAAAGAGGCCTGATATAGCGAAAGTGAAATCTATCTACCTTTTGAGTGAAGGTGAAATACCTGTAAGCTACAGACTCAGAAAAACAAACAATAATTGGAAAGTTTATGACATTATCATAGACGGTATAAGTCTACTCAAAAATTATAGATCAGATTTTAAATCCCATATTAATGACTTTGGGATAGTATCACTCATAGATAAATTAAATTCTGATTAGCTAAATGGCTTTGTGTAAATAATAAGTCTTGGTAATAGAGTTAAGACAGCAATCATGGCAATAAACATTGCTAGCCCAGTTAACACTCCAAATATTATTGTTGGAATAAAGTTAGAGAGAATCAGAACGGAAAAACCAAAAATAATTGTTATGCTTGTGAAGAATATAGCTCTACCAATACTATTGTGGGATTTTTTAAGAGCAATGTGATAATCTTTTGAAACTAAAAATTCTTCTTTAAATCGGTAGATATAATGAATGCTGTTATCTACTGCGATACCAACAGTAATTGCTGCAATTGTAATAGTCATCATATCTAAAGGTATTTCTAGTAAGCCCATAAGTCCTAGAACAAATGAAGCTGCCAGTAAATTGGGAATGATTCCAACTATTGCAATTGTTGCTGATTTAAATAAGATTAGAAACATTAAAAATATTCCAATCATTACAAATCCAAGAGATAGTATCTGAGAATCAAAAAGACTTTGTAACATGTTATTATACAGTATTAAAATCCCAGTTATAGTAAATTCATCCGGTGTCATATCTAATTTATTGATTAGATCAAATTCTAATCTTTCAATAAGTTCTTTGCGCCTTAGGTCATCTCTAGAATCTAAAACTCTTACATTTAGTCTCGCCTCATTATCTTTTATTGAAATATACGGTGTTACCGCCATAGATTTTACTTTATCTGGTGCACGCTGATAAAGTAGTGCCATTTCTATGCTACTTAGTTCTTTACCATCATTTATTTTCTCTGCAACTCTTACTGTAGATGCCAATGAGAGAACCTTGCCTATCTCTGGTTGTGAGTCTAGATAATCATGTACAAGTTTAATTTTATTAATTTTTTTGACTGTGAACCAATCTGATTCTGATGGTTCATCATCATCTAATAATTCACTGTCGATATCATCTTGCTCATCTATATTATTTTCTTCTGGAAATGTAATAACCACATCAAGTGGGGTCGTCCCACCAAGCTTGTCATCTATTTGTTTCATTCCTTGATATATTTCTGTATCTGATTTGAAATAGTTTATAAAGCTATTCTCTACGCGTAATTGCGCTATACCATATACGCTTGTAAATAGAATTATAAAACTGGTCACTTTAATGATAGTTGGTTTAGCAATTGTAAAATTAGCTAGATATGTTGTGAAATTCAATTGAAGATTATTATTTCTATTATTTTCATCTGGCTCGATCAGTTTAATCAAACATGGGAGAAGGATGAATGTAGTTAGAAAAGTTACTAATAATCCCATGACCATCATATAACCGAAATCAATAACTGGCTTAATATCACTGAACACTAGCGAAGCAAAGGCCACCATTGTTGTCAATGCTGTGTATAAACATGGCCAGACCATCATAGTTACCGCTTGTGATATGAGCTTTTTTGAGTCTTGAACTTGATTGTGTAATTGTCTATACCTCACAATTACATGGATATTCATTGATAGGGTGAGTATTAGCATCAATGAAATAAAATTAGAGGATATTACAGTCACCTCCCATTCGAGATAACCTAAAATACCAATCATAATTAGCACGGAGTATATACAACTTATTATCGGCAATACAACCCATTTAAATTTTCTGAAGATTATGATTAGTGTTATGATAATGAAAATAAAGACACCAAACCCAAAATTAATTAGATCACTTTTAACATAACCTATCATGTCATCCACAATCATTGGTATCCCACCAATCTTGATTTGAACATCAAAATCTTTTTCATACGTATTTCTTATATTTCTTATGTCTTCTAATATATTATGAATTCTTTGATCATTAATAATCTTTTGTTTTTTATATTGACTAATAATTTTTTTAAAATAATCTTTTTCGTTATCATTAAGTGAACCATTCCTGCTTTTTTCACCAAGATCTATCTTTTCTTGACTAAGCTTAGCCAGCTTCTCATCTCTTTTTAGATTTATTTGTATGGCAGTTGTTGTGGCATCCTCACTTATTATTAAATTTTTGTAAACTGGGCTTTCAAGAATCTCTTTCTTTGCTTTTTCAATATCAATCTCACTAGAAAGGATGTTTGGAATATTATTTATCATCTCAGCAATTGGAATATCAGAACTCTCTATCAAAGGAACATCAATAATTGAATTCACAGAAGACACTCCATCTATATTTAAGATATCTTTTTTGATACCTTTAATTATTTGTAAATTCTTTTGATCAAAAACAAGAGAGTTCTCTGGTGTGAGTGTGAGAATCACAAAATCCTCGGAGGCGTATTTACTAATAGTTTCCCTATAAATCCTCAAATCTTCATCATTCTCTAGTATGAGTGAATCAGCAGATGCATCTAGTCGGAAATTATCTACCTGAGAACTAGCTAGAAACATTAAAAAAATTAGAACAGAAATTGAAATAAGTGGATATTTTAAAATTCTGTTAAAATATATGCTTGAGATAAGGTTTTTCATAGCTTTCTTCTCATTAAGATTTTAGAATATCGAATCATACTGTTATTTAAAAGATAAATATGGATAAATTAATAATAAAAGGATCAAAACCGCTTATCGGTGAAGTCTCTATTTCCGGAGCCAAAAATGCTGTGTTACCTATGTTATGTGCCTCTGTAATGGCTAGTAATTCACCTGTAACGATTAATAATGTACCGCATTTACATGACGTGACAACAACACTGAGACTATTATCTCAGATGGGAGTATCAACTACTATGGATGAGATGATGAGTGTAACCCTAGATCCATCCACCATTAATAACTTTTATGCACCATATGATCTTGTAAAAACTATGAGAGCATCCATCCTAGTTTTAGGCCCTCTTTTAGCAAAGTTTGGGAATGCAAAAGTGTCTCTTCCTGGGGGATGTGCTATTGGAAGTAGACCAGTCGAGATGCATTTACAAGCACTTGAAGAGATGGGGGCGAATATTTCAATTGAGAATGGATATATCTCTGCTAATTGTGACGTCTTAATAGGTGCTAACATTAGTTTTTCTAAGACAACAGTTACTGGAACTGAAAATATTTTGATGGCTTCAACTTTGGCAAAAGGCCGAACAAAAATAATGAATGCTGCTATGGAGCCTGAGGTAGTTGATCTAGCAAATTTCCTTATTAAAATGGGAGCAAAGATTAAAGGCCATGGAACTGAAACAATCGTAATTGAGGGAGTAGGTGAACTGAAAGGCACATCCTATAGTGCTCTGCCTGATAGAATTGAAACAGGAACATTCTTGATAGCAGCTGCAATAACTGGCGGGAAAATTAAGATCAAAAATGCGATCCCATCGCACGTTGAAAGTATTATTGAACTTTTGAAAGAGTCTGGCGCATGTATATTATCTTCTGAAAATAGCATATCAATTGATATGCAAGGCAAAAGACCAAAGCCAGTTAACATTGAAACTGGCCCTTATCCACTATTCCCGACTGATATGCAAGCTCAACTAACTGCATTAAGCACTATTGCAACAGGCGTCAGTACTATTAAAGAAAATATTTTCGAAAATCGCTTTATGCATGTTCAAGAAATGTCTAGAATGGGAGCTGATATAACACTGGAGAAAAATTCTGCAATTGTTCAGGGTAAAGACAGTCTTGTTGGTGCACAAGTTATGGCGACAGATTTAAGAGCATCTGCGAGTTTGATTTTAGCAGGATTAGCAGCTAGTGGGACGACTGAAGTTGAAAGAATCTATCATATTGATAGAGGCTATGATTGTATCGAGGAGAAATTACAACAACTGGGCGCAGATATCTTAAGAGTACCGATGTAGGTAACATTATGAAGAAAATACTATTAGCGATATCAAAAGGTAGAATCATGCAAGAAGCTCTCCAATTGTTAAAGAAAAATGGAATAGAATGCACAGATTCACCCGAACATTCAAGGAAACTTATTTTTAAGACAAACGTAAGTAATCTAGATATTATTATTGTTAGAGCAAGCGATGTTCCATTATACATTGAATCTGGAAAGGTTGATTTAGGGATTGTCGGTAAAGACACGCTATTAGAATCTAGGGCAGATAATTATTATTATTTAAAAGATCTCAAAATCGCATCTTGCCGATTAGTAGTCGCTGGTAAAAGAAACAAAAAACTGAGGAGTAACATGAAAATAGCAACAAAATATCCCTCTCTAACTCAAGACTTTTTCCAATCAAAAGGATTGCCTTGCTCAGTTTTAAAATTATATGGATCAATGGAATTAGCAGCCGTTTTAGATTTGTCAGACGCAATTGTTGACTTGGTTGATACTGGGAGAACATTAAAAGAAAATGGGCTAAAAGAAATCTGTTTAATTAATAATATAAGTTCACATCTCATTGTAAATGAGAGTTCATTTAAAACAAAAAGGAGTGCGATAGATAACATCCTTTCGCAAATAGAATTGCGATGACAATAAATAAAAAAACAGACGATTTACGAATATCATCTATGAAAGAGCTTATATCTCCAATGGATGTAATAAGTGAAATACCTATGTCTACTAAATCAACCAAAACTATAGTAGATTCAAGAAATCAGATAAATTCTATCATTAACAGGAAAGACTCCAGACTTTTAGTTATCGTTGGTCCTTGCTCAATTCATGATGTTGATTCTGCTAGAGAGTACGCCTTAAGGTTAATGAAATTAAAAAAGCAAGTAGAAGAAAACATTTTAATCGTAATGAGAGTATATTTCGAAAAACCAAGGACTGTAATCGGTTGGAAGGGATTAATAAATGATCCAGATTTAGATAATAGTTTCAATATAAACAAAGGTATTCGCACTGCAAGAGGCCTTTTACTTGAGCTCGCTGAAATAGGGATGCCAGCAGGACATGAGTATTTAGATCTAATAAGCCCACAGTATATCTCAGATCTAATCAGCTGGGGTGCAATAGGCGCACGAACAACAGAAAGCCAAAGCCACAGAGAATTAGCCTCAGGTCTGTCTTGTCCTGTCGGGTTCAAGAATGGCACTGATGGTGGTATTCAGATTGCTATAGATGCAATAAACGCTGCTGGTAAGTCACACAATTTTTTATCTGTAACAAAAGATGGGAAATCAGCTATTTTCGCAACAAGAGGTAATAAAGATTGCCACATCATTCTTCGAGGCGGCAAGAATGCAAATTATAAATCTTCCGATGTAAAGCAGGTAAGCGAATCTTTGAGAAAAAATAATTTACATGACTGTATAATAATTGATGCTAGCCACTCTAACAGTCAAAAAGATTTCTCGAAGCAGAAGTTAGTAGTTTATGATGTCATTGAACAATTAAAAAATAAAGAAACTGCAATTGCAGGGATTATGTTAGAAAGTAATCTCGTTGAAGGCAAGCAAGATATCAATGATAGATCTAATCTTAAATATGGACAGAGCATAACTGATGCATGCATTGGATGGGAAGAGACAGAATCACTAATCATTGAATTAAATGAGGCTCTCGGGTTGATTAAATGAGTAATATTATTAATGTTCCTATTCTAAAAACTAGTGACAAGAACTTCTCAAAAAAATTTAATACAAGATTAAGAATTAATACAAATGTTAACTTGAAGGTTGAAAAAGACGTTCTTAAGTTAATTAATAATGTAAGGACTAATGGAAATAGTAGTCTTCTTAATCTTGTTAAGAAATATGATAATATAAATGTCAACAAAATAAGTAATTTGCAAATATCAGATACTGAAATTAAAAAAGCTTACTCTTATGTAACTAAATCCCAGGTTACTAATATCAAAAAAGCGATATCAAGAATAAAAAAATTCTCAAAAAAGCAACTGTCATCAAGTTGGAAATACAAAGAACGCGGGAGTATTTTAGGAGAAAAAGTTACTCCGATTGAATCCGTAGGTATTTATGTTCCTGGAGGTAAGGCCTCTTATCCATCAACAGTTCTAATGAACGCAATACCTGCAAAAGTTGCGGGTGTTAAAAAAATTATAATGACATCTCCAATTGAGAGTATCTCATCACATTCTTTAGCTATAGTTGCAGCTGATCTTTGTGATGTTAATCAGATATATAAAATGGGTGGCGCGCATGCAGTCGCGGCTCTTGCTTATGGCACAGAGACTATACCTGGCGTAGATAAGATTGTTGGCCCAGGTAATATCTATGTCAGTACTGCAAAAAAAATTGTCTTTGGCGATGTTGGAATTGATAATATTGCTGGGCCATCTGAAGTTGTTGTCGTTGCTGATGAGACTAACGATCCAGATATGGTAGCTATGGATTTATTTTCACAAGCTGAGCATGATGAGCTTGCTCAGCCGATCCTCATTTCTAAAAGTATCCGGGCAATAAATAGAGTTGTAGGCTCTATGAATAAGCTAATAACTGATATGCCAAGAAAAAAAATTATAATTAAATCATTCCAAAAGAGAGGTATAGTTATCAAGACAAAAAATGATACCGAATCAGCAAACCTCATAAACAAAATTGCTCCAGAGCATTTAGAAATAATGTGTAAGAATTACGATAAGATCTTAATTAAAGTGAATAACGCCGGGGCAATTTTCTTGGGTGAAAATAGCCCTGAAGTGTTTGGAGATTATTGTGCTGGCCCTAATCATGTTTTACCTACGTCAGGTTCAGCCAGATTTTCATCACCATTGGGAGTGTATGATTTCCAAAAACGTTCAAGCATAATAAAATTGTCAAAGGAGTTGGCAAGCGAGCTTAGCAAGATTGCCTCATCGATTGCTACAGCAGAAGGTTTGATAGCACATGCAGAATCAGCTAAGTTTAGAGATAAGTCTTAACGATTTGGCATTTTTTCAACGGATACGTTGACTGTGTAGCGGTCACTATTTCTTTGGATCTCAAATTCAACCAGATCACCAGGTTGTGATTTACCGATAATATTTTGCATTTCTTTAATTTTGTCTACCTTAATCCCATTTACTTTTTTTATTATATCTTTTGGTCTAATCCCAGATCTTTCAGCAGGCCCCGAGTTGTAAAGAGCAGATACCATTACTCCACCACCTCTATAATTTGGTTCAGCTACTATTCCTACAAAACCCCTTATGACTTCACCAAAGTCCAAAATCTGAAGAAGAACGTACTTCGCAATATCAACAGGGATTGCAAAACCAATTCCATCAGACCCACCACCTTTAGAGACGATACTTGTATTGATTCCAATAAGCTCACCATTTGTGTTCACTAAAGCTCCACCAGAATTACCTGGATTTATAGCTGCATCTGTTTGAACGTATCGTTGATAAGAGTAACCCTCTGGGGAGAGTTCTTTATCTGTAGCAGATACAATACCTAATGTGATTGTTTGCCCGACCCCCAGGGGATTTCCAATTGCAAGCGATACATCACCAACCCGGACATCCGTAATTTCACCAAATGTTATAGGAGATAAATTTTTGTTTATTTTAAGAACTGCTAAATCGGTAAATGGATCAAAACCTATAACTTGAGTCGAGTGATCATTACCCTCCGAATCACGAACAAGAATCTCATTTGAACCAGCAATAACATGGAAATTTGTCAGAATATGACCTTGAGTACTTACAACTACACCAGATCCTTGACCAGTTGGGATAGAATCCCGCTTTTTCAATCGTTGTTCAGTTGGGTCTACAAAAAATATATTTTTATTTACGGTTCTTTTTGTATATATAGATACAACAGATTTATTCACTTTGAGAACAGTATTATGATAACTTACATTCGTTGTCTGTGTCTGATCAGATTTCTGAACTTGGTTCACAAGTACGTTGTTTGAGAACATATTTGGACCAAATAAGTACAATACTACCCCTACGAAGATCCCAGCAATAATATAATTTTTTAGTTCACTTAGCATTTTTATACTCATGTGTGAAAATTTACATGATTATTATAGTATATGCCAGTCTAATTAGTCATAAAAAAGGATTGAAACCCAGTTATTACTTGACTCTTGGCATCTCAAAAGCTATCCTATTCACATATTTTGTGGGTAATGATATATATTACCCACAAGGAAAATGGATAAATTCCATTACCCATACGTTACCCACAATGGTAAAAATGGGCACTCAGAATATACGTTTACAAGGCAGGGAGATATGAGTGCAATAACTGAGAAAGAAATAAAAGCTCTAAAGGCCAAAGATCATAACTACCGTGTGGCCTTGGGAGATGGACTTTTTTTAAGAGTATCTATCTCTGGCAATAAATCCTGGCAATATCGCTATCATGTTCACACGAACAACGTTAGAAAAGAGAAAATTTACACAATAGGTGACTACCAACAAATCAGTATCAGCGAAGCAAAAAATTTACACGCTATCTTAAGACAGGATGTCCTCAAGGGAATAGATATCCAAGCTAGGAAAACAGAGCAGAAGATTAAAGCTTCTGAAGGCCAAAAATCTAACTACAACGAACAGACAAATCATAGCCCTCCATCTCAAAGAAGAAAGTTCTTAACGAACATGACACAAGTAATGGGTGGTATTGGAGGCATTTTTGCTTTGATACCTTTTTTATCATCTATGTCGCCTAGCGAGCGAGCTAAATCTGCTGGAGCTCCGATTGAGATCGACATCTCTTCTCTTCAACCAGGTTCTTATAAAGTTGTTGAATGGAGAGGTAAGCCTGTTTGGGTAGTGAGAAGGACAGAGGAAATGATTGCTAACACACTAGACGATGATGATGTACTAAGCGATCCAAAATCTATTGAGGAACATCAGCCAGAGTATACACAAAACAAATTTAGATCGATCAAACCCGAGTATTTAGTTTTGTTAGGCGTCTGCACACATCTTGGTTGTTCGCCACTTTACAAACCGAACGCTAAATCACAAGAACTCGGACTAGACTGGGCTGGTGGTTTTTTCTGCCCATGTCATGGGTCTAAATTTGATCTTTCAGGACGGGTTCACAAAGGTGTCCCTGCACCATATAATCTAGAGGTCCCACCTTATTATTTTGCAACAGAGACTAAAATTGTAGTCGGAGAAGATGGAGAAAAAACATAATGAGTAGATTTATTGCGTGGATTGACAGAAGGTTACCAGTAAGTAATTTTGTGAGAAATCATTTGTCACAATATTATGCGCCAAAGAATTTTAACTTTTTCTATTTCTTTGGTGCTTTAGCTATCTTTATTTTTATACTACAGATTATTACTGGTATATTCCTGACTATCAACTACAAGCCTGATGCTGATCAGGCATTTGCTTCTGTGGAGTATATAATGAGAGATGTTGAGTGGGGTTGGCTCATTCGTTATATGCACTCTACTGGCGCCTCCTTCTTTTTCATCGTCATATATCTTCATATGTTTAGAGCTATGTTATATGGATCGTACAAAAATCCAAGAGAGTTGCTTTGGATATTCGGCATGTTAATTTTTGTTCTTTTAATGGCAGAAGCTTTTATGGGTTATCTCTTACCTTGGGGTCAAATGTCATATTGGGGAGCTCAGGTCATTATATCTTTGTTTGGTGCTATTCCATTTGTTGGAGAATCACTAGCTCTGTGGATTAGAGGAGATTATGTTATCTCAGATGCTACGCTTAACAGGTTCTTTGCTTTTCATGTCATAGCATTACCTTTATTACTTTTTGCACTTATTTATCTGCATCTAGCCGCCCTTCATACTACAGGTTCCAATAATCCTGATGGAGTTGAAATCAAAGATAACAAAGATGATAGCGGAAAACCCGTAGATGGAATTCCATTCCATCCGTACTACACTGTGAAGGATGTTTTTGGTTTGTCAGTATTCCTGGTCATTTTTACATTTGTGGTATTTTTTCTTCCCGAGTTCGGTGGATACTTTTTAGAAAAAGATAATTTTGTTCCGGCTGATCCTCTTAAGACACCCGAACATATTGTGCCAGTTTGGTATTTCACACCTTTTTACGCGATTCTTAGGGCTATACCTGATAAGTTTGGTGGTGTATTAGCCATGGGATTGGCAATTTTTGTCCTCTTTTTATTGCCATGGATAGACAGGTGTAATGTTAAGTCAATACGTTACAGATCTAAGACATATAAGACGCTTCTGTCTATGTTTGTTATTAGTTTTATTGGATTAGGCATTATCGGCATGAACCCTGCAACTCCGATTTTAACTTGGGTTGGAAGATTTTTTACTCTCGTGTATTTTGGGTTTTTTGTAGCATTATATTTTTTAAGTGCCAATGAGAAAACCGAAGAGGTTCCTAAGCGGGTAACAATGCATGAGTAGACTACTATCTATTACGTCCCTTGTATTTTTTTCGTCTTCTATTCTAGCTGCTGGCTCATCAGCCAAATTAGAAAGGGTATTGATAGATCTTGGAAATAAACAATCACTCCAAAGAGGTGCACAAATTTATATGAATAACTGTGCAGGTTGTCATACATTAAAATATCAAAGGTACGTGAAATTTACAGATCATCTAGGACTTAATCCCAAAACAATAGAGGATAATCTAATTTTTACTACAGATTCTAGTGGAGAGAAAACTAAGATAGGGTCATTAATTTTAAATGCTGTAAACCAATCACATTCAAAAGAAGCATTTGGAGTTGTGCCACCAGACTTATCGCTTACAGCAAGATCTAGGGGATCGGATTGGATATATACTTTTCTTTTGTCATTTTACAAAGACGAAAGTAGACCTTTTGGGGCTAATAACAAGCTTTATCCAAATGTAAACATGCCACATGTTTTATGGTACATGGAGGGTGTTAAACAGCCTGCAGATGAGGAACTTAATACTTTTAAATACCTCTCAACAGGAACTCATACAAAAGATGAGTACAAGTCATCGATCACTGATTTGGTAAACTTTTTAACTTATGTTTCAGAACCTGCACAGTTAGATAGATATCGAATAGGTTTTTGGGTTATACTATTCCTAGTAATATTCTCTGCAATAGCTTATTTGCTTAAAGTAGAGTATTGGAAGGACGTAAAATAATTCATGACATCACTCGCAAACCGAAGATCAGCAATATTATTGTTTTCCTTACCTGATTGCCTTCACAGTCATAGAACACGTCTAGTCATTAAAGAAAAAGAGATATCTGCAGAATTGCATGAAATAGATTTGAACAATATTTCTGAGGAAATTAAAGACATTAGTCCTTACGACGATTTCCCAACTTTAGTAGATAGAGAATTAGTATTACAGAACTCCCGCGTTATAATCGAGTATTTAGACGAGAGATTTCCACATCCACCACTATTGCCTGTCGACCCAGTTGCAAGAGCTAGATTTAGGCTGGCACTTGATAGAATTGAGCATCAATGGTATCCAGAATTTGATAAATCATACAAAAATGGAACTATAGCAGATGATTTTGTAGTCAAGTTAAAATCCTATTTTCTTGAGATAATACCATTAATTTCGGATAATTTTTTTATGAGCGAGGACTTCGGTCTAGTTGATTGTAGCCTTGCACCTCTTTTATGGCGTGTAAAATGTCTTGGTATTGAACTTGATAAAAATAAAGATATTATTGATAAGTATTCGGAAAGAATTTTCAGTAGAGATTCATTTCAAGCAAGTTTGAGTGAGACAGAAAGAGATATCTAAAACTTACTAGTCATATATTCATCTAAACACTCACATATTGAGTGAATTATTATTAAGTGCATTTCCTGAATTCTACTTGTCCTGTCATGTGGAATTATGACCTTACAATCTTGCTCACCTAGTAGTGTGGCAGCCTTTCCACCATCTTTCCCAGATATGAGTATTATTTTAATGTTCCTTTCTTTTGCAGCAATAATTGCCTCATTGATATTATTTGAATTGCCACTCGTTGTAAAAGTCATTAATATATCATTTGGCTGACCCAGAGCCTTCACTTGTTTGGAAAAAATGTATTTGTAGTCGTAATCATTAGCAATAGATGTCAAAGTTGCCGTGTCAGAATTAAGAGAAATTGCTGGCATTTCTGTCCTCTCTTTTTCAAACCGATTAATAAATTCCGAAGATATATGCTGTGCATCTCCAGAAGAACCCCCGTTCCCACAAACAAGAAGTTTACCATTTGACTCAATCATATTTATGAGCATATCAGTAGCATAGTTAATATCTTCAATATTGGTATTGACAGTTTTCTCTATAACATCTCTGTTTTGATAGAAATTTGATTTTATAATCTCTAATTTATCCATCTTTAGTATTTTAAAATTCTTATGTGTTATAGTATATCCTACCAATCAATAACATTACAGCACAGGCTATGACAGGAAAGCTTTTTATTGTGGGAACACCTATTGGTAATCTCGACGATATAACCATAAGAGCTATTGAAGTTCTCAATAACTGTGATTATATACTTGCAGAGAGCTCGGTTCGCACTAGCAAGTTACTAAATAAATATTCTATTAAGAAGAAGATAATTACTTTTAACAAAGATAACGAAAAAAGAAAAGTAAAGAACATTATCTCAGATTTATCAAGTGGCAAAGATATTGCATTACTCTCTGATGCTGGAACTCCGTCTATATCAGACCCTGGTTTTGAAATATTACGACATTTCGACAATAGGTTTATTACCATACCTATACCAGGGCCCAGTGCTTTAACATCCTCTTTATCAGTTTCTCCAATACCTACGAATAATTTCATTTTTCTAGGATTTCTTCCAAGAAAAAATAGTGAAATAGATAACAAGATTAAGTTAGTGAAAAATTTAGGAATACCTGCCGTTTTATTTGAGAATAAAAGAAGGGTAAATGCTCTTTTAGAGAGAATTAACAATATATGTGGCGATGATGTTCAAATTTGTTTTTTCCGAGAGCTTACCAAGATTCACGAAGAAATCCAGTATGGGAAGATAAAAGATATTATCAAGAGAAGTAAAGAATCGGACTATAATGGTGAATTCACAATAATTTTCAAATCTGAGAATAAAAAAAAGCCTGAGATTGAAGAACTGAGTGAAAAAGTAAAACAACTATCGAAATCATTCTCTAATAAAGAAATTATTGATATTTTGAGTTTATTTTCGAACCACTCTAAAAAAGAATTATATAAATTTGTATTAAATATTAGACAGAAGACATAGAAAGAAGTAACATATATTTTTAGATGGAACCTAAAATAAAACAAAAAAAGATGGCTCACTTAGGGCCATCTTTTTTTTTATTAGAACATAATTTTGACGAAACATAGCGCCATACTTTTGTTGGAGGATGGCACCAAATTCCATGGTGAATCTGTTGGAAGTGAGGGTATTGCTGTTGGTGAGGTAGTTTTTAATACCTCTATGACAGGCTATCAAGAAATTACGACTGATCCATCCTATCACAGTCAAATAATAACTTTTACAAACCCTCACATTGGTAACACGGGGATAAATAACGAAGATTTTGAGTCTTCTAGCGTTCATGCTACAGGTGTCATTTTCAGAGATAGTGAACTGGAAGTAAGTAGTTGGAGGCATAACTCTACTTTTAGAGATTTTCTTCATGCAAATAAAATCGTAGCAATATCTAATTTGGATACCAGAGCACTTACAAGAAAAATAAGAAACCAAGGTGCTCTAAATGGCTGTATTATGAGCGATGGTTATTATATAAACAAAGCGGAGGAACAGCTTAATAAATTTGGAGGCTTACTTGATCAAGACCTTGCTATAAAGGTTTCAACTAAAAAGGTATATCAGTGGGAGGATAAAATACAAAGTCTTTATGGTGAAATCCCCCCAAATATTGATGAGATTTACAATGTTGTTGTTTATGATTATGGAGTCAAAAATAATATTCTAAGAATTCTTAAGACTAATGGTTGCAAACTTACGGTAGTTCCAGCTAATTACAGTGCAAAAGAAGTTTTAGATCTGAATCCTGATGGAGTGTTTCTCTCTAATGGCCCAGGTGATCCACAAGCATGTATGTATGCTATTGAAAATATAAAGAGAGTCATGGAGAAGAAAATACCTATCTTTGGCATCTGCTTGGGTTTTCAGCTATTAGCTCTATCTCTTGGCGCAAAAACAAAAAAAATGAAGTTTGGTCATCATGGAGCAAATCATCCTGTTCTAGATTTAGTTGAAAATAAAGTTCTTATTACCAGTCAAAATCACGGATTTGAGGTCGATGGAGACACACTGCCAAGCGATATAGAGCTAACACATAAATCTCTTTTTGATAACTCCTTGCAAGGTTTTTATTCTGAGGAAAGAAACTTTTATGGATTTCAGGGGCATCCAGAAGCAAGTCCGGGACCTCATGATATTCATGATGTTTTTAAAAGATTCTATAATCTAATGGGTAAGAAACATGCCAGTTAATAAAAATATTAAGAGTGTTTTAATAATAGGGGCTGGTCCAATAATAATTGGTCAAGCATGTGAATTTGATTACTCAGGTGTTCAAGCATGTAAGGCGCTAAGAGAGGAGGGCTTAAGGGTAATTCTTGTAAATTCTAATCCTGCTACTATCATGACTGACCCAGAGATGGCAGATAAAGTATATATTGAGCCAATACATTGGCGGAACATTGAAAAAATAATTATTAAAGAGAAACCTGATGCTATTTTACCAACTATGGGTGGACAAACGGCTCTTAATACAACACTTGATTTAAATAGACATAAAATACTACAGAAATATTCGGTTGAGATTATAGGCGCGAGTATAAAGTCTATTGATATGGCAGAAGACAGAGAGTTGTTTAAAAATGCAATGAGTGAAATTGGTCTTGATACTCCTCACGCGTACATAGCTCATAGTCTTGAAGAGGCGCAAATCCACCAGAAAGAAATTGGTTTTCCTATTCTAGTGAGACCATCGTTTACACTTGGTGGTACTGGAGGAGGTATTGCCTATAATATTCAAGATTTTGAGAAAATAGTTAAGAGAGGGTTAGATTTATCGCCGACAAGTGAGGTTTTAATTGAGGAATCTGTTATCGGATGGAAAGAATATGAAATGGAAGTCGTCAGAGATAAAAATGACAATTGTATTATTATTTGCTCGATAGAAAATGTTGACCCGATGGGTGTTCATACAGGTGATTCGATTACAGTTGCGCCAGCACAGACGCTTACAGATAAGGAGTATCAATTGATGAGGAATGCTTCTATAAAAGTTCTTAGGAAAATAGGGGTTGACACTGGTGGTTCAAATGTACAATTTGCTGTCTCACCTAAAGATGGAAAGATACTTGTTATCGAGATGAATCCTAGAGTCTCACGATCGTCGGCATTGGCATCCAAAGCCACTGGTTTTCCTATTGCTAAGGTAGCTGCTAAATTGGCAATCGGCTACTCTCTTGATGAGCTTAGAAATGAAATAACTGGAGATATTATCCCTGCTTCATTTGAACCTTCTATTGATTATGTTGTGACAAAAATTCCTCGATTTGCTTTTGAGAAATTTAAAGAAGCCAACAGTACGCTTACAACCCAAATGAAATCTGTCGGCGAGGTCATGTCCATAGGCAGAAATTTTCAAGAGTCACTTCAAAAAGCACTCCGTGGACTAGAGATAGGTGTGAGTGGGTTGGATAGACCCAACATAAAAGCAAGAAGCGATAAAGAGCACCTAGATGTCATTAAAAATAAACTACGTTCTCCAAATGCTGATCGTATATTCTATATTGCCGAGGCGTATAGAATTGGCTTAACAGGAAAAGAGATAAACGAACTTACGGGAATAGATTTTTGGTTTTTATCTCAGATAGAGGATATCGTATTTGAAGAAATAGAATTGAGTAAGAAGACTATTGATTCAATTGAAAAAAAACATTTACTTAGGCTTAAATCAAAAGGATTTTCTGATTCTACTTTATCCAAGATTCTTAAGTCTACTCAAGATAAGTTAAGAGCATTAAGAAAAAAATTTAATATCAAACCTGTTTACAAGAGAGTAGATGCATGTGCCGCTGAATTTGAAGCAACAACAGCATATATGTATTCTACATATGACTTAGAGTGCGAAGCTCTTCCGACGGATAATAAAAAAATTATCATACTTGGAGGCGGGCCAAATAGAATAGGACAAGGAATTGAATTTGATTATTGTTGTGTCCATGCATCTCTTGCATTGAGAGCTCATGGTTATGAAACTATTATGGTAAACTGTAATCCTGAGACAGTTTCCACAGATTTTGATATTTCCGATAGATTGTATTTTGAACCTTTAACGTTTGAAGATGTAATGTCGATAGTGGATATTGAAAAACCTGATGGCGTAATAGTTCATTATGGCGGTCAAACTCCACTTAAATTAGCTATTGAGTTGAAAGAAAACGGTGTAAAGATTATAGGTACATCTCCCGAGGCTATAGATATGGCAGAGGATAGAGAGAAATTTAAAAAGTTAGTTGAGAAACTAGGCTTAAAGCAACCGGTAAATTCAACAGCAACCAATCTAGATGACGCCCTTAAATCTGCAGAATCAATAGGTTATCCACTTGTTGTAAGACCATCTTATGTTTTAGGTGGTAGGGCGATGGAGATAGTCGCAAACGAAGACGATTTAAGGAGGTATATGGGAGAAGCGGTTTCTGTCTCTAATAATTCACCTGTCCTGCTTGATAAGTTTCTAAATGATGCGGTTGAAGTGGATATAGATATTGTCTGTGACGGAACGTCTGTATTCATTGGTGCTATAATGGAGCATATAGAAGAAGCGGGGATACATTCTGGTGATTCTGGTTGTTCTATACCACCATATACATTATCAGCTGATATTTTAGAACAACTCAAAGAGCAAGTTACAAAATTAGCTCTTGAATTAAATGTTATAGGATTAATGAATACACAGTTTGCAATAAAAAATGATGAGATTTTTCTACTTGAGGTTAATCCAAGAGCATCCAGAACTGCACCATTCGTCTCTAAGTCAATAGGTATTCAACTAGCAAAAATTGGTGCTTTAGTAATGTCAGGAGAAAAATTATCTTCATTAAATTTACCAAAAGAGTGTATACCCGAGTACTACACTGTTAAAGAAGCTGTTTTACCTTTTTCAAAATTCCCTGAGGTTGATGTGTTACTTGGCCCAGAAATGAAATCCACAGGAGAAGTTATGGGGATAGGTAATAGTTTTGGAGAGGCATATTTTAAGGCACAAAGAGCCGCTGGAGTTATTTTGCCAAAAAAAGGAAATGTTTTTTTAAGCGTGAGAGATATAGATAAACCTGCTATCTGTGAAATAGCATCAGACTTGATTAAAATTGGCTTCAAATTATATGCTACAAGAGGAACTCAAGTATACCTCGAAGAAAATAAAATAGAGTGTCAGAGAATTAATAAAGTAAAACAAGGCCATCCACACATAGTAGATATGATAAAAAATGGTGACGTGCATTTGATTATAAATACAACTGAGGGAGCTATTTCTATTAAGGACTCTTTCTCGATTAGGAAAGAGGCAAATAATAACAATGTATGTTTGACGACAACTATTTCCGGGGCAAAAGCTTTTTGTAAAGCAATTTTATTTATTGATAATTTCGATGTACTAGATATTGAATCTAGACATAAAACGCTAACTAGTCATTAGGGCTATTATATATTTCCTGATTAATTAAATTTTCACTATTCGCGACTATGCAGGTGATACATGTATCACCCGAAACATTTACACTTGTCCTCATCATATCTAGTAGACGGTCTACTCCCAATAAAAGCGCAATACCTTCTAACGGGATTCCAATTTGTTCAAGAATAATTGATAGCATAATGATTCCTGCGCTAGGTATACCCGCTGTTCCTATTGATGCAATTGTTGCTGTTACTATCACAGTCAAATAATCATTAAAATCTAAGTTTATCCCATAGTAAGATGCCAGGAAGTACGTCGCACAACCTTGCATTATTGCAGTCCCATCCATATTAATTGTCGCACCTAGAGGAATAGAGAAAGCTGAATATGATTTGTCTACACCATAATTCTTTTGTACTACTTCTAATGTGTAGGGGATTGAAGCATTACTGCTTGATGTACTAAAAGTAAATACAATTAATTGTTTTAATTTTTTAAAGAAAAGAACTTTGTCAAGATTAGAAAATAAGAATAAAAGTAGCGAAAACGTTCCAATAAAATGAATGAATAATACAAAAACAACAACAACAAAATATTGCATAAGCGAAGATAAGACATCATATCCTTGATTAGCAAAAGTTTTGGCTAGTAGGCAAAACACAGCCAGAGGAGTAATTTTTATTACTATAAAAACAATATTGATCAGAATTTTATTTAGGTTCTCCATTAAATCAACGAACTGAGGTATGTCTTTTTTTATCGTTGATGCTGTGATTCCCATAAATAGAGCAAAAAATAAAACTTGCAGCACATTCCCTGAAGACAATGCGAGGAAGAAGTTGCTAGGGATAAAATTTAATATAAAATTCTGGTCTGGTTGATCCGTATTTGCCGCATTCAAGTTAATAGCCTGAGATGACATTACGATAGAGTGATCATAATTAATGATGCTTGATGTAAGGAGCGCTAAACTGATTGCTACCAATGTTGATAATATATAAAGACCAATGGTTTTGAATCCTAGCCTCGCAAGCTTAGAGGTTTCTCCTATAGACAAAGTGCCACATATTATTGACACAAAAATGAGTGGCAGAACAATCATTTTGAGAAGTGTTATAAATAGGACCCCAACAGTGTCGAAGATTTGATTTACTAGGAAATCTTTTACAAGGTTGTTTGCATCGATATATATATTCAATAATAGTCCGACTAAAATGCCCGTAATCATGGAAATAAGGATTTTTTTTGTGAAACTCATAGATAATTCATCATATCAATCAAGATGTTTTTTTCAATGTTATAATTAATCTTATGGTTATTAAAAAAAAATCAAATTGGTTTAAATCACACAATAGTGATTTTTTCGTTCGCCTCTCTCGAGAGGAAAACTATAGATCGAGGGCAGCTTATAAGTTGATTGAATTAGAGAAAAAATTTAGTTTAATTTCTAAATCAGAAAATGTAATCGATCTAGGATCAGCCCCTGGTTCATGGCTTCAAGTACTGACAAACTTTGCAAATCTTAAACATATCATTGGTATAGATCGCCTTGAGGTTGCAGATGTCCATAATGTCGATATTTTTCAATGTGATATAACAAAATCCTCAGAAGTACGACAATTTTTTAGTAAATATAATTTTAAAGCAGACCTTGTATTGTCTGATATTGCCCCTAACATTAGTGGTATTGCAGATGTTGATCAAGCAAATTTTGTTGAAGTGACTGAGCATGTAATAGAGATTTGCGGTATTACCTTAAAGACAAAGGGTAATCTTATAATAAAACAATTCTCTGGTGTGCGTATTTCAGACACAAAACAGCTATTGTTAAGGCATTTTGCAAAAGTAGAGGTCTTCAAGCCGGATTCCTCGAAGAAAAATAGTAGTGAGTTATACTTTGTTTGTATTGATTTTAAAGACTGTTAATATAGAAGAGTGGATTGACATTCAGCAATCTAAAAACTAGAATGATTCTAAGTGAAGTTTATGAGTGAGTTAATTAAAAATTTATTGATTTGGACAGTAATAGCTGTAGTACTCATGTCGTTGTTTAGCGGTATGGGTGGACGTAATGTCGCATCAGAGGAGTACAACTACTCTGAATTCATGCAACAGGTACAAACTGGTCAAGTCGAGTCTGTTGTAATATCTGGTAGAGAAATAACTGGATTACTTAAATCTGGTCAAACATTTATGACATTCAGTCCAGAGACTGATAACTCTGCACTTGTTGGAGAACTCTTAAACAGCAAAGTAAAAATCTCGGGTAAAGCCCCAGAAAAACAGTCCTTCTTAGCACAAATATTCATCCACTGGTTTCCATTCCTCTTATTAATAGGTGTATGGATATTCTTTATGCGTCAAATGCAAGGCGGCGGCGGTGGTGGCCGTGGAGCAATGTCATTTGGTAAAAGTAAAGCTAAAATGCAAACCGAAGATCAAGTAAAAGTTACTTTTGCTGATGTGGCAGGTGTTGAGGAAGCAAAAGAGGAAGTAAAAGAATTAGTAGATTTTTTAAGAGACCCAGGTAAGTTCCAGAACCTTGGAGGACAAATACCACGCGGTGTTCTTATGGTAGGTTCACCTGGAACAGGTAAAACACTTTTAGCAAGGGCAATTGCCGGTGAGGCAAAAGTTCCATTTTTTACAATATCTGGTTCTGATTTTGTTGAGATGTTTGTTGGTGTTGGTGCATCCCGTGTGAGAGACATGTTTGAGCAAGCGAAAAAGCACGCTCCATGTATAATCTTCATTGATGAGATTGATGCTGTCGGAAGACATCGTGGCGCAGGTCTTGGTGGTGGACATGATGAGAGAGAGCAGACATTAAACCAACTACTTGTTGAGATGGATGGATTTGAGGGCAACGAGGGAGTTATAGTAATTGCCGCTACTAATAGACCTGATGTATTAGACCCAGCACTTTTAAGACCTGGAAGATTTGATAGACAAGTCACAGTTCCACTTCCAGATATACGAGGAAGAGAACAAATTCTCAAAGTTCACATGAAAAAGACTCCGTTAGCTAATGATGTAAAACCTAAGCTTCTTGCAAGAGGTACCCCTGGTTTTTCTGGAGCAGATTTAGCAAACTTAGTAAATGAAGCTGCATTGTTTGCTGCAAGAGCAACTAAGAAGATCGTAGATATGGAGGATTTTGAAAAAGCCAAAGACAAAATTCTAATGGGTGGTGAGAGAAAATCAATGGTCATGAATGATGATGAGAGAAAATTAACTGCATATCATGAAGCTGGTCACGCGATAGTTGGACGACTAGTGCCAGATCATGATCCCGTATATAAAGTAAGCATCATACCAAGAGGAAGAGCACTTGGTGTTACTATGTTCCTTCCTGAGGAAGACAGGTACAGTAATAGCCGTCAGCGAATAAATAGTATGATAGCTGCATTGTTTGGCGGAAGAGTTGCTGAAGAAGAGATATTTGGAGAGGATGCTGTCACAACTGGAGCATCAAACGATATTGAACGTGCAACAGCTCTAGCCAGAAGCATGGTAACTAAATGGGGATTATCAAACAAAGTTGGCCCCCTAGCATACGCCGAGGAGGAAACCGAAGTATTTCTTGGGAAGACCTCTGGACAACAACAAAAAAGCGTTTCTGATGAAACTGCGCGTACAATAGATTCCGAGATTAGAAAAATCATAGATGCTCAGTATTCTCGTGCAACGAAATTAATCAAAGATAATATGGAAAAAATGCATCTCATGGCTGACGCATTAATGAAGTACGAAACTATTGATAGTCGCCAAATTGATGAGATTATGGAGGGCAAAGAACCGTCTCCTCCAGAAAGTTGGTCTGATGATGATACACCTAATTCAGATGGTGGAGTAAAATCCTCTTCAAAATCAGGTCCTGTGTCAACACCAGCATCATAACCTATAGTAAACCATTAGTTATTATTTCATTTGGACTAATTAAGTTTTACAATTAGTAGATGAAACTTAATACAAGATTTAATTATCCAAAAAGTAAATCATCTATTGTATCTGGCTCAAGAGTTTATAACGTGAATGGAGAGAGCCTGCCATCTGTGACAACTATTTTAAAGGCGACTGAATCTGAGGATAAAAAAGAATCACTGAAGCGTTGGCGATTAAAAATAGGTGATGATGAGGCTGAGAGAATACTTAAAGAGTCATCCGCTCGTGGTACAAGAATGCATAAACATCTTGAAGAATATTTAATTGGGCAAACTAAACTAGACTTTGAGGATGATGATTCATATTTGATGTCACAAAAAATTATCAATGAGAGTTTATGTAAAAAATTCCACGAAGTATGGGGATCAGAGGTTAATTTATATTATCCAAAATTATATGCTGGGACTGCTGATGCATGTGGAATATACGATGGCAAAGAAAGTATTTTAGATTTTAAGCAGTCTAACAAACCTAAAAAAAGGGAGTGGATCACCGATTATCTTTTTCAAGTAGCAGCATACTCTCTGGCACATAATCATATCCATAAGACAAATATCTCTCAAGGTGTAATATTAATCTGTACTCCTCCTCCATACGTTGAATTTCAAGAATTCTTAATAGAGAATGATGAGTTATTAGAGTATCAAGAACTTTTTAAAAATAAAGTAACACAATATAAACTAATGAGTAGTAATGCAATATAAGTTAAAAGATGGTATCTCAATAATGGGTATACTTAATGTAACCCCTGACTCATTTTATGATGGAGGAAAATATATTAACATTGATGTAACTATGAATAGAGTGAATGAAATGATTAAAGATGGTGTTGATATTATAGATATTGGCGCAGAATCTACTAGACCTGGCTCAAAACCAGTATCATTTAAGGAAGAATTATTACGATTGATACCAGTAGTAAAAAAAATACGAGAAAGATCTGACATTCCAATTTCAATTGATACAACTAAATCTGAAATTATCAGAGAACTGCTCAATTATAATATTCAGTTTATAAATGATGTGAGCGCAGGATCAGATCAATCGATGATGATGTTGGCAAAAGATAATAATCTTTATATTAGCTTGATGCACATGCAAAAAAATCCAGAAATTATGCAAGAGCATCCTTCTTATAATAATGTCGTGGACGAAATCCATTTTTTTCTTAAAAAGAAATATCAGAAATGTAATGATTATGATATTGATCCGTCAAAGATAATAATTGATCCTGGTTTTGGATTTGGTAAAACAGTTCAGCATAATTTTATGATTCTAGATAATCTTTCTAAATTTGCTAGTATAACTAATAATATTCTTGTAGGAATATCAAGAAAAAGTATGATAGGTGCCTCAACTAACAGAGAACCATCAGATCGTTTATATGGCAGTCTGAGTGCCGAAGTTGTCTCAATTATTAATAAAGCCAAGATCATTCGAGTGCATGATATCCTTGAAACATCAATTATGGTTAAAACTCTAGAGGCAATTAGATGATTGAAAAGATATTTGGCACAGATGGTATTCGAGCTATCGCAGGAGAGGGAGTGCTCTCCCCAGAGAAAGTACGTTTAATAGGCTTTTCCTTTGCACGATCAATGTTTGGTAATAATGCGGGGAGAGTGTTTATAAGTAACGATGGGAGACTTTCATGCAAAGATATAGAAAAAGATTTGGTTCGTGGAATATCACAACAAGGATCATCTTGCATTATAGTTGGTTTATTACCAACCCCTGCATTAAGTATTTGTATAAATAAATTAGATGAATCAATGATTGCCGCAATACAAATTACTGCATCACATAATCAATATAAAGATAATGGCATGAAATTTTTTGATAATAAAGGTGAGAAAATATCTCGGGAAACACAAAAAAAAATGGAAGAAATTATTACACGTAATCAAATAGAATTTACCAACAGCTCATTAAAAGAAGATAGTTGTGATAATTTTAAAGATTCATATAGGTTATTTATACAAGAATATATAGATAGAAAAATATCGTCAAACTCAAAGATTAAGCCAGTGAATGTTGTAGTTGATTGTGCTAATGGAGCATTCTCAGAAATTATTGAAACACTTTTTTCGGATCATATTGTGAATATCATACCCATCAATAATATTCCAAATGGTAGGAACATAAATTTAAAATGTGGTGCAACAGATACCAAATACATTCAGAATCTAATCGAATCAAATAATAGGGAGAGAGCATTAAATAAAAATTATGATGATAAACTTATTCATTATGATTTCGGACTTGCCATTGATGGAGATGGTGATAGAGCTATATTTATTGATCATCTCGGGAACGTTTTAGATGGCGATGATATTTTGCTAATTCTATCTAAATACAGGAACCCAACGCCTGTAGAAGTTATTGGAACACTCATGACTAATTTTGGTATTAGAGAGTCATACAAAAAATTAAAGATTAATTTTGTTGAAACTGATGTCGGTGATATAAATGTCTTAAATGCCATGAAGATTAATAGCGCAGCATATGGTGGCGAATCTTCTGGTCATATTATAATTAATGATTTCAATGGCTTCTTATTTGGCGATGCTGTTGTAACGTTTATAAATATTCTATGTTTGCTAAACGTCCAAGAAAAATCATTATATGAGCTCTCTTCTATAATAGATAAAACACCTAGTGAGTTATTAAATATTAAAACCACAGATAAATTGAAATTCTTATCAGATGACACTAACAAATCTGCAATTTCAAAAATAAAGAACGAAATTGGAAAAAATGGGAGAATCCTAGTTCGCCCATCTGGCACGGAGGATGCTATAAGAATTTTAATTGAACATACTAATCATGAAAAAATAAATCTTCTGAAGAATTATTTATATGATAATATTAAATTATAGAAGAACATTATGCCTTTAAAAAAAATAATAGTAGCAAATTGGAAGCAAAATGGCTCAGTTGCCAAATTAAAATTACTAGCAACAAACTTAATTACTCTAGCTAAAAAACGAAAAATTAAAAATGATATTGTTATCTTGCCGCCCTTTGTACATTTAGACCTGCTGTCGAAGCAGATAAAGAAAAGTAAGCTAGGGAAAAAAATTACTATTGGAGCTCAAAACATCTCACCTTTCAATGACGGAGCTTACACTGGCGAGATATCTTTAAAAATGTGTAATGATTTTAATTGCAGATACTTTCTAGTCGGTCATTCTGAGAGAAGAACTATTTTCTTTGAACAAGATAACTTAATTTCACTTAAAGTCCAAAAAGTGATCGAAAATAATAAAAAAGTTATATTATGTGTTGGTGAGTCACTTCTTCAACGTAGAAAAAATATTGAGAAAAGAGTTTTATCTCAACAACTTAAAAAGGGGCTACAGAAACTTACGCCACTCATGAAAAGAGATAAAGTTGACAATATAGTTATTGCGTACGAGCCAATCTGGGCGATTGGAACTGGGAAATCTGCATCAATGAAAGATATCTATAATATTCATACTCATATTTTAAAAGTCTTGGAGTCAATTTTTCCAAATGGCAAAAATAAACCAAGAATCCTTTATGGTGGAAGTGTAAATGACAAAAATTCACGTGAAATTTTGTCAATAAATGGCGTTGATGGAGCATTAGTAGGTGGAGCATCATTAAATGCTAAAAAATTTATTGATATTTGCTCCTCAATTTGAGATAAATAACAAATGCAATCTTTTATACTTATAATACATATTATTCTAGCAGTGCTTTTGATAGCACTAATACTTGTTCAGCAAGGGAAAGGTGCTGATGCAGGAGCAGCTTTTGGTAGCGGTGCTTCGTCAACAGTATTTGGAGCCAAAGGAAGTGCTACATTCATAACGAAAATTACAACATTTGTAGCAATAGTATTTTTTATTACAAGTCTATCGTTAGCCTATTTTGCGGCAAGCAAAGGAATAGAAGAAAAAAGTATAGTGCCATCAAACCCTTCTGTTATACCTGATTCTACTTCAATAGATAAAAATAAAGATCTTCCATAGCCGATGTGGTGGAATTGGTAGACACGCTGTCTTGAGGGGGCAGTGGCGCAAGTCGTGCCGGTTCGAGTCCGGCCATCGGCATTAAGGAGCTAACCATTGACCGGTATTTACATTATTATGTTTAAATTCTGCTCGTCTATGCCCGTCATGAGATAAATACAGCCACTCGGTTTTTGTTATGGTGACCTCTACTATAGTAAAGTGTTCACTAATTTTGTCTCCGTGCACCTGATGAATTTTTTTAGGATCATCTATTTTATTACCTGGCTCAATATTTTGAAAATAACACAACTGTGATTGGTGGGACATTTTATTCCACTTGTTGTAACATAGTTCGTCATTATTGTAGATAGCTGCTTTGCCTTTCAGTCGAATCTGAATTTTATTTTTTCTACTATAAAATAAACATTCAACATTATCATTATCACGGATTTCCTCTATCTTAAGAGATGATAAATGAGTATGGAAAACAATCTTGCCTTTTTCAGGATCACAGCCTCTGAGTACAACTGTCCGATTATTCACCATATTATTAGTAGATGTTGCTAGAGAAAATGTATGGAAGTCAGAATGCCGATTTTTGATTCCTCCTGAAATACAACGCCAGATATTTGAGTAAATATCCTCTAAAGTACTATCAACATTAATCTTTGTCATATCTGATTGTTTTGCATCTATTAACTAAAATAATATCACTATATTACCTACATGTAGATATTTCCTAAAATAATGATATTGTATAATCATAGTATGTAAAATGCATATAATATATACTATTCATGGAGGAGAGTTGATGATACTAGAGTACATACCAATACTGATTTTTCTTATATTTTCTCTATTTTTTGCAGGGTTAATGCTCAGTGTAGGATTCACGCTGGGTGGTCAGAACCCCGACTTCGAGAAAAACTCCCCCTATGAGTGTGGTTTCGAGGCTTTTGAGGATTCAAGGATGAAATTTGATGTGAGATATTATTTAGTGGCTATACTATTTATAATTTTTGACCTAGAAATAGCCTTCCTCTTTCCATGGGCAATTGTGGTACATAAAATAGGATTGATTGGATTATTGGCAATGGCGTTATTTCTGCTAATATTGATTGTTGGGTTTATATATGAGTGGAAGAAAGGAGCATTAGAATGGGATTAGAGAATTTGAACAAAGACGGTTTTGTTCTAGCGAAGTCATCAAATTTGTTTGATTGGGCAAGAACGGGATCACTTTGGCCAATGACATTTGGGCTTGCTTGCTGTGCTGTTGAGATGATGCATGCAGGAGCATCTCGTTATGATCTAGATAGATTTGGGACATTATTCAGACCAAGTCCTAGACAATCTGATGTGATGATAGTCGCAGGCACTCTAGTGAATAAAATGGCTCCCGCACTTCGAAAAGTTTATGACCAAATGGCTGACCCTAAATGGGTGATATCTATGGGATCTTGTGCAAATGGTGGAGGTTATTATCACTATTCATACGCTGTTGTAAGAGGTTGCGACAGAATTGTTCCGGTCGATATATATGTTCCAGGATGCCCTCCAACTGCCGAAGCATTACTTTATGGAATTCTCCAGTTACAAAATAAGATCAGGAGAAACAATAAACTTGTTGCTAATGATTATATTTAGAGGAGACTCCCATGATCTCGTTATTAAAAAAATTTTTAAATCACCCTTTTAATGTTGAAAAAGATGTAGATATTACCACTATTAGTATTCACAAAGATAATATTTTGGATGTAATGTGGATACTTAAAAAAAACTCATCATTTCTCTTCACACAACTATCGGATTTATGTGCGGTAGACTATAGTAGTTTTGGTGAGTCGGAATGGAAAACTGATGACCCCACAACAACTGGATACAACAGAGGAATTACACCAAAATCACATGGAAGAATAAAATTTGGCGATGATGTGGACATTCATAAAAAAAAGGATCGTTACTGCGTTGTATACCATCTATTATCTCTCGAGAAGAATATACGTTTAAGAATAAAAATTTTTTTAGCCGAGGATGATATTACGCTTCCATCAGTTGTAGAAGTTTGGTCCTGCGCAGATTGGTACGAAAGAGAAGCATTTGACTTGTTTGGAATACTTTTTACTGGACACCCAGATTTAAGGAGACTTTTGACTGACTATGGTTTTATTGGGCACCCATTCAGAAAAGATTTTCCGCTAGTCGGTAACACACAAGTTAGATATGACTCGGTCTTGAAAAAAATTATTCACGAACCAGTAGATATTGACCCGAGGGTATTGGTGCCACGAGTAATAAGAGAGAAAGAATAGTGAAAGAATTTAAAAACTTTACAATGAATTTTGGCCCACAACATCCTGCAGCTCATGGAGTTTTGCGGTTAGTACTTCAGATGGATGGAGAAGTCATTAAAGATGCTGATCCACATATTGGTCTTCTGCATAGAGGTACAGAAAAATTAGCAGAATCCAAACCATATAATCAATCTATAGGTTATATGGACAGACTTGATTACGTATCTATGATGTGTAATGAACACGCATATGTTTTGGCTATAGAGAAACTCCTCGAGTTGGATATACCAGAGAGAGCGAAGTATATTCGTGTAATGTTTGATGAAATCACTAGGATACTCAATCATCTCTTATGGCTAGGAGCTCATGCATTAGATATAGGTGCAATGTCAATATTTCTATATGCTTTCAGAGAGAGAGAGGATTTAATGGATTGTTATGAGGCAGTATCTGGAACACGCATGCATGCTACTTATTATAGGCCAGGTGGAGTAATCAGAGATTTGCCATCTAAAATGCCTAAATATGAAAAATCTACAATCCGAGATAGGGATGAGCTAGAAAAACTTAATTATAATAGAGAAGGATCGCTATTAGATTTCTTAGATGATTTTGTAGAGAGATTTCCTAATTGCATTGATGAATATGAAAATCTTCTTACTGATAATAGAATTTGGAAACAGAGAACAGTTGGGATAGGTGTTGTAAACCCAGATAGAGCTATTGAGTTAGGGTTTACTGGGCCAATGCTCAGAGGATCTGGAGTAGGCTGGGATTTGAGAAAAAAACAACCCTACGAGGTTTATGAGAAACTAGATTTCAGTATTCCAATTGGCAAGACTGGTGACTCTTATGACCGATATCTCGTCAGAATTGAAGAACTTAAGCAGTCTAATAAAATTATCAAGCAATGTATCGATTGGCTCAGAGAAAATCAAGGCCCGGTGATGGTTGATGATGGAAAAATTGCACCTCCGAATAAAGATAATATGAAAGATGAAATGGAGTCATTAATACATCATTTTAAATTATTTACAGAGGGTTTTTGTACTCCCGTTGGTGAGGTTTATTCTGCAGTTGAGGCACCTAAAGGAGAATTTGGTATTTATATAGTTTCTGACGGTGCGAATAAACCATACCGTATTAAAATTAGAGCTCCAGGTTTTCCTCACTTAGCTTCCCTCAATGAAATGGCCCGAAACCATATGTTATCTGATGTTGTTACTATAATTGGTACTCAAGATATTGTTTTTGGAGAAATAGATAGATGAATAATGAATACATCCTATCAAATGAAATAAAAAATCAGATTGATTCTGTCAGAGCAAAATTCCCAGCTTCAGAGTCTAAGCCGGCTATCATTGAAAGCTTATTAACTCTCCAACATCACAATAATGGGTATGTCACAGAGGAAATAATGAGAGCACTTGCTCAGTACCTTTCTGTTAATGAAATTGATGTTTTAGAAGTAGCGACATTTTATACTATGATCAACACTGAGCCAGTGGGAAGAAATGTTATATCAGTATGCAATAACGTATCATGCATGCTAAGAGGAAGCGATGATATTCTTAGACATGTAGAAAATAAATTAAGCGTGAAAGTGGGACAGTCTACATCGGACAATAAATTTTTCCTAAAAGACGAAATCGAATGTCTAGCAGCTTGTAATGGAGCTCCAATGATGCAGATTAATCATAAAAATTATGAAGATCTAACCATTAAGAAAGTTGATGAAATATTGGAAAAAATAAAATGAATATTAGATTATGTACAGAAACGTTTACTGATAAAAAACCCGCATCATTTGAAAATTATGTTAAGTATGGTGGATATAAAGCTTGGAGAGAAATTCTATCAAACAAAACATCAAAATCTTCGATCGTAGAAAAAATTAAAAATTCTGGCCTTAGAGGAAAAGGCGGCGCAGGATTTTTAACGGGCTTAAAATGGTCTTTTATTCCCCTTGAAAATAATCAGAAGTATTTAGTTTGTAATTCAGATGAGAGTGAGCCTGGTACATGTAAGGATCGTGATATTTTAAGGTATAATCCACATTCTATAATTGAGGGTATGCTTATAGCTTCATACGCTATCGGAGCGAGTGTAGCTTATAATTATTTAAGAGGAGAGTTTATAGATGAACAAAAAAAAGTTTTTGATAGCGCTCTCAAAAAGGCATACGAAGAAAATTTAGTTGGAAAAGATATTCAATCATCGGGCATATCAATTGATGTTTACTCACTAATCGGCGCAGGAGCATATATTGTTGGAGAAGAAACAGCAATGTTAGAATCTATTGAAGGAAAAAGAGGAATGCCTAGGATCAAGCCTCCATTCCCTGCTATAAAGGGCCTTTTTGGTAAACCCACAATCATAAATAATACGGAGACTCTTGCAAGTGTTCCTAAAATAATGAGGAGTGAAGCTGGTTGGTATAAAAGTATAGGTATTGGTGAATCAGAGGGTATAAAAATGTTTTGTATGAGCGGGCATATTAACAAACCAGGTAATTACGAAGTTCCTCTAGGAACTCCATTTGAAAAATTATTGAATATGTCGGGTGGAGTGTTAGATAAAAGATCATTGAAAGCGGTGATACCTGGCGGTTCGTCTGTTCCTGTTGTAAAGGGAGAGGATATGATGAAGGTGAATATGGACTATGAATCGATCTCAAGTGTAGGGTCTATGCTTGGCTCAGGCGGAGTGATTGTTATGAATGAAACCACATGTATGGTTAGTGTTCTACAGAGAATTTCTAGATTTTATTACGCAGAATCATGTGGTCAGTGCACTCCTTGTAGAGAAGGTACGGGATGGTTATACAAAATGCTAACTAACATCTTACAAGGGAAAGGAACTATTGATGATTTAGATCAGCTAAACAGAATAGCTTATCAAATTGAAGGACATTGTATATGTGCTCTTGGTGATGCTGCTGCTATGCCTGTAAGAAGTTTTTTAAAACATTTTTGGCAAGAATTCGAATATTTTGTCGATAAAAAACAATCTATGGTACTTTGATAATGAAAGTTTATATAAACGATAAAGAATATGAAGCAGATCCTAACGAGACGATAATACAGGTAGCAGACCGTAATGGAATAAAAATACCAAGATTCTGTTATCACAAACATTTGTCAGTTGTTGCTAGTTGTAGAATGTGTCTTGTAGAAATAGAAGATGTTAAATTCGCTCAGCCTGCATGCTCAACACCAATCAGAGACAATATGAGAGTCTCAACAAAATCAACAAAAACACAGGATGCTCAAAAAAGCACGATGGAATTTCTATTGATTAATCATCCATTAGATTGTCCAATATGTGACCAAGCTGGTGAATGTGAACTTCAAGATGTATCGCTTAAACATGGAGACGATCATTCAAAGTATCTTGAGTTTAAAAGAGTGGTTGTTGATGAAGATATAAGTCCGCTAATATCAACTGAAATGACTAGGTGTATACATTGTTCAAGATGTGTGCGCTTTGGTGAAGAAGTTGCTGGTAAAAAAGAACTTGGTCTTATTAATAGAGGTGAATTTACTGAGATCAGAGCATTCATAGAAGATGGAGTCTCATCAGAGTTATCAGGTAATATGATTGACCTGTGTCCAGTTGGTGCTCTAAACAATAAACTTTATAGCTATAGAGCTAGAACATGGGATCTCAAACAATACCCGATTGTTTCACCTCATGATTGTATTGGCTCAAATATTTACTATCATGTCTATAACAACGAGATCGTCAGAGCTGTACCTAAAGAAAACAGTCAAATCAACCAAACCTGGTTGTCGGATAGAGATAGATTTGGCTATCAAGGAATTTATTCATCAGACAGATGTTTACAATCTAAAATCAGAAAAGAGAGAGATTTGATCACTGTAGATAAGCAAGATATCTTAGAAGATCTTAATGCAACTCTATCATCAAACATAAAACAAAACACACCTAGCAGTTTAGGGTGCTTTATTTCCCCTCAGTCTACTAGTGAGGAAATGTACTTATTTCAGAATTTGTTAAGAGGTTTAGGAGTTTCAAATATTGATCATAGAACCAATGAGAGAGATTTCTCTTATCAGAATGATTACCCTCTTATGCCTTCGCTAGGTACAAATATAGATAATTTAAATGATTACGATAATATTATACTTGTTGGCGTAAATATTAAAACAGAATTTCCGATTTTGACTGTCAGGCTTAATAATACGGTTAAACATGATACAAAAATTTACTCTTATCATTTTATTAATATGGAGGAGGATTTCCCTGTAGAGAAAAATTTCGTTATGAATAATCATGACCTCTTGAGTCTTTTCCAGGAACACTCTCTTGAAGCTTGTAGAAATAAAAAGAATCTAATAATTATAGGGCCTAATGTTACATATTTTTCTAATCAATCAGTTTTCTTAGAAGCAATTGATATTTTTTCCTCAAATATCAATGCAGAGGTTGGTTATTTAACTGACTTTTGTAATTCAACATCTGGATGGATTTTAGGAAATGTCCCTCATAGAAGATTAGGTGGAGAGCAAATAGATACACCTGGCCTCAATGTCAATGAGATGCTGGAAAGTGATCTTTCTACACTACTATTTTTTAATCTTGATCCTGAAAATGACTTTTACAACAGTTCATCGTTAATTGAATCATTAAGAAAATCCTCATGTAATATATTCTTTACATCATTTATCACTCCAATCATAGAGAAATATGCGGATTATGTTATTCCTATCTCAACTTTTGCTGAAGCAGAGGGAAGTTTTATAAATATTGAAGGAAAATTTCAATCTTTTAATCAAGTGGTAAAACCAAATAGAGAGGTATTTAAAGGCTGGGATGTCTTAAATAGACTATCTATTATGAATAATTTAAAGTCACATACAATTAATGAAATCAGAAATAATCTTAGTGAAACTCTATCTAATATAGATTTCAACAAAAGGAATACAAGTAAAAAAATATCGCAAAATAATGAGAATAAGTCTCAAATCTATAAGAATACACTAAGACATATTTATTCTACGGATCAGATTGTAAGAAGAGCTAAATCACTCAATAATACAACACAGGCAAATAATAAGTTTATTTATGTTTCTAAGGATGTAGTTGATGATAGCCCAAATAAAAAAATCCTTGAAGTGAAGGAGAATGATAAATTAATTAAAATTGATAACTTTAAAATCAAAGATGATTTGCCAAGTAAATCGATAGTGTACAGCTCATCATTTAATAATAAATTCACAGAATCAAAGTCAACATTTGTTTCAGTAAAAAAATGAATTATATCTTTATAATTTTGAATATAGTTTTCGATATCATCTTAGTTGTTGCCCCACTTTTTCTGATTGTCGCTTACACAACGTACTCTGAGAGAAAAATTATTGGATATATGCAATCTAGAATGGGTCCTACTCGAGTTGGACCTAATGGTATGCTTCAACCTATCGCAGATGTTATTAAACTAGCATCAAAGGAGATAATAATACCTTCAAATGCAAATACTGGTCTATTTCTTACTGCTCCTGTAATTATGTTAGTACCTTCTTTGCTTGTATGGTCTGTAATCCCATTATCTGAATATTTTGTCATTGCAGACATTAATGCAGGTCTGTTATTCATACTTGCACTCACTTCTCTTAGTGTTTATGGTGTAATCTTAGCTGGCTGGGCCTCTAATTCTAAGTATGCTTTCCTTGGCTCTATGCGTTCTGCCGCACAAATAATTGCTTATGAAATTGCAATGGGTTTCGCACTAGTAGGCGTTCTAATGGTCGCTGGAAGCTTAAACCTGCAAGAAATAATTATTTCCCAGAGAGGAGGTTTATTTAACTGGTTCTGGCTACCACTTTTCCCACTATTTATGGTTTACCTTATTTCTGGTATTGCAGAGACCAATAGAGCACCATTTGATGTTTCCGAGGGAGAGTCGGAAATTGTGGCTGGATTTCATGTAGAGTATTCTGGGATAGCTTTTGCAATGTTTTTTTTGGCAGAGTATATGAATTTAATATTGATTAGTATTTTAGTAAGCATTATGTTTTTTGGAGGTTGGCTGTCGCCTTTTGAATCATCATTTTTAGAAGTCTATTTCATGTGGGTTCCCGGCTTTGTATGGTTAGCTATTAAAACATTATTTTTTATATTTATATTCTTATGGTTAAGAGCGACCTTACCTAGGTATCGTTATGACCAAATTATGAGGTTAGGATGGAAAATATTCTTGCCGATTACGTTGATCTGGATATTTCTCGAGGGTATTATGATATATTACAAAGTTGAACCTTGGTTTGTATGATGATTAATAAAACAAAAAAAATTATAAAAAGTCTATTTCTTGTTGAGATCATCAAGGGATTGTCAATAACAGGCAAAAAGCTATTCAAAAAGCCAATTACTATTCAATACCCTGATGAAAAAACCCCGCAGTCTTCTAGGTTTAGAGGACTTCATGCATTAAGAAGATATCCAAATGGAGAAGAGAGATGTATTGGTTGCAAGTTATGTGAAGCAGTTTGCCCTGCTTTAGCAATTTCTATTGATACGGAAATGCGATCAGATGGAACTAGAAGAACTACTAAATATGATATAGATCTTTTTAAGTGTGTTTATTGTGGATTTTGTGAGGAAGCATGTCCGGTAGACGCAATCGTTGAAACAAAAATATTTGAATTCCATTTTGAAGAGAGAAATGAAAAAGTTATAAATAAAGATAACCTTTTGAAAATAGGTGACCTATATGAGAGAGAAGAACTTAAGGATCGAAAAAACCTAGGTTAATGCAATGAACCTCGAGCTATATGTATTTTACTTATTTTCATTTTTACTCCTCTTTTCCTCAATAAATGTGATCATCTCAAATAATGCAGTTAAATCTGCTGTTTATTTGGTTGCTTCTTTCTTTTTTTCTGCTGTCTTGTGGTTAATATTAAACGCTGAATTCTTGTCTGTAATATTAATACTTGTTTATGTTGGGGCTGTAATGGTCTTGTTTTTGTTTGTTGTAATGATGTTAGATGTCAATGTTACACCACTAAAAGAGGGTTTTGTAAAATACTTCACCGCAGGATTAGCTGTATTTCTCTCTATGGCAGTGTTGTTAGTAATATTCTTCAATAGAGATTTTGAGGGTGGCCAGCAGAATGTTCTTACAGAGATAAATATTATCAGTAATGACAATACTGAGAACCTTGGTTATGTTCTATATACTGAATATCTTCTGGCATTTGAAATTGCCGCAATAATCCTTTTACTAGGAATAATATCTGCAATTACCCTCACACACAAAAAAAATACTATTAATAAATATCAAAGCCCAAACGAACAAGTGGATGTTAAAAGAGATGATAGAGTTCAAATTCTAAATGATGAGGACTTAAAGTGATCCCTGTATCATATTATCTAGTTCTGAGTTCGTTATTATTTAGCATATCTCTTGCTGGTATCTTTCTTAATCGAAAAAATATTTTGATTATGTTAATGTCTCTCGAACTGATGTTCCTTGCAATAAACTTTAATTTTATAATTTTTGGAAACTATTTAAATGATATAGCTGGCCAAATATTTGTGTTTTTCATTCTAACAGTAATTGCTGCAGAATCTGCTATTGGTTTAGCAATAATTATAGTGCTTTATAGGATAAGAGATAGTATTAACGTGGATGATATCAGTGGTCTAAAGGGATGATTGAAATAGCACTCATTATAATACTCTCACCATTGATAGGTTCTATTATTTTGCTTTTTTATGGAACAAAGTCAGATTTCAGATCAGCTATTATAGGTAACGTATCAATCACATTGTCTTTTGTTTGCTCGATATTTTTACTTATTACTTTTCTATTTGATGCAAATATTACAAAACAATCAGAAACTTTGGATTGGATAAACTCCAATAGCATAATTTTAGGTTATGGATTATTAATTGACAGTTTATCTGTTGTAATGTCATTCATTGTAACTTTTATATCCATGTTCGTTCATATATATTCTATTGGATATATGAAAGGTGATAAAAGTTTTAATAGGTTCATAACATATACAAATTTTTTCACTTTCTCGATGTTATTGATTATCTTCTCTAATAATTTTTTACAGTTATTTATTGGTTGGGAGTTAGTAGGCCTCTCATCATATTTACTAATAGGCTTCTGGTATAAAAAGCAAACTGCTATTTATGCAAATATGAAAGCGTTTATTGTCAATAGAGTTGGGGATATTGGCTTACTGTTAGGCGTGATTTTGATATTCGTTAATTTAGATAGTCTGCATTACGATGTTTTCTTTCAAGCATTACCAATACTAGCTGAATCAACAATAACTCTCGGAACAATATCTTTAGATCTCTTGCCTGTGATAGCCCTATTACTCTTCATTGGTGCGTCTGCTAAATCAGCGCAAGTCCCATTACATTTTTGGTTACCTGATTCTATGGAGGGACCTACACCTATATCTGCATTGATTCATGCAGCTACGATGGTAACGGCTGGTATTTTCATGGTTGCCAGATTGTCGCCTCTGTACGATATTTCTGGGTATGTTTTAGACATCATATTAATAATTGGCATCTTGACAGCTAGTTTAATGGGTTTGGTTGCCCTTGTCCAAAGCGACATAAAAAGAATTATTGCTTATTCTACTATTTCACAATTAGGTTATATGACTGTTGCTCTAGGTGCAGGGTATTACAGCTTCGCCATATTTCATCTTCTAACCCATGCATTTTTTAAAGCCTTACTTTTCCTTTGTGCTGGTTCTATAATTTTAAAATGTCATCACGAGCAAAATATAGACAAGATGGGCGGCTTACGAAAGGTTATGCCTTATACTTTTTATACCTACCTTGTTGGCGCACTGTCTTTAGTGGGTTTCCCAATGTTTTCAGGTTTTTTCTCAAAAGACATCATTATAGATTTATTTAAATTTGAACAACAATATTTTATCTATTTCATATTAGTTTCTGGGATTTTCGTAACCACAGTATATACATTTAAAATATTCTTTCGTGTGTTTTTTGGAGATAACAAGCTAAATATTAAAAAAGACGATTCAATTGAACATGGCGATACAATTATAATTCCACTGCTAGCATTATCTGTTCCTAGTTTCATAATCGGATATAGTTTCTTTGATGCGGTATTATTTAATAATTTTTTCAACGGGCCAATTTCTGATAGCGGAAAATTACAGCTCATGTATGAAAAATTTATTATAAATGCTCATGCCTTTACATATCATTCTTTTTTTACTCTAAATTTTGTTTCTCTTATTTCAGGATTCCTAGTCTCTTACCTTCTTTTTTATAGAAATATATCTGTATCTATAGAATTGAAAAAGAAGCTTTTATCTACAATTACTTTACTTAAAGGTGAGTACGGATTTACTTATATGTCCGATGTTTTGATACCTAACAAATTTATTAAGCTTTCGAACACTTTATGGCATAAAACAGATGTTGCGATTATTGATAATTTCTTTGTAAATGGCTTAGCTAGAAAGATTAAATCAATTTCATCATCCCTAAGATTAATACAAACTGGTTATATATATCATTACGCATTTACAATGATTGTAGGTCTACTATTATTTCTTTTATTATTTAATTATTTATAGATGTATACATTTAATTTACCAATTTTAAGTATTTTAATTTGGACTCCAATTATAGGTGGTCTTATTCTTTTGTTTATGGATCATATTAAAAATAATATTATAAAGATATGGAGTTATATAATTTCAATATTTGTTCTAACCTTATCATTTTACTTATTTCATCAATTTGATTTAAATTCATCCGGATTACAATTTGAACAGAAGGTAATCTGGATTGAAAATCTTAACATAAACTATCATCTAGCTATCGATGGCTTTTCAATAATCTTTATATTATTAACTACAATAGTTTCTAGCATTATTATTCTCTATAGTTTTTCTGAAGATAGGGAGCAAAACAATAAATTTATAGGTTTATTCCTAATTCTCGAAGGAATTATAATTGGAGTGTTTTGTGCCTTTGATAGCATTCTATTTTATATTTTCTTTGAGGCAATGCTTATACCATTATTCTTAATTATTGGTATTTGGGGAGGGACTAACAGGGTTTATGCAACTATTAAATTTTTCATCTATACACTTATAGGATCAGTTTTAATGTTGATTTCTCTAATATATCTATCTATCGAGTCTTCCAGTTTTTTCATACAAGATTTTTATAACTTACAACTACCACTTGGTACTCAGATCTATTTATTTCTAGCTTTCTTGATTGCTTTTGGGATAAAAATTCCTATGTGGCCTGTACATACGTGGTTGCCAGATGCTCATGTTCAAGCACCCTCATCAGGCTCTGTCATATTAGCAGCTGTTCTACTGAAAGTAGGGGGATATGGAATGATAAGATTCTTATTACCAATTACACCTGATGCCGGTATCTATCTAAATGATATTATCGTCCCATTGTCTTTAATTGCAATAATCTACATTAGTTTCGTTGCATTAGCTCAGAAAGATATGAAGAAGCTTATAGCATATTCATCTATTGCACATATGGGATTTGTAACTCTTGGGATATTTTTAACTTTTAATATTTTTGAGACCAGTAACACATTAAATAATGAAATGATATTGATGGGATTACAGGGTTCTCTGATGCAAATGATATCTCACGGGTTAATATCTGCCGGTCTTTTTATTTGTATTGGAATAATATATACGAGAACAAAGTCTCGATCGATAGATGAACAGTCTGGAATTGGGCAAATTATGCCAATATTTTCGGCATTAATGATGTTTTTTCTGATGTCTAATTCTGGGTTGCCTGGCACATCTGGATTCGTTGGTGAATTCATGGTTTTGATTGCAAGTTTAGAAATAAGTTCTGCTTATGCTATTCTAGCATCTACTACACTTGTTCTAGCTGCTTCTTATTCTCTTTGGTTGGGGAAAAGAATATTATTTGGAGAAATATCGAGTGATACAGTTAAAAACATGAAAGTTTTGCAAAAAGATGAATTTTGGTCATTATTTATTCTAATATTAATGATTATATTTTTTGGCATCCAGCCAAATTATATTCTTGAGGTAAGTCATGCTACATCGCTCAATATGATAAATTTAATTATGAGTAGGTAAAAAAATGACTTTTATTTTTTCTATGATTCCTGAGATAATAATTCTATCTTCTTTGTCGATAGTTATAGTAGCAGATCTTTTTTTAAATAATAATAATAAGCACCTTTCTTATTATTTTCTTCAGATTGCATTATTTGTCACATTATCTTACTTATTGTCCATATCTAATGATGAAATACTTATTAACGAGCTATATGATTCATCGATATTCTCGATCTACGTAAAAATATTTTTAATACTTCTACTAATAATTGTATTTAGTTACTCATATTCATATCTTAAAAATTTTGAAAAATATAAATCAGAATATTTCATGATAATTATCTTTGGGCTTTTAGGTATGATGATTATGGTATCATCAAATCATCTTTTACTTCTGTATTTAGGTATTGAGCTATTATCATTGGCTCTCTATACAATTATTGCTTATAACAAAGATTCGCTCCATTCTGCTGAAGCTGCAGTTAAATATTATGTTTTAGGTGCTATGTCATCAGGATTTCTTCTTTTTGGGATATCTCTTATTTACGGTCTTACTGGGGCATTGCTTTACGACGATATTGTTACCCAAATTACTTCTATGAATATTGATTCAACGCAATATTCAATAAATAGTATAGGATTAATATTTGCACTTACCTTTATTTTAATCAGTATTGCTTTCAAGTTTGGAGCGGCGCCATTTCATATGTGGCTACCTGATGTTTATCAAGGCTCTTTAACCCCAACTACACTTATGTTGAGTACTATACCAAAGGTTGCAATATTCATTGTCATGATAAAGCTTACTAATTCAATATTCTCTGATTTACAGATTTTTTGGTCAGAAATGGTTTTAATATTATCAGTATTTTCTATTTTAATTGGAAACTTAATTGCTATTGTTCAAACAAATATTAAAAGGTTGCTTGCATATTCCACAATTGCTAATGTTGGCTTCATTCTTCTTGGAATTTATACGGGGCCTACGTACGGATATAGTGCAGCATTATTCTATACTATCACTTATACATTATTTACAACCGCAGTCTTTGGACTACTTTGTGAATTGAAAACAGATAAATCACCTATTGAAAACATAAAAGACTTAAGCGGGCTGAATTATAAGTATCCCTCATTAGCAATTTTATTCTTGATTATTATGCTTTCAATGATAGGTATACCACCATTTCTGGGGTTTTATGCAAAATTTTATATTATTCAATCTCTCATCATGGAGAATCATATTAATTTAGCAGTATTTGCAGTAATTATGACGGTTATAGGATCATTTTACTACTTGAGAGTTATAAAGGTAATTTACTTCGACGAATTAGATGACAAAATAGTTAGCATATCATCTCATTTGATTTCATATATGCTAGTACTATCGCTTGTAATGATTGGTTTGTTTCCAAATATTCTTAGCTCTCTTGCCTTTTATAGCATCAAGAACCTTTAAGGGTTGAAAATTAATATCATAAAATATAGACTCCATACTTAGTGCGGGGTGGAGCAGTCTGGTAGCTCGTTGGGCTCATAACCCAAAGGTCGTAGGTTCGAATCCTGCCCCCGCTACCAAAATATTCCATTAAAAAATCTATCATTTACTCTACTCTATTATATAAAAATATTATACAATTAAGCCGTAGCTCCATATTGGGGCTATTTTATTGCTTGTTGCTGATGAATGAGATAGAGACTGAACTTATGGAAACCATTAATGATCTTGTGTTAAAAGAAGACATTGAGATTCTTAATATTGAAATTATAGGGTCAAGAAATGCCAATAGGGCAGAGATTGTTATTGATTCCCAAAAAGGGATCACAATTGATGATTGTGCAAATGTATCAAATATTATTCGTGATGTTATAAGATTTGATGATAAATTCTCCGATATTTCTGAAATGTCCATAGAGGTAAGTTCTCCTGGAATTAATAGGAGATTATATAACTTAAAGGATTATGAAAACTTCATAGGTGAAAAAACACTAATTAAGCTTAAACGAGCAGTTAATGGGAAACGAACTATCAAAGGCAGAATATCAAAAGTGGAAGAAAGTTTAATAGAATTAGAGGTTCATGGCGAGGTAATTTCCATACTCTTCGAAAATATAAAAAAAGCGAACCTACAACGAGAAATAAAGGTATAAAAATGAATAAAGAAATTTTATTAGTAGTCGAAACTGTTTCAAATGAAAAAAATGTCAGTCGTGAAGTGATAGTTGATGCTATTGAGCAAGCTATAGCTGGCGCAGTAAAGAAAAAATATCGATTAGACCAAAAAATTGATATTGATGCCAGAGTGCAGATAGATTTAGAGACGGGTAATTATAAGACTTTTAGGCGATGGAAGGTAGTCGAGGATATTGAAATTGACATGGATGATCAGCAAATACTTGAGACTGATGATATCGCAAAGAAAAATAACCTAAAATTAGATGAATTTTCAGAAGAGGAAATACCATCTATAGAATTTGGAAGAATATTAGCGCAAACTGCTAAAAATGTGATTGTTCAAAAAGTAAGAGATGCAGAGAGAAGTAGAATTGTAGATCTCTATCTTCCAAAAGTTGGACAATTGATTTTTGGTATCGTTAAAAGAGTAGAAAAGGGAAATATTTTTATTGATTTAGGAATGCCTGATAAGGGAACCATAGATGAGGCTGTAATACTTAAGGATAATCTGATTCCTAAAGAAGTTATTAGATCTGGAGATCGATTAAGAGGTTATTTAAGCCATGTCCAATCAGAGACAAGAGGCCCGCAATTGTATATCACTAGAAAGGCCCCTGAATTTTTAGTAGAGCTTTTTAAACTAGAGGTCCCAGAAGTTGGACAAGGTCTTATAGAAATATTGGGAGCTGCAAGAGATCCTGGTTTGAGAGCAAAGATATCAGTTAAATCAAATGATCCTAAACTTGATGCCATTGGCGCATGCGTTGGAATGAGAGGGTCAAGAGTACAATCTGTCTCTAACGAACTAGGAGGGGAGAGAATAGACATTATTATGTGGGACGAAGATCCAGCAAAGTTCGTTATCAACGCAATGTCTCCAGCAGAAGTTTTATCTATTGTGGTTGATGAAGAGAAAAAATCAATGGATATAGCTGTATCTGAAGAGCAACTATCACAAGCAATTGGAAGAGGCGGACAGAACGTCAGACTAGCAAGCGAATTAACTGGATGGACTCTTAACGTTATGAGTAAAGAGGATGCTGAAACAAAAATATCAGCAGAGAATGATAAAGTCAGTGATATGTTTATGTCAGAACTAAACGTAGATAAAGACGTAGCAGATATACTTGCAGCAGAGGGATTCACTACAATAAATGAAATAGCATTTTGTTCTATCGATGAATTTAATACAATAGAAGCATTTGACACCGAGATTATTGAAGAATTAAGAAAAAGAGCAAAAGATAATTTAGAGGAAAAGAAGAGTCACATTGATAAAGACAACTTATTATCTGAGATTGAGGAATTATCAGAAGATAATATTATAAAACTCAATAACCATAACATTAACAGTAAAGACGATCTTGCTGATTTATCTGTTGATGAATTATTAGACGTGATAGAATTATCAGAAGAGGTAGCTGGTAAAATAATAATGGAAGCGAGACAAAAATGGTTTGATAAAGAGTAGCTGGAGAAGTGATGACAGACAATGATTCAAAAAAAAGTTTATCTCTAAAAGATCGGAATATTAATGCAAAGTCTTTAAAAAATCATCCATCTTCAAAGAATGTCACTATACAGGTGAAAAGAAAAAAAATAATTAATACTAATACAGGTTCAGAGAAAAATCCTGAGGATAGTGTGAATAAAAAAAATCAAACTAGTCCAAAGGACATCCATGTAAAGAAAAATATTAAAAATAATCAAATTAATAATCAAATTAAAACTCCAGATATTGTTCCTACAAAGAAAAAAAATAAATTTGATAAAGATGAAAAAATTGAGCAGTTTGAAAATAAAGAACTACATCTTAAATCAAAAGCAAAAAAAACCTCTAAAAACAAGTCTGAGCCAGATCAGAGCTTATTATCTCAGCATCAATTTGAAAAACCAACCGAACCAGTAAAGAAAGTAATAGAGATTACAGAGTCTATAACAGTAGGTGAACTCGCACAAAAAATATCTATGAAATCTGCAGAATTAGTAAAAACAATTATGAATCTTGGTGTAATGGCAACTATAAATCAAACTTTAGATCAAGAGACAGCAATTTTGATCATCGAAGAACTTGGTCACGAGGCAAAGATCAAAATCTCCGAAATCGACGATGTTTCTATTGAGCCACAAGTTACTAGTACGGATAATTTAGCCCAGAGAGCGCCAATAGTAACAATAATGGGTCATGTAGATCACGGAAAGACATCACTCTTAGATTTTATTAGAAAAACTAAGGTAGTTAATTCTGAAGCAGGTGGAATAACTCAACATATTGGAGCATATCAAGTTGAAACAAGTAATGGGAAGATTACATTCCTTGACACACCTGGACATGCAGCATTTTCGTCCATGCGGGCAAGAGGTGCTCAAATAACGGATATTGTAATACTTATAGTTTCGGCTGATGATGGTGTAATGCCGCAGACTGAAGAGGCAATAGAGCATGCACAGTCAGCTAATGTCCCAATAATAGTTGCAATAAATAAAATTGATAAAGAAAATGCAGACCCTGAAAAAGTATTGACAGAATTAAGTAAAAAAAATGTTGTTCCTGAAGAATGGGGTGGAGACACTATCTGTATTAAGGTATCTGCCATAACAGGAGAAGGCATTGATCAACTTTTGGAGGCCATTTCTTTACAATCTGAGATATTAGAACTTAAAGCAAGTTCCACGGGATCGGCAACTGGAACAGTCGTTGAGTCTTCTCTTGATAAAGGCAAAGGGCCAGTAGCTACTGTTCTTATTCAGTCAGGCATTCTTAATAAAAAAGATTATATTTTAGTCGGAAAAGAATTTGGCAGAGTACGAGCTATGTTCAATGAATTTAACAAAGAAGTCACATCTGCTGGCCCAAGTAGTCCAATAGTCATTACTGGTTTATCTGGTACTCCAAATGTTGCAGACAAACTTATATCGACTAATGACGAAAGAAAAGTAAAAGAAATAGCTTCAGCAAGAGAATCCAAGCAAAAAGAGATAGAGATGCAATCAAAGCAAAAAACATTTTCTATCGATAATTTTAACCCAAGCAATCAAACAAAGAAAAAGATTATAAATCTTATCATCAAATCTGACGTTCAAGGTAGCGCAGAAGCAATTGTTGCATCTCTACAGTCAATAAAAAATGACGATGTTGGGTTAGATATTATATATAGTGGCATTGGCGCAATAACTGAATCAGATGCAAATTTAGCAGTAAGCTCAGGATCAAAGATAATAGGATTTAATGTTAGAGCTGACGCTAAAGCCAAAAAACTTATAGAGATAAATGGACAAGAATTGTCATATTTTAGTGTGATTTATGATCTGATTGACAATATTAAACAACAATTATCGGGGCTCTTAGATCCAGATATAAAAGAAGAAATTATTGGAATAGCAGAAGTCAAAGATGTTTTCAGATCATCTAAAATTGGAGCGATAGCAGGATCTATAGTCAGCGAGGGAGTAATTCAAAAAGATCAGCCTATAAGGGTTCTGAGAGATAATATTGTTATTTATGAAGGAGAGTTAGAATCATTGAGAAGATTTAAAGAAGATGTAAAAGAGGTGAAGAGTGGAGTTGAATGTGGGATTGGTGTCAAAGACTACAATGACGTTAGAGAGGGAGACCAGATTGAGGTATTTAAGAGGATCGAAGTCAAAAGAAATATATAGTCATGTCATCTAGAATTGAAAAAGTTCAAGATCTTTTGCATAAAGAAATCGCAAAAGTAATAATAAAAGATCTCGATAATCCATTACTATCCTCTTTAGTTACAATATCAGGCGTCAAAATATCAAAAGATCTAAGATATTCAGAGATTTATTTTACATCCTTGGATGATAATAAATTAATTGAAAAAGAGCTGAATAATGCTAGTAGTTATATTAGAAATATACTCTCAAAAAAAATCCATTTAAAAAGATTGCCTACACTTAAGTTTATTTATGATGAGTCATTTGTATCCTCAAATAAAATCGATTCCATCTTAGATTCAATTTCAAAAAAATGAATAAACATGGACTATTATTGGTTGATAAACCAAAGGGCTTAGTCTCTAATCAAGCTCTAAAAGTAATAAAAAAAAATATGAATGTAAAGAAAGCAGGTATAGTGGGAGTATTAGACCCGCTTGCGTCTGGCATGCTGCCGATAGTGGTTGGTGAGGCTACTAAATTATCTAAATTCATAGAAAATTCATTTAAACAATATAATGTTACTATGAAGCTTGGAGTGAAAAGTGATACTGGAGATAATGAGGGAACGCTTATTTATGATGAGACACCAGTTCCCCAATACAATAATGCGCTGATCAAAGATAAAATCAGTGAATTTGTAGGAGAATATTCTCAAATACCTCCAATGCATAGCTCCATAAAGGTGAGTGGAAAAAAACTTTATGATTTAGCTAGAAAAGGAATAGAAGTTAAACGTAAGTCTCGAAAAGTGAAGATAATCAATATTAAATTACTCAATTACAAAGATGATATTATCGAGTTGAACGTTAATTGTAGTAAGGGTACATATATCAGGACATTAGTAGAGGATATTGGTAAACATCTTGGTGTGTCAGCAATGACTGATGATTTACGAAGAGAAAGAGTGGGAGAGTATGAAGAATCTCAAATGGTTGCATTATCTTCTTTAATTGATGAAAAAACGTGTATGGAGAAGTTAATTAACCCATCTGTAATGGTAAGACATTTACCTTCAGTTACAGTCAATAACGATGAGGAGATATCTCTGAGGCATGGCATGAATATATGCCAAAATACTAATTTTATTGATGGAGAGGTAATAATCCAAAATAAGATTAATCAGGTGGTTGGCATCGGTTATATAAAAAAAGGGTTAATATCACCAAAAAGATTACTAAAGATTGATTAATAATAGTTTGTATAAATTTGATCTGATGATAGAATACACGTCTAGTGGAGAAGATTATGGCGCTAAATAGTAAAGCAAAGGACGAAATAATTAAAAAATATGGGAAAACACAGACAGATTGTGGTTCGAGCGAAGTTCAGATAGCATTACTTACAGCCAACATAAATAATCTCACTGACCATTTTACCAAGAACTCTAAAGACATTCATTCAAAACGTGGTTTACTCAAGATGGTTATGAG
>TARA_B100001057_G_scaffold13732_1_pt1 | contig 97592 bp, 90 predicted proteins | sample TARA_B100001057 | Tara Oceans TARA_B100001057 (sample SAMEA2621839) | marine metagenome | biome: marine biome (ENVO:00000447); feature: surface water layer (ENVO:00002042); material: "saline water (ENVO:00002010), including plankton (ENVO:xxxxxxxx)" | depth 5 m | reverse complement strand
TACAAATATTTTCTCCTGATTTTCAGAAAATAGTATATTATGAGAGTGACGACACAGTTCTAAATATCTATAAAGACCCTAAAGAGTTATCTAAAGAATTACATGATAAGGTTGGAGAGACTGGGGATATATTGGGATTTAGAAATGATGAGAATAAAGTTATAGAATTCCTCAGAGAGGGATACAGGAGAGGGACACCACCAAATATAGAAGATGCGTATAGAAAGTTAGGTAAGAATCTCGTTAACCTTTGGATTAAAGGTACAGCTAGAAATCTATTGGACCATTATTTTACATCAGATAAGACTAAATTATATATGGGAATGACTGTAATTGAAAGTAGTCCAGAATCTATAGACTCTCAGGGTTCAGCTTTTACTATTCCCTTGATGGACTCCGGATCAGTTTTTGATGGTTATTGGGGTTATGTTAAGAAAGGAATATGGCAGATTACTGAGCAGCTTGAAAAAATTAATGTATCACATGGAGTAAAAATTAAAACCTCAGCTGAAATAAATAGAATTGATGAGATATCAAAGAAGGTTATACTTGATAACGGTGATGAGTATAGTTATGATGTCCTAGTATTTGCAACAGATCCGGTGACACCGTCTAAATTTTTAGATGATCAAAGTTTAAACGATTCTCTAAAATCAAAAAAAAATATTGGTACAAGTGGAAAAGTTACTGCTTTCTTTAAGAATAAAGTAGAGTGGAGAGATCATAGTGATAGTGATAAATCATTGAGTTCATTTAGATTTATTTTTTCTGTAGATAATCTTGATGAGTTCGAGCATCGCAGTATTAACTCTCTGCATGGAGTAAGTGACTATGAGCCAGGTTATATTCAGGTCTATTGTGAGGGTGCAGCCCAGAGACGTTTAGGAAATCACGAAAAGTATGATAAGCTGATTTTCTTCACAAAAAATATTTCATTTGAAAAACCAGGAAGTGATTTGGATGAAGTTCATGAAAAAATAAAACAAAAAGTATTTCAATATATCACAAATCCTTCAGACTGTGTTCATAGCGTCTTCTTAACACCAAAAGATATGAAAAATGAGTTCTATTTTCCTGGAGGAAATATCGACCATGTCATGCTCACAAAAGGTCAAAATTTTTATACTAGGAATTACAGGTTATCTGAAAATTTAAATTTTTATAATCTTGGTAACTATCAGGATATTTTCTATTGTGGGGCAGGTTCTTACCCCTGCGGCAGCGTCGCTGGAACTCCAGGTTACATGTGCTATAAACAGATAAAATAGAATCCTTATATAAGTGATCTCATTAATGACTGAAGATACCATTTCTTGAATTTCTCTAATCCAATTTCCATATCAGATAAGGGTCCTGGTATATATTTTTTCGAGAGTACACCTTTCTGATTGTCTTCAATAATTTTCTTATCTGCTATTGTTGTTCTATCCCACATCCATATCAGATTATCCAAGTTATAATCTACTCCCTCAGTTGCATTTTTATCGACTAACCACATAATCTCAACATCAGTTTTCATGGGTCCTCTTGGTATAAAAGTAAATGTAGTAGCAAAATCATTTGACATTAATAAACTATTAAATGGAGATGTCCCAATTGTGGTATATCCTCCGTCATAATTATTAAACTTACCCATCAACTTTGAGGCTGGCTTACCATTTTTAGTTTCTGATAATCGATCATCACTGAATGGTGTTCTCTCAGCACTTCTGTAGAAATTTGTAAATTTTTTTTCGGAATATTCTCCAACCAGATATCCCATCTCCTTTGTTTTTTTATTCCAAACTCTAAGCTTCTCAGAAAATTCTTTAGATTCTGGACCTGTATTATTTCCAGCCCCGTAAGCCTGGATATAATCATTTGTGTGAATTTGACAATATTCAGGGTGAGCTGTCTGACAATGATAACACTCGTGAAAATTATCCAGAGTAAGTTTCCAGTTTCCATTAGTTGGATATGTTTTTCTATATGCAATTTTTGCATCTTTCAATCCATGTAATTTTATAAAATCTTTTGTTGGACTTATAAAATCATCAAAGCTATCAGGTTTATCAGATAAATTTATAAAAATTAAACCTTCAAAATTTTTGGAATTACATTTATGAAGTCCCCATTCATCTTTATTAAAATTTTCAGGCATCATTCTCGCCTTAACTAAATTTCCTTCTAGGTCATATACCCAAGAATGATATGGACAAATTAATTTATTTTTTTTTCCTTCTTTTTCTAAACATATGTGGGAGCCCCTGTGTCTACATACATTGTAAAAACAGTTAACTTTTTGATTGTTTCCTCTGATTACAATTATAGACTCATCACCCACATTAAAGAGAAAATAATCTCCCTTTTTTGGTATTCGAGATTCATGTCCTACAAAAATCCACTGATTAAAAAAGATGTTTTTCAAATCAATATCATAAATTTCTTTATCAATGTAGAAAGATTGATCAAGTGGAAAATTATCTTTCTGTTTTTTGATCATATCAACTAATTTAGATTTCATTCTTATCATAATATTGTAGGGCTATTATAATTTTATTTAGGCTAGTTTTCCAGTATTTCTTAATAAATATTATTAATTTATAGAATGGGAGAAAAGAAACTACCAACTATAATTCAGTCACTAATACCTATTATTTTTTTAATAATTTTATTAATTATTAACGTATCAATCTTTGGAGATGATTCACTAGATGGAAGTATTCAAATAGTACTGATACTATCATCAGCAGTAGCTGCATCAATTGCATTTGATTTAGGATTTACATGGAAGGAAATTCAATCTGGTATTTTGAAGAGTATTAACTCATCGATGGCATCTATACTTATCTTATTTCTAGTTGGATCCCTTGCAGGTTCCTGGCTACTAAGTGGTATAGTTCCCGCATTTATATATTATGGAATTCAAATTTTAAATCCTAATGTATTTCTTTTTGCTGCTTGTATCATTTGTATTATTGTTTCAATGGCAACAGGAAGTTCCTGGACCACTTCAGCAACAATAGGAATAGCTTTGATCGGAATAGGAAAGGCTTTGAATATTTCTGACGGACTTATTGCTGGTGCTATTCTGAGTGGTGCATATTTTGGCGATAAAATGTCACCCTTATCAGACACAACTAATCTTGCTCCAGCAATGGCGGGTTCAGATCTGATCTCACACATAAAATACCTTACAATTACTACCGTACCATCAATAGTAATATCTCTTATAATTTTTATTTTTTTAGGTTTAAATATTAATTCTAGTATTGAAAATGATAATGCATTACTGATATCAAATATTATATCCGAAAAATTTTATATAAGTCCAGTATTATTTATTGTACCTCTATTTGTAATTTTTTTAATTTATAAAAAAGTAAAGGCTGTTCCCTCGCTCTTCCTTGGAGTAATTTTAGGTGCTGTATTTGCTTTAATTTTTCAAACAAATTTAGTAATTGAGGTTTCTGACTTCAAGGGTGAAACTTGGATTTCTCTTTTTTCAGGTATAATGAAATCATTATATGGATCAATACAAATAGAAACATCAAATGAGTTAGTAAATGAGTTATTATCATCTGACGGTATGTATGGTATGATGAAGACTATATGGCTTGTAATATCAGCTATGATATTTGGGGGTGTAATGGAAAAAGCTGGATTTCTTAATAAAATCTCATCCTTTATAATTGATAAGGTAAATTCTACAGGGTCACTTGTTGCGTCAACATCAGGCACGTGTGTATTCTTCAATTTAACTGCCTCAGATCAGTATCTTTCAATAGTTATCCCAGGCAAAATGTATTCTAAAATATATAAGGAAAAAGGATTAGCTCCTGAAAATTTAAGTAGAACGTTAGAAGATAGTGGAACTGTTACCTCTGTTTTAGTTCCTTGGAATACGTGTGGTGCTTATCATGCATCTGTCTTAAATGTTCCAACTTTAATGTATCTGCCTTATTGTTTCTTTAGTCTTCTGAGTCCTTTGATGACAATACTTGTCGCTTACCTAAGGATTAAAATTAAAATATTAAAATCTAAGTAATTTCACTTAGTATCGATAGGTAATTGTTATATCTTTTCTCATTCACTTCTATTCCTAAACTTTCCTTTATACTACATCCAGGTTCATCTTTATGTAAACAATTTTTAAATTTACATTTATCTCTCATTTTAAATTCTGGATATAAAAATTGTAAACTTGATTTATCTATATCAAAAAAATAGAAGTCTTTAAAACCTGGTGTATCAGTTACAGTTCCCGAAATATCTATTTCAAATATTTCAGAAAAAGTAGTTGTTTGTTTTCCTCTCCCTGTTTTTGATGATAATACATCTGTTTTCTGATTAGAGACTTTTGATATTTTATTTATTAATGTTGACTTACCAACTCCTGAGTTACCTAATAGTAATGTTTTTTTTCCTTTTAAAATATATTCAAGTTCTTCAATGTAGAGGTTTTTTTTTGCAGATATTTTTAAAGCTTTGATATTGATTTCATTGTAAATTTTTATGATGTCATCTAATTTTTTGATCTCTCTATTACTTAAAGAGTCAACTTTATTAAAAACAATAATAGGGGAGATGTTATAGTAAAATGATCCTGCAATACATTTATCGATAAAATTAAGTTTTGTATAAGGGTTTTTAAAACTTGCTATTATCAGAGCCTGATCTACATTGGATGCAATAATATGTGCTTTTTTATCTTTTAGAGATCTCTTTATAAAGCAATTAGTTCTCTCTAAAACTCTATCTATAATTCCATTCTCTTTATCAATCAAATCAAATTCTACCTCATCACCAGATACAATGGGATTAGAAAAATTATTATCAAGCTTGTTTTTCCCTCTGTAGTTACATTTATATAATAAATTATCTGATTTTACAGTATATAAATTACCCACTGACTTTATAACTAAACCAATCATTTTAAAAATTTTGATATATAACTATTTATTTTATCGCTTGCTCCTGATTGTAACTTTATAAATTCATTTCCTCCCTTACCAATATCCCTATTTTTAAATATTCTATTTTTAATAAGTTTAAACTCATTCCCACTTTTAATTGGAAATCCAATATTATTTTTTTCAAGTAATTTAACCTCTAAAAATTTTTTATTATTTGAGTGACTACCATAAACAACAGGCACATCCCATACTACAGCTTCCAAAGTATTATGTAGTGCCCCTCTAAACCCACCTCCAATAAAGGAAACTTTTGCGTATTTATATACTGATGATAACATCCCATAATTATCAATTAGTAGAACTCTTTTTTTAATATTTTTTTGAGGTAATTGAGAATATTTAATTGTATCATTCAAGAATGTGTTTTCTAAATACTCTATCTCCTGTGAATTTATATTGTGTGGTGCTATAATATATTTAGTATCGGTTAAATCTCTAACAATTTCATTTTTTATTTTTTCGATGTCACTCCTCCACGAACTACCAATAATTACAGTTTTTTTCCCATCTATAAATTCCTTGATCTTTTTGTCTTCCTTGAAATTATTGAAAATTTCAAGAACTCTATCATACCTTGTATCTCCAACTACTTTAACGTTCTCAACATTTATTTTATTTAGTAACTCAAGAGATTCGTTATTTTGAACAAGAAATAAAGATATTTTTCTTAGAATGTTTCTGAAGAAATTGAATGGATAAAAATAAATTTGATTTTTTCTAAATATGGATGATATAGATATTACAGGTATAGAATTATTATATGCTAAATCAATAAGGTTTTTCCAAAATTCATATTTAATTAACACAATGACTTTTGGTTTTAGGAGTGAAAAAAGCTTTTCCATATACTTTTTTCTATCAGAGGGCAGAAAGAAATGGTAGTCAACTTCTTTATATTCTGAAACAGTCTCTTCTGCTGAAGATGAAAAATATGTTACTAGGGCTTTATATTGATAATTAAATTTAATTCTCTCTATAATTGGTTTAGCTTGTTCAAATTCTCCAACTGACGATACGTGTATCCATATTATTTTTTCTTCTGTGATATTGTTATCTAATATATACTGAAATGAGTTCTTTCTCCCCTCGAAAATTCTCCTATTTTTTTCATTAAACTTTGAGCTTATAAATATTGAGATATCTAAAATAAAAAGAAATATACTGTAGAGAATATTCATTTTTTACTTTTGAATAATTTCATTTATATAATTTAATATTTCCTCTCTGCCTACTTCAGTTTTCGAAGATGAGATAAAATAATTTGGAAGAGGGGACCAGTAATTACTTAATTCATTAAGGAAGGAGTCCACGCTTTCTTTTATTGATGATTTACTAATCTTATCTGATTTAGTAAAAATTATATTTAGTGGCAATTTATTTTTTCCTATATAATTTATATAATTTATATCAATTTTCTGAGGATCAATTCTGATGTCAATTAGAATAAAAATTAGAGATAATTTATCTGATTTCAATAAGAAGTTTTTTGTCATAATATCCCAATTTTGTCTATTTGACTTGCTTGTTTTTGCCCATCCATACCCTGGAAGATCAACAAAATACAGATTTTTATTTATTAAAAAATGATTTATTAGTTGAGTTTTGCCAGGTTTGGAAGATATTTTTGATAGCTTTTTCCTACCTAATAACATATTAATTAAGGAAGATTTTCCAACATTAGACCTACCTAAAAAGATAAATTCGGGATAATCTTTTTGTGGACACTCAGATATATTAGAGCTACTTTTTATAAATTTTGCATCTTTGATAATCATTCTACTAACCAATATGCAATTTTAATTCATTTTTGAAGTTTAGATATTATATTTAATGATAAATGAAAAAGATTTTTTTATTTTTTGTTGTATTAATTTTTCACTCAAATTTTATTTTTTCTCAATCAGGTAGAATTAATTTAAGTGGATACGATGATGTCAAAACCCATTTTGGTTTTCTATTAGGCCTTCATTCTTCATATTATAGGTTTGATTATTCAGCCGATTACATATCTCCTGATTTTTCAGATCTTCATAGTATTCATTCTAAATCACTACCTGGGTTTAAACTTGGATTTATATCTGATTTTAGCCTCTATTATCCCTTTGATTTGAGGACTCTGTTACAAGTTTCCTTCTCAGAATTTCGAATGGATTATTATTATCTAGACGGGTCTGTTTTTTCTGATATAAGACCCTCTACCTTTTTAGAGTCGCCAATTTTATTAAAATATAAATCTAAGAGAAGAAAAAACCATAGGATGTTTATAATTGCTGGTCTAAAACCAAGTCTCGAGATTGGGGCTAAAAATAAAGACGAGGCAGGTAAAGATATATTAGATCTGAGATCATTTGACGTTTCCTTTGAGCTAGGTTTTGGAAGTGATATTTTTTTTCAACTATTCAAATTATCTCCAGAAATTAGATACTCAAGAGGTCTTAGAAATATTCTAAATAAAAAAAATCTAAATATATATAACAGACCAATCGATAAAATAATTGTCCACAATATTTCTTTTTTCTTTACATTTGAAGGTGGTCCAAAATAAAATTAAAAAAAATGTTTTAATAACAGGAGCAACATCAGGAATTGGTGAGGCAACAGCTATTTTACTATCTAAAAAATATAATCTGATCATCTGTGGAAGAAGAGAGAGTCGTCTATCAACACTAAAAGACAAGTTATCAAAGTATACCAATGTAAAAACTTTAAAATTTGATGTGAGAGATATTGATGAGGTAAGATATAAAATTCAAAGATTACCTGAAAATTGGAAAAAAATAGATGTACTAATTAATAATGCTGGTAACGCTCACGGTTTAGATTATATTGATTCAGGTAGTATTGATGATTGGGATAAAATGATAGATATAAATGTAAAAGGATTACTTTATGTAACTAAAACAGTACTAAAATTAATGATTAAAAATAATTCTGGTCATATAATTAATGTTGGTTCGATAGCAGGTAAAGAGGTTTATCCAAAAGGTAATGTCTATTGCGCCTCAAAATTCGCTGTTGATGCCTTATCTCAGGGAATGCGTTTAGATTTGAATGATAAAAAAATAGTTGTATCACAAATTAATCCTGGACTTGTGAACACCGAATTTTCAAAAGTAAGATTTAAAAATGATATGAAAAGGGCTGAAAGTGTTTATGAGGGAATGGATCCCTTAGCAGCCAGTGATGTTGCCGAAGCTATTGAGTTTATTCTTCAGAGACCTTCAAATGTAAACATAAGTGATATGACTATCTTACCTAGATCCCAGGCTTCTTCATCGATTGTAAGAAGAGAACTTTAATATTTAAGGATACTAAATATCCAGTTCATCTTATACTCCTCCAAATTTATTATATTTTTTACTTCTGAGAAGTCATTGTTATACTTAACAACCCTAGTTTGCATTTTTAATTTTACTTTATCTGTAATTTTATTACCAAGCCATTTTATATTTTCTATGAATTTTGTTGGCCTAATTCTACTAAATCCAACATAGTTATATGATTGTAATTCTTGGTAACCCCTACACCATCCAAGTGAGCGACCTTTTTTTTCATGTATATTCAAGTCATACACCTTTATTTTTGATAAGTTATCTGAGTCAATTTTTATTATTTTACCATTCACTGTGGTGTAAGTAAATTTATTTCTGAAGATAAGGCCATCATGGGGTATCCCGTTATCTAGTCTTATCACATCTAAAACCTTTCCATCCATAGAGTATACTATGACATCCTGTTGTTTATATCTTGTGATATAGACTCTATCATTATAGATTGAAACATGATTTGGATGACTCTTGTGAGGTTTTGTAGTGCTAACCTTCCGGTAGTCAGTTTTTTTATTAAATCTTTTCCAAGTATCTACCTCTGGGAAACAATTATATATTTTTTCAATATTTTTATTTTCTATTGAATATCTGATTACAATATCTAATCCTGTAACGACAATAAATAGACTTTTGTCATATAAGATAACGTGATGTAAGTCATTAAATATATTTAGAGAAATAGTTTCAATGAGATTGTAGTCAGGAAGAGAGAAAATTAGTACTTCTGTCAAGGTAGTTACAAACAACTTATTTTCATAAATAGATCCGCTTTTAAATGAAATACTATAATTTTTTGATGGTCTATTCTCTTTTGGAGTTTTATAATTAATTTTTTCTACAATTTTTTCTGTTATTGTATCATATTCAAAAATTAGTCCTGATACCCCGTTATTCCATTCTTTATTAAAATATGATAAATTGGATTCAGATTGTCTCCCTCCTGTAAATATAAGTTTTGTCACGTTTTTTTAAATAATTTGATTACTTTGAAATTGATTCAAATTTATGACAAAAAAAATTGTATTACTTGGTTCTGGTAGGTCTTCTTCGTATCTGGTTGACTATCTATATAAGAATAAGACCAAATTAAATATTTCTTTAAGTGTCATCTCTGATAAAAAACCAAAGTTTATAAATGATAGGTATGAGGACTTATTTTTTAAGTATTTGGATATTAGGAATAAAAATGAGATCAAAACATTTATAAAGAATTCTTTTATAGTAATCTCTTTATTACCACCAATATATCATTATCAGATTGCAGAAATATGTTCAGAATCTGGGATAAATATGATTACTGCATCTTATTTAGATGAAAAAATAAAATCTTTAGACAAATCATTTAAGGAAAGTAACTCCTTTCTATTCATGGAGATGGGATTAGATCCCGGAATTGACCATATGTCAGCTATGAAAATTATAAATAGACTTAAGGTCGACAGTGAAATTTTAGAGTTTGAATCTTATACAGGTGGTTTAGTTAAAGACTCGGTGGAGAGAAATCCGTGGGGATATAAATTTACTTGGAACCCTATGAATGTGGTATTAGCAGGAATTGATGACGCTAGATATATTGAGAATAGTCAAATAAAAAGTGTTCTATATAAAGATATTTTCAAGGACTATAAATTAATAAAGTTACCTCACAAACAGTATGAAGGTTATCCTAATAGAGATTCGACAAAGTACAAAAAATTATATAAACTTGATAATATCAAAACATTAAGAAGAGGGACTCTAAGGAATAAAGGCTTCTGTGATACTTGGGATTTACTTGTAAGCTTAGGTTTAACAGATAATAAAAAAATTATTTCTAGTAATAATCAATTAACTTATTTTGATTTCTTCAGTTATAATATGAGTGAAGAATCTCTAGATAAAGTTAACTTAAAATTAGAGTCAGATTTTAATATAAAAAAGAACTCGATAGTATATAATAATTTAGAATGGTCTGGTTTTTTTTCTGATAAAAAAATAAAATTAAAAAAAGGTTTTTACTCAGAATTTTTATTGGAGATTCTCAATGATAAATGGCAACTCAATTCAAATGATATTGATATTATCATTATGTCTCATTCATTTATCTTCAGAAGAGATAACATATTAAAAAAAATGAAATCATTTCTGGAAGTAGAGGGTGATGACAGTCTTAACACTGCAATGGCAAAGACCGTTGGAATGCCTATAGCACTGTTAGTTGAATATATAATAAATAATAATTACAAAAGTCCAGGAATTCATCTTCCATTTGAAAAAAATATCTATGAGTATATATTAAAAAAAATGGATTCTTTAGGAGTAAGGTTTGAGGAAATTGAGACTAATATTTAAAGGTATCCATAAAATTTGTTGTGAAATTACCTTCGTTAAACCTCTTATCATTCATTATTTTAATGTGAAATGGAATGGTAGTTTCAATACCTTCAATTATAAATTCTTTTAGCGCCCTCCTCATCCTAACAATAGCTTCCTCTCTTGACTGGTGGCTTACAATTAGCTTAGCAATCATCGAGTCATAATTAGGTGGTATTGTGTATCCTGAGTAGATATGTGAGTCAACTCTTACGCCATGGCCTCCTGGCTTGTGAAGTGCAGTAATTTTTCCTGGTGATGGTCTAAAGTTTGCTGATGGATCTTCGGCATTGACCCTACACTCGATTGAGTGTAGTTTTGGATAATAATGTTTTCCAGATACTTTAACACCGTCTGCTACTTTAATTTGTTCTTTGATTAAATCGTAATCAGTTACCTCCTCAGTGATGCCATGTTCTACCTGAATTCTAGTATTCATCTCCATGAAATAGAAATTTTTATTAATGTCAACCAAAAACTCGATTGTTCCCGCACCCTCATATTTTATGAATTTACAAGCTTTGACAGCAGCTTGACCCATTCTATCTCTTAGCTCATCATCAACAAATGGCGATGGTGTCTCCTCAATAAGTTTCTGATGTCTTCTTTGGATAGAGCAATCTCTCTCTGATAGGTGCGATACATTACCATATTGGTCTCCCATCACCTGAATTTCAATATGTCTAGGTTCCACAATAAATTTTTCTAAGTAGAGACCAGAGTTAGAGAAAGAGGCTTCTGATTCTGCTTTTGCACTATTCCATGCATTTTCAAATTCATTTTCGCTATTAACAATCCTCATGCCTTTCCCTCCACCTCCTGCAGTTGCCTTAAGTATTACTGGATATCCAATTTTTTTTGCTAAGTCTTTACCTTCTTTTATTGAATTAAGAAGGCCATCTGAGCCAGGTACAGTAGGTATTCCCGCCTCTTTCATTGTCTCCTTTGCCGTGACTTTATCACCCATTTTTTGGATCATCTTCCAGTCTGGACCAACAAATTTTATTCCACTTTCAGAACAAATTTTAGAGAATTCAGCATTTTCAGATAGGAAGCCATAACCTGGATGTATAGCATCAGAATTTGTTATTTCTGCCGCTGCCATTATTTTAGGAATGTTAAGATATGATTCCTTTGATACTGGCGGTCCAATACAAACAGCTTCATCTGCAAATCTCACGTGTAGGCTTTCTTTATCTGCAGTAGAATAAACTGCTACAGTTTTGATGCCCATCTCATTACAACTTCTTATTACTCTCAAAGCGATTTCACCTCTGTTAGCTATAAGTACCTTTTTAATCATCTGTAAATTTAACTTGGATCAACTTCGAAAAGAGGCTGGTCATATTCGACTGGTGAGTTATCATCGACCAATATCTTCACTATCTTACCTGACACCTCTGATTCAATATCATTAAAAAGTTTCATTGCTTCAACTATACAAATTGTTTGACCAACTTTTATAACGTCACCCTCACTTATGAACGGATCGCTTTCGGGATTTGGAGACCTATAGAATGTGCCAATCATTGGTGATTTTATGATTATATTATTTGAAGGGGTTATTTCAGTCTTTTCCTCAGGAGTTTTTGGCTCGGTAGTAGACTGTTTAGGCGTAACATTTACCTCTTTAGGGATTTCAGTTGTATAGGTACCATTATTTTTTTTAACCCTTATTTTATAGTTTTCAGTTTCTATACTAACGTCATCTAGATCCGATTTTTTTATAAAATTAATGATGTCTTGGATTTCTTTTATCTTCATTATACTAATTTAATCTATTTTACTCTCTCCACGTATTTACCTTGTTTTATATCTACTTTAATTTTATCATTCTCGTTAATAAATAAAGGTACACTAACCTCAGCGCCAGTTTCAATTTTAGCAATTTTTGTTGCGTTTGTTGCTGTATCTCCCTTAACACCTGGCTCGGTATAAGTAACTCTACTTTCAATATTTTGTGGTAATTCACATAGTAATATTTCACCTGTTTCTGTATGGATAGATATTTCTACCTCAATGCCATCCATTAAATATTTTGGGTAATCTATTTGTCTCTCCTGTAGCATAATTTGTTCATATGTTGAACTATCCATGAAATGATATCCTGATCCGTCTTTATATAAAAATTGGTGTGATCTCTTTTCAACTCTAGCTGTTGTAATTTTATGGCCAGAAGGAAAAGTATTATCAATTACTTTACCCGTGACAACATTCTTCAATTTTGTTCTAACAAATGCGGGCCCTTTCCCTGGCTTTACATGCTGAAATTCTGTGACAAAGTATAGGTTATTATTATATTCAATACAAATACCATTTTTGATATCGTTAGTAGATGCCATAATTATTTATTATTGATAGACCATTTTAGATAAAGAGAGCCCCAAGTGAAACCACCACCAAATGCAGCTAAAATGAGGTTATCTCCTTTATTAAATTTTTCTTCAAAGTCCCACAGACAAAGTGGAATAGTTGCCGCAGTGGTATTTCCATATCTTTCAATGTTCAGTAAAACTTTTTCTGGTCCAACACCCATTCTATTTGCTGTGGCATCTATAATTCTTTTATTAGCTTGATGTGGGACTAGATATGCAATATCTTCAGAGTTTAAATTATTCTTTTTCATTATTTCTTCTGATATGTCTGCCATGTTAGTAACAGCAAATTTAAATACAGATGATCCTTCCTGATAAATATAATGTTCTTTATTCTTGATTGTTTCTTTAGATGCTGGTTTTAAACTTCCACCAGCTTTGAGACATAGCATATTACCACCTGACCCGTCGCTTCTTAGTAAATAATCTTGAATTCCTGTCTCGTCCTCCGAAGGTTCTAACAGAATAGCGGCTCCCCCGTCACCAAATAATACACAGTTTTTTCTATCTTCATAATCTACAATAGATGACATCTTATCGGCTCCAACTACAATGACCTTAGAATGAGTTCCAGCTTCAATAAACTGAGATCCAGTTGCTAAGGCATAAATAAAACCAGAGCAAGCTGCTGAGATATCGAACCCATAGGAATTTGAAGCTCCAACCCTGTCAGCTATTAAATTTGAGGTTGACGGAAATAGCATATCCGGTGTCACAGTTGCACAAATAATTAGATCAATTTCTTTTGGATCTGTATTAGTTTTTTCAAGGAGACCCTTAACACTTTCAACACCTAGGATGGATGTTCCTTTCATGTCACCTTTAAGGATCCTCCTCTCTTTTATTCCCGTTCTGGTCATAATCCACTCATCGCTAGTATCCACCATAGTCTCTAACTCACTATTTGTTAACACATAATCCGGGACATATCCATGGATACCAGTGATACTAGCCTTCTGTCTTTTGTGAATCATAAATATTAAACAAAATAAATTTATGCTATAGATTCTTTCTCAAGGATAACTTTTCCTTTGAAATATAATTTACCCTCATACCAATATGCCCTATGAGGTAAATGTGATTCACCAGTAGTTGGACAAACCACAAATTTCTTTGCAGATGCTTTGTAATGGGTTCTTCTTTTATCTCTTCTTGTCTTTGATGTTTTTCTTTTAGGATGTGCCATCTTATTTATTTTAATTTATTTAATAGATCCAATCTTGGATCTATTATTTTATTTTTTTTTGTTGTGTACACAAAATTATCAATATTATCTTCATTTTTTAAATTTGGATGTAATCTTTTTACAGGTACTTCCAATATAAAAAACTCATAGATATATTTTGCCATATTTAAAATAGATTTGTTTCTGTTTATGACTATCATTTCATCTGAAACTTCCTCATCTTCCTCCCCAAATTTAAAGAGTATCTTTTTTTCTAAATTTATTGATTGAGTAAACTCTTTTAGAGATCTGTCACATATTAATACAGTTTCACCCTTAATCATGAATAAAACTTCAAGCATATGTTCTGATTTTAATACCTGGATATTACATAATCCCTCTACATTATTTATTTCGTTCTCATCAGAAAAAAAATTAATTAAATTTTGATCAAATTTAAATTCATAATTATGTGAATTATTTGAAAGACTCTGAATCTTAATACCGAAGTTTCTTATAAATTTTTTACTCATTTTATGAAATTCGATCGCAAAAATATGATCAATTAATTTATTATCTAAATTTTCTGTTGTTAATAATTTTAATATTTAATTTTATAGATTCAACCAGTGACCTTTCGTTAGCAACTCCTGTTCCAGCAATATTAAACGCTGTCCCGTGGTCTGGAGATGTCCTAACATAAGGTAATCCACCAGTAAAATTAACTCCTGTGTCAAAGGAAAAAGATTTAAATCCGACAAGCCCCTGGTCGTGATACCAGGAAATAATACCATCAAAATTTTTAAACTTTTTTAATCCAAAGAAACTATCAGATGAGAATGGACCATGAAAAATTTCTTGATTTTTATTTAACTTTTTGAGAATAGGATTAATAATTTTTATTTCATCATTTCCAATTAAGCCCCCCTCACCTGCGTGTGGATTTAATCCAAGAACTGCAATCTTGGGATATTTTATTTTGAAATCTTTCTTTAAGGAATTTAAATAGATAATTAGTTTTCTTTCGATATAGTCCTCACTTAATTTTGATAAAATTGAGTTAAGAGGAATGTGACCTGTTATAAAACCAATATTCATTAGGTTGGAATGCATTATCATTATGTTATTATTCACCTCAAACTTTTTTATAAAGTATTCAGTGTGACCAGGAAAAGAAAATCTTGTATTTTGAGAGTTAATTTTACATATAGGAAGTGTTACCATTCCATCTATTTTCTTCTTCATTAGAGCATCAGAGCAATTATCTAAAGATTTTATAGAATAACTTCCTGCAATTTTATCAATCTTTCCTGGGTTTATTTTTATATTCTCAGGGTCAACCTTCACGCAATAGAAGGAATTACTTTCATTAACTTTGTTGATATACTTAATATTCTCTACTGATATCTTTATATTTAATTTATTTGAATAAAAATTTAGTATTTTTTCATCACAAAATATAACAGGTACACATTGCCTGAAAAGATCTGATTTATGAAATGATTTAAGTAAGATCTCTGGCCCAATTCCATTGTAGTCACCAATACTAAATCCAATGATTATCTTTTTGTTGATTTTATTCATTAATTTGATAAATGTGAATTCAAATTTACATTCAAAAAAACTTTATGATGGGAATTAAAACCAAAAAAAAATTCGGTCAACATTTTTTAAAAAATGAAGCTATACTTGAAAAAATTATATACTCTCATTCTGATAGAAAAAATGTACTTGAAATAGGGCCAGGTAGGGGAGCTCTCACAAAATATCTTTTGCCTAATGTTAAAAATTTATTATTGGTAGAAGTAGATAATGAATGTGTTAAGTATTTAAATGATAATTACAAAGGCTTAAATTTATTAAGTGGCGATATTCTAAAAATTAATTTAGAAAAACTTTTTGAGAATAACTTTTCGATTATAAGCAATCTACCTTATAATATATCCTCCCAGGTCTTTTTTAAAATTCTTGATAATAAAGATAAAATCACAGAGTTTACATTTTTAATTCAAAAGGAGGTAGCACAAAGAATTTGTTCAGGATATGGTAATAAAACCTACGGAATTTTATCTGTATTGATACAGACATTTTATGAGACTGAATATATTTTTGATGTAGCCCCAAATGAATTCGAACCTCCACCTAAAGTAGATTCAGCTCTTATTAGAGGAGTTAGGAACTCGACAAAAGACATTGGTGTTCCGTTTGTATATTTTAAGAATGTAGTCAAGCAAGCATTCCAAAATAGGAGAAAAACATTGAGAAATTCTCTAAAACATCTAAATTTACCGATATCAATTAAGTCACATGAAATATTTTCAAAAAGAGCTGAGCAACTTGATATTAATGATTTTATCTGGTTAGTAAATGGAATTAAGAGAAACAAACTATGCAATTTTCATTAACAAATCAATTTAAGGAAAAATTAAAAGATGAGATACAGAATCAAAATGTTGATTTCATAAAAAGGTCTTTTGATGGAATAAGTTACATTGATATCACAGAGTTATTATCAGAGTTTAACTCAGTAGATTCAAAATATGTAATAGATAACATTGATATAGAAACCTCAGCAATGATCATTTCAGAATTAGATGAGGACGATCGTAAAAACTTTTTAAAAATATTTTCAGCAAAAGAGATTTCCAAATTTATAATGATTATCGATTCTGATGATGCTGTTGATATTTTATCAGAACTAGATGAGGAGAAAAGAGATAAAACCATTCTTGAAATTAATGATTTAGAAAAGTCAAAAAATTTAAAAAAATTATTAAAATATGATGATAATGTTGCCGGTGGACTAATGGCAATTGAATTAGTTAAATGCAATATAAATTGGAAAATTAATCAGTGTATTGACCTTATAAAAAAACAGGCCAAAAATGTATCAAATATTTACAGTGTCTATGTCACAGATAATAAAGGAAAACTACTTGGAAAGGTGTCTTTGAAGGATATTATCCTGGCTAAAGATAATTCTCGAATTAAAGATGTTTATGATGATTATATCATTTCAGTTGACGCAAATATGGATCAGGAGGAAGTATCACAGATAATGCAAAAATATGATTTGACAGTTTTGCCAGTTATCAATAAAAGAGGAAAACTTCTTGGTAGAATTACAATCGATGATGTTGTGGACGTTATAACTGAGACAGCTGAAGAGGAAAGGCAAATTATGTCTGGTATCACTTCTGACGTTGAGGAAGATGATTCTGTTTGGGAATTATCAAATGCAAGGTTACCATGGCTAATAATTGGTATTTTGGGGGGGTTATTTGGCGCATTTTTTCTTGGTTCATTTGAGAATAATTATTTTAAAGACAATCAAATATTTTTGTCTCTTTCTTTTTTCATTCCTCTGATTATGGCAACTGCTGGTAATGTTGGAATTCAATCCTCCTCAATTGTGATACAAAGTTTATCAAATCCCAGTGCATTTGAATCAAGCGTAACAAATAGATTATTTAAAGTTTTATTTGTTTCAATCATAAACGGTATAGTATTATCTATTATAGTCTACTCAGGCTTGATATTATTCGACTACCTGAATTATCTAGATTTTGAATTGTATTCTCAAACTGCAATTATTGTTTCCATTTCTCTTTTTTCAATTGTAATTGTCTCCTCTGTATTGGGTACTATAACTCCTATAATTCTTGATAAATTAAATTTTAATCCAGCTTTAGCCTCAGGGCCATTTATTACTACTACAAATGATCTTATTGCTTTAGCAATTTATTTTTTTGTAGCACTCTTTCTTGGGGGTATTTAAATCAAATTATTTATATTTGTTGTTAACGGACATGATCCGTTTTTTTTATCTAAAAACCCATATGGTTAAAATTAAATATTTTACGGAGGAAGGTCTTAAAAAATTAAAGGATGAATTACATCAACTTAAGACTAAAGGTAGGGCAGATATTGCTAATCAAATTGCCGAGGCCAGAGACAAGGGTGATCTTTCCGAAAATGCAGAATACGATGCTGCAAAAGATGCTCAGGGGTTACACGAATTAAAAATATCTAAACTTGAGGAATCAATAAGTAATGCCAGGGTAATTGATGAGTCAGAAATTAATACTGATAAAGTTTCGATACTTTCTAAAGTTAAAATAACTAATGTTACCTTAAATAAGGAGTTTGAATATACCATTGTATCTGAGGAGGAATCTGATTTACAATCTGGAAAAATATCTGTTCAATCACCAATTGGTAAGGGTTTACTTGGAAAGAAAAAAGGTGAGGAGGTAACTATTTTTGTTCCCTCTGGAGAATTAAGATTTAAAATATTAGATATATCACTATAATATTTGATGGCTTCTATATTCACAAAAATTATTAATAAAGAAATTCCGTCATATACAATTTTAGAAAATGAAAATTTTATCTCATTCCTTGATATTAATCCACTTACATTAGGCCATTGTCTTGTCGTTCCAAAAAAAGAAATTGATTATTTATTTGATCTTGATGATGTTTTTCTTAATGAAATTTTAATTTTTTCAAAGAAAATATCTTCCTCTTTAATAAGAACGTTTGATTGTAACAGAGTAGGGGTATCGGTCATTGGATTAGAAGTACCTCATGCTCATGTCCACCTTATTCCTATTAATAATGAAAAAGATATGAGTTTTTCAAACAAAAGAATTGAGATGTCATCGAAAGATTTTACTGTCCTACAAAGTAAAATAATTAAAAATCTATAGAAGTTTCTCTGGATTAGAAATAAGATATTGTTTCCAAGATTTTTTTGTAGTCTGGTTACTAGATTTCTGATAAAGATGACAGATTGCTACTCCAAGAGCATCAGTAGCATCAAGTTTATCATCTTTATTCAATTTTAAATTTAAAATTCTTTTTACCATATCGGAGAGCTGTTCTTTAGATGCATTTCCATTTCCAGTAACAGATTGTTTAATTTTTTTTGGTGCATATTCACTGACATTGATTTGGGATATTTCACCTGCTGTTATTGCCGCTCCTTGAGCTCTCCCAAGCTTTAACATTGACTGAACATTTTTACCATAAAATGGTGACTCTATAGAGATTTCATGAGGTTTGTACTCATTTATTAATTCAGTCACTTTCTCAAAAATAATTCTAAGTTTTTTCATATGATTTTTTTCTTTATTCATATTAATTACACCATATTGAAGAGCTATCAAACTTTTCTCTGTTTTTTTTATAATACCAAATCCCATGAGATTTGTACCAGGATCTAAACCTAAAATTATTCTTTGAGTTCTCATTGAATAGTTTTAATTATCATTAATTTCACTTCATTAAATCTATTGAAATAATATTAAAAATGGATAGCTATTATATAGATTCACATGCACATATTTATTTGGACCAGTTCACCGATAATCTTGATGAAACCATTAACAGATCATTAGATAATAAAGTAAATAAAATTTTAATGCCAAACATTAATCTTGATACTGTATCTAAAATGCTTAATTTATCTGGAAAATATAAGGGTATATGTTATCCAATGCTTGGTCTACATCCTTGTTATATCGAAAATGAATTCGAGAATGAGATAACAAAAATCTTTGAATATAAATCTTCTGAGATTATTGCTATTGGTGAGATTGGATTAGATTTTTTTAGAAGCAAAAAAAATATTAAAAATCAAATTAAAGCATTAGAGATACAATGTGAATATGCATTGTCACAAAAATTACCTATTGTAATTCATACAAGGAATTCAATTGATGAGACTATCAGTATTGTTTCTAGATATTCTAAAAAGGGTTTAACAGGTGTTTTTCATTGCTTTGTTGGTAATTTAAATCAAGCACATAATGTTATTAATATGGGATTTAAAATTGGAGTTGGAGGTATTTTAACTTTTAAGAATTCTAATATAAAAAACGTAATATCTCAAATTGAGATTAAACATCTAATTCTAGAGACAGACAGTCCTTACTTGTCTCCAGAACCTTTAAGGGGAAAAGTTAATGAACCAGCTAATATTATTTTTATATCAGAAAAGTTATCTGAAATTTTATCCTTGCCGACTGAAATAGTTTCACAAGTTACTTCAGAGAATGTGAAAAATTTATTTGATTTGCAATCAAATTAACAAGAGAGGTGGCCGAGCGGTCGAAGGCGCGCGCCTGGAAAGTGCGTATACGGAGTAATTCGTATCGAGGGTTCGAATCCCTTCCTCTCTGCTAACTCATATCCCGACCTATAACTTATAGGATTGTTGTATTGATTGGGAGAATTTTAAACTTAATTAATATGGATCCACTATCTCAAGGTACAGTTGGTGCAGCTTTTGCTCAGTCAGTTGCGAATAAAAATAATATTTTCAAGATCGGTTTCATTGGTTTCCTTGCAGGAATGATTCCTGATTTGGATGTTCTAATTCAGTCATCAACTGATCCAATTTTATCTCTTGAATATCACAGGCAGTTTACACATTCACTTTTTTTTATTCCCTTCGGTTCTTTAATTTTTGCTATTATAGTTTTTCCTTTATTTAAAAGCTCCTTGAGTTTAAAGACTGTCTATTTTGCAAGTTTTTTGGGTTATGCAACTCATGGATTGCTTGATGCATGTACTTCCTATGGGACTCAACTCTTTTGGCCTTTTTCTAACGAACGCATTAGTTGGAATAATATATCTATAGTTGATCCTCTCTTTACAATTCCAACATTAATATTTCTTGTAATTGCAATAAAAACTAAAAAAAAGATATTTAGTTTTTTTGGAATTGGATGGATTATATTTTATTTAACTCTAGGGTATATTCAATATGAAAGAGCTTTATCAGCTGCAATTGAACTTGCGACTTTGAGGGGGCATAATGCCGAGCGACTGACTCTTAAGCCATCATTTGGAAATTTGATTTTATGGAAGTCCATTTATAAACATAAAGAAACTTTTTATGTTGATGCAATTCGAACAGCACAATCACCTACATGGTGTTTAGGAGAAACTATAAAGGTTTTTAATTATAAATCTCATTTACCGGGTCTTGACATGGAGAGCCAGCAAAAAAAGGATATTGAGAGATTTCGTTGGTTTTCTCAAGATTATTTGGGCTATGTTAAAGAAAAAAATATTGTTTCAGATGTGCGTTACTCAATGATCCCAAATCAGATTTCTCCAATGTGGGGGTTGACTATTGACGAACAGCGTGGTATAAGTGACCATGCGACTTGGTGGACAAGTCGAAATTTGGACCAAAGTCAGATAGATTTGTTTGTAGATTTGTTAAAAGGCAAAAAGTCTCAGTGTATGTCATTTTAATACCTGTGTTGAATACCATAGTATTTAATTATTAAAGGATAAGTTTATGTGTTTAAACATATATTAAAAAATACCTTTTAGTCTTTTATATTAATATTAATAATTTTATTATTGTAGAATTCTATACAAAATAACACATTAAACTATGAAAAAATTTTTAACATTATTTTTAACATTTTGTCTACTTACGTACACAAATGATTCTTTTTCTCAAGAAGATGTGCAATCAGTCCAAAATGATACACAAGAAGATACATCATCCGCTACAGTAGATACTCTAGTTGAAGAAACAACAATTCAAGTAATTGAGGAAGAAGAAATAGAGGAGATTGTAGAAGAATCTCAATCCTTTCATTATGCTATCAAGGAACAATTCATTCAAGGTGGCTGGCAATTTATGGGGATAGTTCTTTTATGTCTAATTCTTGGATTAGCAGTTGCAATTGAAAGAATTATAACTTTAAATTTAGCAACGACAAACACAAAAAAGTTGTTATCAGACATCGATGGTGCACTTGGTTCTAAAGGTGGTGTAGAGGCTGCAAAAGAAATTTGTAAAAATACTAGGGGGCCAGTAGCATCCATTTTTGTTCAAGGTCTCATGAGGGCTTCTGAGGGAATTGATATGGTTGAAAAGTCTATCATATCCTATGGCTCGGTTGAGATGGGTAAGTTAGAGAAAGGAATGGTATGGATATCATTATTTATATCCTTAGCTCCTATGCTTGGTTTTATGGGTACAGTTATTGGTATGATTGGAGCTTTTGATGCTATTGCCGAGGCTGGTGATGTGTCACCATCTCTTGTTGCTGGGGGTATCAAAATCGCTCTCCTAACTACAGTTGGTGGTTTAATAGTTGCAGTTATCCTACAGTTATTCTACAACTATTTGGTATCCAAAATCGATTCTCTAGTAAATACTATGGAAGATGCCTCAATCTCACTTGTTGATATTTTAGTAAGGAATAAACTCTCTAAATAATGATATTATTAGATTTAGTTGATATTATACTATACTTTGGGTATGGTATGGTAATAGTTGCAGCATTCTTAGCAATTGCTTTTCCGCTATGGATTGCATCTAAAAATCCAAAATCATTAATACAGACTGGTATTGGATTAGGTTCTATTTTGGTGTTATTTCTAGTAGCCTGGTTAATATCTAGTAATGAAGTTTATTCAAGTTATGCAGAGTTTGGAGTTGACGAGTCGTTATCAAAATTCATTGGAGGAATGTTAAACTTAGTCTATATCCTTGCAGGACTTGCTGTATTTGGGATAATTTACTCTGAGGTTTCAAAATCCCTTAAGAATGGCTAGAAAAAATAGACCTACTGCAGAGATACCAAATGGTTCAATGGCTGACATAGCTTTTTTACTATTGATATTTTTTCTTGTAACTACCACAATAGCTAATGACAAAGGGATTGCAATGCTTCTACCACCTAAACCAGACCCGAATCAGCCTCCTCCTGAAGTGACAAAAAATGATAGGAATATTTTCAAGATACTAGCAAATTCACAAGATAGACTTCTAGTTGAAGACGAACCTTTAAATGATGTCTTTGAATTAAGAGAGATGGTTAAATCTTTCATATTAAATTTTGGAAGTCCAGGTGAGGAGGGCGTATTAATATATAATAGCTTGCCTGCATCAATGAAGGCATTCAGTTCCTCAGTTAGGAGAAGTGATTACTCTGATGATCCAACGGAAGCTGTTGTGTCTTTTAAGGCTGACAGAGGAACATCATATGAATTATATGTACAAGTACTTGATCAAGTAAATGCAGCATATAATGATGTATATGGTGAGAGAGTTGGTTTATCTGCCTCTGAATTTTTACAATTAGATAGAGATGATCCTATACAGGATAAAAAATACCAGGCTGCAAGACAGGGAATTCCAAGAGCAATATCAATTGCAGAACCTAATAAAATAGTAAAATAATGGCAAAATTCGGAAAGAAATCAAGTACTTCACAGGATATTCCAACAGCTGCTTTACCAGATATAATTTTTATGTTGTTATTTTTCTTTATGGTTACAACTGTCCTAAGAGAAACAGATATTTTAGTTAAACAGAAACTACCAAAGGCTGCCCAACTGTCAAAATTAGAAAGGAAATCTTTAGTTAGTTATATTTACATTGGCGAGCCGAAACAGAGCTCGGTATTTGGTAAAGAACCAAAAATTCAAGTCAACGATGTTTTTGTGGAGGTTGATGAAATAATCCAATTTGTAAATCAAGAAAAAGACAAATTAAATGAAGCTGAGAGAGATCAGATAACTATGTCCTTAAAAGTTGATGTTGAGTCCAAGATGGGTATAGTCTCTGATGTACAGCAGGAACTTCGAGAGGCTAACGCAAGAAAAATTCTATACAGTTCTGTCCAGTCTGTTGATATTTAAAATAAATAAGAATTACATTTAATTCTTATTTATGACTCAAAAATTAATTTATAATAAAAAAGTAAATGCATGGTGTATGTATGACTGGGCTAATTCAGTCTACTCCCTAGTCATTACTACTGCAATTTTCCCAATATTTTATAACTCGGTAACAACATCTGCCTCTGGATCTGATGTAGTTACTTTTTTTGGTTATAATATTGTTAATTCCGTTCTTTACTCCTATTCCCTTTCATTTTCATTCCTGATTTTAACTATCATTCAACCTATACTATCTGGTATTGCTGACTACTCTGGAAATAAAAAGTTTTTTTTAAGGCTATTTATGTACCTGGGTTCATTATCATGTATGTTCTTATATTTTTTTGATGGTACTAACATTGAATTTGGTATAATATTTTATGTATTAGCTAGTATTGGTTTTACAGGCAGTTTAGTATTTTATAATGCTTTTCTACCTGAAATTTCAACTCCTGAAAATTTTGATAAAATTAGTGCTCGAGGATATTCATTTGGTTATGTTGGAAGTGTAATATTACTTATCATCTGCTTAATAATTATTCAAGGTTTTGAATTTTTTGGATTTGAGTCATCTAAGGAAGCAACAAAATTTACTTTTCTTTTAGTCGGTATTTGGTGGATATTCTTTGCCCAAATTACATTATATTATATGCAAGAGAAACCTAAAAAAATTATACTCAATAAAAAAATTCTTACCTATGGTGCTAGGGAGCTAATAAAGGTATGGAATTATATCAAGGGTGTTAAAAATTTAAAATTTTATCTATTATCCTATTTTTTTTATAGCATGGGCGTCCAGACAATTATGCTTGTTGCATCTTACTTTGGTGATAAGGAAATTAATCTAGATCAAAATAAACTTATTTTTACAATATTAATAATTCAACTTATCGCAATTTTTGGCGCCTACTTCTTTGCCTACATTTCAAGATTGAAAGGAAATAAATTTTCTTTGATAACTATGAATATATGTTGGATAATTGTATGTCTTACAGCATATTATACTACGAATGAGATCCAATTCTATATTCTTGCTGGAGCAGTGGGAATCTTGATGGGTGGAATACAGTCACTCTCAAGATCAACTTTTTCTAAGCTAATACCAAAAGATATTGGTGACACTGCATCATTCTTTAATTTTTATGGTATATCATATAATATCTCTGTTGTGATTGGTACTTTTTCTTACGGTTATATTGAGCAAGTTACTGGAAGCATGAGATCAAGTGTACTTGCATTAACACTGTTTTTTGTACTAGGCCTGACTTTTTTAATTTTTACAAAAATTAAAAAATAATGTGAATGGTAGAATTAAACATACCTACCCAAGATATAGATATAAAAATAATTGAATCAAAAAAATATATTTTTGATTTGATAAGAAAAAAATATTTGATCTTAACTCCAGAGGAATGGGTTAGACAAAATTTAATTAGATATTTTATTAATGATTTAAATTATCCTAGAGGCTTGATTAAAACCGAGTCTTCCCTAAAATATAATAATTTAAAGAAAAGATCCGATATCCTTATATTTAATAATGATATGACACATTTCTTAGTTGTTGAATGTAAGTCATATAAATTAAAACTAAACAAATCTCACCTAAGCCAATCTGCAATGTATAATAAAATATATAAAAGTAAATACGTCATGATTTCAAATGGATTTGATCATATTGTATGTAAATATGACTGGAGTAATGATTCATTCGAATTTATGAAATCAATTCCTAAATATAGAAATTAAATTATTTGGTCTATATCATGATAGTTTTTTCTAAATGCATCCGCAACATTTTTATTAACTATTTTCCCTTTTATAACATTTACACCAGTTTTAATTTCTTTATTATCTTTTGAGGCTTTCCGCCATCCTTTATTAGCAATTTCTATCAGATAAGGTAATGTTTTATTTGTAAGTGCATACGTTGAGGTATATGGTACGGCACCAGGCATATTAGCAACACAGTAGTGAACAACATCATCAATTACATATGTTGGGTTTTGGTGGGTTGTTGGAGAAGATGTCTCAAAACATCCACCCTGATCTATAGCTATATCTACCATTACACAACCAGGTTTGAGTGATTTTAGTAATTTTTTAGAGATTAATTTTGGAGCTTTTGCTCCAACAATTAAAACAGCACCTATAATTAAATCACTTCTAATTGCTTCTCTTTCTATTGTATCTTTATCTGATATGAGGCAATTAATTTTGCCTTTAAAATAATTTGTTAGTTCGTCAAGTCTTTCTTGGCTTGTATCTAAAATTGTTACGTTCGCTTCTAAACCAAGAGCCATTTTTGCAGCTTCAGTTCCTGAAATTCCTCCACCAATTACTAATACATTTGCAGGTTTCACTCCGCTTACACCTCCAAGTAATATTCCTCTACCCCCCATTGGTCTTTCCAAATATTTTGCGCCCTCTTGAGTAGCCATCCTTCCGGCAACTTCAGACATCGGAGTAAGTAACGGTAAAGATTTTTTACTATCTTCTACTGTCTCATAGGCAATGCAAACTGATTTATTTTCAATCATAGCATCAAGAAGTGGTTCATGTGAGGCAAAGTGAAAATATGTAAAAACTATTTGGTTCTCTCTGATTAAATTATATTCTTCCTTGATTGGTTCTTTTACTTTTAAGATTAGATCTGAAATATTGAAAATAGATATATTATCTTCTAAGATTATTGCTCCAGATTTTACATAATCTTTATCTGCAAAACTTGAATTTAAACCAGCGTTCTTTTCAACATAAATTTCGTGTCCATGAGATGTTAGTTTTTTTACACCATCAGGGGTTATAGAGACTCTGAATTCATTATTTTTTATTTCTTTGGGGATGCCAATCTTCATAAAGCAAATATCACAGATTTATATAATTTAATTAAATATTTATTTTTTTTTTTAGTTTAATTGACTGATTGACCTGCAGTATTTTATTTTGTCAATAATTTAATTTAATAATATAATTTTATCATTTCATTATAAAAAAAATATAATCTTATCTCATCTTAATAAGATTTTTCATTACATCCTTTTTTGTATATTTGCATTCTTTTAAATCCTTATATGCTTGAATTTGCTCTTGATGTAAATAAATCTTTAAAAATATCTAAGGAAGATATTTTAGATGATTATTATCTAATCAACGAAAGTAGAAATATTAGTCTTATCGGAAGAAAAGAGGTTTTCATGGGAAGAGCAAAGTTTGGAGTTTTCGGAGACGGGAAGGAATTACCACAAGTTGTAATGTCTAAGTTTTTTAATAATGGTGATTTTAGAAGTGGTTATTATAGAGATCAGACATTTATGATGGCTATTGATCAGCTAGATTCAAATCAGTTCTTTGCTCAATTATACGCTCATACTGATATTAATTTTGATCCTCACTCTGGTGGTAGGCAAATGAATTGTCATTTTGGAACTAGAATGTTAAATGACCAAGGTGATTGGAAGACTTTGACAGATTTAAAAAATTCAGCAAGTGATGTTTCATGCGTATCTGGTCAAATGCCTAGAATAGTCGGATTAGGTTACGCCTCAAAATTATTTAGAAATAATAAAAATTTATCAGATATGCATAACTTCTCTATTAATGGTAACGAGGTTATTTTCGGAACTATTGGGGACGCTAGTACTTCTGAGGGTCATTTCTGGGAATCAATTAATGCATGTGGTGTTTTACAGATACCAGTTGTTATGTCTATTTGGGATGATGGATACGGGATATCTGTACCATCTGAATATCACACTACAAGAAATGATCTTTCAAAAGTATTATCTGGGTTTCAGAGATCAAGTAAAAAAGAAAATGGTTTTGAGCTTTTCACAGTAAAAGCTTGGGATTATGAAGGTCTCCTTAATGCATATTCTAGTGCAGTAAATTATGCAAGAAAAGACCATGTTCCTTCAATTATTCACGTAAAAGATGTAACCCAGCCACAAGGTCATACTACATCTGGATCTCATGAGAGGTATAAATCCAGAGAAAGATTACAGTGGGAAAAAGACTTTTGTTGTATCAAGAAAATGAGAAGTTGGATTATTAAAAATAATATAGCTAACAATAATGAATTAGATAAAATTGAAAAAAAAGCTTTAGAAAAAGCAAAATTAGCACGTGATATTTCTTGGAAAGCTTATAGAAAGCCTATAGAGGAGGACCTTAGTAATACAGTTGCTATTATTACAAGGATAGCGCAGCACAGTCCAAAAAATAAGATGGAAATTCTTAAAATAAGAGAGGATCTATCCAAGACACTTCAGCCTATAAAGTCAGATGTTTTTCGATCTCTAAAATTGGTTCAGAGAGTAATAAGGTCTGAAAATAATATTGCAAAAAGCTATCTTTTAAAATTAATCAGTGAGTTCGAAAAAAAATACTTTAATCATTATAGTTCTCATCTTTATAGTGAATCCAAATATTCTGTAAGTCATATTTCTGAGGTAAAACCAACATATGATAAAAATTCAAAACTAGTTGATGGGAGGGAAGTCATAAATAAATTTTTTGATGTAACCTTTAAAAATAATCCGCTTGTGTTTGCTGTTGGTGAAGATGTTGGAATGATTGGCGGTGTTAACCAGGGTTTTGCAGGGATTCAAGAAAAATATGGTAAGTTAAGGATAACTGATACGGGTATTAGGGAGTCATCAATTATTGGACAGGGAATTGGTTCCGCTATGAGAGGTTTAAGGCCAATTGTAGAGATTCAGTATTTAGACTATGTCTATTGGGCTATTCAGACTTTATCAGATGATTTATCAACTATGCATTACAGGACAAAAGGTGGACAGAAAGCCCCAGTAATAATTAGGACAAGAGGTCATAGGTTAGAGGGAATTTGGCATTCTGGCTCACCTCTAGGAACTCTTATTAATAGTTTAAGAGGTATAAATATTCTTGTTCCAAGAAATTTTGTTGAGGCATCCGGAATGTATAATACATTATTAGCCTCTGATGAACCTGGAATAATTATTGAGCCACTTAATGCTTATAGATTAAAAGAAAATTTACCAAATAATTTAGAAAAGGTTAGTGTTGAGTTTGGTGTTCCACAAGTAATTAGAGATGGAAGAGATATAACAATAGTAACCTACGGTTCGATGTGTAGAATTGTACTAGAGTCCGCGACTCAGCTTCAGGAGGTTGGTATTTCTTGTGAGGTAATTGATGTAAGAACATTACTGCCTTTTGATAAGAAAAAAGTAATCTTAGAATCAATTAAAAAAACAAATAGAGTTGTTTTTGCTGATGAAGATGTGTCTGGAGGAGCAAGTGCATTTATGATGCAATCTGTTATTGAAAATCAGGAAGCATACTTTCATTTAGATTCTAAACCTATTACAATTCATTCTAAGGATCACAGACCTGCTTACAGTACTGATGGAGACTATTTTTCAAAACCTAATTGTGAGGAAATATTTGATAAAGTTTATGGTTTATTTAATGAGCTAAATCCAAAAGCATATCCACACTTAAGTTAGTTTATTCGACTGAAATTTCCTCTAGGGTAAATTCAGGTGTCTCAATGATGTTACTTGTATTCAAGTCCCTATCTTTTATATGAATTTTTAACTTAAAAATATCATTTTTTAGAATCATCTCAAATCCGTAAGAAACCATACTATACCTTAATTTCCCAGAAAGAACTTGTGATGAATTAGCTACATTTAGTGGTGGGAATCTAGAATCAAAATCAATACCACAACCGTATTCTTGATCGAAAATTCTTTTCCAGTCAATGATTGCGAATTCATTATTATCTTTTTTAAAAAACTCTATAAATATATTTTTATTATTTTCATTTTTTTGGATATAAAATGTGTCAAGTTTATTGGTTGAATTCACAGTATCTATTATATAATTTTCGCAATTAAAATTTGGTCTATTATCTTCATTACTGAATAGGTAGTATGAGCCATTGGGTTCGTATACGTAGAGTGGTGGCTCTACATCATTAGATCCAATCGTAATCCAGTTAAATTCTTGATCAATTATTGCGTTGTAGGGATGATATGGATAATCGTTTTCGTTATTTGAAAGACCTAGATCACCATTCCCGTCTATAAAATTTATAGTTAGAGTCAGGGAATCTTGGTCAAAACCACTATTACTTTTTCTAAACTCTAAACTTTCAAATGTTATTGCTGGTATGTTAGAAACATTTGAGTCCTCACTACAAGATGTGAATAATAAAGTAATAAGTATGTATGATAAGTATCTCACTCTTTTAAAACTCAAAATTCATCAAATTATTATTTTTTTTAACTGACCTAAAGAATTAACAGGCTTTTCACAGACATTATTACGACATAAAACATAGTATTGTTTTTGATTTGATATTGACTTCTTAGACCTTATACTATTTTTGGTATTTGATTTAACTACTTTATTTGGCAAATACCAAGAATTAATTTTTTTTACATCTTCTAATAAACTAACTGAATTGAATAATTCAATTTCATTCATTTTCTTATGGTTTATCTGATTTACGAATATCCAGTTAGACATAAACTCGTAATTACTTAGGATTTTCTTTAATTTAATTGTCATATTATTGTATATACTTTGATATAGTTTATCATTATAGAATTTACCAAGATATAGTAAGTTATAAAACATAACCGAATTCGATGAGGGGATTACATCATCAAATACTTCGATTTTATTTGCAATTAGTTTTTCATTTTTTGTTCCACTAAAATTAAATAGCATTTCCTTCTTGTTATAAAATAATCGTATGGAATCTTCCATCAACTTTCTGGATAAATTAATAAACTTATAATCTAATGTGACTTCATAAAGTTTAATAAAAGCAGATATTGTATGAGCATAATCATCTAAAAATGCATTTATATCATTTTTATATATTCTTGGAATATTTCTTTTTTTTATAAAATTTTTAATGATAAAATCTGAGTTTTTAATAGCTAAGTCAAGATATTTTTTGTGACCTAGCGATTGATAGGCAGATATTAAACCTTTTAGAATAATAGAATTCCATGATAAAATTATTTTTTTGTCAATATTTGGTTTTATCCTTTCAGCCCTAATTGAAAGTAATTTTTTCTTTATTTTTTTGATTGATATTGAATTATTGCCATAATTAAAATTTCTTTTAATTAATATTTTATCATTGAATTCAGCCTGTGAGGATATTGAAAATATTTCTTTGATTTCCTCAAATTCTTTTTTACTAAAAGCTGATTCTAGTTCTTGATATTTCCATAGATAATATTTTCCTTCCTCTCCCTCTGAGTCAGCATCTAATGATGAGTAAAATCCACCAGATTCATTATACATTTCATCAAACAACCAGTTAAAGGTTTCATCAATAACTTCTTTATATTTTTCTTTTTTTGTTAGACTATAAAGATTTGACAATAGTTCTAAAATTAATCCATTATCATAACCCATTTTCTCAAAGTGAGGTACATTCCAGTATTTATCTGTAGAATATCTAAAAAACCCTCCTCTTACATGGTCGTAAATTCCTCCCTCAATAATTTTATCTACTGTATTAAATACATGATCATAGATTTCTTTTTCATCATTATATTTTGAATAATATAGTAGTGAGTTCCACATGCTAGACATAGGGAATTTTTGGGATCTATTTATTCCGCCATGTTCTAAGTCAAATTTTAATTTTAATTCATATGCCAAGGATTTTATTGAAAAGTTCGAATCTGATCCATATTTATTCTGATAGTCTCTCCTTAGGTCCTCTGTAAATTTTTCTGATGACTCTGTAAATTCTTTCTTATTTGATTTGTAAGCTTTTGATATGCTATTAAGAAGACCAAACCACTGATTTGGATTAAAATATGTGCCTCCATAAAATGGTTTTAAATTTGGTAAAAGAAAGATATTAAGAGGCCATCCTCCTTGGATACCCATAAGTTGTATAGCTTCCATGTATAAATTATCGATATCTGGTCTTTCCTCTCTGTCTACTTTTATAGAAATAAAATTTTCATTCATATATTTTGCTATAACTTTATTTCTAAAAGATTCTTTTTCCATTACATGGCACCAATGACAGCTAGAATATCCTATACTTAGAATTATAATTTTATTATTTTTTTTTGATTCGTTGTGTGCTATCTTATTCCAAGGGTACCAGTTGACTGGGTTCCTAGCGTGTTGTTTTAGATACTCACTATCTTCATTTTTTAGATAATTATTCATGGAAGACTAAGTTTAGTGCAATATTAAGAAAGTTATGTATCTTTGTATAACAAAATATATTGTGAAAAAGTTACTAGTAGTTTTATTAATTCTTTTTTCATCTTGTGAGAGGAAGCTGTGTCCTACTTATTCCTCATCGAATCCATTAGAAATTAAAAAATCAGAATCTGATCTTTCTTAAATAAAAAAAGTAAGTCTATAAGCCGGATTCTGTATCTGAAAACTCAGATTCTTATCATTTATCTAGGCAGGGTATCGCTACCAAGCTCATTCGATCTACCCATTCGATTATAGCGAGCAACTATTAGTATAAAACTATCGAATTACTTGATCTTTCAACTCGTAAGGTTTACAATGCATTAAATATCACTATTTAATCGGTAAGCTCTTACCTTACCTTTTCACCCTTACCATAAAATGGCGGTTTATTTTCTGTTGCACTATCTGTTCTCTCTCGAGACCTTCCAGTTAGGAAGTACGATGCTCTATGTTGTCCGGACTTTCCTCTTCAAAATATGAAGCGATAAGACGACCTACATCGCAAAAGTATATATATTTTTGTATAATGAATACAATTTTAGCAGTTGAGACATCTTGTGATGATACCTCAGTTTCAATAATATCTGATAGATTAATAGAGTCAAATATTATTTCCTCCCAGATCGACCATTCAAAATTGGGTGGGGTTGTGCCTGAGATTGCATCCAGGGCTCATCAAAAAAATATCATTTATATAGTTGAGTCAGCACTATCAAAGTCAGGTAAATCAATAAATGATCTTGATGCTATTGCATATACTAATGGCCCTGGTTTACTTGGTTCATTATTAGTTGGATCTACCTTTGCAAAGTCATTAGGCTATGCTCTAGATGTACCATTAATATCTGTAAATCATTTAAAGGCTCACGCACTTTCTCATACGATAAATAATATAGAAATAAAATATCCATTTATCTCCCTACTTGTAAGTGGAGGGCACACACAAATTATATTAGTGAGTTCATATTCAGATATGAAAATAATTGGTGAGACTAGGGATGATGCTGTTGGAGAAGCTTTTGACAAATGTGCTAAAATATTAGGTTTGGATTATCCTGGTGGGCCTATTTTAGATAATTTATCAGAAGGTGGAGACTCTAAGAAATTTCCTTTTCCTGATACTAGAGTTCCAGATTTTGATTATTCATTTAGTGGGATTAAAACTTCATTTCTTTATTTCATTAAAAGTGAACTAGAAAAAAACTCTAAATTTATTGAGCAAAATATCAATGACATATGTGCATCAATACAGTCTAAACTAGTGAGCATGCTTATTAATAAATTAATTTTAGCAGTCAATAAATATGATATCAAAGACATCTCATTATGTGGTGGTGTTGCAGCTAATTCACTACTACGTTCAGAGATGATAAAAATTTCCAAGAATAAAGGGTTACATCTTCATATACCTGTCCCAGAGTATTGTACAGATAATGCGGCAATGATTGCAAATTATGCGTCCTTCATGTTTAAAGAAAAAGAATTCTCTGGCTTGGATACTATTCCTTTTTCTAAAAATATTATTGGATAATGAACTCACATAATTTAATTTTTAAGAATAGAAAAGCTTCATTTAATTATTCATTTTCTGATAAATACATAGCCGGTGTTGTCCTCAAGGGGTCAGAAATTAAATCAATAAAAGATCAATCTGTTGACTTTTCAAACTCTTATTGTATTTTAAAACATAATGAAATTTTCATAATTGGGATGAAAATAAAGGAGTATAAATTTGCTAATTTAAATAATCATGATCCTGATAGAGATAGAAAATTACTCCTTAATAGAAATGAGATAAATCAGATTAAAAAGAAGGTATCTGAAAAAAAGTTTTCTATTATTCCAACTAAACTTTTTATGAGTAGTAGGGGATTAGTTAAAATTGAAATTGGATTAGGAAAGGGAAAGAAAGAATATGATAAAAGGGAGGATATAAAGCAAAGAGATATAGATAGGAAACTAAGAGAAAATATTTAAAAATATTTTATAATAAGATTAATAATTTTCTGTTTGAAAGAATTATATGGTGGCATCAAAATATCGGTTGGGCTAAACGGCAGAAATTGTTTAAAAATACTTTTTTTATTTGAGAGCTCTTTGAACCCAAATTCTCCGTGGCACCTTCCGAATCCACTATTGCCAATCCCACCAAAAGGCAAATTATAATTTGAGTAATGTAAGGTATTATGATTTATACAAACACCTCCAGAAGATGTTTCTTCCAAAACTTTATTAATATTTTTATTATCAGAACTGAAAATATATAGTGCCAAAGGTTTATTCTTTTTATTTATAAATGTTATTGCCTCATCAATTTTCTTAAAAGTAAATATTGGTAATATTGGCCCAAAAATTTCTTCATTAAAAATTTTAGAATCTTTATCAATATTTTCTATCAAAGTAGGCTCAATATAGTTTTCATTAGAATCAGTATTTCCCCCATATAAAATTTTAGAGTTTTTATTGAGGGAGTCATCAATTAAATTTTTTAGTCTTTTAAAGTGATTATTATTAACAATTCTACAATATGATTGAGAATTATTTATGTTATCACCATATAATTTTTTGATGCTATTTATTACATATTTTACAAATTTATTTTTGATGTCTTCGTGAATTAGAACATAATCTGGCGCTATACAGACTTGCCCATTATTTATAAGTTTTGCCCATACAACCCTCTTAGCAGCTTTCTTTATGTCACAATTCTTATCAACAACTGTTGGCGATTTACCACCAAGTTCCAGAGTAACAGAGGAGAGATGAACAGATGCGGATTTCATTACTTCTCTGCCTATTGTCGGAGAGCCAATAAACAGAATATGATTAAATTTTAATTTTAGTATTTCCTTTGCAAGGTCTACGCCTCCTAAAACAACAGATACCTCTTTTTCATCAAAAGTTTCCTCTATTATATTTTTAATTACATAAGATGTCTCTGATGTAATTTCAGATGGTTTGATTAAAATAGAGTTTCCAGCTGACAAGGCATTTATTAGTGAAATAAAAGATAGGTTTATTGGAAAATTCCATGGTGTTATTATCAGAACAACACCTTTTGCCTCATAACGAATAAATGACTTTGAACCAAGCAATGTAAGAGGTGTTCTTACATACTCATCCTTCATCCATTTTCTTAAATTATTTACCGTAAAATTGATCTCTGATACAATAGGAAAAATTTCTGTAAGGTCAACCTCACTTGGATTTTTTTTGAAATCTTTTTTTAGAGCTTCCTTTATTTTTACTCTATTTTTTAATATGATTTTTTTAAGCTTTTTAAGCTTTTTAATTCTAGTTCTTGCAGAACTATTATTTACAATTGTCTTATTATCTAAAAGAAGGTTATATTTTTTAAATAATATTTTTTTTGAAGTTTCCATCACCTAACTATATTCATACCCAGATAACAGGAAAAAATTCCAAGTAAAGTGCTGAGTAAAGAGTACATCATTAAAATTAATATTTTATTTTCATTAAAAAGGTTTAAGGAATCTACAGAGAAAGCCGAAAAAGTTGTAAAGCCACCACAAAATCCTAAAATTAAAAAATTATTTATCTGATTTGATAAATCCTTATTAAGTTCTGAAGAATACTTTATTAATATACCGACCAAAAAACAACCTATAATATTCACTAAAAATGTATTGATAGGAAAATTAGAATTGATAATGTTTGACTTTATGATAAGCATTCTCATAACTGAACCAACCATACCTCCTGCACCTACCAATAGAACCTCCTTCACTTACCTTTTTTTTTCAGTGAAATCTAATGATGCTGAATTTATACAATACCTTAATCCAGTAGGGTTTGGGCCATCATTAAAAATATGTCCAAGATGTCCGTCACAATTTGAGCAAACAACTTCAATCCTTCTCATCCCTAAACTATTATCCTCTGCAAAATTTACATATTTTTTATCTTCAATATCAAAAAAACAGGGCCATCCGGTTCCTGACTCAAATTTTTTTTCGGAGGAGAATAACTTTTGACCACAACCAGCACATTTGTACTCACCTTCTTTCTTATTGTTCCAGTATTTCCCAGTAAAAGCTCTCTCTGTGCCTTTTTCTCTTAGAATATAATACTGCTCTCTCGTTAATTTTTCTTTCCAATAGTTCTCTTTTTTGTCTTGGGAACTACACGACTGAGTGGAAATAATTAAAAAAACTAATAATAATAATCTCATTTATTAATGTTAACGTCTAATTGAGGGAAAGGGATACTTAAATTATTCTTTGGAAATTCATTATATACCTTTTCATTGAAGTCAAATTTTACCCCTAAAAAATTTTCAGATTTTACCCAGACCCGTACCATTATATTGACAGAACTATCAGCTAATTCAGATATTACAACCATTGGCTCCATATCATCTATTATTCTTTTGTCTTCTTTAATCCATTTTAAAAGAAGTGATTTTGCCCTATTAAAATCGTCACCATATGATATTGAAAATGTCCATATTACTCTCCTTATGTCTTCAGATGAATAATTTGTAACGAGGGAGGTCTGTAAAACACCGTTTGGTATAATTACTCTTTTATTATCTACTGTTGTTAGTATAGAGTTAAATATTTGAATTTCCTTTACAGTTCCTTGTACACCGTCATATTCTATAAAGTCGCCCACTTTAAATGGTTTAAAAAAAAGGATCATTACACCAGCTGCAAAGTTCTGAAGTGTATCTTTCAACGCTAACCCTATTGCAAGTCCTGCAGCACCAAGTATAGCAAGGAATGATGTCATCTCCACTCCAACCATAGACAGAACGGATATAATTAGAGCGACTTGGAGTGTAATTGATAGCAAAGACTTGAAGAAAGGCCTTAACGATTCATCAATCTTTTTTGATCTTAAGAAGTTATCTAATACGTTGATTGACCTTCTGATAATTCTTAAACCAAAAAATAGGAATAATATTCCCAGGATAATTTTTGGAGAATATTCTACAATGAGATTAAATAAAAAATTATAGTTTTCAACACTTAATATATCTGACATACTACAAATTTAATTTAATCTTCTGGATATGGGATGAAAATTATCTTAGAATTATTATTCTCAGCTATAAGTAGACAGCAAAACTCTCTGTAATTTTTATATCTTTCTTTAAAAACTTTTGTGTTAGATATTATTTTCTTTTGGTTTAAAACTTCAAGATAAGATGCTAAGTATTTCCACTTATTATCTAATATTTCATTTTGGTCAACTAAAAGAGTTCCAAGGTCTATATTTTCTTTACTTAGAATGATAACTGGATATTTTGAAAATCCCTTTTCAATAATTTTTTCACATGTGTTTTTTAATTGATCTGAAACTTTTATAAAATCAGAAGTTATTTTTCCAATCTCATTATAATCTAACTCTTCTTTGTTATCCATAATGTGATAAACTTACTATATTTATGCGAATTTATGCATAGGCTTCTCGCTATTTTATTTTTAGTAGTTTTTTCTCAGAATCTATTCTCAAATCATATAGTGGGAGGTGAGATAGAGATGATCCATATTGGAGATGTAAACTCTTTTACCTACGAAGTAAAATTAATTCAGTATTTTGACTGTGCTCAATCAGCTAATCCAGGTCCTGATGCTTTTATAACATATTCGATATTTAGAAATTCTGATGGAGCATTTATGCGAGATGGAACAATGCCTATCACAAATCAAGAATTTGTACCATATACAAATCCTGACTGTGCCCTCGGATTTTTGTGTACATTAAGGGTAGAGTATTCCCATGAGATAACCTTAGATCCTAATCAGTTTAATGATCCCCAGGGATATACTATTGTGTGGGAAAGATGTTGCAGGAATTGGGAAACAAAAAATTTAGTAAACCCAGGATGGAATGGGATGACCTACACATTACAATTTCCACCAATTGTAGATTCTTCGGGGTCACCCTTCATCAATTCTTCACCCAAACTTTTCCCGCCTTTAAGTGATTATGCGTGTGTAAACCAATTATTTTATATTGATTTTGCAGGAACTGATCAAGATGGTGATGAAATAATTTATTCTTTAGCTGATCCTCTTGATGATAACCAACCTAATAACTCTGATATAGTTGCATTACCTCCATCAACCCCACCACCACACCCTAAAGTAGATTTTGCTTCTGGCTATAATGTAAATAATATGGTGCCTGGGAATCCTGCATTAAATATTTCAAGTGAGGGATTTATAACCGTGACACCTACAGAGGCTGGACTTTACGTTTTTTCAGTTAAGGCTGAGGAGTATAGAGATGGTGTTAAGATTGGTGAATCTAGAAGAGATTTTCAGATGTTAGTAGTTGACGGATGTAATCCACCAGACCCTCCAGAAGCTCTTGTTAAAATTCCTGGTCAAAATGATTTCTACAAGGAAGATGATACTATTTATTATGTGGCTTCTCAACCAAAATGCTTTGATCTTTTTGTCACTGACGATATTGGAACTAATGTGACTTTGTCAGCTGAAGCTGTTAATTTTCAGGGTGGTATAAATAATGATGTCTCCCAAATTTTTTCTTTCAGTAATGGGACAATTAATAGCTCACAGGATACACTCAGTGTCCAAGTTTGCGTCTCAGATTGTCCATATGTTCAAAATAAACCCTTTTTAATTGATCTCATCGCCTCAGATGACGCTTGTCCATTACCTCAAACTGATACTGTTAGGGTAACAATTATTGTCGAGCCTCCAACGAACAAAGACCCGTATTTTATTAATCAGAAAGACACTAATTATGTATCAGTGCCATGGAACTCAAATTTCTTAGCAGAGATAATTGGCCGTGATGATGATTTGGATAGCTTAAGTATTGAATATTTTGTACCGAATTCCTTAGGTTTTAATTTTGAAGATTATGGCATTTCATTTTCTACTTCAGAGAGTGATCAAGGATCTATATCTTCTACACTTAATTTTGATACCGATTGTAGAAGGTATGATTACTCAGATCAATCAAATTTTCTTCTAGGCATAGTGTTAGATGACTTGGATACATGTAATTTATATAATAGCGACACTATCTATTATGATATGACAATTGAATTGCCAGAAAATTCAGGTCCAAAGTTAACTACTGATAAAGAAATTACAGATTCTGTAAATTCAAGACCTAATTTTTCTTTGATTGAGTTTGAGACAGATTTGACTGGTAGTTTTTCAATGAATTTATTTTCTGAGGATTTAGATAATGACTCTTTAATTATATCGGCAAATGGATTAGGTTTTGATATTTCTGAGATAAATGCCATATTCTCAGCAAATAATTTTACAATGGGTAATATTGAAGGTGCATTTAATATTGATCTTGAATGTATTGAATTTCCTTATAATGATATTGATGAGTACAGAATTAATTTTATAACGGAGGACATAGATTATTGTCAAGAAAAGAATGCTGATACTATCCAGTTAGTATTGAAAATCAATATTGGAGATAACACTGATCCTGTAATAAATAATGTTACTGAATATGAGCTTACAACTAATAAACCTTTTGAGATAGATATAAATGCAAGCGATAGTGATAATGATCTAATCTTGTTAGAACTTATTTCTGATGGTCTGCCTGGTGATTTTAAATTTGAGTCTTCTTCAGGGTTGGGAGAGGCTTCTAGTAAACTTTATTGGAATCCTACATGTGAGTTTTTAGGATCTGACTTTGAACCAAGAGGCTATAATTTAACATTTAGGGTAAAAGATAATAAATGTCCATATTATGGAGAGAGTATTAAGACAATTAAATTTTTACTTGATAAACCTGAAGTAGATTGGGAAACATTTGTTCCACCTAATGCATTTAGCCCTAATGGAGATCGAATTAATGATGTTTTCAAGTTAACTAACCTTAATTTACCTTATCAAAACTTGCCAGTTGATGGGTGTGATGATAATTTTGAATCTATAATATTTCTTGACAGAACTGGTGTAGAAGTTTATAGTTCAAATGATAAATATTTTGAATGGGATGGAAGTAAAAAATCTCCAGGTGTATATTTCTATTATATAAAATATACTAAGTCAGAATATAAAGGATCAGTGACAATTGTATACTAAATCCTATCAAGAGAATCAGAAATATCTTTGATAATTAATTTTGTTTCCTCTAGTCCTATGTAAAATCGGATATAATTTTTTGGTAGGAGTTCTGTTTCAGAGTAGTACTTGCTCTTGATGTTATATCTAACTAACTCAGGGAAAATTAATGACTCATGTCCACCCCAGGATGCGGCCATTCTGAAGCTAGTGTTATCATCACATAGGGCATCACAAAAAGTTTCTATTTTATCTTCATTTTCCGTGTTCAAAATAATTGAAAACTGACCACATGGTTTCTTTAAATATTTTTCAGATAAATATTTTTGATTATAATTTTTAGAGTGGGGATATATAACTTTTTTTATTTTTTTATGTCTTTCAAGAAATTGAACTACCTCTGGTGTTGACTTACTTATATAATTCATCCTTATTTTTAATGTTCTTAGCCCGTTTATAAATAGCCATGAATTAAATGGAGATAAAACCCCACCTAAAAGTTTATATTCTGACTCATAAATTTTTTCAATTATCTCATTGCTACTGCAGATGATTCCCCCCATGGCACTGGCATGACCACCAATATATTTTGTTAGAGAATGTATAACTATATCTATTCCCCAAGAGGAGGGGTTACAATTTATAGGTGACGCATAGCTATTATCTATAATCGTAATTATCTTATTTTCTTTTGCAATTTTTGATATTTCTTCAAGATCTTGCATATCCCAAGTCCACGAATTAGGGCTTTCTAGGTATATAGCTTTTGTATTTTTCTTTATTTTTTTTCTGAAATTTTCAGGGTTTTTACCATCAACATACGTTACCTCAATTCCGTAGTTAGGTAGGACTTCCTTAAATAGTTTCTCTGTGCCAGAATATGGCTGACTGACGCTAATCATATTTTCACCAGATTTAACTTGTGATAAAACAGCTGTGGATATTGCAGCCATTCCAGAACTTAGTCCTATTGCATTCTCAGTTTTTTCTAGTGCAGCAATTTTTTTCTCTAATATTCTAGTTGTTGGATTATTTCCTCTTGTATAAAACGCTAAATTATTATCATTCATTGCTAAACGCATATCATCAATTTTTGAGAAAAGAAAATTGGAGTTCGAAAATATTGGGGGTATTGCTGCGTTGAAATATTCCTCTCGATTTTCACCGAGTTGATTAATTATATATTTGGACATATTTTAGTTATGTTAATTCCACGAAATTATAATAATTTTTATAAACTATATTTATAAAATGGAAAATAAAGTTGCCGTTATAACTGGAGGATCTTCAGGTGCTGGAGAAGCTCTTGCATATAAGTTTTCCAGTGAAGGATTTGATATTGTTATTGGAGGTACAAATCCTAAAAGGTTAAGAAATGTTCAATCAAATATTTTAAAAATTGGTAGTAAATGTGAATATATAGTCCATGATATCTCAGCGAATAAGGATGTTAAGAAAATGATTGATCTCACAATTAAATCCTTTGGACGAATTGATGTGTTAATATGTAATGCTGGAATATCTTACAGATCAATTTTTGAGTATGTGAATATTGATGTATTTGAAAAGCTATTTAAAATAAATTTTTTTGGCTCTGTATACTCTGTCAAGCACTCCATTCCTTACTTAATAAAATCAAAAGGAAGTATTATTGCAATATCTTCATTAAATGGTTTCATTGCCACACCAACAAGGTCGGCATATGTCTCCTCAAAACATGCAATGCAAGGTTTTTTTGACTCTTTAAGATTAGAGTTGAAAACTAAAGATGTTCATGTCATGGTTGCATCACCAGGATACTTTTCGAGTAATTTTAGAAAAAACACTCTTAAAAGTGACGGAAACAGGGAAGGAGAATCTTCCAGGGATGAGAAAGGTATGATAACTTCTGAGGATGTTGCTAACAGAATTTATTTGGGATATAAAAATAAAAAAAGAGACTTAATTTTTACCTTCAGGGGAAAGCTTGCCCACCTGATAAAAAATTGGTTTCCAAAACTTTCTGATAGATTATCCTACAATGAAATTTTAAATGAGCGAGAATCTCTTTTGAGGGGGTATTAATCTATTACCAGTAGATTTTTTTTTCTAATAAATTTGATTTGATCTCTAAATTCAATTTCATACCATAATTCTCCCTCTCCAATAATATCAACTCTCTCTCCTTTATTTATTACTGAGTGAACATCTGAGCCCGATGATGGCTCGTTCATAATAAAAACATTATCGTTTCTTATAATCCCCTCTTTATTAAAATCTATATTTAAGATCAAAAGTATTATTAAAGCAACTATAAAAAATGGATATATAAATTTTAAATCTATTTTTTTTATTAAACTATAAATATTAATTATAAAAATTATAATCAATATTGAAAATAATATTAACACAAAATCAAGTTTATATTTAGAGAATAATAAGATAAATTCTTTTGAGTCTGAATTTCTGTAAGTTTCAAGTTTATTTTCTGTAATAATATCATCTAGAATATTTTCAATTTTTTTATCGTTTATATTCTGATTTAATATTTTTAGAAAGAATATTGATTTTTCATAATTTCCTAACTCATCTTCGATGAAAGATAATTTTATCAAAACATTTTTATTATATAATTCATAATTAAAAAATAAGCTATCATAGAGAATTTTAGCATTTTGATAATCTTTATTTTCGAATAGTGAATCAGCCTCTTGTAAAATAGTTTTTTGTCCTATAATATTTTGACTAGAAATAAATATTAATAATAAAAACTTAAATAGACTATCCTTGACCATTGACGGAAATTTTTACTTTGTCGATGTTATTATCAGTTTTTAAATAGAGATCATATTCGCCGATGAGAATAAATTTATTGTAATGTATAAAATATGGTGACTGATCATCAGAGCTCTCAATAACTAAATCCCATCTTATCTGATTTAAACCTTTATATCCGTATCCAGTTTTCTCCCAAATTACTTTCTCTTTGTCTCTAATTTCTAAAGAATATTTTTTGTTTCCGTTTAGATAAAATGATATTGGTACTTTCTCGTATGATCCTGGTATTGGTTCACCGTGTGTATCATTAAATTTTGGTAGAATCATTTTTTCAACACTCAGTAAATTGTCTATACTTAATTCATTTGTATGCTTATAAAATTTATAAATTGGGTCCAAATTTATTTTATATATACCTCTCCCGTGAGTAGATACAATCATATCGTTTGATCTTTCCTCTATCTCAATATCAGATACACTACTCATCGGAAAATCTTTTCCTAAAATATTCCATGTTTTTCCTCTATCAACAGATATGTAAACCCCCCTGTACATACCAGCATATAATATATTTTCATATATCTTATCTTCAGTAATTATATTTACAGGTTCATTTGGTAAGTTTCCTCTCATCCTCTTCCAATCCATACCATAATTTTCTGATACATATAGGTAATTATTTAAATCATCATAATTTATTCCTGTCATTGCCATATATACTCTCTGCTTTTTAAAATAAGAAGGGTGTATACTTCTGATATATGCATTGCCAATATTTTTAGAATTCTCCTCCCACGATTTTCCATCATTTTTAGATGTCCAAAATAATCCTCTATCTGAACCGTAATAAAGAAGACCCTCTTCTAATTTTGACTCAGCAATTGCACCTGAGGAAAATGATTTAATTTTTTTTTTGCTTCCCTCAGTCAAATTATCACTTATCACCTCCCAGTTGTCACCTCTATTTTTAGATTTAAAAACATAATTTCCTGCATGATACAAAGTGTTGGTATTATGTTCTGAGATAAAGTATGGAGTTATGAAATTAAATTTAAGTGTGTCTTCAATATCCCTCGAAAGTGATGGTTTAATTGATATTGATTCATTTGAAATTATATTTTTTCTCCTGATTGCTCCATTCTGCATGCTGAAGTAAACAGTACTGCTATCATTTTTATCAACTTGTGTTACACAACCATCACCACCATCCCAGGAATCGATCCAAAGGTATTTCCAGGGATCATTAACTTCATTTATCCATTCTACTGCGGGACCGAAAACAGTTGAGTTATCTTGTGTACCACCGTAAATATTGTATGGTGTTCTATTATCTAATTCTATATCATAGAATTCACCTGTAGGTATATTATTATAATGAATCCAGGAATTTCCTTTATCAAGACTAACAAATAAACCACCATCATTTCCAAGTGCCAGATGCTTTGGATTATTTGGATTTATCCATAACTCACAATGATCTAAATGTAAACCCTTTGCTTGGCTGGGATTCATTCTCTTTACACTACCTTTTATATTTTTAAAAGATTTACCGCCATCTATACTATGAGCAAGTCTAACTCCTAAAGCATAAACTTCATCGTCATTATCTGGGCTAAGGTATATGTCAGCGAAATACCATCCAATTCCAGGAAAAATATATAAATCTTCAGAATGAGTTCTGAGCCAATTTTTACCAGCATCTGTAGATAAATATACTTCAGCAGCATTACTTCTCTCCTTAGATAAATTATCAATTAGCGCATATACCTTATCGGGATCCGAATGAGATACAGCTAATCCTATTCTTCCCATTTTTTCCCCATATGGTAGTCCATTAATCAATTTTTCCCAACTTTCACCATTATCATCACTCCTATATATTCCTGAATTCTCTCCGCTTATTCCTGGATTATTTTGCCACATAGAGGTATATATTATGTCAGGGTTGGACTTAGATATAACTATGTCATTAGATCCGGTATTTTCATTAATATGAAGAACTAATTCCCATGATTCACCTCCGTCTAAAGTTCTGTATACTCCTCTGTTTTTATTCTTGCTCCAAAAATGACCTAAAACACTAACAAAAACTATATCTGGATTTTCTGGATTAATTGATATTTCTCCAATATGCCATGAGTCATTTAGACCTAGATGAACCCATGACTCCCCACCATTATCAGATTTATAGATTCCGGTACCAGGCATTGTAAAATTTCTTCCTTTTTTTAGACTTTCACCTGTACCCACATAGATTATGTTTTTATCAGATGGGGCAACAGCTATATCACCAATCCCTAGTGAGGGTACATCATTAAAAATTGGTTTCCATGATATGCCATTATTTTTTGTTTTCCATAAATTACCTGATCCAAATGCCACGTACATAGTACCAGGATTTTCCTCGTCAACTTGAATCGATTCTACTCTTGCAGAATTCACTACAGGACCTACAGATATCCAGTCAACATTATAATGAGTATTATTTTTTAGTGATAAATATTCCTCATAAGATTTAATTAGTGGGGACTCTAGCTGCTGGCATACTATAAAATTTTGACCATAGAATATAGAAATAAATAATAAAAAAAGTTTTTTCATTTTTTTAATTTAACAATTTTCAAATAATTTAATCTCATTATTGTAATATCAATAACATTTTCTAGTTTTGCGCGTTCCATTGATTAATTGATTGGCTAGCTCAGTTGGTAGAGCATCTCCCTTTTAAGGAGAGGGTCCTGGGTTCGAGACCCAGGCCAATCACTTTTAAAGATTTTTGAGCAAGTATCCACCAACAACTGCCGCAGTTTCTGTCCTTAAAATATTATTTCCAAGGCTGATTTTTTTAAATCCATTATCACTCATTAATTTTTTTTCATTTTCTGAGAAGTCGCCCTCAGGTCCAATAATTAGTATACATTTTTTTCCTTCAAGTGAGCTATTAAATTTCTTATTATAATCGATATCAGCATAAAATTTATTATCAGTATCTCTATGTTGTCTTATGAAATTATCAAAAGAAACTGCCTCATTAAGATCTGTAAGAAATAAAGACTTACATTGCTTTAATGCTGAGATAGTTTTTTTAATTAGTCTTTGATATTTTAATTTTTTTCTTTCTGAGTGTCTTGTAATAACAAAGGATATACTACAAACTCCTATTTCACTAAGCTTCTCGACCATCCACTCTAATCTACTCTGGCTTTTGATTAAAGATATTGCCACTTCTAATTCTATTGTTTTTTCAACTGACTTAATTTTTTTGATTTTATTTAAATTACAGTAGTGTTTATTGATTTTATCAATATGTGAGCTGTATAGATTTCCTTCGCCGTCCGTAAACAAAATTTTATCATTTTTCTTCTTTCTTAGAACTTTAATGCAGTGCTTAAATTCATCACCTCCTATAATATTGTTATCTTCTCTTGGTATGTAAAATAGCTGCAATTTTTCTATATTTAATACTTGATAAAGTAAACCTAATAACTCTAATACTATGATTAAAATTTTATATATAATAATTCTAATTTCTGTTACGAATATTTCTCACTCTCAGAAAAAAAAAGGAAAAACTATTTATCCAGAATCGACTTCTTCAATAGACAGAAATAATGGATATGAAGATAGGAAGAGGTTAGAGGAAAAGTCATTAGTTAAAAATCTAAAATTTAAAAATATTGGGCCGTCTGTCATGAGTGGTAGGGTGGTTGATTTAGAAGTTAACCCAAATGACCCAACTCATTTTTATGTTGCTTACGCGTCTGGAGGACTCTGGGAAACAAAAAATAACGGAAATTCATTCACATCACTTTTTGATAATCAAATGGTAATGACAATTGGAGATGTAAAAGTAGACTGGCAAAATAAAATCATATACATTGGCTCAGGTGAAAATAATTCAAGTCGATCATCTTACTCTGGAAATGGTATCTATAGATCTGTTGATAATGGAAAGAATTGGATTAATTTAGGATTACAAGAATCTCACCACATTGGTAGGATAATATTACACCCTAAAAATCCAGATATCCTCTGGGTAGCATCTTTAGGTCATTTATATTCTCCAAGTGTGGAGAGGGGTATATATAAGTCTACTGATGGGGGGAAGTCCTGGCAGAATAAACTCTTTATAAATGAGTTTACTGGAGCTATAGATTTGGTTATTGATAATTCAAACCCTGACATTTTATATTGCTCTATGTGGGAAAAAGATCGAAAAGCTTGGAACTTTGATGGTTCAGGCATTGGCTCTGGAATCTACAAATCTGAAGATGGAGGTGAAAGCTGGATAGAAATTTCTGGTGGAGATAGTGGCTTTCCTGATACAGATGGTACCGGAAGAATCGGTCTCGATCTTTCCCTATCTGACCCAAATATCTTATATGCAATCTTGGATAATCAGGATAGAAGACAAAGTAGTAACGATGTTATTAGCAGCGATCTTAGCAAGGATAAATTAAGGTCTATTAGTACAACTGATTTCTTAAAAATTTCAGATGAGATTCTCGAAAAATTTTTAAAAAAAAATAGATTTCCAAATATATATAATGCATTAAAAATAAAGGAAATGGTAAGAATTGGTGACATATCGCCAATTTCTCTTGTTGAGTATTTAGAGGATTCAAACACACTTTTATTTGATACACCAGTAATAGGTGCAGAAGTATATAGATCTGAGGATTTTGGAAAAACTTGGAAAAAAATAAATGAAGATGATTTGAGCTATCTATTCTATTCTTATGGGTATTATTTTGGAGAAATTCGAGTTGATCCGCAAGATCCAAGTAAGGTTTATACCATGGGAGTTCCACTCATAAAATCTGATAATTCAGGAAAATCATGGGAATCTATTGACTTTGAAAATATGCACGGAGATTACCATGCTCTTTGGATTAATCCGAATCGAAGTGGACACCTTATAGTGGGAAATGATGGGGGAGTAAATATGTCATACGATGATGGTGATAATTGGATGAAATTCAATAGCCCGTCTGTAGGACAATTTTATGATATTAATGTTGACATGAAGGAGCCATATAATGTCTACGGTGGTTTCCAAGATAATGGTGTTTGGATGGGGCCATCAGACTATACTTCTAGCTTGAGATGGCATAGCACTGGAAGTTACCCTTGGAAATCAATTTATGGCGGAGATGGTATGCAGACGGAAATTGATTACAGAGATAATGAGACTGTCTACACAGGTTCACAATTTGGAAATTACTCAAGGATTAATACAAGAACTGGAGATAGAAAGAGAATTACTCCATCCCACAAACTTGGAGAAAGGCCATACCGATGGAATTGGGAGACCCCGATATATTTATCTCGTCACAATCAGGATATATTATATATGGGTTCAAATAAATTTCATAGATCGCTTAATAAAGGAGATGAGTTTGAGACTTTGTCAATAGACTTGACTAATGGAGGAATAAAAGGAAATGTTAGTTATGGCACTCTGACAACTATAATTGAGTCCAGTATTAAGTTTGGGTTAATTTATGTTGGTAGTGATGATGGATTAATACATGTTTCTAAAGATGGGGGATATAGTTGGACTAATATTTCTTCTAGTTTACCTGAAAATATGTGGGTCAGTAGTATCTATCCCTCTAACTTCTATGAAGGTAGAGTTTATTTATCATTAAATGGATACAGATGGGATAATTTTGAGTCAATGATTTATGTCTCTGATGATTTCGGACTTAACTGGAGTAGGATTGGTAATGATCTCCCCCAAGAACCAGTCAATGTCATAATTGAAGACATCAAAAACGAAAATTTGTTATATGTAGGAACTGATCATGGGGTATATGCTTCTCTAGATATTGGAAATAATTTCCATTCATTTATGGGAGGGCTTCCTAGAACCCCTGTCCATGATCTAGTTATCCATCCGAGAGATAATGATTTAGTTGTTGGAACCCACGGGAGATCTGTCTTTGTTGCAAATGTTGAGTTTTTACAGAAAATTGATGAGGATATTTTATCAAAATCAATTCATGTTTTTGAAGTTGATGATATAAAATATTCCTCGAGGTGGGGATCTAAAAACTGGTATGGAGATCTAATAGAGCCATCAGCTATTTTTGTTATTTTCTCGGGTAAAGATGAAGAGATCCATATGGAAATTATGAATGATGATGGTGTTTTAATAGATAAAAAATTAAAAATTAGTTATGGGATTAACTACATAAATAATAATCTACTGGCTGATAAAAAAAAGAAATATTTATCAAAAGGTAAGTATAGAATAAAAGTAAGTAACTTATATTCAAGTTATGAAAAAGATTTCTTAATTAATTAAAACTAGAAAAATGATACTAACAACTTTACTAATCTTATTAAATCTCCAAGCTGATTTTAAGGGTTTCCCTGACAAGGAGACAGCTGAATATTACTCATCTATCCTCGGATGTGATGGTTCGTTCAGTGTCATTAGGGATGGTGAAAAATTTTTTTTCCCATGTAAAAATCAGGATGAATTAGATGATTTTATACAGGCCAGAGAGGTAGAACCAAAAGTGACAGAGATATGGGATCCTGAACCTGAAGTAGTTAGACCTGGAAATTCATTTAGAGACGCTCCATCAGATGCAATAATTTTATTTGACGGAACCAATTTAGATAATTGGGTACACAAAAATGGAGATCCTGCAAAATGGGATTTAGGAGACGGGTTTTTTACAGTTGAACCAGGTACAGGTGATATATTAAGCCGAGAAGTTTTTGGTAGCTGTCAATTACATGTTGAGTTTAGGTCCCCATCAAAAATTGAGGGAGATGGTCAGGATAGGGGAAATAGTGGAGTTTATTTTATGGAAAATTATGAAGTAGGAGATACTGGGTATGAGATACAGGTTCTAGACTCTTATGATAATAGGACTTATTCCAATGGACAGGCAGGTAGCGTTTACAAACAACATAGTCCATTAGTTAACGCCTCAAAAAAACCAGGAGAGTGGCAGACATATGATATAATATTTAAAGCTCCTGTATTCAATAAGAATGGACGAGTAGAATCTCCCGCTTACATCACTGTATTTCATAATGGGGTATTAATACAAAATAATTCTCAAATTCAAGGATATGTTAAATATATAGGGTATCCTGAGTATAAAGCTCACCCTTCCAAACTTCCTATAAAACTACAAGATCATAGTAATTTAGTGAGTTTTAGAAATATTTGGATAAGAAGGTTATAATATTAACCTAATTTTTCAATTACAATATTATGATTTGTGTAGATACAAATATCGGCAGCAATAGTTAGGCTTTTTCTGACAATTTCCTCAGAGTTTAATTTACTATTATTTTCTTTCAATGCAATAGCAGCTGCTTGGGCATACATACTTCCAGAACCGATTGTTGCAATATTATTATCTGGTTCTAAAACATCACCAGTACCAGATATTATAAGTATTTGACTAGTGTCAGCTACAATCATCATGGCCTCAAGTCTCCTTAGATATCTATCCATTCTCCAATCTTTTGCTAGCTCAATAGCAGATCTTTTCATATTACCGCCGTACTTGCTAAGCTTCTCCTCAAATCTTTCAATTAGGGTAAAGGCATCAGCAGTAGATCCTGCGAATCCTGCTAAAATTTTTCCATCATTTAAAACCCTTATCTTATTTACATTACTTTTTGCAACAGTATTCCCCATTGTGGCCTGACCGTCAGCACCTACAGCCACTTTTCCGTCTTTGAGAACTGCACAAACGGTTGTTGATTTTACTTTACTCATATTAAACTAAAATTTTAATTGGATCTTCAATAAGTTCCTTTAATGTCTGGAGGAATGATGCTCCCAATGCACCATCTACAATCCTGTGATCACATGAAAGTGTTACTTTCATTATGTTACCAGGTACTATGTCTCCATTTTTTATAATTGGAGTATTTTTAATTCCTCCTACAGCTAGTATACAAGAGTCATTCGGATTAATAATAGCAGTAAACTCATCTATGCCAAACATACCAAGATTAGATATAGTAAAGGTATTTCCTTCCCATTCAGAGGGTTGGAGTTGTTTGTTTTTAGCCTTATTTGCGAGCATTTTAACTTCTGTTGAAATGTGAGATAGTGACTTATTATCTGCAAATTTTATAACTGGTACAAGTAATCCCTCATCTACTGCGACAGCAACACCAATGTGGACATGATTATTTACTCTTATTTTATCTGTTAAAAAACTAGCATTAACCATCGGATGTTTTCTTAAAGCGACGGCGCACGCCTTTAAAATTATGTCATTGAAAGAGATTTTTATTTCAGAAGTTTCATTAATTTTTTTTCTACCTTCCATACAATTATCCATATTAATCTCCATGGTAAGATAGAAGTGAGGAGCAGAAAACTTACTCTCAGCTAATCTCTTTGAAATAGTTTTTCTCATTTGAGATACAGGAATTTCTTCATAAGATTCCTCTGAATATATAGTAGGTAGAGTAATCTCTTTTGTTTTGGATTCTGATTCTGAAGGTTTTATATCAGAATAATTTTCAATATCCTGTTTTATTATCCTTCCACCATCTCCACTTCCTTTTATATTTGATAAACTTATGCCTTTTTCATCTGCTAGTTTTTTTGCTAAAGGTGATGCTTTTACTCTAGAATCACTTAGGTCAGAATCGTTTGATGAGTCTTCTATGGTTTTATCTTCTTCCCCATCACCTTCATCGAAAGATGTTTCAATATTCTCTTTATGAATTTCAGTTTCCTCTGGTGTATCATCAGGTTGAAAATTCTCTTCAGGTTTAGGATCGTCTTCCTCAGAAGAATTATTTTCTAATTCCTCCAAGATTGATTTTACATTTTCGTCTTTCTCACCTATTATTGCTATGACTCCATCAACAGGAACTGAATCACCATCTTTCACCCCTATATGGAGCAATGTTCCGTCATCATAGGATTCTAATTCCATTGTTGCCTTATCTGTCTCGACTTCTGCTAATATGTCACCAGACTTAACATCGTCTCCAACTTTTTTAAGCCAAGTAGCAATTACGCCCTCTTCCATTGTATCACTCATCTTGGGCATTCTGATAATTTCAGCCATAAATTAATTTTTCTCAAATTTAATCCAAAATTTTTTTAAAAGATTTAACTAAAGAAAATTATTATTTTTATGAAATGATCAACAGATATACATTAAAAAATATGGACTATTTAATAAGTTCATTTAATATAAGTGAAGAATTACATTTACCAATTTATAATGCTTTCCCGACTAGAAAGTTACCAGTAATTACACTAAATAATTCAAAAAATATAACTTATGAAAATTGGGGGTCTACGAGTAAATACTCTAAAAATAATAATTTACCAAATCGATTGATTAATGTTAGCCTATCTAAAATTATAAGGAGTAATATATATCTCAATCAATTTAAAACTGAAAGATGCCTAATTCCCTGTGACGGATTTTTCTTATGGAAAAATTATTTCTCAAAAAATAAAACCCCATTCTATTTTGAATATATTAAAGAGAAATTAATTTATTGTGTTGGAATAAGGGACTCTTTTCAGGATTTTGACGGAAAAAATTTTAATTTTTTTTATTTTATAACCGAACCTTCAAGCGGAAGATGGCGAAATTTTACTTCTAGTCTTCCTGTTACTTTTGATATGAGGTATTATGATATATGGTTAGATAAAAAATCAAATCTTAAAAAAATCAAACCCTTCACAAATAAATTAAAATATGAAGACCTTAAAGGGTTTTCTGTATCTCCTTATTTTAACGATAATAATAAAGACGACCAAAGCTTAGTAAAACCTATTAAAAGTTTAAATCAATATGGAAATTATTCTCTTTTTGATTAAGAAAAAAAGACATACTTTTGAAAGTGATTAATTCAAAAATATCAGGTGTTGGATATTTTGTTCCAGATAATGTTGTGAAAAACTCACATCTTGAAAAGATAATGAATACAACAGATGAATGGATAAGAGAGAGAACAGGTATTGAGGAAAGAAGATGGGTTAACGACCAAAAATTGACGACATCATTAATGGGAACTTATGCTGCAGAAAATGCGATATTAGATGCTGGTATACAAAGAGATGATATTGATTTTATCATATTCTCAACATTGAGTCCAGACTATTACTTCCCAGGTTCTGGTGTCTTACTTCAGAGAAATTTAAAAATTAAAGAAATTGGTGCTTTAGATGTAAGAAATCAATGTTCAGGATTTATTTATGGACTATCAATAGCGGATCAGTACATCAAATCAGGTATGTATAAAAACATACTTGTTGTTGGTAGTGAGATCCATTCAGGTGGTTTAGATAAAACACCAAGAGGCCGTGCAGTATCTGTAATTTTTGGTGATGGAGCAGGAGCAGCAGTTATTTCTGCAACTAATGAAGATGAAGGTATTTTATCAACTCATCTTCATTCCGAGGGTAAATTTGCTGAGGAATTAGCCCTAATAAAACCTGCTACTACCTTCTGGATAGATAAAATTATTGACGATGAGAATGAGGACGGTTCCGGGTATTCGCCCGTAATGAATGGTAATTTTGTTTTTAAGAATGCAGTTATTCGTTTTGAGGAGGTAATTTTTGAAGCTCTAAATTACTCAAATTTGAAACCTGAAGATATTTCTCTTCTAATTCCTCACCAAGCGAATTTGAGAATTTCTCAATTTATTCAGAAGAGACTGGGCCTTGATGACGATCAAGTTTTTAATAACATTATGAAGTATGGTAATACAACTGCCGCATCAATTCCAATAGCTTTAAAAGAGGCAATGGATAATAAAAAACTAAAAAAAGGTGATATATTATGTCTAGCAGCATTTGGAAGTGGTTTTACCTGGGCTTCCGCATTAATTAAATGGTGATCTTTAATAGCAAATTTCTTTTCTTTTGTTTTTTATTTGAATTCCAGTCATATTTATCTGAATCTCAAAGATTATTTGTTCCGGTAGAGGATAATGAAATTATATCTATTTATACCAAAGGAGAAAAAAAAGAGGATGGGTCTTACTTGTCAAGAGATTCAGAGGGAAACATTCGGATAAAAGGTAAATTTAATAAATTAACTCCTATTGGTAAGTGGTATTTATTTTTTGATGATGGTAAATTAATGTCTAACTATTCATATTCTGAAGATGGTCAACTTGATGGAATATTTGTTGAATATTTTTCAAATGGGAATATAAAAACATCCGGGAAATTTGAGAAAAATATTAGATCTGGTATTTGGAAAACTTACTATCTCAATGGAAATGTAGCAACAGAGGGGGTTCTTCTTGAAGGCAAGAGATATAAGCAGTGGGTATATTATTTTGAAAGTGGAAGAATAAAAGAAATATCAAACTATAATCATGAGGGTAAACTTGAAGGGGAACTGATTTCTTTTGATCAATTTGGAACTCCGGTTTCAAAATCATTTTACAAAAAAAATAAAATCAATGGTCAATATTTAGAATTTTATTACAACGGAAGAGCTGCACTTAGTGGATACTATGACATGGGATTGAAGGATAGTTTATGGATTGAGTATTCTGCTTCTAATAAAAAGTCTTTTGAGAAAAGATATAAAAATGACTTACCTCATTCAAAATGGATTTATTACTACCCAAACTCAAATTATATTCAGAAAGAAGAGAATTACAGTGAAGGCCTTAAAGATGGGGTTTTTAAGGAGTTTTATTTTGGAGATAGACTTTCTAGGCTGTATACCTATGATAATAATTTGATTCAAGGAGGATATCAGGAGTTTCTTCCGTCTGGCGAAATAAGTGTTAGTGGTTATTACATTAATAATTTAAAAGATAGCATATGGGAAACATATAGAGAGGATGGTTCTGTATTTTCAATCGGTAAATATAAAAATGATCTAAAAGAAGGTGAATGGAAATATTTTCATAGATCTGGAAATATATTTCATGAGGGAAGTTATAAGAATAGTTTTAAAAATGGACAGTGGGTATATTATTATGAAGACGGAGAACTCGATGAGATAGGTTCATTCATTTCAGGGATCAAACATGGTTTGTGGGGCAGATTTCATAAAAATGGAAATTTAAAGCAGGAAGAAACTTATCATTATGGTAAGCTTAAAAATATATCTTCATATTTTCTACCAGATGGTACAGAAATCAGAAATAAAACTTTCATAGATGGGGAGGGAATTATTTATGATTATTATGAAGATGGAGTTATATTTTCTTCAACTAAATATGAGCAAGGTCTTATTGATGGTCTTTTTCAAGAATTTTATAAGAATGGGAAGTTAGCTTCAAAAGGCATGTACAATGAAAATAATAAGATAGGTACTTGGTATGAGTATAGTAAAAGAGGTCTTATCAGGAAAACTGATGATTATGATAAATGATATAATTATTGCAATTGATGGCCACTCAGGTTGTGGCAAAAGTACAACTGCAAAAAAAGTAGCTGAGTATTTAAACTATAGTTATTTAGATTCTGGTGCCATGTACAGATCAGTTACATTATATCTCTACAGAAATGAAATTCATTACGAGGAATTAAATAATATTGTAAAAGCACTTGAAAATATTAATATTTCATTTAAATATGTTGATGGAGAGCAAAATACATTTCTAAATGAAGAAAATGTTGAGAGAGAAATCAGAAGTGAGAAAATAAGTGATCTTGTAAGTAAATACAGTTCAATCCCTGAAATTAGAAAGTTTTTAGTTCATCGTCAAAAAGAATTAGGTAAGGATAAAAAAATAGTTGTTGAGGGAAGAGATATTACCACTGTTGTTTTTCCAAATGCTGAGATTAAAGTTTTTATGACAGCAAATATTGAGATCAGGGCTAAGAGAAGATTTGAAGATATGAAGAGAAATCATCCTGAAATTACTTTTAGCGATGTTATGAAGAATTTAGAGGAAAGAGACGTTAAAGATTCGACTAGAAAAGATAGCCCACTTCTACTTACTGAAGATGCAATAACCATTGATACTAGTGACCTTGAAATTGAGGATCAGGTTAAAAAAATAATAGATATAATTGAAGCAAAATTTTCTTAATTTTTTTTAGTTAAAAAAAAGTTTTTTCTAGTTTTTTAGGATTATTTTTGTCGCGAAAATTTAATTATTATTCTATCATAGAATGTCACTAAGGTTTGATCTTAAAAAAGGCTTTGATATTAGTTTAGAGGGTGGCTCCTCAAAAAAAATCGGGAACAATTATAGTGTAAACTCCTACGCTGTCAAACCGACAGATTTCATAGGAATCACAAGGCCAAAACTTCTAGTTGAAGTGGGGGATGAGGTTAAAGCTGGTTCACCAATTTTATTCGATAAATTATCTGAGAAAATAATGTACTGTTCACCAGTAAGCGGTGAGATATCTGACATTATAAGAGGTGATAAAAGAAGATTAGAAGAGATTAGAATACTACCTGATAAAGATAACATTCATAGAAAGTTTAAAAAGTTTACTGAAGAGGATGTTAAAAGTTTAGACAGAGAAAAAATTATAGATCATTTATGTGACTCAGGTGTGTGGCCTAATATTATCCAAAGACCTTTCGGGCATGTCGCAGATACAAACGTATCTCCAAAAGCAATTCACATATCATTTTTCGATACCAGTCCATTATCTCCAGACTACTCAACTTTGTATCTGAATCAAAAAAAATATATTGAATTTGGGTTAAAGATATTGGCTAAACTAACTGACGGCAAAATTCATTTAAATCACAATGATGAAAGCTATAAAAATTTTAATATTCCCAACTATGAAAATAATATATTCTCGGGACCTCATCCTGCTGGAAATGTTGGTGTTCAGATACATCACATAGATCCAATTAATAAAGATGATGTTGTTTGGTCAACTACACCATTTGGTTTATCTCAAATTGGAAGATTATTTAAGGATGGAATTTATAATGCTTCAAAAAAAATATGTTTAGTTGGCTCAAGTGTATCTGAACCTATGTTTTATGAATGTATTTCTGGTTTTTCTGTGAAAAATTTACTTTCTGATAAACTGAAAGAAGATAAAGTAAGAGTAATATCCGGTAATGTATTATCTGGCACATCAATTTCAACAGATGGATATCTTGGTTTCTATGATAATATGATAACTGTAATTCCAGAGGGAGATAACCATGAGTTTTTAGGTTGGATAATGCCTATTTTTAACAAATTGAGTTTTCAAAGGGCTTTTGGACTACTATCATTCTTAAATCCAGGTAAAAAGTTTAGCCTTGACACTAATACAAATGGTGAGCTAAGAGCTTTTGTTCAGTCTGGCGTTTTTGAGAAGGTACTACCGATGGATATATACCCAACCTATCTCTTTAAAGCTATTCTTGCAAATGACTACGACGAGATGGAGGAATTAGGTATATACGAACTACTAGAGGAAGATGTAGCTCTATGTGAATTTGTAGACGTATCTAAAAATGAAATTCAAAAACTTTTAAGGAAAGGATTAAATATGTTAAACGAAAGCTAATGAAAATTTTAAGAAAGATTTTAGATAGTCAAAAGCCACACTTCGCAAAAGGTGGAAAATTTGAGAAGTTTCATTTTTTGTTTGAGGCTGGTGAAACTTTTATGTTTGTTCCTAACGATGTTACCCCTAAAAAAGGAGCACATATACGTGATGCTATTGACCTGAAAAGGCTCATGATGACAGTAGTTATTGCAATGATACCTTGTCTATTATTTGGTATATGGAATGTTGGTCACCAGCATTATATCTCTCTAGGTCAATCTGTATCTTTCATTGATAAAATATTGGTAGGTTCAAAACAGGTACTCCCTATAGTTTTAGTTTCTTACCTCGCAGGTGGTTTGGTAGAAGTTGTTTTTTCAACCATTAGAAGGCACCCTATAAATGAAGGGTTTTTGGTTACTGGTATGTTAATTCCTTTAATAATGCCTCCCAATATACCTCTATGGCAAGTTGCAGTTGCCACTATTTTTGCGGTTGTAATAGCAAAAGAAGTATTTGGAGGCACTGGTATGAATATTTTAAATGTAGCTCTAACTGCTAGAGTATTTCTCTATTTTGGTTTTCCTAGTGATATCAGTGGAGATGTATGGACGTATTATGGGGAAGATAGAGACGAAGTTATTAGTGGATATTCAGGCGCTACTCCACTATCGATTGGTGCTGAGACTGTAAACAAAGAAGAGTCAAATTCTGTTGTAAATCTTATGGATGAATATTCATCAGATGTACAAGTTGAGAGCTTTTATTCTTTCGAAAATATGTTTATTGGTTCTATTCCCGGATCGATTGGTGAGACATCTGCTCTTATGTGTTTAATTGGAGCTTTCATACTAATATTTACAGGTGTAGCCAGTTGGAAAATTATTTTTAGTGTATTTGTTGGAGCATACTTTATGGGTATGATCTTTAACTTAATAGGCCTTAATGAATTTATGCTTTTACCGCCTCACTATCATTTTGTAATGGGTGGATTAGCATTTGGTGCTGTCTTTATGGCGACAGATCCAGTATCTGCTGCACAGACAGAGACTGGAAAATGGATTTATGGTTTTATGATTGGGTTGTTAACAGTATTAATTCGTATTTTTAACCCTGCATATCCTGAAGGTATTATGCTTGCTGTTTTATTTATGAATGTATTTGCTCCGCTTATTGATTTTTATGTTGTTGATGCTAATAAAAAAAGAAGATTAAAACGTGCAACAGTCTAATACATATATTATAATTTTTACGCTTTTAATGACCATATTCTTTGGTACATTACTCTCTTTCACTAGAATGAAGCTTGGTCCAATACAGAAAGTTCAAGTTGAAATAGATACAAAGAAGAAAATATTAGGAGCTGTTATGGATATATCTGCTTTATCTTCTGATGAAGTTCTAGAATTATATAATAAAAAAATGTCCTCTCTTGTTTTAGATATTTCAGGTAATGAAGTTTTAGCATCAGACGGAGAAAAGCTTATTGCTGAAGAAATCAATATTCAAAAAAATTATAAAGTTGAAAAAAATGACAGGGATTACCCCGTATTTATATTTAGTGATGATGGTAGTACAATAGATTATTATATATTTCCAATGTTTGGGAATGGTCTGTGGGATTGGATATCTGGTTTTGTCGCGTTAGATAAAGATCTTAATAAAGTAGTAGGTGTTGCATTTGATCATAAGGCTGAAACACCTGGGTTAGGTGCAAGAATCTCTTCTAATGAGATCCAGGATAGATATAAAGGAAAGGAGATTTTTGATGGTTTAGGTAATTTGGTTTCAGTTAGGATGTTAAAGAAAGAAAATAATGCTGAACTTGATCTTCATGAAGTCGATGGTATGTCTGGCGCAACAATAACAGCTAATGGACTAAATGATATGCTGAAAAATTATTTAGATTGTTACCTCCCCTTCATTATTAAAAATAAAAAAAATAACCAAACTTTAATATCATATAAATGAGTGAAGTAAAAGAAAAAGAAGTTGTCAAGATAAAACCATCGGAATCACTTCTGTCAAAAAGAAGAAAAAATATTCTAGTTGATCCACTAGATGATAATAATCCAGTCACGATTCAAGTTTTAGGTATATGTTCAGCTCTAGCTGTTACAATTAAACTAGAGCCAACAATTGTCATGTCACTTAGTGTTGTTTTTGTAATGATTTTTTCAAGTCTTCTTACATCTTTAGTGAGAGATTATATACCTGTTAGAGTCAGAATTATTGTCCAACTTGCTATAATCGCCAGCCTTGTGACACTGGTATCAGAGTTTTTACAGGCTTTTAGTTACGAGATGTATAAGGTGCTTGGAGCATTTGTTGGTCTTATCATCACAAACTGTATAATTTTAGGTAGACTCGAAGCCTACGCAATGGGTAATAAACCCTATGACAGTATTTTAGACGCATTGGGAAGTAGTGTCGGTTATGCATGGATAATTTTAACAGTTGCTTTTTTTAGAGAACTATTAGGGTCGGGATCTGTTTTAGGTTATAAGGTTTTTGAGATGATAGGGTGGTCTGGTTTTCCTACAAATGGTTTATTTGTTGACTCAATTGGCGCCTTTATTATTCTTGGTTTATTAATATGGGCTCAGAGATCTAGAAATGGTTACGTTGAAAATTAATTTATAATGGAGTTATTTAATTTGGTTTTAAAAAGTGCCTTCATGGATAATATGGTATTTGCATATTTTTTAGGAATGTGCTCGTTTCTTGCAGTGTCCAAAAAGGTTAGTACGGCTAATGGATTAGGTCTTGCAGTAATTTTTGTCTTAACTTGTACCGCTCCCTTAAATTGGCTCATCCAAAAAAATATTCTAGAGGAAGGTGCATTATCATGGATTAGTCCTGAATTTGCTACAATTGATTTAACATTTCTTCAACTGCTAATGTTTATAGCAGTTATTGCTTCTTTTGTTCAACTAGTTGAAATGATTATAGAAAAATTTTCTCCTGCACTTTACGGTTCTTTAGGTATTTTCTTACCTTTAATTGCTGTTAACTGCTCTATATTAGGTGGATCATTATTCATGGTTCAAAGAGATTTCAATCTTCAGGAGGCTACAGCTTTTGGGTTTGGTAGTGGTTTTGGATTTTACCTAGCTATAATTGCACTAGCAGCAATTAGAGAAAAATTAAAGTATTCTCATGTTCCAAATGGTTTAAAAGGACTTGGTATAACTATGCTCATTACTGGTTTAATGGGCTTGGCATTTAAGACATTTATTGGAATGACATTATAAATTCTATAATTTTAGTTATGAGGAATTTTATCAATAATTTTTTAAGAGGTCTACTTCTCGTTGTCCCCATGGCTGCCGCAATATATGTGGTTTACTATCTCTATAATTTTTTAGATAATTTAATACCGGTTGCTAAAAATATTCCAGGTTTAAGTTTCGTATTAGTTATTCTATTAATAACTATTGCTGGTTCATATGCTAAAAGATACAACACTGGTCTTGTAAATTGGTTTGAAGATTTTATTAAAGACATACCTCTACTTAACCTAATCTATTCTTCAATAAAAGATCTTATGACATCTTTTGTTGGAGAAAAGAAAAAATTTAATAAACCCGTTTTAGTAAAGGTAGAGACAAATTTATTTAAGCCTGGCTTTGTTACTAGTGAGGACCTTAAAAATGTTGGTTTACCAGGTAAGGTTTCAGTTTACCTGCCTCATTCCTACAATTTTAGTGGTAACGTCTTCATCACCGAGAAAAAAAATATAATTCCACTTAAAAACTCATCTTCAGATGTAATGAAGTATATTGTTTCTGGTGGAATATCAGGTAGCATAAAGGCATAACATGAAAAGTATTTCTCCTAAGGAATTAAATAATCTAATTAATTCTAAAAGTAATGATTTTCAACTTATAGATATCAGAGAAGAGTACGAACATGGTATATGTTGTATTGGAGGTGATAAAATAAATATGTATCAGATACCAGATAAAGTTTCTGAAATTTCAAAAGATAAGAAAGTTATAATTTATTGCAGGTCAGGTGCAAGGAGTGCTAACGTAGTTACAGTACTTGAAAAAAATTTTAAATTCCATAATATATATAATTTAGATGGAGGAATTATGAAGTGGAGAGAAGATGTTGACCCAACATTGAATGAATATTGAAAAATGAAAAAGTATATAATAAAGTATGGATTTGAGTTTATTGTTATTTTTCTTGGAATCTTAATATCTCTATATTTTGAACAATCAAGGCAAGATAGGATAGAAAACGAAAGAAAAAATAACTCTATCGCTCAACTGATTAACGTAATTGATAAGGATATTATTCAAATTGATAATTTTATAAAATTACAGCAAATGTCTCTCGAGAGTAGTAATATATTATATGGAAACTTAAGATATGATGAAAAACTATCAGAAGATAGAGTAATGTACAATATATCATCCGTTGGGAGAGCATTGAAATCTTTCTTTCCGCAAGAAGGAATTTTTAATCAATTAATCAGTTCTGATCTTATTAAGAGAATTAACTCCGAGACATTAAAAACAAAGCTATTTAAACTTTATAATGAGGATTTAAGAAGACATGATGTTCATACAAAAGAGTATGATAATTTCTTTTTAGATTTTAATTATAAACTATCAAAAAACTTTTTTCTAGAGCATAACTGGAAATCTGATGCTAACGAAGTGAATCAAGTTGAGGTATTAAAATATAGATTTAATAATGATTTCTATCGAGGAGATGAATTTTTCGGAAGTCTTATTGAGGCAAGAAAAAATATCTCAGCTTATCTAACTGAGTTGAATGAATTAAAAGTAAAGTACTCAGACCTAAAATCACTCTGTGTTGATGAGATAAGCTAGTACATTATAAATTTTATTTAATAGATAAACGATCTAAAATTGATAATCTTTTAAACTTATGAGAATTGCTAGAAATTTTTACAGAGAGGACATTAAAATTTCAATTTTTGATTTTGATTTAAAATATGTCATCAAGTTTGAGTTTAGTGGTCTTGAACAAACCTTTAAGGTTGATAAACTTGAGTTTAAAGACATAACAGAATTAGAAAGTAAATTAGATAATAAATTTTTAAAAGCTGTGAGGAATAGGTTTGATTCAATGAGCGATGATTTAAAATTATTACATTGAAATAAACATTTAAACTTTTTCTTCGTTTCTCATTTTGTGAGAAATATAATTTACATTTTACTTTTATTATCATGTTCAGAAATTGATGATACCTCATTATCCTCAAAATCATTTAAACATCAGGAATTTTTTATAAGATTCAATCCTTTAAATGGTGGTGGTATAATAACTGACAGAAATAGCTGTTTAGGTGTGACAGAGATATTAGGTTGTCCTATTGAGTCAAAAAAATATTTGAAGGGCACATCAATTGAGGTCTGGGCTATGCCCTTCGATGGATATAAATTTGTTGGGTGGTCAGGTAGTTATGATTCAACAAAAAATCCTCTTCTCATAACCGTTGACTCCGAAAAAGAAGTTATAGCTATTTTTTCACAATAGTTTTTATAAATTGTTTAGTAATGTCTAGTGGTATTGCAATAAAATTATTTCTCTTATACTTTAATCTATATCAAGAAAGAGATATTAATTTCTATCAGTCACATGAATTTACTTTTAATGGTTTTACAATGCCATATAAATTTTTAACTCCTCATTTTAAGACTGATGATGATGTACCTTTAATAATATTCCTTCATGGAAGTGGTGAAAGAGGAACAGATAATATTAAACAGCTAACACATGGAGGAAAGTTCTTTTTAGATGCTACTAAAAATAAAAAATTTAATAGTTATGTCATATTTCCACAATGTGATAATAATTATAGATGGTCATCACATAAAATTGATCCCTGGATTGAAGATGATTATTCAAAAAATATTAGTTTGTCTTTGTATGGTGATATGGTTGTGAAGCTAGTTGAAGATCTGATAGAGAATCACAATATTGACAGAAATAGAATTTATATTATGGGACTTTCAATGGGTGGATATGGGACTTTTGATTTTACTTCTAAAAGACCTGATCTATTTGCTGCCGCCGTTCCAATTTGTGGAGGATCTAATCTAGATATTTTACAAAATGCAATAAATATTCCCCACTGGATTTTTCATGGTGATCTTGACCCTGTTGTACCTGTTCAAAGATCAAGAGACGCATTTAATTTTTTAATTAATAAAAAATCTCACCATAAGTACACAGAATTTAAGGATGTATACCACAACTCATGGGAAAATGTTTTTGAGGAAGGAAAGTTCTTAAAATGGTTATTTTCAAAGTCAAAAAATTAATATATCAGCATTAAAATCTCTATAATTATTTAAATTAAGTTTCAAATAATTACTAGTGATTAAAAAGCCATTTATAATTTATCAGTCTTCCGCTGGATCTGGAAAAACCTACACACTAGCTAAAAATTATATAAGATTATCTCTAAAAAGTAAAAACTATTTTAAGAAAATATTGGCAGTTACGTTTACTAATAAGGCAGCTGAAGAAATGAAAATAAGAATATTAGAGATGATAGACTCGATCTCTAACGGGTCAGAAAAAAATCTAATTATAGAGTTTTCAAAATATTATAAAATTTCCCCTGAGGAAATAATATTAAGATCCGAAAACTTAAAATCTAATATTCTACATAATTATTCTTATTTTTTAATCACTACAATTGATACCTTCTTTTATTCTATTATACAATCCTTTACTAGAGATTTAAAATTTAGAGGAAAGTTCAATATTGAAATGGATATTGATATGGTGATTAATGAAGTCGTTAAAAATTTTATATCAAAAATCAAGAAAGGTTCTGAAATCTCAAAATGGTTAATTGATTTTTCAAAGGAAAAAATATATCAAGGAAAGGATTTTATGATTGATATAGAATTAAAGAAGATGACTAAAAATTTATTTAATGAAGATTTCAAATCATTAGAAGATAAATTACCCAGAAAGAATTTTTCAGAGGAAATTAAGCTTTTAAAAAGTGATGTGTTAGATGTCAAAAAAAAATTTGAAAAGAGAGTTTCATCAAAGTCGTCAGAAATATACGAGATAATCTTAAAGAATAATTTTTCATTAAATGATTTTAGTTATGGAAAAAATGGTATTTCTGGATTTATTAAAAATATTGCAGAGGGAAATATAAGATATCCTGGGTCAAGGGTTTTTTCTTGTAGAGATAATATAGATGCATGGGTCACTAAAAATCAAAATAATAGAGATGAAGTTATTTCATTAATTAAAAGTGATTTATTTGATAAATTAGATGATTTAGTAGATATTTTTGAAAAGTATTTCCCAAAGTATAATACATCAATAGATATTTTCAATAACATCTATGCATTTGGAATTTTAGGTGAATTACAAAATTGTCTTAGAGCATACAGAGATGAAAATGAAGTCATATTAATTTCAGATATTTCTGAATTGTTATATCAAATTATTAAAGATGAAAGTATTCCATTCGTTTTTGAGAAAGTTGGTAATAATATTAATCATTTTCTTATAGATGAATTTCAAGATACAAGTCATTTTCAATGGAAAAATTTTAGTTCTTTAATAAAAGAAACTCTTGCCTCAGCAAATGAAAACATAATTGTTGGTGATATAAAACAAAGTATATATAGATGGAGGGGTTCTGATTCCCAAATATTAAATAATGATATTTTTAATGATATCCCATCCGAATTATGTGAGATAAATAAATTAAAAATAAATTGGAGAAGTGGAGACAACATAGTGAGCTTCAATAATGAAGTATTTATTGATATTCATAAATATTTTGATTCTGAAAATATCAAAAATTATTTACAGAGAATTTATAACAAAGACTTATCACAAACCTCAAGGACTGATATGAAAGGAACAGGTTATGTTGAGGTTTATTTTGATGATAGTAAAAACAATAAAGAATCTGCGAGTGAGTATACTATTAATTCAATTAAAAAAATTCAAGAAAGTGGTTTTAAAGCCGGTGACATTGGAATTATTGTTAGAGATAATAATGATGCTAAAGTTATAGCTGAATCTTTGATATTAGAATCTCAAAAATCTGATGAATTTAATTTTAATCATGTTTCCTCTGATGCATTAGATATTAAATCTTCTCCTATTGTAAATTTTCTTATTAGCATATTCAATTATTTCAAGAATACTAAAGACAGATTAGCTATTTCTGAAATTGTTCATTTCTATTATCGATTTATATTATTATCAAAAGATAATTCGCATTATTCTCTACCTAATGATGAAAAAATCAATTTATTACCGAGGGAATTTAAAAATAAAATTTTTCAAATATCACGTCTACCGCTATATGAACTAGTAGAAGAAATTGTAAGAGTTTTTAATCTCAACAACCTTCATGATCAGATTCCTTATCTCCAAGCTTTCATGGATCTTCTTTTGGAATATAAACAAACTAGAGGTTCAAAAATATCTTCTTTTTTAGAGTGGTGGGAAATTAATAAAAATAAAAAATTAAATATTACTGGTAAGTCAGATGCTATTCAACTCATTACTATTCATAAGTCGAAAGGATTGGAGTTTGATCATGTTATTATTCCTTTTTTAAATTGGTCTCTAGATAATGATTCAGGGGGAGGTAAAGAAAAAAATATGTGGGTTAATTTAAATGTTTTTAATAAAAAGTTTGATATGCCATTTCCAATAAAATATAAGTCGTCGAATCCAATAACAATTTATCCTGAATCATATGAGAATGAGAAAAAGAAAGCTTATGAGGATAATATTAATTTGATGTATGTCGCATTTACTAGACCTAAATTAGGTTTATTTATAAGAGCAAATACACCTTCAAAAGATTTAAAAAATGTATCTGATTTACTTTACAAATCCCTAGAAAATAAATTAATTAATAATTTGTATTCTTCTGGAGAAATAAAAGAAAAAGAAAATAAACTAATCTCTAAATCTTACTATTTAAATAGTTTTCCTTCATTCTCTTGGAGAGATAGGATAAAAGTTAAGTTATCATCTGATAGAGGGATTGACTTTAAAAATAACGAGAGAGGAAATAAGTTTCATGATTTAATGTCTTTTATATATAATTTTAATGATATAGATAGTGGAGTTGAAAAAGCATTTAATAAGAACATAATTGCAGAGAAGGAAAAATCTTACTTTATAAAAATTATTCAAAACTTATTAAAAGATAAAGATATAAGGGAGTATTATGATCCAAAACTTAAATCATTTAATGAAATTGAACTTTTGAATGATAATGGTGATGTATATAGATTAGATAGAGTTGTTGAGTTAGATAAAAATTCCGTTGTAGTAATTGATTATAAAACAGGTAGAAATAATGAGCAAGATAAAAATCAAGTTAACTATTATAAGGAGTTATTATCAAAAATTTATAAGGGTGAAGTTTATGGGTTTATAGCATATATTGATCCAATTAAAATAGTCAAAACATAATGGGCAAAAGGTTCTTTTTAGAGGAGGTTGTAGATTATACATTTAAGAAGTATAAAGATTTTAGAAGGTTATCTATTGTTTTTCCTAATAGGAGAGCTGGACTATATTTTCAAAAAGCATTATCTAAAAAAAATGATAGTGCTCTATGGTCGCCCAAGGTTCAGACAATTGAGGAGTTTGTGCAAGAACATATCGATATTAAAATTTCTGATGATTTAGCAGATCAGATAAAGTTAAATTATTTATTGTTTAATGTTTTAGAAAGACACCAAAGCAAAGAATATAAAGCCTCTTTCGATGAGTTTTATTATTGGGGCCAGGTATTAATTAAAGATTTTGATGATGTAGACTTGAGCTTAAAGAACGAAGCTAAAATCTTTAAGCTTATAAAAAATCAAAAAGAAATTGAGCAATCATTTAATTATTTAGAAAAAGAAAATTACGAAAAAATTAAATCTTTTTGGAATAAGTTCTTTCCAAAAATGTCTGTCAACCAAAAGAATTTTAATAATACATGGAAAATTTTATTGGATGTATATAAGGATTATAAAAAGGTTTTAATTAAAAATAAATTATCCTATAAGGGATTAGTTTTTAAAGAATTTTTAAAAAAAATAGATTCAGGAATTATAGACAAAACTCGAAATTATTTGTTTGTAGGTTTTAGTTATTTATCAAATTCAGAAAAAAAAATAATAAAATATTTTATTGACAAACACGGTAGTATGGCATTTTGGGATTTTGACAAATATTATTTTAATGATTTTAAACAAGAAGCTGGAGATTCATTTCGAGATTACAGAGAAGATAAAATTTTAGCATCTACATTTCCTGATATCATACCGAATAATTTTAATTCAATTGACAAGAAATTTGATTGTATTGGTATTGGTTCCCAGATTGGTCAGAGTAAGACATTGGGTAACTTATTATCGAAAAATATTTTATCAAAAAAATTTGATCAAGATAAAGTATTAGTCTTACTGCCTGATGAGAAAATGTTATTGCCGGTTTTAAACTCTATGCCTGATAAGGTGAATAAAATTAATGTTACCATGGGTTTAAACTTGTCTGAAACTCCATTATTTGATTTATTGCAGCTAATAACGAGAATTCATAAGAATTCATCTATTAGAAACCTAATTAAATCATATTATTTTGTTGATATAATTAATTTCATTTTACACCCTTATATATATCAGTTCGATTCAGTTGTATTTGACGACTTTATATCGAGGGTCAGAAAAAATAAGATGATTTATATTGATATCGGTATTTTAATTGAAACCTCTGATATATTTAAAAATATTTTTAATAAAGATTCAATTGTCGAATCATTAAAAAATGTATGTCAAAGTCTATTTGAATTATCTAAGGAGCTAGGAAAATTAGATAGAGAATATATTAAAGCATTTCTTAAAATAATAAATAAAATTGATGAGGTAAAAATAAAAATAGACTCCTTAGATAGCCAGAATAAACTTCTTAATCAAATTTTAAAAACAACAAGAATTCCTTTCTCCGGTGAACCTTTATCAGGTTTACAAATAATGGGAGTTTTAGAGTCTCGAAATCTAGACTTTGATCAAGTATATATTTTGAGTATGAATGAAGGAGATTTTCCAAGAAGTTCATTTAATATTTCATTTATACCCCATAATATTAGAAAAGCATTTGAATTAGAAACTAAAGATTCTATGGATAAAGTATATAGCTATTTATTCTATAGAGTAATTCAAAGAGCTAAAAATATCACTTTTATATATAATACAACTTCCAGTATTTCTTCTAAAGGAGAGAGAAGTAGGTTTATAAAACAATTAGAATCTGAATCAAAATTTAATATCAATAATTATATAATTTCTGATAAATTAGAATTAGCTCAAAAACCAAAAATGTTTATAGACAAAACAGATGAGATGATTGGTTTATTAGAAAATAGATTCTATCACAACGGTTATATTTCTCCATCAGGTGTTAAGGACTATATGGATTGTTCACTCAGGTTTTACTATAAGTATATATCTAATATTAGAGAAACAAATGATTTTACATATGAGATTCAAAAGCCAGATTTTGGAAAAATTACTCATAAGGCGCTAGAGATTTTATATAGTGATATAGTCAAAAAGAATAATAATGGTAATATAAGTAATAATGATTTTTTTGTTTTAAAAAATAGTATATCGGGCGCAATAAATAAAGTAATTAAATCTCATTTTAAACTGAATAAAAAAAATAATATATCCTTAGAAGGAAATAATATTATTTTAACAAAGATTATGGAAGATTATATAATTAGGATAATCTCTTTAGATGAAAAATATGCTCCTTTTCAAATATTTTCATTGGAAGGAGATAAAAATTCAGGTTACATAAAAAAGATTAATATTTCGAAAAAATATTCAATCAATATTTCTGGTATTATAGATAGGATTGACTTAAAAAATAATACATACAGAATAATTGATTATAAAACTGGTGGAGATTCCAAGAAAATAAGGAGATTGGATGATCTTTTCTCAACCAAAAAAAAAGATAGAAATAATGCTGTTTTTCAATTACTTTTTTATTCACTATTATTAAAAAATATAATTAAGGATGATAATCCAATTGTTCCTGGTCTAATGAATATTAGAGAGATAAATAATAAAAATTTCACTGTAAATATTTCTGTTGGAAAAGATAAGGTTGATGTAATAAATGATTATTTAGTTGAATTTGAGATGTTATTATCAGAAAAATTAAGTGAAATTTTTGATAAAAACTTGCCCTTTACCGAAACTGAGGATAAGGATAATTGTAAGTTTTGTGCCTATAAAAAACTTTGTGGAAATTAGACTAGAGTTTTGAGTCAATAGAACTAGCAAGAGTTTCTTTTGGAACTGCACCAACATGTCTATCTACCATTTCTCCATCTTTAAAAACTAATAGAGTGGGGATGCTTCTAACTCCAAATTTTACACTTGATTCTTGATTATTATCAACATCAAGTTTACCTATGACTGCTTTTCCATCATAATCATTTGCAAGTTCTTCTATCATTGGGGCAATCATTCTGCATGGACCACACCATTCTGCCCAAAAATCTACTAAAACAACGCTATTTTTAGATACTATATCATTAAAATTTGAGTCTGTAATTTCTACTGCTTTTCCCATAATATTTTTTTTCGTAAAATTAATTAAAAAAAATTATTTATTAATTAAATATTCTATTTCTGGACTAACTTCTAACAGATTTATAAGATTATCTTCTAATTTAAATTTTTTGTCCCTTGATATCATGTCCAGAGAAATATTTTTTCCATTATTATTTGAAATAATTGTTATTTTAAGGTGACAATTTCCATTATTTAAATTTTTAAATTTTTTATCAAGATCTTCAACTGTCTCCTTCTTCAGATCATCTAAATTTATTTTTAAATGCAATTCTTTTATCATCTTATCCCTAACTTTTGATAGTAAACTTATATCATCAACTTTATATTCATACTCATCTGAATTATTCCATTTGTTTTTAATTTTTCCTTTTAGGAAAAGGAACCATCCCTCCTCAAAATAGTTTTTAAACTTTACATAGTCATCACTAAAAAAAAGGAAATTATAAGAGTCAGAAAAGTCTTCAATGACAACACTTCCATATGGTTTTCCATTTTTTGATATTCTATGGTCAACATTTGTTACTATCCCTGCAGTATAAATATGTGATTTGCCATTATTATTATTCAAATCTTTAATTTTTCTAAAGTTTGAATTACATAAATTTTTAATTTCAAAAGAATATTTATCTAATGGATGACCTGAAACATAAATTCCTAATAGTTCTTTTTCAATTCTTAACTTTTCAATTTCAGTAAAAGGTTCAATTTCTGGGATTGAGGGTAAAGCCAATGATTTTTCATTGGTATTTTCAAATAAAAATGTCTGTTTAGTTTCTTTCTGTTTTTGTAATTTATTTGAGTGTACTATAATTTTTTCTATGAGGGATGTGTCTTTCTCATTTGAGTAAATATATTGTTTCCTATTTATATCATTTATTTTATCAAATGATCCAGCAAGGGCCAGCGATTCATAAGTTTTTTTCGTAACTGCTCTTGAGCTTGTTCTACATATAAAGTCGTATATATCTTCAAAATTTCCATTTGAATTTCTTTCTTCAATAATGTATGATACTGCTGCATCTCCAGTTCCTTTAATTGCACCTAAACCAAAAAGAATTTCTCCTTCTTCACCAACAACAAAATTATTATCTGATTTATTGATGTCTGGGCCTAAAACTTTGATATTTTGTTTTTTACATTCATCCATAAAATATGACACCTTATCAATATTATTTTGATTATGGGTTAATACTGAGGCCATGTATTCTGATTTATAATTAGCTTTTAAATATGCAGTTTTATAAGCAATTAAGGAGTAACAAGTTGAGTGAGACTTATTAAAAGCGTATGCGGCAAATGATTGCCAATCTGACCATATCTTTTCTAGAATATTATCTTTAATATTATTATTCTTGCCTCCCTTAAAAAATTTAGGTTTTAATAATTCTAATAATTTTGCATCTTTTTTCCCCATAGCCTTTCTAAGCTGATCTGCTTCACCTTTACTAAATCCAGATAATTTTTGTGATAAAAGCATAACCTGTTCTTGGTACACTGTAATACCATATGTTTCAGATAGGTACTCCTCCATTTCTGGTAGATCGTATGCTATTTTTTCTTTCCCATGTTTCCTTGCAACATAATTAGGAATATACTCCATCGGACCAGGCCTATAAAGTGCATTCATAGCAATAAGATCTTCAAATCTGTCTGGCTTTAAAGATTTAAGATGTTTTTGCATCCCATCTGACTCAAATTGAAATGTTCCGTTTGTTTCTCCTCTTTGAAATAACTCAAATGTTTTTTTATCATCTAGTTGAATATTATCAATATCAATTTTTTTACCTGTTCTATTAAAAATATTTTTTATAGCAGTATTTATAATTGATAATGTTTTTAATCCAAGAAAATCCATTTTTAACATTCCCGCTGATTCAATAACACTGTTATCAAATTGTGTAATTAAGAGTTCGGAATCTTTAGATTTAGAGACAGGAATATAATTAGTTAGTTTATCAGGGGTTATGATAATCCCACAAGCGTGAGTTCCAATATTTCTTATTGATCCCTCAATAATCTCTGCCTGTTTCAAAACTTCTGATTCTAATGATTTTTTCTTTCTAATCTCTAGTAATTCGGGAACCTCTTTAAATGACTCAATCAGTGTGACTCCCGGTCTATCTGGAATAAGTTTGGCTAATCTATCTGTATCACTAAGTGGGAGTTCAAGAACTCTTCCAGCATCTCTTATTGCTGATTTAGCTGCCATGCTTCCATAAGTTATTATTTGAGCAACTTGGTCATATCCATATTTATCAATAACATAATTTATTATTTTATCCCTCCCTTCATCATCAAAGTCTATATCAATATCGGGAAGTGAAATTCTATCTGGGTTAAGAAATCTCTCAAAAAGTAAGTTATATTTAATGGGATCTATATCGGTAATTCCAATACAATACGCTACAACAGACCCTGCAGCAGATCCTCTCCCAGGACCAACTGTCACACCTAGATTTTTTGCTTGATTTGTGATGTCTTGAACAATTAAAAAGTATCCTGGATATCCAGTATTTTTAATTGTTTTTAATTCAAAATCGATTCTTTCTTTTAGTTCCTCTGTTATTTTTTCATATTTACTCTTAGCTCCGGCATATGTAATTTTTCTTAGATAATTATTTTGACTTTCTTTAATATCATTTTTCTCATAAAATTCTTCAGGGACTGAAAATTTTGGTAGAACAACATCTCTATCTAAATCAAAATCTTCTATTTTATCCACAATCATTTGAATATTTGAAATTGATTGTGGGATATCTTTGAATAACTCTCTCATTTCTTCCTGAGATTTGAAATAATATTCTTTATTTTGATATCCAAACCTTTTACCTCTCCCTCTACCGATTGGAGTAGATTTAAATTCTCCTTGTTTAATACATAACAATATATCATGTGCTGAGGAATCTTCTTTATTTAAGTAATAAACATCATTACAAGCAACAATTTTAATATTATATTTTTTAGAAAAATCTAGTAATATCTTATTTACATGGTCTTCTTCCTCTAAACCATGACGATTTATTTCGATGTAAAAATCTTCTCCAAAAACATCTAGCCACCATTTTAGTTCCTCTTCTGCAAATTCAATCCCCTTATTTAGAATCAGTTGAGGAATTATACTCAATAAGTTTCCAGATAAAGCAATTACATCTTTTTTATATTTTTTTATTAAGTCTTTATCAATCCTAGGAAATTGTCCATATAAACCCTCGGTATAAGCCAAAGATGATAGGTTTAATAAATTATTATACCCGTTTTTGTTTTTTGCAATTAAAACTTGGTTGTGTCTTACATCTTTCTTTTCTCTTGTAAATTTTGTTTTCTTTCTCTCCTCTGAGATAAAAAACTCTGATCCAATTATTTTCTTTATATTATTTTTTTTAGCGATTTTGCTGAACTTGAATACACCAAACATATTTCCTAAATCTGTAACAGCAATAGCATTCATTCCATATTCTTTAGTTTTTTCTATTATTTTTTCAATACTTGATGTGGCTTGTAGTACAGAATACTGAGAATGGTTATGTAGATGAATAAATTGATTACCGGTTAATATTTCATTTGATAATACCTCTTCTTTCTTCAAATATTTTATTTCTTCTTCTTGAAAGTTTGACTTCGTAAGTTTTGGCCCCTCGTAGCTTATATTATCAGGGGATAAATCTTCATTAGCATATTCCCCTTTTTCTACTAGCTCAAAAAAACATTTTGCAGTTGCATTTACGTCATGAGAGGCATCATGTGCATCAGAAAATTTTTCATTAAATAATACTTCATACATTTCAATTAGTTTCGGCATTTTCAAACCTCCACCAAAACCACCTTTAAGATTGCAGTATTTTTTTGAAATTTGTCCAGTATCTAAATTTATTTTATCATTTAAATTCGTATTATAACCTAATCGAAAATGTTCTGCTCCAATTATTTTTAAATCAAAATTTATATTGTGTCCGATTACATATTTTGAATTTTTTACATCCTCCTCAAATTTTTGAATTATCCCCTCTAGATCATCTCCCTCTTTTAAAGCTTTTTCAGTAGATATTCCATGTACTTTCTCTGAATTATATGGTATGGTAAACCCATCAGGCTTAACTATTAAAGAGTTATTCGAAATTAGTTTTCCTGTCTCATCATTTAGTTGCCAAGCCAACTGAACCAACCTTGGCCAATTATCAGTATCGGAGACATCTGCTTTAAAATTTTTTGGTAATCCAGTTGTCTCAGTATCAAATGTTAAAAACATAAATTATCTATGAATTTCTATTATTTTTTTGTCATTAAAATAATTTTCTGAATATATATCATCTAAATTATATATAGTAAAACTTGAACTAATATTTTTCAACTCTTTGTTAACATTTCCACCTTTAAGTAATATTAACTTTCCTTCCTTATTTAGTAGTCCCTTTGTCCATCTAATTATATTTTGAATAGAAGATACAGATCTACATATTATTATGTCTGCATTTATATTTAAATCTTCAATTCGATTATTTATAGTAGATATATTTTTTACATTTAATTCTTTAATTATCTCGTCAACTGCTAAAATTTTTTTCCTAATTGAATCCACGAGGATAAATTTTTTATTATTAAAATAAATTGCAAGAGGAATTCCAGGCAAACCTCCTCCAGTTCCTAAGTCTATAATTTTATTTTCTTTTTTTACTAGTGCAAACTTTGTAATAGATAATGAATGAATTATATGGTGTAGATAAAAGTTTTCAAAATCCTTTCTAGAAATTAAATTTACTTTTTTATTTTTTTCTTTATATATATCATAAAGTGATTTATATATTTTAAGTTTTTCTGGTGATATCTCCGAGTGGTATCTTTTAAGGAGATCAAAATATTTTGACATTTTAAATTTGAGACTTTTTGTCTTTTAAAATTTCAAATAACAGTTCTCTTGCTCTAAATAATTGGGCTTTAATTGTTCCGAGAGGGGATTTAGTTTTTTCAGCAATTTCATTATAAGACAGCTCTTCAAAATAACGATATTTAATAAGGTTTTCATATTTGTCAGGAAGCTGAGAAACAAATTTTCTAACAAGCATAATTTTTTGTTTATGGATAGCTTCCTCTCCTGGTGTTTTATCCTGATCCTTTACATCTATATCAATATTTTTTCCACTATCATCTTTAAAAGTAGTATTGAGACTTGTAGTTTTTAATTTTTTCTTTCTAATAAAGTCAATAGTATTGTTAGTTGCAATTCTAAATAGCCAAGTTGAAAATGTATAATCTTTTTTAAATTTATCTAGTTTGTTAAAAGCTTTTGAAAATGCTTCTATAGTAAGATCTTCTGCATCATCTGGATCTTTTATCATTTTTAAAATTGTGAAATAAATAGAATTTTTATAATTAGCCATTAATTCAGCAAAAGCACTCTGATCATTGAATTCAATAGCTGCATCAATTAACTCAAAGTCTCTTAACGCTTTTTTAGAAAATTTTCTTTTTTTATCCATTAATGGGTTTAATATTGAATATTATTTAGTTTGGTATAATATGTTCTTCAAATTAACACATAGATCTTCAAAATCAAACGCTAGAGTTGGTAAAGTTTTTACAGATAGAGGTGAAATTAATACCCCAATTTTTATGCCAGTTGGTACATTAGGTACAGTAAAGGGTGTTTTTAATCATGATTTAATAGATAAAATTAATGCAGAAATAATATTATCTAATAATTATCATTTGTATCTGAGACCAGGTATTGATACAATTAAGAAGGGTGGGGGTTTACATAAATTCATAAACTGGGATAAGCCAATTTTGACAGATTCTGGTGGATATCAGGTTTTTTCATTAACTAATAATGTTAAAATTAAAGAGGAGGGTGTTTATTTTTCATCTCATATTGATGGTTCAAAGCATTTGTTTACCCCTGAGTCAGTTATAAGTTATCAAAATAAAATTGGATCAGATATTATGATGGTTATAGATGAATGCCTGCCATATCCATGTGAGTATAGATACGCAAAAAAATCTCTAGATCTTACTCATCGCTGGTTAGACAGATCCATTTCTGAGTTTAATAAAATTAATAATCTATATGGCTCAGATCAATATTTATTTCCTATAGTTCAAGGGAGTACATTTAGAGATTTAAGAATTAAGTCTGCTGATTATATTAGTGAAAAACAAATGGTTGGAAATGCTATCGGTGGCTTATCTGTTGGAGAACCCAAAGAAATAATTTATGAAAATGTTGATACTGTCTGTTCTATTTTACCTTCAGATAAACCTAGATATTTAATGGGAGTTGGTACTCCTGATAATATTTTAGAATGTATCTCTCTGGGAGTTGATATGTTTGATTGTGTTATGCCGACAAGAAATGGAAGAAATGGAATGATATTTACTTCTGAGGGAACATTAAATATTAAGAATAAAAAATGGAAAAATGATTTTTCACCAATTGATTCAAAATTAAAATATTATAGTTCTGAGTACTCAAAAGCATACCTTAGACATCTAATTATTAATAAAGAAATTTTAGGTTCACAGATAGCAAGTTTTCATAATCTTCAATTTTATTTGTGGCTTGTTAATGAAGCAAGAGATAATATAATTAACAATACATTTGAACAATGGAAAGATAAAATTTTACCCAAACTTAATGCTAAACTTTAATTTGAATATTATAAATAAATACATACTTAAAAAATTCTTAAAGACCTTTCTTTTTGTAGTTGGGATCATGGTTCTTGTAGTTGTAGTAATAGATTTTACTGAAAAAAATAATAAATTCATTCAAAATAATATTACTAAGGGTGAGATATTAAATTATTATTTTGCGTTTATTCCTTACATTATATCACTTGTAACTCCTATAACAGCATTTATAGCTACTGTATATGTAACTGCTCAGCTGACAATGAGGACTGAAATCATAGCAATTTTATCATCTGGGAAAAGTTTTTTATCGATAATAAATTCATTCTTCCTTGGCTCAGTAATAATTGCAATTGTAAGTTTTGCTTTAAATGGATGGATTATTCCACATTTGAACAAAGAAAGAGTTGCTTTCGAAGTTATGTATATTAAAAGTCCATTTTATTTTTCAGATAAAAATGTTCATTTTAAAGTTGAGGAGAATTCCTATTTATATCTTGAGAGATATGATAATAATATGGAAATTGGTTATAATGTAACGCTTGAAAAATTTGAAGAGAATACGTTGAAAAGTAAGCTATTTGCACGACAAATAATTTGGGATAGGGAAACTGACAAATGGAAATTGAAATCTTGGAAATCTAGAGAATTAAAATCAAATATGGAAGTTATAACCCATGGCTTAGAGTTAGATACGGCCCTCTTGGTCAATCCATCAGATTTTGATAATAATTATCGATTAAGTGAAACATTTACTATGAACGAATTAAATGATTTTATTAAGCTTCAAAATTTAAGGGGTGCAGATGATATTGACATCTATAAAATTGAAAAATATATTAGGTTTGCACAGCCATTTACTGTAATATTATTAGTAATTCTTGGAGTAATTATTGCTTCTAAAAAGTCAAGACAGGGAACTGGTTACCTAATTGTCTTAGGTTTTAGTTTTGCTTTTGCTTTCATTATATTTTTTGTTATGTCTAGAGCATTTGCTGAAAATGGGAGTCTCAGTCCGATATTGGCTATATGGTTACCCAACTTACTATTTGGATTGGTAACTATTTATATGTATAAAATAATGCCTAAATAAAGATATTTAAAAGTAAATAAGCTCAATCTGATTTTTAAAAATATCAACAACTTGATCTCCATTATCCAAACCTCTTAAAATAGATTCAAATTCATCAGTTTCCTGATACCTAATCATAAGGGCAATATCTAGTATCTCTAAAATCTGGTTCACAGCTTCTTCTTTGCTGATTGACTTGGTTTTAATTTTGCCTTTGTAGAATCTAGGAGATATAACTTTTTTTAGAGCAAAATATATTGGTTGTTTCTCAATCTTTATGAGTGGGGTACTTCTTGTAGCAGTTGGGGGATCTTCCCATTTGTAGGCTAGGTCAACAAGTTTAACTTTCCTCGCAACTTTGTCTCCAAGAAAGTGTGACTTGATATATTGATAATCTTTCAAAATAGATTCATCTAAACTTGAGGATAGATAATCAAATTCAAATTTTTGAGAATAACTTGTTAGTGATATAAAAGCTAAAACAACAACTAAAATGATTTTTTTCATAAAAGCAAAAATAATTTAATAATGAGTTATATCCATAAAAAATTATAATTTTTTTACAAAAATCATAATCTAGCTTTGTATTTTAATTTGAAAAAAATCTTTAAAAGTTTATAAAACTTTAATCAAATTTAACTCTTAATTAGTTCGAGGGAGGGTAATGAACCATTAGCGATATACTCTAATAATGCCCCTCCACCTGTTGATATAAACGAAATATTTTTTTCTTTGTTATTAATTTTTACTGAAGCTACTGAATCACCCCCTCCAACTAGTGAGAAAGTACCTTTATGTGTTGAGGAGGCAACCATATCACAGATATTAAATGTTCCTGCAGAAAACTTATCAATTTCAAATACTCCCATTGGACCATTCCAAATAATTTTTTTTGATTTTAAAATTATTTTTTCAAATAATATAACAGTTTTATTTCCTATATCATAACAGGAGTAATTACTAGGAATACTTTTTACATCAAATACCTCAGTCACATTATCATACAATGACTTAGCACAAATGAAATCTACTGGCAGATGTATTTTCACATTTTTTTTTCTTGCATTTTCTTGTAATTGTAACGCTATATCTAATTTGTCTTCTTCAAATAAAGATTTTCCGACGCATACACCATTAGCTTTCAAAAAAGTATTAGCCATAGCTCCTCCAATTATAATGTTGTCTACTAGATCAATTAATCTTTTAATTACATTTATCTTGTCAGATACCTTTGACCCTCCCAAGATTGCAGTAAATGGTTTTTTATTATCATATAGTACTTTTTCAATATTTTTTATCTCTTCTTCTACAAGATCTCCAATACAGTATTTATTAATGTATTTTATTATTCCGTAAGTAGACGAATGCTTTCTATGACAAGTACCAAAAGCATTGTTTACATATATATCTCCCATTGATGCTAAATTTTTAGAAAAATATTTATCATTTTCCTTTTCCTCAGAATAAAATCTCAAATTTTCTAATAGGACAATATTACTATCGTGAAGATAATTCTCAATATTAAATTCTTTATTGAAGAAATCTTTTACTAATGGAATTTCTTGATTAAAAATTTTAGAGAAGTACTTTAATATATGAACTAGTGAAAATTTTTTTTCAAAACCTAACCCCCTTGGTCTTCCTAGATGACTCATTACTACGCATTTACCTCCATTTTTTATGATATATCTTATAGTTTTAACTCCAAGGTCAATTCTTGTTGTATCAGTGATGTTTGATTTGTCATCAAGAGGAACATTAAAGTCAACTCTAACTAGGGCAATTTTATTTTTAAAATCGAAATTTTTTAAGGTATTCATTCTTTTTCAGATGATTTATTTAATCTATTATTCATAGTTTTTCCCATCATTTTATCGATAAAAAAGGAAGTTATAATTATATCTATACTCTTCATATTATCAAATTTATATAGAGAAGAATAAAGATTTCTACTTGCCTCATTTAAGGATGATTTTTTTGATAAAATAATTTGATTCTCCTCACTTATATAATCATAGTATCTATCATAACATAATATACCAATTCTTTTATCCTTAAATTTATGATATAGAGTTTCTATATCACCAACATAAAGTTTTTTATCAGGGGCATAATGATTTATAAATGACCCTGGATAAACTTCTGAATCAGAATAAATTTTTATTTCTCCAATACATTGCATTATATCCTCATAAATTAAGCTACCTAATCTGTATATAATAGTCTTATCTTTCTTAAATCCAATTATTGTTGATTCGATACCTAATTCACAGTTGCCCCCATCTAATATATAATTTATACCTGAATTAAAATTATTAAGGATATGATCAGTTTTTGTTGGTGATATATACCCAAACTTATTTGCACTTGGTGCTGCTATAGGGTATTCAAGATTCATTAGTAAATCTAATGTTATCTTTTTTTTTGGAATTCTAAATCCCACGGTGCTAAGGTTAGCAGTTGTTATGTCGGGAATAATATTCTCTTTCTCAAAAATTAGAGTTAATGGACCAGGCCAAAATTCTTCAGCCAATTTATATGCTGTTTTAGGAATATTTTTTACATACTTTTCCACTTGATCTATTGAGTAAGTATGACATATTAAAGGATCATTATTAGGTCTATTTTTAAGTGTGAATATTTTCTCAATGGTTTTAGAATTTAAAGCATTCCCACCTAACCCGTAAACTGTCTCTGTTGGTATAGCAACCAGTCCACCATCATCAAGTTGTATTTTTGCATATTTGATATCAGATCCTATTTTTATCATTTTTTATATAAAAGTGAGCTATCACCATAGCTCAAAAATCTATAGTTATTATCAAGAGCGAAATTATAAACTTTTCTCCAATCCTCACCGATAAAAGCAGCTATTAAAAGTATTAATGTTGATTTTGGATAATGGAAATTAGTTATTAGCTGATCACATAATTTGAACTCATACCCTGGTATTATGAATAAACTTGATTTAAAATTTATTTTTTCTATGTTACTATTTTTCATGAATTCAAGTATGATTTTACATACTTCCCTCCTATTAAAATATTTTTCATCATTCTGGTAAGGATATTGTTCAATAAAATCAATGCTTTCCCCACTTGAAATTTTTACTGCTAAATAATATATAGACTCTAAAGTTCTCAAGCTTGTTGTTCCAACCGCAATTATATTTTTAGAGTTTTCAATACTTAAAATATTTTGTTTAGTTATAGATATAGACTCTGAGTGCATTTTATGATCTATTATATTTTTCTCTCTAATTGGTTTAAATGTTCCGATTCCGACATGAAGAGTTATATTTTCTATTAAATGGCTCTTCTTTAATTTATCAATTAATTTTTCAGAAAAGTGCAAACCAGCAGTGGGGGAAGCTATGGAGCCATTTACTTTCGAGTATACAGTTTGATAGTCATTATAATCATTATCAATTACATCTCTTTTGATGTAGGGAGGTAATGGGATTATTCCAAAAATTTCTAATATTTCATCCCAGCTTCTCTTACTATTCCATCTAAAAAAAATTTTATTTTCTTTTTTTAGTGCCTCTAATTTTATGTTTTTTCTTGTTTGAGTTAAAATTTCTTCATTTTTCCATTTATTTCTATTGCCAATTAAACCTTCAATTTCAACATTATTTATATCTGATTTCTTAAAGTTTTTTGTTTTTATTACTAAAATTTCAATTTTGTTTTTATTTGAATTGATAAAATAGAATCTACTATTTATCACTCTTGTATTATTTAAAAAAATTGTTGAGTTATCAGGTATGTAGCTATCTAGATTAAGAAAATTAGAATTAAAAATTTTATCATTTTGATAAATTAATAATTTTGATTCATCTCTTTTCCCACGAGGATATTCAGAAATATATCTTTTGTTTAATTTATAATCAAAATCATTCAAATTAAGATTATTATCCACTATATCATCGGTTATGGTCTAAGTTTTCTAACTGCTGATCCCGTCCTCCAAATTTCAGAGTCTTTTAGTTCATCCAGTTCCTTATTTAATCCGTCTCTATAATTAGATTTTTTGTTAGCTTTTATTGTGATTCGTGCTTCTTCTCCGGACTCAACTGATTCATATAATTCTTCAAAGACAGGATATACAGCATCTCTAAATTTTTTCCACCAATCTAATGCTCCTCTTTGTGCAGTTGTTGAGCAATTAGCATACATCCAATCCATACCATTCTCTGCAACTAATGGGTATAGAGATTGTGTTGCTTCCTCAACTGTCTCATTAAATGCTTCAGATGGAGAGTGACCTTTTTTCCTCAATATTGCATATTGTGCTGAGAATAAACCTTGTATAGCACCCATGAGAGTGCCTCTCTCACCAGTTAAGTCACTATAAACTTCTTTTTTAAATGTTGTTTCAAACAGATAACCGGATCCAACACCAATCCCAAGAGCAATTACCCTATTTCTTGCATTTCCTGTATGGTCTTGGTGAATAGCAAAACTGGAATTTAAACCGTTTCCCTCTACAAATAATCTTCTTAGACTTGTTCCAGAACCTTTTGGAGCTACTAATATAACATCAATATTTTTTGGTGGTATTATATTGGTTTGATCTTTGTAAGTAATTCCGAAACCATGTGAAAAATATAATGCTTTATTCTCTGTAAGGTGTTTTTTCACTGTTTCCCACATCTCTATTTGTCCTGCATCAGATAAGAGGTACTGAATTATAGTACCTTTTTTACATGCTTCCTCTATTTCAAATAAGTCTTTTCCTTCTACCCAACCATCATCGATTGCCTTGTCCCAAGATTTAGAATTTTTTCTTTGTCCAATTATAACATTGAAACCATTATCTTTTAGATTTAGTGATTGACCTGGACCTTGGACTCCGTATCCAATTATTGCAATTGTTTCATCTTTTAAAATCTCAAGTGCCTTAACCAGAGGAAATTCATCCCTAGTTACTACCTCCTCTAGGGTACCTCCAAAATTTATTTTTGCCATATTATTAAATATTTAATTTATTTGATTTTGTTTTTTCTAATGTCCTTAAAAAATTAATTGTTTTTCTTTTTTTCTTTGAAAGAGCTACTCTTCCTGACCTAGCAAATTCTAAAATTTCACCGAATTTTTTAAGTTCATCATAAAGTTTTTGGGTTCCTGCTTTTGTACCTGTTTTTTGAATAATAGTATGGTCTTTTTCTATTTTTAAAATTTTTGCTCCATATTTTCTAATAATAATTTTTTCAACAAGATCGCCTTTTAAAAAAATTTTAGTAGATAATTTATACAAAGCTATTTCTTGATAGTATATTTCATCTTCCTCATAAAGAAATGCTCCCAATACATCAATCAGTTTATTTATATGATTAACAACTTTTATAATTTTTTCTTTTGTAGAACTAACAACAATAGTAAATCTACTTACACCTTTCACTTCTGTTGTAGAAACATTTAAACTATCAATATTTATTTTTCTTCTATTGAGAATGATAGTTATAGAATTTAATAATCCTGCTTTATCTTCAGTTAGTACAGATAGTGTGTATTCTTTAACTTTTTTATCTGGATCTTTTATCTGATATAGTCCTTTCTTTTTCATTCTAGTCTGATATTAGATACTGATTCACCTGATGGCACCATGGGAAAGACGTTTTCTTCTTTTTCAACTACTACATTTAATAAATAAGAACCATCGTAATTTATAAATTCTTTTAAACATTTATCAAGATCATTTTTATTTTCAACTTTATTATTTTTTATACCATAACCATCAGCTATAATATTAAAATTAGGATTTTTCATTTCAGTAAACGAGTATCTATTATCGAAAAATAGTTCTTGCCATTGTCGAACCATACCTAAAAAGTTATTATTTAGTATTAAGATTTTAACTTTTATATTGTACTGCGATATGGTAGCAAGTTCTTGAATTGTCATCTGGATTCCTCCATCACCGATTATAGCTATAACTTCTCTTTTCGGTTGGCCTATTTTTGCTCCAAGTGATGCAGGTAATGCAAAACCCATTGTACCCAGTCCTCCAGATGTTATATTACTATTACTCTCACTAAATTTGTAATATCTTGAAGTAACCATCTGATTCTGTCCGACATCAGTAACTACGATAGACTTTCCTTTTGTTAAATTTGAAATTCTATTTATTACGTCAGCCATTAATATTTTATCTTCAACTACATTAATTTCTTTATCTATAATCTTTTCATATTCGACTTTATCACATGTACGAAATTCATTTATCCAATTTTCATGGTGATTTTTTTTAAGGTGAGGTATTAAATTTAATATTGCTTCCTTTGCATCTGCATTAATAGCTACATCTGTTTTTATTATTTTATCAATTTCAGATGGATCAATTTCAATATGGATAACTTTAGCATTTATTCCATATTTCGTTGTATCTCCTGTTACCCTATCATCAAATCTCATACCGATCGCAATTAATAAATCAGCTTCATTGGTTTTGAGATTTGGTCCATAGTTACCGTGCATTCCAAGGTAGCCAACATAATTTTTATGGTGACAACTTATTGCCGAAAGGCCCAGTAGAGTAGATGCTACCGGTATACCTGTTTTTTCAGATAATTGTAGTAATTCATTTTCAGCTTTAGATAATAAAATACCCTGACCAACTAAAATTAGAGGTTTTTTTGAATTATTAATAATTTTTGCTGCTTCCTTAATTTTAGTTTTTTTAATTATTGGGTATGGATGATAGCTTCTTATTTTATCACATTTTTTATAATTAAAACTAACATTTGAAAATTGAGCGTCTTTAGTTATGTCAATTAGAACAGGCCCCGGTCTCCCTGATTTTGCAATATAAAAAGCTCTCGAGATAATATCCGCAATTTCATTCGCATTTGTTATTTGATAATTCCACTTTGTTACAGGCATTGATATTCCAATTACATCCGATTCTTGGAATGCATCCGTTCCTAGAAGTTGAGATGGAACCTGACCGGTAATACATACAAGGGGAGTAGAGTCAATTTGAGCATCTGCAATGCCAGTGATTAAATTAGTTGCACCAGGCCCTGATGTAGCAAAACATACGCCTACTTTTCCTGAAACTCGAGAGTATCCTTGTGCCGCATGAATTGCACCTTGTTCATGTCTTGTAAGTATATGTTTAATTTTATCCAGATAGGAATATAAAGAATCGTAAATTGGCATTATTGCACCTCCAGGATATCCAAAAATTGTATTGACGTCTTCCTCAATTAATGATTTAATTAATGCTTCAGATCCTGTTATTTCTTTCATGATTTAATCTGTGATGCACCCTTTGGATGCTGATGAGACAGAGTTTATATATTTTTTCACAACTCCTTTATAATTATTTTCTTGTTGTAATTTTATTTTTTTTATTCTTATATCAAACTCTTTCTTGTCAATTTTGAGATCGATTTTATTGTTTAAAGCATCTATTATGATCTTATCTCCATTTTTAATAATATTAATGGGCCCCCCATCGTATGCTTCTGGGGAGATATGTCCGACTACAAAGCCATGTGATCCACCTGAAAACCTTCCATCAGTTATCAGAGCAACATCTTTTCCTAAACCTGATCCAATCACTGCACTTGTAGGTTTTAACATTTCGGGCATGCCTGGACCACCCTTTGGTCCAGAATTTTTAATAACAATAACATCTCCTTTTTCAACTTCATTTTCAATTCCTTTTATTGCCTCAAATTCATTATTGTATACTTTAGCTACTCCCTCAAATACTTCTCCCTCCTTACCTGTTATCTTAGCTACCGCTCCTTCAGGTGCTATATTTCCATAAAGAACCTGAATATGTCCTGTTTTTTTTATTGGATAATTAAAGGGTTTAATTATTTTTTTATCAACTGAAATATTTACTCCCTCAAGATTTTCTTTAATAGTTTTACCTGTTACTGTCAGACAGTCACCGTGAAGATATCCATTCTCTAACATATATTTCATAAGAACAGGCGTACCTCCCATTTTATGAAGATCTTCCATCAGAAAGTCACCACTTGGTTTAAGATTTGATATAAATGGTGTTTTGTCACTGAATTTTTGAAAATCATTTAAACTTACATCTACTCCGACAGAATTTGCCATTGCGATGATATGTAAAACAGCATTTGTAGATCCCCCTAGAGCCATTATAATTGATAGAGAATTTTCAAAAGCTTTTCTAGTCATTATATCTTTTGGTTTTATATCTTCTTTTAAAAGTTTGTACATATATTTTTTAATATTTTTTGTCTCTAAATTTTTTTCATGACTTTCTGCCGGGTTTGATGAGCTGTATGGTAGGCTCATACCGAGAGCCTCTATCGCCGATGACATTGTGTTTGCTGTGTACATTCCTCCACAAGCCCCAGGTCCTGGTATACTATTTTTTATAATGCCTTTATAGTCTTTTTCGCTAATTTCTCCCTTTATCTTTTTACCGTAAGCCTCAAAAGCTGAAACAATATTTAAACTTTGATTTTTATATTTTCCCGATTTAATAGTTCCACCATAAACTAAAATTGATGGTCTATTTAGTCTACCCATTGCAATTATAGCACCTGGCATATTTTTATCGCATCCAACTACAGAAATTAATCCATCATAAAATTGTGCATTAACTATAGTCTCTATTGAGTCAGCAATAACTTCTCTTGAAATTAGAGAGTATGTCATACCAGAGGTGCCGTTTGTAATTCCGTCGCTAACCCCGATTGTATTAAATATTAATCCAATCATTTTATCTGAAGATACATTGTCTTTTATTTGTTTTGCAAGCTTATTGAGATGCATATTACATGGATTTCCTTCAAATCCAGTACTTGCAATTCCTACTTGGGCTTTATTTAAATCTCCTTCTTTAAGCCCAATGCCATATAACATAGCTTGAGCTGCAGGTAGTGACTCATCCTGTGTTATATTTTTACTGTATTTATTTAATTTCATAACAAAAAAATCCATTCTTTTAAGAATGGAATTAAGAAATTTTTTTTAAATAACTATATTAGTTAATTATAAAAATAGTTATTAATGTTTTTATATTAAAAGTAATGATAACAAATGATGCTGTAATTTTTGGTTTTTTAATAACTATTCTTGGTATAGTTTTTTATACTTCTAATTTAAATTCTAAATTTTGGAAAAGTTTTTATACTGTTTTTCCAGTTATCCTTGTTTGCTACTTTTTTCCTTCTTTTCTTAATTCAACAGGTATAATTGATTCCTCTGAATCAAGCTTATATTTTGTTGCATCAAGATATCTTCTCCCATGTTCTCTTGTATTACTGACACTTAGTGTTGATTTAAGAGAGATATTAAAATTAGGACCAAAAGCATTAATAATGTTTTTGACTGGAACTGTTGGAATATTATTTGGAGGGCCATTTGCATTGTTAATAATTATAAATTTTTTTCCTGACCTTATAAATTTTGATTTCTCAGAATTAGGTAGAGGAATGACAACTATTGCCGGTAGTTGGATAGGTGGGGGAGCTAATCAAGCAGCAATGATGGAAGTTTTTGAGGTTGATTCTGAATTGTTTTCAAAAATGGTAGCTGTAGATATTATTTGTGCAAATGTTTTGCTAGCATTTCTATTAGTTGGTGTCAATAAGAGCAAAAAAATAGATAAAAAATTAAGCGCAGATAGTTCTGCTATTGAGGATATAAAAAAAAGGATTGAAAATTACAACCAAAGTATAACCAAGATTCCAGAGTTAAAGGATCTTATATTTATTTTATCAATAGGTTTTGGGGTTACTGGATTTTCTCATTTACTTTCAGATATAACTTCTGAAGTTATATTAATAAATTTTTCATATTTAGAAAAGTATAGTCTTACTTCAAATTTTTTCTGGTTAGTTATTTTCTCAACATCTATAGGTGTAGCCTTATCTTTTACCAGATTGAGGAAGCTTGAAGGGTCAGGGTCATCAAAAATTGGGGGTATATTCATCTATGTTCTTGTTCTTACAATTGGTTTGAAAATGGATCTATTAGCAATTTTTCAAAACCCTGGATTATTTCTTCTTGGTTTTATCTGGATCAGCTTCCATGTAGTCCTATTAATTGTTGTTGCAAAATTGATAAAGGCTCCATTCTTTTTTGTTGCTGTTGGGAGTCAGGCTAATGTTGGTGGTGCTGCTTCAGCACCTGTGGTCGCTGCTGCTTTTCATCCATCTCTAGCTGCAGTTGGAGTACTTCTTGCAGTTTTAGGATATGCCGTAGGTACATACGCTGCCTATGTATGTGGATTAATTATGCAAAATTTAGTTTAATTTAGGTTTAAGTTCACCTCTTAAAAATAAGTTATATTCATCACATGTTAGATATCCCTTATTATCACTAAATGGACAAGTTTTATATATTTTTTGGACCTCGGTTTCTATAATCATTACAGAACTCCCATCACATATTGGACATATCTTCCTATCTTCTCTACAACTGACATAATTATATGAAAATAGTTCGATATATACGTTTTCTAAATCCCTCTCTGATTCTAATAATAATTTAGTATTTGAAAGCTCAAGAAATTTAATAGTTTCATCAGAAAAAATTCCTGCTTCTCCTTTTAATTCAAGATACTTATTTAACCAATTTACAGACTGATTATATTGTTTTAGAAAATATGAATTTTTACCAAACAGAAAGGTGATTTCAGAGTTTATTTTATTTTCATCTAAAATTATTTTTTTTAGTATTGAATCGGCCTCTTCATATTCTCTGTCAAGGATTAATTCTTCAATATATTTTATGTTCTGAGCATTACATATTGTTGTAAATATTAAAAAAAATATTAATAATTTTTTCAAGGAAATTTATTTTGAGTAATTAATTACTCCTTTTCTTTTAAATACTTGTGCATTGAAATTTTTTCTAATATAACTAGATAATTTATATTGATTTGAAAGGATTCTATTTTCACCTAAATTAAAAACTGTAACTGAAAGTATCATCTTAAGAATAGAAATATTATTAATTAACTTCTCTGTTTCATCAGCAAAAAATGATCTCCATCTATCTCTGTAATGATCTTCATGACTACTACCATCCCAAAGAAACCTTAATTGTGTCTCGCCGTGATTGAATCTATATATTGCAGATAATTTCCGATAGAAAAAATTTAGATTTTTAAAATCTTTAATTTTATTTTTCCTTAAATATTTTGATATAGAGTCGTTGAGCTTAAGAGAGTTTGATTTTTGCTCATATAAATTAACAGATTTCCTTATTAAATTTATCAAAAATTCTTTGCGACATTCGTTCTGAACGTTTTTTAAGATATAATTTTTATCATTTTGAAATTGCTTTTCTGCCATACTCAAATTTATGAAAAAAATTATTAAATTAGCGATGTTAAAATACTTGAATTATATATTGTGTTTTACATTTTATAGATGTTAGAACTACTTAATACTAATTAGGTATTTTTATTACTATTAATTATAACTTTTTACTTTAAATATGAAAAACAATTACAAAATTTTATTACAAATTTTTGTAGTTTCCTTGTTTTCTTTCGCTTCATATTCACAATCACTTATTTCTGGGGTAGTTGTAGATGGTTCATCAAATGAACCTTTAATTGGAGCTAATGTATCTATAAAGGGAACTACTGATGGAACTTTCAGTGGTTTGGATGGTTCCTTTTCTTTTGCTGGATCCGGTGAAGTTGTTCTAATATCTTTCATTGGTTATGAAGATTTAGAACTAAATAATTCTGGTGATCTGGGAATGATTAAAATGACCTCATTAAATACTACACTTGATGAAGTTAGAGTAACTGCAGATTATGGTGTCGATAGAGTAACACCTGCTACTTATTCTAACATTTCTACACAGTATGTCGAGGAATATGCAGGTACCCAAGAAGTACCTGAATTATTGAAGATGACTCCTGGTGTTTACACTACAAAAGAAGGTGGCGGAGTCGGAGATTCGAGAGTATATATTAGAGGTTTTGCACAGGAAAATATAACTGTTATGATTAATGGTGTTCCAGTAAATGATATGGAAAATGGTAAAGTATATTGGTCCAATTGGAATGGTCTAGGTGATGTTACATCTGCAATGCAGGTTGTAAGAGGTTTAGGTGCTTCAAAATTAGCTATTGGTTCAATAGGTGGTACAATCAATATAGTTACAAAGTCAATAGATTCTAAAAAAGGTGGATCTTATTTACAGCAAGTATCTGATTATGGTCAGTTTAAGGAAACAATTTCATATAATACAGGAAGAACTAAAAATGACTGGGCTGTATCATTATTATATTCAAGGACTGATGGTAAAGGATATGTTGATGGTAGTTATGTAAATGCTAATACATATTTTGTTTCTGTTTCGAAGGAATTTAATGAAAATAATTCCTTAGTACTTACAGCTGTTGGTGCTCCACAGAAACATGGGCAGAGAGACCAATATCTTACTCCTGATGAGGTAGATCAGTATGGACACCAGTATAACAGAGACTGGGGATATCTTAATGGTGAGGAGTTAAATGGTAGAAATAATTTTTATCATAAACCTCATATTGTGTTAAATCATTACTATAATATTAACGAAAACACTTCATTGAATACATCTCTATATGCTTCATATGGTAAAGGTGGTGGTTCCGGTCCTCTTGGATCTTATGGTAGATATTATGGTAACCAAGATAGAACTGATGACGGACTAATTAACTGGGATGCAGTTGTTGCTGATAACGTAGCTAATGATGGTGGTTCACCAAAATATGGTTTGGCTACTACAGCAGGTTCTTCTCTTATTCTAAGAAACTCAGTAAATAACCATAGGTGGTATGGTGTACTTACTAACTTAGAGCACGAATTTAATGATAACCTCTCTTTGACTGTCGGTTTAGATGCAAGAACCTATACCGGTGAACATTTCAGAGAAGTTAGAAATCTTCTAGGTGGTTCTCATTGGGTTGAACAATACAAGTATACCGTAGATTACAGTAGAAATTCGGAGAAATCTTCTTATGGTGATGGTGGTATTAGAGATCATTTAAAGTATGTTAATGAAAATTCAACTTCTTTATTTTTTAATAAAACACCTGTAAATCAAAGAATTGCTTTTGATAATGATGGTATTCACAGGTATGCTGGTTTACATGGTCAATTGGAATATGCAAATGATCAGGTATCAGCTTTTGTAGGTGGTTCTGTTTCGAGGACACAATATGTTAGAGTTGATAGAATGAATTACGCTGGAGTTGAAAATGGAGGACAAGATCCAACATCTCAAAAAGTTAATATTACGGGACATAACCTAAAAGCAGGTTTTAATTTTAACTTTTCAGATCAGAGTAATTTTTATATAAATGCTGGTACTTTCTCTAGAGCACCATTTTTGAATTTTGTATTTACAAATTATCAGAATGTAGTTGTTGATCCTTTAGAGAATGAAAAAGCTAAATCATTAGAATTAGGTTACGGTTTTAAATCACGTAATTTCTCAATGAAGCTAAATGGTTATATAACCAAGTGGGAGGACAAAGGTTTACTTTCTCCTAGGGTAACTATTAATGGTGTTGCTACTAGGTCAGCAATTAGAGGCCAAGATGCTTTACATAAAGGTATCGAATTAGAGTGGAACACCAAATTTACTCCAAAGCTAGATTTAGGTGGTATAATTTCTTTAGGTGATTGGAAATGGGCAAACGATGTTCAAGGTGAGATTAGAAGTGATGGAGACTTAGAGATAATTAATGTTGATATCTACTCAAATAATTTATACGTTGGTAATCATCCACAGAATCAGATAGGTTTCAAAGGAAGATACCAAATTAATAAGGTTTTAGATATTGGAGGTCAATATCTTTACAATGCAAAATTATATTCTGACTACGATGTCTCTGATAGAGATAACATTAACCAAAGAAATGTTCAACCATTTCAAATGGAAAACTACGGTGTTTTAGATATGAGAGTTGGTGCTAAATTTAACTTAGGTAGTTTAGGTGCTTATGCTCAAGTTCAGGCATATAATTTATTGGATAAAATTTATTGGGCTAGAGGTGTTGAAAGCTCTGGATCTCTTGGTGAAGGATTTCCGAGTTATGGTAGAACTTTAAACTTTTCTCTAAAGTTAAACTTCTAATTTTATCTTAGTTTTTTAAAAGGTCATCATATTGATGACCTTTTTTTTTATTTTCACGTATATAATCTAAATTTATAATATGAATAAAACATATAATTTCTTCTTATTTATACTATTAATATCTATTTCATGTAATAGCGTTGATCCAGAATCTGAAATACAGGACCCTCTTGATATACAGGCAGACCTACTAAATGGCACATGGATATTAAAGGATGAGTCGTCAGCTGTGAAAGATGGTAACATAATTACTGATTTTAAGGATATTTCAGTTACATTTTCTGGTGCAACTAAAGATGGCGGTAATTACGCAACTACAAATTCAATTGATGCAAATGTATGGCCTAACAATGGAAGCTGGCAATTCCAAAATAATGATAAGAGTAAATTATTGAGATCTGATAATGTTGTTTTAAGTATATCTGTAACTCAGACTACTTTGAGGACCAGCTTTACTATTGTTGGTGGTCTCAAAGAAGGTAACTGGGTTTTTGATTTTATAAAACAATAATTTAAAGAATGTCCAAGGGTTTTAGTGTTCTATTGGGCCCGTTAGTTTTTTCTATATTTTATTTTTTAATTGGGCCTTTTGATCAAATGTCTACTGAATCACACGGTGTTTTTTGTAGTGTAATTTGGATCGGGATATGGTGGATTACCGAAGCAATACCAATACCAATAACCTCTTTACTCCCACTAGTTTTATTTCCTTTAACTGGTGGCTATGATTTGAGTCTTACTGCTAGTGCTTACGGTAACAATATAATTTACTTTTATTTGGCAGGATTTTTTCTAGCAATTGCTATGGAAAAATGGAATTTACATAAGAGAATTGCTTTAAATATTATATCATTTGTTGGTACAGATAAGAGGTCTATGGTTTTGGGTTTTATGATTGCAACAGCATTTCTATCTGCATTTCTATCTAATACCTCAACGAGTATTATGATGCTTCCTATTGGAATTGCGATTATATCTCAAGTTTCTTCATCAAAAAAAAATAAAGAAAGTAATTTTGGTAAGGTATTGATGTTGGGTATAGCATATTCAGCATCAATTGGTGGTTTTTCTACATTGTATGGTACACCACCTAATCTAATACTAAAATCAAATATTCAGCAGTTTTTTAATTATACACTAGATTTTGACTACTGGTTTATGATGGCTTTACCATTATCAATTTTACTTTTATTCATATGTTGGTATTATCTGGTAAATTTTACTTTTACTCTTTCTAAAAATGAAAATATTAGTCCAGATCAAATAAGAGTTAAACTCAATGATCTTGGGAAAATTAAATACGAGGAGGTAATTGTATTATTAATTTTTATAGGTTTCGTTTTTTCTCTTCTTCTAAAAAGTAAACTTCAGTTAATATTTAATTCGATTGACGATACTATAATTGCAATTTTCTTTGCTATCCTTTTATTTATTCTCAATACTCAAAATCGAAATCAAAAAATTCTTAATTGGAAAGATAGTTATAAAATCCCTTGGGATATAATTTTACTTTTTGGTGGTGGTTTATCATTGGCAGCAGCTATGCAGGGTAGTGGTCTTACTTTATGGATAGGTGAAAAGTTATTAGGCTTAAATAATATTAGTCTAATTTTAATAATATTTATTATAGTTTTTTCTGTTAACTTTTTAACAGAGATCACTTCGAATCTAGCGACGGTGTCTATGATATTACCTGTTTTAGCATCTCTAAGTATTTCTTTAGGACTTCATCCTTTTGTTATCATGGTGAGTGCAACAATTGCAGCTTCTTGTGCTTTTATGCTTCCTGTTGCTACGCCTCCAAATGCTGTAGTTTTTGGATCCGGATTTTTAAAGATAAAGGATATGGTGAAGACTGGAATAGTTATGAATCTTATATCAATTATATTAGTCTCCCTGTACGTTTATTATATAATTCCAATAATTTGGGATATTGACTTAACAGTTTTTCCTGAAGGTTTTAAGTAAGATTAATAATATCTTTTTTATCTAAGAGTATATCTTTTTTATCATTAGTCGCAACTATTATACCTTTTTTACCTGAAAATTGATCCATTAATTTAAAATAAATTTTTTTTCCTTCATCATCTAAATTTGTTGTGGGCTCATCTAATAAAATAAAATCAGATTCTGAATAAAAAGTTATCATAAGTTTTATTTTTTGTATGGTTCCTGATGATAGATTTTCAATTTTAGTATCAATATACTTTTCAAGTTTAAATATATTAAGTAGTTCAGTTATATTAAATCTTAACTTTCTAAATTTTATATGAAATAATAAAAATTCTTTAATTGTTAGTTCTGAAATAATATCTTGATACGGAGCACAAAAGAATATATGTTTTAATATGTCTTTTTTTGATATAAAATTATATTTGATATCACCTTTTGATGGTAAAATTAAATTTCCTATTAATTTTAATAAAGTTGATTTACCCGAACCATTTTGTCCAGTTATACCGTAAGATTTTTTTTCAAACAAAAAATTAAAATTTTTAATAACTTCATTTGAACCAAAACTTTTAGTAACATTATTAAAGATAATTTCCATCAATCTTAATCCATTAGGCCCTTTATTATCCCTCTCTTGCTTTCAGAAAAAAAATATAAAACTATTTTTTTTTCTATACTATCCTCTAAATCACTTTCAATTTTTTTGATAGCTTGGGAGTTATTTCTACCCTCTAGGTATAAAATTCGAAATATATTCTGAATATGGTTTATCTGATCATTTGAGTAATTTCTTCTTTTAAGTCCAATGGAATTTACTCCCCTAAAACTTAAAGGTTCCTTTCCTGCTTTACAGAATGGCGGTACGTCTTTTCTGACCAACGACCCTCCTGCGATCATTGAGTGAGCTCCAATTTTTGAAAATTGATGAACCAAAGTTCCACCCCCTATAATAGCATATTCTCCGATGTGAACGTGACCTCCTATTTGGACACTATTTACTATAATACAGTTATTCTCAACAATACAATCATGAGCAAGGTGGCTGTATGCCATGATTAAACAATTTTTTCCAATTTTAGTTGTTAGTTTATCTGTTGTACCTCTACTGATAGTTACAAATTCTCTTATTATTGAATTATCACCAATTTGTACTGTTGTATTCTCACCTCCAAATTTTAAATCTTGAGGAATTGATGATATAACAGCACCAGGAAATATTTTTACATTATTTCCAATTCTAGCTCCTGAATATATTGTAACATTATTTCCTATCCAGCAGTTATCGCCAATTTTAACGTCTTTATCTATAAAGCTGAAAGGTTCAATTTTTGTTGATTTTCCAATCTTTGCATTGGGATCAATATGATTATTTTGATTTTTCATTCTATTCTTGAAATTGTTGCTGTCATATCTCCGTCACCAACTAATTCTGATCCAACAAAAGCCTCAGCTTTCATCTTAGCTATACCTCTTTTAATTGGGGTCAAGAACCTTAATCTCATAACCAGTGTATCTCCCGGTCTCACCATTTTTCGAAATCTAAACTTTTCAATTCCAGCTAAATATGGTATATGTTTTTCAGGATCTTTTATTGAATTCATAACCAAAATACCTCCAACTTGTGCCAAGGCTTCAACCTGTAAAACACCAGGCATAATAGGGTTTCCAGGAAAGTGTCCATTAAAATAAGGTTCATTATTTGATACATTTTTTATTCCAACTACCTCTGAATCATCTAGATATGTAATTTTATCTACAAATAAAAACGGATATCTATGTTTCATGATTTTTTTTATATCATTAATATCATATACTGGTTTCTGATTAGGGTCATATTTGGGAGCATTAATATTTCTTTTTCTAAGATGTTTTTTCAGTATTTTAGCAAATTCAATATTCGATTTGTGTCCAGGTCTTGCAGCTATCACGTGGCCCTTAATTGGTCTTCCAACTAGTGCTAAATCACCTACAATATCTAGTAGCTTATGCCTTGCTGGTTCATTCTGATATTTTAATTTTACATTATTTAGAATTCCTTCTTTATTAATTTTGATATTGTCTTTGCCAAATAGTGAAGATATCTCTTCAAGCTTTTTATCATCAATTAGTTTATCAACAATAACAATTGCATTATTCAGATCCCCTCCTTTAATTAAATTTTTATTGTATAATTCTTCAATCTCATGAAGAAAACAGAATGTTCTTGCTTCTGAGATATCTTTTTTAAAGTTTGAAATTTTATTTAATGTAAAATGTTGACTTCCCAGAACATTAGAATTATAATCAACCATACATGTTATCCTGTAGTCATCATGTGGATAGATTGATATCTCGACATTGCCATCCTCGTCATTAAATGAAATTTTTTCAGATATTTCAATATAATTTCTTGCCGCGTCTTGAGTTTTTAATCCACATTTCTCCAAACATCTAATAAATTCTATAGAGCTACCATCTAAAATTGGTATTTCCTCTCCATCAGTTTGAATTAAAATATTATCAATTTGAAGACCTACAATAGCTGCTAATAAATGCTCAACTGTTGAAATATTTGCATTATTTTGTGATAAAGTAGTTCCTCTCTCCACAGCAACAACATTATCTGCATCTGCATCAATAGTAGGTGAGCCCTCTAAATCAGTCCTTTGAAATTTGATTCCATGATTTATTACTGCAGGTTTAAATTTTAAAGTAGATCTCTTTCCAGTATGAAGACCAAATCCTGTTATGCTACCTTCAGAATTAATAGTCCTTTGAAAATTTTTCATAATTATTGCAAATTATATAATTTTTCCTCTAATCTTTTAATTTTTTCTTCAATTACAGGCAATTTTTTAAAAATTATATATGATTTAATATACTTATCTTTTGTCAAAGCGGGATATCCTATTAGAGTTTGATTACTTTTCATGTTTTTTGATACTCCCGTTTTTGCTGCATATTTGATATTATCTCCCATTTTTAAATGACCAGCAATACCGACTTGACCTCCAAGCATACTATTTTCTCCAATTGATGTTGATCCAGAAATTCCTGACTGAGCAGCAATTACTGTATTTTTTCCAATTATAACATTATGAGCAATTTGAATTAAATTATCCAATTTAACACCATCTTCAATTAATGTTGAATTTAATGTTGCTCTATCAATTACTGTATTTGATCCAATACTAACATTATTTTTAATTATAACGTTACCAACTTGGGGTATAGTTATGTATCCCTTATTTTCTGTTGGAGCAAATCCAAACCCATCACTTCCAATAACAGAATTAGCATGAATTATACAGTTATCACCTACCTCAGTGGATTTATATATTTTTACTCCTGGATAAATAATTGTATTACTTCCTATTTTACAGTTTTCTCCTATGTAGGTATATGGAAATATTTTTGAATTATTACCAATCGATACATTTTCACTTACGTAAGAAAAAGCACCAACATAAATATTATCTCCTAGCTGTGAATTTTTATTTATAAAAGATGGTTTTTCAACACCAATTTTATTTGAAATACTTTTCTTCTCAATCTCTGATAAAATTATTCCAAAAGTGGAGTAGGGATCATCCACTAAAATAATAGTGGCTTTTATGTTATTTGGCACTTTTGTATCTTTTCCTATGATAACAGCAGAAGCCTTGGTAGTTTCAAGATATTTTAAATATTTTATATTACTAAGAAAAGTTATATCTCCCTCTTTTGCATTTTCAATGTCATTTATACCAGTTATTCTTAAGTCATTATCTCCAATTATTTTTGCATTAAATATTTCACTAAGATCTTTGATTTTAAAATCAATATATTTCATTTTAATCTAAATTATATTTGAATAAATATCCAGGAATGCAAAGATATAAGATTTTATGGGTTGATGATGAAATTGATTTATT